>JGI20214J51650_10001360_pt1 | contig 15527 bp, 13 predicted proteins | sample WetSurMetagenome_FD_51650 | JGI IMG/M metagenome (IMG submission 51650) | reverse complement strand
CCTAATACAATCTATTGGTAATAGTATACTTGATAAATTTCCCGACAAGAAAATTATATATCTTTCATCAGATTCATTTACAGTAGAGTTTGTTGAGGCAATTCAATCAAACAGAGTTAATGAGTTTTCGGGATTTTATAGAAATATGGATGTTTTATTAATTGATGACATTCAATTTCTTATTGGTAAAGAAAAAACTCAGGATTTATTTTTTCATATTTTTAATACATTGCATCAATCCAGAAAACAAATTATTCTTTCCAGCGATAAGCCACCAAAAGATTTAAAGGGGTTGGATGAAAGATTAATTTCAAGATTTCAGTGGGGTCTTTCTGCGGATATTCAACCACCTGAGCTTGAGATGAGAATTGCTATTCTTAAAAATAAAGTTGAAGATTACGGTATGGTTGTCTCAACTGAGATATTAGAATTTATTGCCGGCAGCATCACCTCAAATATACGTGAGCTTGAAGGCTGTTTAATAAAATTGTTAGCAAATGCTTCTTTAAATTCAAAAGAAATTACAATTGATCTTGCTAAGAGAACAGTAAGGGAAATAGCTACTGATAGGAAAATAACTATTACTATAGATGATATAAGTAAAACTGTTTGTCATTACTTAAATATTGCAGAGAATAAGATAAGAGATAAAACTAGAAAAAAAGAAATTGTTCTTGCAAGACAACTTGCAATGTATTTTTCTAAGGAACTTACCAAAAGTTCGCTAAAGACAATTGGGCTTCATTTTGGTGGAAGAGATCATTCCACTGTAATTCATGCTTGCTCTAGTATCGAACAAATGAGGAATAATGACAGTTCTATGCGGGAATTGATAGACAGTATCAGAAATAAGATTGCGCTTAATTATTCCTGAAATATTTACCTGTTTATTTGTGGTCTTTTTCAGAATATCTGTTTTTTTTAAAAATTATGAGTTTTGTAATTGTGAATATGTTGTTAATGGGTGGTATATAAATTGTTGATTAAGGATGATAATCAATGTATATGTGGATAACAGATATTTTGTTATATATATAATTAACTTTAAATGTTAATAATAAATTAGGTTAAATTATTAAAATCTCAATAATCAATACTTATAAACATATTAACACTATTATAATTACAATTAAAAATTAATATATATATATAATTAATAATAAATGTGTCGGTAAACTTTTAAACAAAATAATTTTAATTTATAAACAAAAGTTATCTCATTATTTATAATTTTAAATGAGAGAGGTTAGTATGAAAAAACAGTTAACAATTCTTTTTACTCTGGTTGCAATTTCTTTAATCACTTTTACAAGCTGCGAACCATTAATTGAAAATAAAATAACCCTTAGAAATCTTGCAACGGCAGAAGTTAAGCTAAATATAAGAGGTCAACTCCATAGTGTTAATCCTGGACAATCTGTTGTATTGGGTGATTTTAAAAAAGGCACATTTGAATATGAAACTATTTATACCTTGCCTTCGGGTACAACAAAATTTACTGCTGTAGGTGATGTTTCTGGAGAAATGGTATTGAATGCCGGGACAGAAATTTTATTGTTATATACAAGTGTATTGTCAGATAGTCAATACACTATTTATGGATATATGACTTCATCGGATGATATTAATAGGGTTGATCCGTTTGCTGATGGAACAGGTACATCTACTCCTTAATTTTATAAGTTTCGGAGTTAGACTAGCTTGGTCTAACTCCATTTCTATTCGATTCACCTTGTCTGATTAAAACCTTCTTATAATAATAAAACTCTAAAATTTATTGAGATTACAACCCTTTTTTAGTATTTTTAGATACTTCAAAAGGAGATTTTTTATATGGAATTCAAGATCAATAGTAAGGTTTTAGAGAAGCTTTTATCCAAAATTATTCCTGCCGTACCATCGCGTACACCTATGCCTATTTTAGAAAATTTTCTTGTTGAAATAAAAGATGGATCACTTACTGTGAGTGCAACAGATCTTGAAATATCTCTTCGCTCAACAATAAATATTGCTGCAGATAAAAATATTAAAGTAGTTATTTCTGCAAGATTGCTTTATGATATAATTCGATCTTTGGATGACTCATTAGTAAATTTTTCGGTAGATGAAAAAGGAAAAATTAATATCATTACAGATAAGGGTGTTTATAGTTTAAGTTATTCTCCTTCAGAAGATTTTCCTGAAATTCAATCGGTGTCAAAAGAAAAAGAAGTTATTATTAATGGTAATGATCTTAAAAAAGCATTTGATCAAACAGCTTTTGCAATGAGTAAAGAAGATATGAGACCGGCAATGACAGGAACATTAGTTGAGTTTGCAAAAGAAGGGTTAAGATTTGTTTCTACAGATGGCCACAGATTGGTAAAGTATATTAATAAAAATTTTACAACGGATGTCCAGGAGCAATATATAATTCCCGAAAGAGCAATCTCTGTTATTATAAAACTATTAGGGGATACAGATGTTAAAGTTTATTTAAGTAAAACCTATGCTTCTTTTATTATTAATGATATAGAGTTTATCACAAGACTAATAGGTGAAAAATATCCTGCTTATAACAGTGTTATTCCTTTAGAGAATGAGAACATACTTTTAGTTAATAGATTAGAGATTCTTTCTGCAGTGAAAAGAATGATGTTGTTTTCTACATCAAATTCAAAGCAAGTGAAATTTTCTATTGGACAAAACTCTCTTGAGGTTTCTGCCGAGGATATTGATCACGGTTCAAATGCCAAGGAAAATATTCAATGTCAGTATAGCGGAGATGCGATGGATATTGGATTTAATACAACATACGTTAATGATATTTTATCTCATCTTGAAGGGGAAGAAATAACTTTTAAACTGCATTCTCCTACAAAAGCTGGCATAATAGAACCGGTTAAAAAAGAGGAAAATGAAGATATTATGATGTTATTAATGCCGGTGCGTATAAACAATTAAAATGATCCTTTCCCAATTAATTCTAAGGAATTTCAGAATTCATAAGAATGCAACCCTTAACTTTTCTGAAGCATTAAATTATATAGTTGGCGGCAATGGGCGAGGAAAAACTTCTATCTTAGAAGCAGCTTACTATCTTTGTACAACAAAAAGTTTTTATTCAAAAGATATAGAAGCAATAAGTTTTGAAGAAAACGAATTTGAAATTAAAGGAATCATTAAAGAATTAATAGAATATAATAACAGAATATATTTTTCTCTTCTAGAAAATCGTAAGCACTATTTTCAAAACGATAAGTTGATTTTAAGAGCTGCAAATATTATCGGTAAATTTCCGGTGGTTACACTAACTCCTGCTGATCATGCAATTACTCAGGGCGCACCAGCGGAAAGAAGAAAATTTGTTGATTCTGTGATATCGCAAGCAAGCAGCACTTATTTAAACATCCTGCTTGATTATAATAAAACATTAAAACATAGATCAGTAATATTAAATAGCCTAAAAGAAAACTTTAACAGACAACTTGAAAACGAACTTAATGCCTGGACTGAAAAACTAATTGACTCTGGCGTTGAACTGATACTTCATAGAAAAAAATTCGTAAATGATTTTATAAAATATGTTTCAGATTCATATACAAAAATAGTTGAAGAAACAGAAACCCCGTTGATAGAGTATAGTTTTTTAGATAAACCAATTGTAGCAGATATTAAAACGGCATTTGAGAAATTATTATTTGAAAAAAAAGAAGAGGAAATAAGACGAGCATTAAATTTAGTTGGTCCCCACAAAGACGATTTTATCTTTTACATAAACAATATAAACCTTAGAACGTACGGCTCGCAGGGACAGCATAAAACTTTTCAGACAGCATTAAAATTTGCTGAATTTTTTTACTTAAAAGAATCCACTGGAAAAACACCGATATTTCTTCTTGATGACGTTTTTGGTGAGCTTGATGCTTTTCGTGCCGGGAAAATCAGCGAGTATTTAAAACATGTTGGACAGGCATTTATAACACTTACAGATTTTGCTGATTTTTCTTTTCTAACAAAAGAAGAAAATGATTTGGTTATCAGATTAAATAATGGACAAATTACTTATGCCTAACGGATTTAAAAGCATTAAAGAAATTTTTAATACCGAGCCGGGCTTAAAAAAAATAAGAAATGTTGTTGATGAAAATGATGTTATAAATGAATTTGGAAAAATATTTCCTGAATTTATAAAAGTTGTTAGGGCTAAAAAAGTTGAGAAAAAAACATTAACGCTGCGTGTAGAAAACGCAGCCTGGCGTAATGAATTAAAGTTTAAAGAAAAAGAAATAATTGAAAAAATAAATTCGTTCTATAAAGAAGAAAGAATTAAAGAAATAAGATTTTCTGCTAAGTAAAATGTAACGAATAAAAAAGGCATCTATAAAAAATGGCAAAAGCACAGAACAACAATACGAATGATTACAGTGCAAAAAACATTAATGTATTAAAAGGTCTTGAGGCTGTTCGCAAACGCCCCGCAATGTACATCGGAGACGTCAGCTCACGAGGACTCCATCACCTTATAAACGAAGTAGTTGATAACAGTATTGATGAAGCATTAGGCGGATATAATGACCGGGTTATAGTTATTATAAAAAAAGATGGGAGTGTTTCAGTTGAAGATATGGGAAGAGGAATCCCCGTTGATATGCATCCTGTTGAAAAACGATCAGCGCTTGAAGTTGTTATGACGGTTCTTCACGCAGGCGGTAAGTTTGATAAAGATTCTTACAAGGTTTCCGGCGGATTGCATGGCGTCGGCGTTTCGGTTGTTAATGCCTTGTCTGAAAAACTAACCGCGGAAGTAAGAAGAGATAATAAAATATATTTTCAAGAATATCATCGCGGGATACCTGTTGAAAAGGTAAAACAAATAGGAACGTATAAGGGTAATCAAACAGGAACAACAATTACTTTTAAACCAGATGTTGAAATATTTAAAACAACAAAATTTAACTTCGAAACGGTTGCCGAAAGAATGCGCGAGCTTGCATATCTGAATAAAGAAGTGACCATGATTTTAAAAGATGAAGCAGATGGACAGGAAGAAACGTATAGATTTAAAGGCGGGCTAATTGATTTTGTTAAATACCTTGATGAACAGAGAACTGCATTACACAAGCCGGTGTATATTGAAGGCGAAAAGGAAAACACCCCGGTTGAAATATCTTTTGAGTACAGCGATTCATACTCGGAGAATGTGCATTCTTACGTAAACAATATTAATACAATTGAGGGCGGAACGCACTTAGTTGGATTTAGAACAGCCCTTACAAGAACTTTAAACAATTACGCTTATAAAAATGGTTTGATCAAAGAAAATAATAAAATCACATTAAGCGGAGATGATTTTCGCGAAGGGCTAACCGCTGTAATTTCTGTAAAAGTTATGGAGCCGCAATTTGAAGGACAAACAAAAACAAAACTTGGCAACAGCGAAGTAAAATCAATTGTAGAAACCATTGTTGGTGAAAAGTTAGCTGAATATCTTGAGGAAAATCCATCGGTTGGAAAAAAAATTATTGAAAAATGTATGCGCGCCGCTGAAGCGAGAGAAGCCTCACGTAAAGCCCGCGATCTTGTTAGAAGAAAAAACGCACTCGATTCGATGCATCTTCCCGGAAAGCTTGCAGATTGTTCTATCAACGATCCCGAACATTGTGAAATATATATTGTTGAAGGTGATTCTGCAGGTGGATCAGCAAAGCAAGGACGCGATAGAAGATTCCAGGCAATACTTCCTATCAAAGGAAAAATACTTAATGTGGAAAAAGCAAAGCTTAATAAGATTTTAGAAAATCTTGAAATTCAGGCGATGATTGCAGCTCTTGGTGCAGGCATTGGCGAAGAATTTAATCCGGAAAAATCCCGCTACGGAAAAATTATTTTGATGACAGATGCTGATGTTGATGGAAGCCACATTCGTACACTACTACTAACTTTCTTTTACAGACACATGAAAGAGCTTATAACTTCTGGAAAAGTTTATATTGCCCAGCCGCCACTTTACAAAGTGAAAAAAGGAAAAGAAGAACATTACGCCTTTGATGATGAAGAAAGAGATAAAGTTTTAAAGCAATTTAGAAAAGACATTAAAACTAAAGCCGGTGTTGTTGACGAGGATGAAGAAGTTGATGAGGAAGGACAGCCAAAAGGAGTTACAATTTCTCGTTACAAAGGTTTGGGAGAAATGAATCCCGAACAACTTTGGTCTACAACCATGAACCCGGAAACCAGAACAGTATTGCAAGTAAATGTTGAGAGTGCTGCAGCGGCAGATAAAATTTTTGAAACACTTATGGGTGATGCTGTTGAACCAAGACGCGCGTTTATAGAAAAGCATGCTAAGTATGCTAATCTTGATATTTAACATATGATAATGATACTAAACAAAGAAGACATATTAGATTTCTTAAGGAAGAATAGGGAATATCTTAAACAAAATTTTGAGGTATCATCAATTTCTTTATTTGGTTCCTTTGCACGTGGTGAACAAACCGAAGAAAGCGATATTGATTTATTGGTTGAAATGCCCCCTGACCTGCATAATCTGGTTGGTGTAATTGATTATTTAGAAGACGCATTTGGACGGAAAGTGGATATAATCAGAGACAGACCAAATATGCATCCAAGATTTACTAAACATATTCTGCGGGAAAAAATTAATGCATAAAGAACTTTTGGTTGATAAATTTCTTGATATTATAGAATGTATTGATATCGTAGAAGCCAGGTTTATTGAAATTAATAGCCCTGAAGATTTTGTTAGTTCAGTAAAAGGAGTTGAAAAACTTGATTCGATTTCTATGCGTCTTCAAACAATAGGTGAGATCGTAAGTAAAATTTATAAAAAAGAATCCGCTCTTTTAGAAAAATATCCACAGATTAAATGGAATGATATTATTGGTATGAGAAACGTCATCTCTCATGCCTATATGGAAATAGATCACAATGTAATTTATAAAACTTGCAAGACTCACTTGCCAGTTCTTAAAGAAACAATTAATAGCATAATAAGTCGTTTAAACGAATCAAAAGATTAATAACATATGACCACAATATTTGAAAAAGTAGTTCCTAGAACTTTAGAAGATGAAATGAAATCATCTTACATAGATTATGCAATGAGCGTTATAGTTGCTCGTGCACTGCCGGATGTAAGAGACGGATTAAAACCTGTTCACAGAAGAGTTTTGTTTGGAATGCATGAACTTGGTTTGCCCCACAACAGACCATATAAAAAATCTGCTAGAATTGTTGGAGAGGTACTCGGTAAGTATCATCCACATGGAGACACTGCTGTTTACGATTCTATGGTAAGAATGGTGCAGGATTTCTCGCTTCGTTATCCTCTTGTGGATGGACAAGGAAACTTTGGTTCTGTAGATGGTGATTCTCCGGCAGCAATGCGATATACAGAAGCAAGGCTTGCAAGAATAGCCGACGAAATGCTTCGCGATCTTGATAAGAACACCGTGGATTTTATTAACAACTTTGATGAGTCGCTGCAGGAACCAACGGTAATGCCCTCTTATCTTCCAAACCTTTTAATAAACGGCGCAAGTGGAATTGCCGTTGGAATGGCAACAAACATTCCGCCGCACAATATTAGCGAAGTTATTGATGGTTGTGTTGCTCTGATTGAAAACCCAAAAGCAACTGCTGCGGATTTGATGAAGCATGTTAAAGCACCGGATTTTCCAACGGGCGGTATTATTTATGGATACGAAGGTGTTAAAGAAGCTCTTCTAACAGGAAGAGGCAGGGTTGTTATCCGTGCAAAGGCAAATGTTGAAACTCTGAAGAATGATAGAGAAAATATTATAATTACCGAAATACCTTACCAGGTAAACAAGGCATCTTTGATAGAGAAAATTGCAGATCTTGTTCGTGAGGGAAAGATAACTGAAATATCAAACATTAGAGATGAATCTGATCGTGATGGAATGCGTGTTGTGATAGAGCTTAAACGAGACGCACAGCCCGCAGTAGTTCTCAATCAATTATTTAAGCACACGCAAATGCAGGTTACCTTTGGTGTAATTATGCTTTCGCTTGTTCACGGCGTTCCAAAAGTTTTAAATCTGCAGGAAATGATTCAGCACTTTTTAGATCATAGAATGGAAGTGCTGATACGCAGAACAAAATATGAGCTGGATGCTGCAGAAAAACGTGCACACATTTTAGAAGGCTACATAATCGCCCTTGATAATATTGACGAAGTAATAGCTACAATTAAAAAATCTAAAGATACCGAGACTGCAAAAATCAACTTGATGAAAAGATTCAAGTTTAGCGATATACAGGCAAAAGCAATTTTGGATATGAGATTGCAGCGTCTAACAGGATTAGAACGCAAAAAAATAGAAGACGAATACAAAGAAACAATTAAGTTGATTGAAAGACTTAGAGGAATTCTGGATAACGAGAGAACAAGAAAGAAAATAATCAAAGACGAACTTCTTATACTAAAAGAAAAATATGGCGATGAACGCAGAACTGAAATCATAAAAGATTATAAAGAATTTGCTTTAGAAGATATCATTGCCGAAGAAGATGTTGTTGTAACAATTTCACACGGTGGATTTATAAAACGGTTTCCAGTTAGTGGATACCGACGACAAGGACGCGGCGGTAAAGGTGTAACCGGCGCAGGAACCAAGGAAGATGATTTTATCGAGCATATGTTTGTTGCATCAACTCATCAATACATTTTATTCTTTACGGATAAGGGGCGTTGTTATTGGTTAAAGGTTCACGAAGTTCCGGAAGGCGGAAGAACAGCGCGCGGTAGATCCGTTGTTAATCTTCTTGACAAAGACAAGGATGATAACATAACAGCATTTGTTGCTGTTAAAGAATTCCGCGAGGATCAATATCTTATAATGGCAACACAAAAAGGAACAATTAAAAAAACAGTTCTTGCTGCTTATGGTAATGTTCGTAAAGGCGGAATTAACGCAATCAACTTAGCAGCTGGAGATAGACTAATTGAAGTTAAGATGACTGATGGAAAAAATGATATTGTAATAGGAACGAGTCACGGTTTTGCAATTCGCTTTAATGAAAAAGATGTACGCGATATGGGAAGAACAGCAACGGGCGTACGCGGAGTAAGACTTGGCAAAGGCGATCATGTTGTTGGATTACTTGTAATCAGAAATGATCAAACAACAGTTTTGGTTGTAACAGAAAAAGGATTTGGTAAACGTTCAGATATTAATGATTACAGAATTACAAAACGCGGCGGTAAAGGCGTAATAACAGTTAAGACTACTGATAAGGTTGGCAAACTTATGGCGATGATGGAAGTTGTTGATCGTGATGAGCTTGTAATTATTTCTACACAAGGAATGGTTATTAGACAAAGCGTTAGAGACTTGCGTGTTATGGGAAGAAACACTCAAGGCGTTAGAGTAATTAGATTGAATGAACATGATTCAATTGCAGATATTGCTCGCGTAGTTCCTGAAGATGATGAAGAAATTAATGGCAACGGCAATGGAAAAGAAATTGAACCGTTGTTGAGTTAGATTTATTGACGTCTCTTCTTTTAAATATAATTAGTGATGTATGTGCTGCAAAGTAAAATATAGCAGCACTTAACTAATTTCTTGCATTAAATATTTACACAAATTATTATACATATTCCTTTTCATTTGTTTTTGCAAGCGAAACTAAGCCTCCTATTGCACCAAGATTCATTGATTCTAATGCTGAACTGGGCACAATAACCATAGAGCCTTTTTCTTTCAATCCCTCAAACAACATATTCATACCACGAAGATGTAGTGCAACAGGGTTATTACGGTATTGCTCGCTAGCCTTTGCAAATTTTTCTGCTATTTCAGTTTCTGCGGTTCCCAGGATAACCCTTGCCCTTCGTTCCCTTTCTGCTTGAGCTTCTTTACTCATTGCATCAGCCAATCCCTGGGGTATTACTATATCCTTTATGCCTACAGTCTGACAAGTAATTCCCCAAGGATTCGTATTACTGTCTAATACCTTTTGTAAATCTTCAGCAATTTTATCCCTGTCTTGTAAAAGATCAGACAATTCATGTTTCCCAATAATATCTCTTAGTCCTGTTTGAGAAATATAAAAAATCGCATTTTCATAATCCTGAACCTCAAGTGCCGCTTTTTCAACATCCCAGACTGTCCAGTATACAATCGCATCTACGTTAACAGGAACAGTATCCTTAGTTAAAGTCTGTTCAGCAGTAAAAACGGTTACTCTGACTCTTTGGTCAACATAATCGTGGACTGTATCTAGAATTGGAATTATAAAAAATAACCCCGGTCCTTCAAGCCCTTTGTATTTGCCCATACGTAATACAACAGCCTTTTCCCATTGATCGGCAATATAAATTGAACTGGAGATAATGATTGATATAATTATTAGAGCAATTAAAAAAGGAATACTATTTACTCCAATAAAATATAAACCAATACTTGCACCAATAAATAAAATAAACAGTGTAAATGAAATTGGATTAAAGAATCCCTTGGTGATTGTGTTTGCTTTCATTTTATTTTACCTTTTTAAGGTGATTAATAATGTCATTTATAGTAAAACCGTAACTTAAAGCTATAGTACAGAACTCATTACAAATGTCTTGTAGCTTTTTACTTTTTTCATTTTCTGAAATTTGAATATCCACTTTGTTAATAAAAGTACCCGTACCTTGCTGAGTCTCTAAGACATTTTGAATTTCGAGTTCTTTATAAGCTTTTGCAACTGTATTTAAATTAATTTTTAACTCAACCGCCAATGATCTTACAGTTGGCAATTGCTCTCCAATTTTTAGTTCACCCTTTGCAATTCCAAATCTTATTTGGTCAATAATTTGTCTATAAAAAGGAGTTCCTGTTTTCGGATCTAAAATAAAATTGAACATATATTACTATTGTTATATTGTTATAGTACAAACATACAACTAATATTTTTAAAGTCAAATCTTTTTAAATTATTTTTGTCATCAGTTTTGAATGAAGCAAAATTATCTAAATCATTTTTATTCCAAACACAGTGATAAAATACGATTTACTGAAAGATGGTTTAGTTCAAAACTTAATTAATGAAACTAAAAACTCAAGCATACATGAAGTAATATCAACTCTTCATCCATCAGCCGAGAGATTACAAGCGGCGCTTACATCTACAAACTACAAGCAGGTGATTATGTAAGTGATAAGAAAATGATCTTTATCAACAAACAATTTATAGTCAGGGCGTTTATAATCGCCACAGATTGGGGCGATTTTTTTATAATCTTTTATCAACACTTTTTGTATTATTAAGTGTAGTAAAATTAAAAACAGATACAATCCCGATATGAAAAAAACACTGACAATTTTTGCGATAGTTTTATCATGTATATTAATTAATGCACAAAACTCAACCGGACTTTCGGAAATAAATAAAGAGGATCTGATTGCAAATGTTAAAATACTTACATCTCCGGAATTCGACGGAAGATTGCCCGGAAGTGAAGGTTATAACAAAGCAGCACAGTTTGTCGCGGACAAATTTTATGATCTAGGACTAATGTTTGCCGGTGAAGGCAATTATTTTCAGCACTTTAATGTCGAGTATAATAAAATTGAAGCACCGGCAGTATTTAATACTATTGTTGATAACGACACGGTTAAAGGTGAAATCGGGAAAGACTTTGTTCTTCGTGGATTTACCGGATCAAACAACTTTACTTTACCTATTGTTTTTTGCGGATACGGTATTTCGCGTCCTGATTTGTATTATGATGACTACGATGGAATTAATGTAAAGAATAAAATTGTAATGGTGTTTAAGCAAAACCCCAAATGGAAAAATGATGAAAAAGATTGGGGAACAAATTATCCGCGTGAAAAATCACTAGTTGCAAAAAAGCATGGTGCAAAAGGGATATTATTTGTGTCGATGCCAAACGATGAAAAACCACAACCATTAATAGCAAGTGTATTGCACGGAGATGGAGAGCAGCCGGTTGATTTTCCACAGCTTCATATTTCGTTAGATGCCGCAAACAGATTGTTAAGCAGAACTGGATTTACAATTAGCGATTGTCAAACAAAGATTGATGAAAAGAAAAAACCACTATCAATAAATCTGGCAACAAAGGCACAGATAGAAGTAAACGCAAAGTATGAAAAATTTGCAAAGACTATGAATATTGTTGCCGTGATTGAAGGAACAGACAAAAAGCTTAAAGAAGAATATGTTGTTATTGGTGCGCACTTAGATCACGTAGGTTCTCAGGCAGGACTATTATTTCCCGGCGCTAATGATAATGCCTCTGGCTCTGCTGCAGTTTTAGAGATTGCAGAAGCATTTGTTAAAAGCGGTATAAAACCAAAACGATCTGTAATATTTGTTTTGTTTGCAAGTGAAGAACAGGGACTTTTTGGTGCAAAGCATTTTGTTGATAGCTGGAAAAAAGGATATGATAAAATTGCCGCAATGATAAATCTGGATTGTGTTGGTTATGGAGACAGCATTCAGGTTGGCAACGGAAAAAGCGCGCCCAGACTTTGGGAAATTGCAAACCAGATCAATGAAACAAGTTTCAACTCGATGGTGGATAGAACCTGGAACGGCGGCGGTGCTGATGCAACTCCATTTCACGAAAAAGGCATTCCTTGTTTGTACTTTGTTACAACAAACAGTTACGATCATCTTCACCTTCCAACGGACGAAGCAAACACTCTAAATCCAGCTCTGTATGAAAAAGTTGTACGACTTGCTCATCTTACAGCATTAGAAGTTGCAAATGGAAATTATCTAAGAGAAACGATAGTTAAATAAGTTTTATAATTTATTTTAATATTCTGGCTTTGACGGGAATTACCTATTAAAACCAAACCCACCAAGCTCTAAGTCTAAATTTCTATTTTAAAAAGATTTCCTTTCTCTCATCCATAATTGTCTCTAAGAATTAAAAGCTATTTGTTTGATTAGAATGTTTCTCTAAATTAATTATAAGAATGTTTAACAGAACATAACTATTCCAAAAATCAAAAAGAGTTTTTATGAAAACAATAATATTTGCTTCTTTATCTTTTTTTATAGTTATAAATATTTTTGCTCAACCCGATAAAGAATACCAATCTTATCTTGCACACATTTCCGCAGCCAACTCTTCGTTAAGATTAAATGAAAAGAAAGAAGCCAAGCGCTGGCTTAATAATGCACCAGAAAAATTTCGCGGGTGGGAATGGAATTATCTAAACAAAAAAATTGATGGAAGTTTAAAAACATTTAACCCGGGAAAGGAAACACCAACCAGGATAAGTTACAGCAATGACGGAATGTATCTTGCATTTGGAGATACGAAGGGAGTTGTTCGTATTCTAAATTCGCAAACACTTAAAGAAGTTAAACAGTTAATTGGACATCAGAATTCTATTTACTCAGTAAGGTTTTCTCCGGACGACACGAAATTAATTTCTTGTTCACGAGATACCACAATTCGTATCTGGNAATTTAAGAGCGGCAAAGAAATCGGAAGTATAAAAACAGAAGGCCGGGGCTTAGCGGATGTTGATATTTCACCAGATGGAAAAAAACTTGTTTATTGCTCATGGTATATGAAAGAAAATGGAGTTAATGGGTTTATCAATCTTTACGATTTTGAAACCAAAGAAAAAGTCTGGACAACAGATTATAATACTCATCCTTTGGTTGCAGTAAGATTTAGTCCTGACGGAAAACGATTTGCAGTTGGAAGCTGGGAAGAAAATGTAAGCTTGTGGAATTTAGACAATCTTAACTCGCCAACCATTTTAGATTTTGGTGACGTTAAAGAATACTCAGCAGTTGATGATATAGCCATCAGTCCGGATGGAAAATTTATTGCAAGCGCAACAAAAAACACCACTCCAAGAATTTGGGATATTGAAACAGGCGAATCAACGATAATACTTTCTCATTTTACAAATCCAATTTACCAAACTCGTTTTTATCCGGATAGAAAAAACTTAATCGTTAATTCGATGGGAGTTGAAATTGTTTAGTATAGAACGGAGTAAAGTTGTTTCGATATATGCGCTATAAGTTTAGTTTATTTTCTTTTTGCTAACAAACCCAATAAAATATTAAACAAATAAATAAGCTGTGCAAAAACAAATATCAAAGAAAGAATTTGTATTAAGCTACCGATTATTTCGTGATTTTCAGTTATTTCTTTGGAGGGAATAATGCCAGTAAATAGAACAATTAAAATGAGAATTGTGGTGAATACAGTTATAAAAACATGTAATTGGGTAATCGTTATAGAATAAAGAAATTTATTTGTCAGCTGGTAAAACGCCCCTAACAATATAAGAAACAGGGTAATTATCCATAACACAGTATCTAATGGAAGATCAAACATCTTAATACCTCGGAAATTAATTCCAACGATTTGAGAGAAAACAACCGCAAACAATAAAATGGCGGACATAAGCAATAATAGAGGAGGTGGATTTTTTTTGATAATTAACAAGGGGTTCATAGTCTTTGATTTTTATTTATCCTAAAATTCACTCGAAGGTTAGTCGATTTGAAATTATTTTCAATGCCTATTTATGTGACCAGATTATTTTATCCCGAATAGTTACAGTGTTTAAGTATTTATCTTTATAATAACGTTACCAATCTTCTGCCCAGTTTCAACATACTTGTAGGCATCTACAATTTGATCTAAAGAATATTTTCTATCTATAACGGGTTTAAACTTTCCTGCTTCTACAAGTTCTTTTAAAAAAACAACATCTTCTTTTGTTATTGTTGGAAGAGGAAACAAAACTCTTTTTCCACCAAGCAAAGAAGTTACAAGCGCATAAAAAATATTTACACCGTTCTTACCAAGCTCAGTTGAAATGTATATTCCTTTTTCTTTAAGAATAGGTTTGCAAACGCCAAAAGAAGTTTTACCAACTGCATCAAAAACAAAATCAAACTGCTGTTCTGTTTTTGTAAAATCCTGTTTGGTGTAATCGATAACAACATCTGCGCCCAAAGATTTTACTAGCTCAACATTTTTTGTGTTGCAAACAGCAGTAACATTAGCACCAAAGTATTTTAATAATTGTACCGCAGCGGAACCAATTGCACCTGTTGCACCATAAACTAAAACATTTTGTCCACTTTTAATTTTTGCAGCTCTTATATCACACAAAGCATAATGTCCCCCCTCGGTTATTGCGGCAGCATCTTCGTAAGATAGATTTTTTGGTATGGTTGTTATCGCATCATTCTCAGACAAAACTATATACTCTGCGTGAGCGCCAAACTTAGAATCATTGTAGCCAAAAACATTATCGCCAATTTTAAATAGTGTTACATTTTTGCCAATTGATTCAATTTCGCCGGCAAATTCATTTCCAAGGGTTTGCTGCTTTGGTTTAAAAAGTCCGCTAAAGAATCTGGAGATAAAATAATTTGCACTTCTAAATCCACAATCAGTTCTGTTTACTGTTGTTGCAAAAATTTTTATAAAAACCTCGTTGTCTTTTGGAACTGGTTTTTCAACCGCCATTACTTTTACAACTTCCGGAGGTCCG
>JGI20214J51650_10001359_pt1 | contig 15541 bp, 11 predicted proteins | sample WetSurMetagenome_FD_51650 | JGI IMG/M metagenome (IMG submission 51650) | reverse complement strand
GCCTGGCGCAGCGCATCGTCAATGGCGAGGTGCCCGACACCTTGAAGGACAAGCGCGTGCTCGTGCTCGACATGGCGGGGTTGCTGGCCGGCGCCAAATACCGCGGCGAGTTCGAGGAGCGGCTCAAGGCAGTGCTCAAGGAGGTCGCCCAGGACGAGGGTCGCATCATCTTGTTCATCGACGAGCTGCACACGATGGTCGGAGCCGGCAAGGCCGAGGGTGCAATGGACGCAGGCAACATGCTCAAGCCAGCGCTCGCGCGCGGCGAGTTGCACTGCATCGGCGCGACCACGCTCGACGAATACCGCAAGTACGTCGAGAAGGATGCCGCGCTTGAGCGCCGCTTCCAGAAGGTGCTGGTTGACGAGCCCAGCGTCGAGGCCACGGTTGCCATCCTGCGTGGGCTGCAGGAGAAGTACGAGGTCCACCACGGCGTCGAGATCACCGACCCAGCGATCGTCGCCGCGGCCGAGCTGAGCCACCGCTACATCACCGACCGCTTCCTGCCCGACAAGGCGATCGACCTGATCGACGAGGCGGCGGCCAAGATCAAGATCGAGATCGACTCCAAGCCCGAGGCGATGGACAAGCTCGATCGCCGGCTGATCCAGCTGAAGATCGAGCGCGAGGCGGTCAAGAAGGAGAAGGACGAGGCCTCGATCAAGCGCGCCGGGCTGATCGCTGACGAGATCGCCAAGCTCGAGCGCGAGTACGCCGACCTCGAGGAGATCTGGAAGAGCGAGAAGGCCGCCGCGCAGGGTTCAGCCCACGTCAAGGAAGAGATCGACCGCACCCGGCACCAGATCGACGAACTCAAGCGCAAGGGCGACTTCAACCGCGTCGCCGAGCTCCAGTACGGTCGGCTGCCCGAACTTGAAGGCAAGCTCAAGGACGCGCAGGCGAAGGAAGCCGGCAAGGCCAAGGGGGGCCAGGGCCCGCAGCTGCTGCGCACGATGGTCGGCGCCGAGGAGATCGCCGAGGTCGTCTCGCGTGCGACCGGCATTCCGGTGAGCAAGCTGATGCAGGGCGAGCGCGACAAACTGCTGCAGATGGAAGAAAAGCTGCACGAGCGCGTCGTCGGCCAGGACGAGGCCATCGTCGCGGTGGCCGATGCGATCCGGCGCTCCCGCGCGGGCCTGAGCGACCCGAACCGGCCGCTCGGCAGCTTCCTGTTCCTCGGCCCGACCGGCGTCGGCAAGACCGAGTTGTGCAAGGCGCTCGCCGGCTTCCTGTTCGACAGCGAGGATCACATGATCCGCGTCGACATGTCGGAGTACATGGAGAAGCATTCGGTAAGCCGGCTCATCGGCGCGCCGCCCGGCTACGTGGGCTATGACGAGGGCGGTGCGCTGACCGAGGCCGTGCGCCGCAAGCCGTATTCCGTGCTGCTGCTCGACGAGGTCGAGAAAGCGCACCCGGACGTGTTCAACGTGCTGCTGCAGGTGCTCGACGACGGTCGGCTGACCGACGGCCAGGGCCGCACGGTCGACTTCAAGAACACGGTGATCGTGATGACCAGCAACCTCGGCTCGCACCTGATCATGCAGATGAGCGGGCAGCCGGGCGAGCAGATCCGCGACGCGGTCTGGGTCGAGGTCAAGCAGCATTTCCGGCCCGAGTTCCTGAACCGGATCGACGAGACCGTGGTTTTCCATGCGCTCGACCAGAAGAATATCGAGAGCATCGCGAAGATCCAGCTCGGGCTGCTCGAGAAGCGGCTCGAGAAGCTCGAGATGAAGATCGAGGTCTCGCCGGCGGCGCTCGCCGAGCTGGCTAAGGTCGGCTTCGACCCGGTGTTCGGCGCGCGGCCGCTGAAGCGCGCGATCCAGCAGCGCATCGAGAACCCGGTGAGCAAGCTGATCCTGCAGGGCCGGTTCGGGCCCAGGGCCGTGATCCCGGTCGACGTCGAGAACGGCGAGTTCTCGTTCTCGCGAGTCGTCCACTGAGGCAGGACGTGCAAGCCCGAGAGGGCTTGTGCGCCTGCAAAAGGCCCGCGCGCGATAAGAGCGACAGGGCTGAGGCTGCGCAGGCCACAAGGACTTGCGCGCCGGAACAATGATCAGCTCGGCGGGGCAACCCGCTCAAGCTGCATCCGGGCCAGCGTCAGGTTGCCCGCGCTTGCCTGCAGCACCAAGTGCAGCACCAGGCCCGGGTGGCCGGGCACCGGGCGCAGCAGCATGTGCTGCTGGCCGACCGTGATCGCGGCCTCGGGCGGTGTCGATCCCAGTCCCAGAGTGCGCGCCGCGTTCGCCATAGCGTCGATGAGCAGGCCGCCCTGGATCGCGAGGCGGTCTGCCGCGGGCGGGCCGCCGGCATGGGCGAGTGGCTGCTGCGAACCGAGGTCGAAGACGCAGCTGCTGACCACGCCCTTGATCGCCGCACAGCGCCGCGCGTAGTCGATCCAGCGCGCCGCGCCGCCAGGCACGGCAGCGGCGGCGGGCGAGGGCACGGCGCTGGGGGCCTCGAGCGGCATCGGCTGGGTCGGGGCCTCGGGCAGCGGCACCGGTGGCCTGGGCACGGCGTGCTCGAGGTCCTGGTTGAGCGCCGCGACCGGGCCGGCCGGGCCCTGGGTGCCGTGCAGCCGGTTCCAGGCGCCGCTGATGAAGGACCAGGCGTCGTTCGGGCGTGCGGCCTGCGGCGTGACGCGCACGCCGACCCCGCTGCTGCCGACGAGTTGCGCCGCCTGCGCCGCGAGCGTGGTCGCCGAGCCCAGTGGCAGCAGCAGCATGTCGCGGTTCGGCCAGGGGCTCTTTGCGAGTGCCTCGCGCAGCGGCTGCAGCGCGGTCGTCAGGGCATGCGGCGGCAGCTCGCCGACGAGCAGCGCAGCGAGCTTGCTGCGTGCCAGCAGCACGAGCGCGATCGCGTGCCGCGTCTGGGTGTCGGCGTTGAGGTCGGTGGTGTAAATGCGCACGTGCTGACCGTCGGCGAGCGGCACCTCGACGAATTGCAGCACCGCGAGCGCGACGCCGTGGCCCTGGCGCCGGATTGAGAGCCGCTGCACGCGCGCGCCGGCGGCGCCGGCGAGTGCGCCGAGCAGGCGCAGCGACGCGCTTGTGCCGACGTCGTGCAGCGCGATGAACTCGGGCGCCAGGCGCTCGAACTGCTGCTGCAGCGCCGCAGCCGGATCCCCGCTGACAAACAGTTCGACCTGGTCGTCGGCTATGCGCCGACCGACATCGTGCATGCCCTGGCCGAGATAGTCCTCGCGGTCGCGAACGATCTGCGTCGCCGGTGCCGCCAGCTCCGCCCGGTTGGGACGGTGCGACTGGGGCGGCCAGGGGAGGTCGTCGTCGAGGTGGGGCATGGTGGGCGGTGGCGGGCGCGGCGCGGGATCGCGCTGCGGATTTCGCCGCGGACGGGCCGATGATAGGAGTTCGGTCGCCGGAAAGCACGTGGCCGCGGGCGGCACGGGGCGGTTCGTAGAATCACGCATGCACGGGATATCGGCCGACGCCGAAAAAGCATGAGAAGGATCTCGATGAACGAAGCACCGGTGGTCGTCATCGGCGCCGGCTTGGCCGGCCTGGTGGTCGCGTTACAGCTCGCCGCCGAGCGCCGCGTGATCGTGCTCGCCAAGCGCGGGCTTCACGAGGGCGCGACCGCATGGGCGCAGGGCGGCATCGTCGGCGTTCTCGGCAGCGATGACAGCATCGAGTCGCACGTGCACGACACCCAGGAGGCCGGCGCCGGCCTCGTCGACGAGCACACCGCGCGCTTCATCGCCGAGCACAGCGCGTCGGCGGTTGAATGGCTGGTCCAGGCCGGCGTGCCGTTCTCGCCCGACCCGCAGGGCCCGCTCGGGCTGCACCTGACGCGCGAAGGCGGCCACGCGGTGCGGCGCATCGCGCACGCTGCCGACGCCACCGGGCTTGCGATCCACGAAGCGCTGCTCGCGCGCGCCGCGCGCCACCCGAACATCTCGCTGCGCGAGCGCTGGATGGCGGTCGACGTGATCACGTCGCGCCACCTGAAGCAGCCCGACGAGCCGCGCTGTCACGGCGTCTACGCGCTCGACATGGACAGGCGCCGCGTCGAGACGCTCGCCGCGTCGGCCGTCGTGCTTGCCACCGGCGGCGTCGGCAAGGTCTACCGCTACACAAGCAACCCTGACACCGCCACCGGCGACGGCATCGCGATGGCCTGGCGCGCCGGTTGCCGGGTCGGCAACATGGAATTCATCCAGTTCCACCCGACCTGCCTGTACCACCCGCAGGAGCGCAGCTTCTTGATCACCGAGGCGATGCGCGGCGAGGGCGCGTTGCTGAAGCTGCCCGACGGCACACGCTTCATGCCTGCTCACGACGATCGGGGCGAGCTCGCGCCACGCGACATCGTCGCGCGCGCGATCGACTTCGAGATGAAGAAGCATGGGCTGGACCATGTATGGCTCGACGCGACCCACCTCGGCGAGGCCTTCCTCAAGGAGCATTTCCCGACCATCCATGCGCGCTGCCTGTCGCTGGGCATTGACATCGCGAAGCAGCCGATCCCGGTCGTGCCGGCGGCGCACTACACCTGCGGCGGCGTCGTCACCGACCTCGAAGGCCGCACCGACCTGCCCGGGCTATACGCGGTCGGCGAGACCACCTACACCGGGCTGCACGGCGCCAACCGTCTCGCCAGCAACTCGCTGCTCGAATGCGTGGTGCTGGGCCGCACCTGCGCGGCACGAATCCTGAAAACCGGCCCGTCGGCGCTGCCCGAGCCGCCGGCCTGGGATGAGAGCCAGGTCGAGGACGCCGACGAGCAGGTCGTGATCTCGCACAACTGGGACGAGTTGCGCCTGTTGATGTGGAACTACGTGGGTATCGTGCGCACGACGCGCAGGCTCGAGCGCGCGCTGCACCGGATCAAGCTGCTGCGCGACGAGATCGACGACTACTACGCGAACTTCCGCGTCACGCGCGACCTGCTCGAGTTGCGCAACCTGGTCGTCTGTGCCGAGCTGATCGTGCGCTCGGCGTTGCGCCGCCACGAGAGCCGCGGGCTGCACTTCAGCCGCGACTTCCCGCATGCGCTGCCGATCAGCTTCCCGACGATCCTGACCCGGCCGGCGAAGAGCGCGCGCCGCTGACCACGCGCGCGGCCTAGAGCGCGCCGAAGGCCGTCGTCTGGGCCTGCGCGATGCGCGCGCGGCCGGCGTTTTTCGCCGCGTACAGCGCGCGGTCGGCCCGTGTGAGCAACTGGTCGAGCGTGCCGCCGTGCTCGGGGAACTCCGCCAGGCCGGCCGAGAACGAGCACGGCGGCAGCAGTTGGCGGCCCACCGGATGGCTGAGCGAGCGGTAGGCCTCTAGCAGGCGCGCGAGCGTGCTGTGCGCGCCGTCAATGCCGATCTCCGGCATCACGACAACGAATTCCTCGCCGCCGTGGCGGCATATCACGTCGCTGCGGCGCAGCGTCTGCAGCAGCAGCTGCGCGAAGCGCTTGAGCACCGCGTCGCCGGCGTGATGCCCGTAGCTGTCGTTGACGGCCTTGAAGTGGTCCATGTCGAGCAGTACCACGCACAGCTGGGTGCCTTGGCGCCGCGCCAGCTCGATCAACCCGGGCGCGACCTCGAACAGATGGCGGCGGTTGTTCAGCCCGGTCAGCGGATCGCGCAAGGCCTGTTCGCGCAGTTGCTGGTGCAACTGCTCGGTTTCGGCGATCTTGGCCTCCAGTGCGCGGTTCAGCTCCGCGAGGCGGCGCCGGTCGTCGTCGACGAGCCGGTGCGACTCGAGCGCGAGGTCGCGCTCGCGCTGCGTCGCGGCGACGTCGTGGCTGACCTGCAGCGCGATGAAGCGCGCGCGCGCGCTGCGGCCAACGAGATCCTCGTATATCGCGTGTGCGCGGCGCGTGAAGTCGAGCGCGCCGGCGAGGTCGCCGAGTTGCTCGCAGGCGTCGGCGGCGGCGCGCAGCAACTCCATCAGATCGTAGGGCTGGTCGTGGACCCGGCTCTGACGCCGGCTCTCGAGCGTGCGCTCGGCGAGCGCGCGCGCCGCTACGGCGTCGCCGCGCGCGAGCCAGCAGCGGGCCTGTAGCCAGGTCCACAGCACCAGGCCGTCGCCGTCGCCGATCACCGTGACCGCGCCGCGCTCGAGGCCGGCCTGCGCAGCGTCGATGTCGCCAACCGACAGCGCGGCCAGCGCGAGCGGCAGTGCGAGGCGCTCGAGCACGCCGGGCAGCAGCTCCTGCGGGTTCCCGCGCAGGAAGTCCGCCATCTCGCGGCAGCGCTCGGGCTGGCCGGCGGCGTGGTAGATCACGATCAAGTTCGATGCCACGGTGCCCACCGTCTGGCGCGCGCCGACCGCGCGGCCGGCCTGAAGCGCTTGCTCGCTGAGCGAGCGCGCGTCCTCCAGGTTGAACAGGTCCTGGTGGTGGCTGCCGAGGTTGCCCAGCGCGGTGATCACGGCGCCGCTCCAGCCTGTGCGCCGCGCGGCGTCCAGTGCGTTGTAGAAATGGCGCAGCGCCTCCTCGGCATGGCCGAGCAGGTTGTGCGTGATCGCGCGCGAGTTGTGGGCCAGGAAGCGGTCGTGGTCGCTCCATGCGATGTCGGGCCGGGCGTCGATCTCGGCCTGCAGCCGGTGCGCCGCCGCGTAGTCTCCGGCGCGGCGCAGCACAATTGCCTCGATCTCGTCGCACAACGCGGTGCCGCGCGCGTCGCCCACGGCGAGCATCAGCGCGCGTGAGCGCGCGAGCGCGTCGCGCGCCAATGCCTCGTCACCGACGCGGACCTCGGCCAGCGCGACATGCAGCCAGCCGAACGCGGTCGCGGCTCCGGCCGCGTCACCCGCGCTCAGCTCGACGATCCGGTGGCCGAGCGCGAGCGACTGGCGCGGATCAAGGTAGGCCTGCTGCCAAGCCTGATCGACCAGCGACTGCAGCGAGGCGGAAGACATCGCGTGTCAGCTGCGCGCCCGCATCGCCGCGCGCGCCTGGACGAATCCGAACGCGTAGTCGACTGCATCGCTCACCTGGCGCTGGCTGTCGGCACGTTCGCCGTCGGTGAGGTAGAAGGCGAAGTCGACAGGATGCCGGATGTAGCGCGGCTGGAGCCGGTTCAGCGCGACGCAGGCCACGTCGGCGAGCAGCTCGTGCTGGTCGGCGACGCCGGGGAAGCGCGGCGCCGCAGACAGTACCGCGTCGAACACGGCGCGCTCGTTGTGGTTGTTGATCGAAGCGAAGTCGACGCTCATCTCAGCTCTCTCGGTGGCATGCGTACCGCGTTATCGGCGCCTGTGCCGCGAAAGTTGAGCGCTCACGCGCGCCGGCGCGGCCACCCGCGGACCTTACAGCCGTGCCAGCCCGCGCATCGAGAAGTCGACCGCCTTCACGTCCTTGGTCAGGTGGCCGATCGAGATCCGGTGAACACCGGTGGCGGCGATCTCGCGCAGCTGCGCCAGCTGCACGCTGCCGGACACTTCGAGTTGCGCACGGTCCGCGTTGAGGACCACCGCCTCGCGCATGCGCGCAAGGTCGAAGTTGTCGAGCAGGATACTGGCGGCGCCATGCGCTAGCGCCTCGCTCAACTGAGCCAGCGTCTCGACTTCGATCTGGATCTCGACGCCGGCGTTCAGCGCGCGCGCGTTCGCCAATACCTGGGTCACGCCCCCGGCGGCGGCGATATGGTTCTCCTTGATCAGGATGCCGTGCCAGAGCGCGAGGCGCTGGTTCTGCCCGCCGCCGACGCGCACTGCGTACTTCTGCGCCTGGCGCAGCCCCGGCAGCGTCTTGCGCGTGTCGAGGATCGCGCAGCCGCCGGGCAGCGGCGACGCGCCGGCGACCGCGTCGACATGGCGCCGCGTCTCGGTCGCGGTGGCGCTGAGCAGCTGCAGGAAGTTCAACCCCGGCCGTTCGGCGGCGAGCAGCGCGCGCGCGTCGGCCTCGACCTGCAGCACCGGCGCGTCGGCGACGGTCCAGGTGCCTTCGGCGATCTGCCAGTCGAGCCGCGCCGCGGGGTCGAGCGCGCGCACGACGGCGTCGAACCAGTCGCGGCCGCAGAGCACCGCGCGCTCGCGCGCCAGCACCTGGGCACGCACGCGCTGGCCTGCGGGAACGAGCAGGCCGGTCCAATCGACGTCACCGACGTCTTCGGCGAGCGCGTCGCGCACGTTGCGCGCGCGCGCGATCTCGAGGGTCTCGTTCATGCGGCGCCGACGTTCGGGACCGGGCCGTGCGTCGGTGCGCGCAGCGCGGAAGGGTTCTGGCGGACGTAGTCCAGCATGCGTTCGATGCAGCCCAGCGCCTGACGCCGCACCGGCTCGTCGACCCGGATCTCGCCCTGGCCGCCTTCGAGACAGTCGATCACGCCCTGGAGCGAGTTCATCGCCATCCACGGGCAGTGCGCGCAGCTCTTGCAGGTGGCGCTCTTGCCGGCGGTGGGCGCCTCGAGCAGCGTCTTGCCCGGCGCGAGCTGTCGCATCCGGTGCATCAGGCCATTGTCGGTGGCGACGATGTAGGCCGGCGCGCTGCCGTTGACCACCGCGTTGAGCAGCTGCGTCGTGCTTCCCACCAGGTCGGCCAGCGCGACGACACTCTTCGGCGATTCGGGGTGCACCAGCACCTGTGCCTCGGGGTGCTCGCGCTTGAGCAGTTCAAGTTCCAGGCCCTTGAACTCGTCGTGCACGATGCAGGCGCCGTTCCACATCAGCATGTCGGCGCCGGTCGATTCCTGGATGTAGCGGCCGAGATGGCGGTCCGGCGCCCAGAGGATCTTCTGCCCTTGCGCCTTCAGGTGCTCGACGATCGCAAGCGCGCACGAGCTGGTGACCATCCAGTCGGCGCGCGCCTTCACCGCGGCACTGGTGTTGGCGTAGACGACGACCTGGCGGTCCGGGTGCGCGTCGCAGAACGCGGCGAACTCGTCGGCCGGGCAGCCAAGGTCGAGCGAGCAGGTCGCGTCGAGGTCGGGCATCAGCACGCGCTTGTCCGGCGACAGTATCTTCGCGCTCTCGCCCATGAAGCGCACGCCGGCCACGACCAGCGTGGTCGCCGCGTGCTCGCGGCCGAAGCGGGCCATCTCGAGCGAGTCGGCGACGATGCCGCCGGTCTCGAGCGCCAGGTCCTGCAGGTCGCCGTCGACGTAGTAATGCGCCACCAGCACCGCTCGGTGGTGGTCGAGCAGTGCCGCCGCGCGCGCTTTGGCCGCACGTCGCTGGCCGGGGTTCAGGGCCGGCGGCACCTTGGCCCAGGCGTGCGCGGTGCAGCTCGCACCGCTGGCGTCTTGCCGGGTGTAGTCGAACTCGTGCTGTTCCATGCCGAGATGGTAGCCCGCCGGCCCGACCCTCAGGGCCGGCTGGCGAAAAAGCGCGCGGGCGGCGCACCGACCGAACGCCGGACCATGGCCGTGAACGCGCTCGCGCTCGCGTAGCCCAGGTCGGCCGCGATCACGCCCATTGGCCTGCCCTGGGCGGCGAGCGTCAGCGCGTGCGCCAGCAGCACCTGGCGGCGCCAGGGTCCGAAGCTGGTGCTGAGCTGCTGGCGGAACAAGCGCGCCATCGTGCGCGGGCTCGCGCCGGCCTCGGCGGCCCAGCCGGCGAGCCGGCCATGGCGGCCCGGATTGGCGAGCATCGCTTCGCACAGCGTGCGCAAGCGCTTGTCGCGCGGCAGTTCGATGCCGAGCCGCACCGGCGCGGCGCGCTGCAATTCGTCGATCGCCAGTTCGCCCAGCCGGCGCTCACGCGCCAGCAGCGACGGCGCCGGCGCGGCGGCACCGTCGCGCTCGATGTCCATCTGCAGCACCAGCTCGCGCAGCAGCGCCGAGACCTCGAGCACCCGACAGGCCTGCCACGGCGGCTGGTCCAGACCGAACGCGTCGGCCTGCACGTAGAGGGTGCGCAACTCGGCGGCCTCCACCGCCGTCACCGCGTGGGTGATGCCAGCCGGGATCCAGACCGCGCGCGACGCGGGCACCAGGTAGGTGCTGTGCTCGGTCGTGATGCGCGCGACGCCGCTCACCGACCACGCCACCTGCGCCCAGGGGTGGCGGTGCGGTGTGATCTCCGAATCGGCGGCCAGCCGGCGCGCCTTCGCGCGCACCGGGCGCTGGTCGGTTGGCGCATGGCGATCGGGGTCCAGCGGCGCCAGAGCGGCGCGCGGGTGGGCAGGACTTGGCATGATCTCGACAGAAATTGACGCTCTATCGTAACTCGGCCTTGGCGTGCCGACCTACATTGCAGCCATGAGCACGACCGCGTTGCCCACACCCAGCCTGCGCAAGGACGCCACCGTCATCGGCCTGGTCGGCATCGCGCACAGCGTGAGCCACTTCAGCCAACTGCTGCTGGCGCCGCTGTTCCCATGGCTCAAGGTCGCCTTCGGCGTCAGCTACGCCGAGCTGGGTTTCCTGCTCACGATCTTTTTCGTCGTCTCGTGCTCGGTGCAGGCGGCGTCGGGTTTCTGGGTCGACCGCTACGGCCCGCGGCCGGTCCTGTTCACCGGCCTGGGCTTGCTGTGCGTCGCCGCGCTCGGGTTCGCGTCCAGCCGCAGCTACGCGATGCTGGCGATGTTTTCGGTGCTGGCCGGGCTCGGCAATGGCGTTTTCCACCCGGTTGACTACACGCTGCTCAACCGCAAGGTCGCCAAGCCGCGGCTCGGCCATGCGTACAGTGTGCACGGCGTCAGCGGCAGCCTGGGCTGGGCGCTCGCGCCGGCGCTGCTGGTGCCGCTGACGATGGCGTTCTCGTGGCGCGTCGCGCTTCTCGTCGCGGCCGCGCTCGTCGCCTCGGTCTGGGTGCTGCTGTGGGTCAAGCGCGACGAGCTCGAACTGGCGCCTTCGGCCCCGGTTGCGCGCCAGGTCGGCGACGGCGCACTCGACTTCCTCAAGATCCCCGCGGTCTGGATGTGCTTCGCGTTCTTCTTCTTCAACGCCGGCGTGCTCTCGGTGGTGCAGAGCTTCGCGTCGGAGTCGGCACGCCAGCTGCACGCGGTGCCGCCGTCCTGGGCCGCGATCTGCCTGAGCATCTACATGGTCGGCAGCGCCTGCGGCATGGTCATAGGCGGCTTCCTGGCGTCGAACGCCGAACGCTGCGAGCGCGTCGTCGGTGCGGCCTTCGGCGCTGCGGCAATGGTCGCGCTTGCGATCGGCTTCACCGACGTGCCGGCCTGGGCGGTGCCGATGATGTTCGGCGCGATGGGTGTCGCCAGCGGCATCGCCGGACCNTCGCGCGACCTGCTCGTCAAGCGCTCGTCGCCGGATAACGCGACCGGCCGCGTCTACGGCGTCGTCTACGCGGGGTTGGACATCGGCCAGGCGGTGGTGCCGTTGTTCGTCGGTTCGCTGATGGACCACCACCAGTACCGCGGCGTCTGGCTCGCGCTGGCGCTGCTGCAGGGCGTGCTCATCGTCAGCGCGTTCAACGTCCGGCGCGTGCGGCGCACGGCCCTGGTCCCCGGCTGAACTGCGGCGCGGCCCGCGCGCGCATCGCCTAGGGGGTGGCGTCTCCCTGGGGAGCGACCTAGCATCGGCCTGCGATTCAGACAGGGATGCAGGCGCATGGCGAACGAGCGTTCCCCGATTCGGCCCCGGCGATGGATTGCCTGGATCGGCGTCGCCGGCCTGGCGCTGCCGGCGGCGGCGAACGTGCCGACCGACGTGCAGGCCCGGCGCGACGCGCTGCGAGCCCGCGTTGAGGCGGTGCGCCAGGGGCTGAAGCCGGCATCCGCGGTGCCGGCCACCTTGCTCGCCCAGACGTCCGACTGGAACAACTGGCCCAAGTGGAGCAAGTGGAGCAACTGGTCCAACGAGTGATGCGCGCCGCGGCCGACTTCTCGCCTGCCTTGCGCACGCGGCTGCTCGTCTTGCAGGGCACGCCGTTCTGCAACATCGCCTGCACCTACTGTTACCTGCCGGGGCGCGACCGGCACGAGCGCATGAGTCCAGACACTGTGCACCGGGTCGCGCAACGGCTGCGCGACGACGGCCTGGCTGGCGCCGAGCTGAGCGTCGTCTGGCACGCGGGCGAGCCGCTCGTGCTGGCGCCGTCGTTCTACGACGAGGCCTTCGCCGCGCTTGCCGAGCCGCTCTCGCCGCAAACCCGGGTAACCCACGCCGTGCAGACCAACGCCATGCTCATCGACGACGACTGGTGCCGGCTGTTCCGGCGCCACGCGGTGTCGGTCGGCGTCAGCGTTGACGGCCCGCAGGTGCTGCACGACGCGCACCGGCGCAGCCGCAGCGGCCAGGCAACGCATGCGGCGGTCATGCGCGGCATCGACCGCCTGCGCGCCCACGGGCTGCGCTTCCACGCGATCGCGGTCGTCACGGGCTCGACGCTGGCCGACCCCGACGCCTTCTTCGACTGGTTCGCGGCCCATGGCATCCGCGAGCTCGGCTGCAACTTCGACGAAGCTGAGGGCGGGCACCGCCGCTCGAGCCTCGCCGGCCGCGAGGCCGCGCATCGCGCCTTCCTCGAGCGGCTGCTCGAGCGTTCAGTCGCCAGCGGCGGCCAGGTCGTGATCCGCGAGCTGGCGCAGGCCTGGCAGCGCATCGCCGAACCACTGCCGCAGGTGCGACACGGCGGCCGCAACTGGCCGGACAACGCGCAGGTGCTGCCGCTGGCGCTGCTCTCTGTCGCGAGCAACGGTGACTTCTCGACCTTCTCTCCCGAACTCCTCGGCCAGCCCTGGCCGGCCTACGACGACTTCGTCCTGGGCAATGTGCACCGCGGCGGCTTTCTGGAGAGCCTGGGCGGCGACGCCTTCGCGCGCCTGTGGCGCGACGTCCGCGCCGGTGTCGACGCGTGCGCGCGCACATGCGCGCATTTCGACTACTGCGGCGGCGGCGCGCCGGTCAACAAGCTCTACGAGCACGGCGACCTCGGCGCGACCGAGACGCTGTACTGCCGCAGCATGATCCAGCGCCCCTTCGAGGTGGTGCTGCGCCGTCTCGAGCGCGAGCTCGCGCCGCAACTCGAGGTCGCGACGCCATGAAGCCCCTGAGCGAGTGCGAGTTCAGTGCCTTCATCAGCTACGCGCATGCCGACGACGTGGCCTGGTTCAACTGGGTCAGTGACTTCCGCACCGAGCTCGAGCGCGGCCTGGGCGCGCGCCTGCGCGGCGTGCGACTGCCGCGCATGCACATGAGCGGCGAGGACGGCCCGGTAGGTGGCGTACTGGGCGAGGANCTGAAAGAGCGCATTGCCGATTCGTACGCGATGATCATCGTCGTCCACGACAACTACGCACAGTCTGGCTGGTGCCTGAAGGAGCTGGAATACTTCCAGGCGCTATTCGGCGAGCAGGGATTCCGCGACCGGCTCTACATCGTCGCGCTGTCCGAGCCCGCGATGGAACAGGTCGCGCGCAGCACTGATTGGCAGCGGCTGGTACCGTATTCCGACCAGCTCTGGATCCCGTTCTACGAAGCCGGTGACACCGACCGGCCGGTACCGATCTACCTCGACCGTGGCCTGGTCTCGCCGCAGTTCCGCGAACCATTCGAACGCCTGCGCGAGGACTTCGTGCGCAAGCTGCGCCGGGCGACGGCCGGCGTGGACGCACCCGCACNCGCACCCGCACCCGCAACTTCAGCGGGCGTCTCGGCGTCCACAGCGCCCGGTGGCGTGATCTTCGGCGTTTCGCCGCCCGGGCTCGCTGCCGCGGCCTCGAACGTAGCCGGGCGGCTGCGCGCGCTCGGGCTGACNGTGCACTTCGTCGACTCCGATGCGGTGTTCAGCGACTTCGCCGATTTCGCCGCTGCCGACCGCCTGGTGCTGCCGTTCGACGATGCGCCGCCGCTGATGCCGTTCTACCCCGGNGGCCACCTGGCGCTGCAGCGAGACAGCTGGATCAGGAAGGGAAAGGCCGCCGACCGATTGCANTGGCTCGATTTGCGCCCGGTGCCCACGGCAACCCCGACGGCGCAGGGCGGGGCCGCGTTCGTCGCCGCGTCCGGTGCGGTGGCGCAGAGCGCCGACGCGCTCGTCGACGCAATGCGCCCAAAGCCGCCGGCCGCCGCGGCGGATCAGGGCGTGCACATCTACATCGAAAGCAACCGAAACGAGCGCACGCTGTGGGAGCCGCTGGGCGAGCAGATCCGGCGCAAGTGGGACGAGGTCTTCGAGCATCTCGAACCGGCGCGCGTGCCGCCGTTGTACCTGCGCGCGCGCGGGCTGCCNGTCGACCAGATCGACAGCTTTCCGCCGCTCGACGATGCCGATGGCGTCGTGCTGCTCTGGGGCAAGAAGACCCCGGACGCGCTCGTCGCGCAGATCAACAAGGTCGAGGGCAAGCTGCCTGGCCGCGACGGCGCGCCGGGGATGGTCGCCTACCTGATGCCGCCGCAGCAAGGCCATGAACCGATCCCTGCCTGGGGCTGGAAGGTACTGCGCTTCAATGCGCTCGACGAGCAGGCAATAGCCGTCGTCGACGAGGAGCAGGACGAGCTGAAGCGCTTCTTGCAGCAGGTGTTCAAGCGTCGCCAGAAGCGCGACCCGGTCGCCGCNCCGTGATGGACGGCGCCGCCTCGCCGTCCGCAGNGCCGCTGGCCGCGCCCGCCGCTCGAGTGCGCCTGCCCCTCGAGCCCTACCCGGGGCTGCGGCCTTTCCTCGACTTCGAGGCCGCGCTGCTGTTCGGCCGCGAGCGTCAGGTGCGCGAGGTCATCGAACGCTTGCGCGCCACCCAGTTCGTCGCCGTGCTCGGCGGCTCTGGATCGGGCAAGTCCTCGCTCATCCACGCCGGCGTGACGCCGGCACTGCGCAGCTTCGGCATTCCCGGCGCTGGCGACTTCTGGGTGACGATGGTCTGCACGCCGGGGACGAACTCGATCGGGGTCAAGGGTGTCGGGCGCCGGCACACGCCGATCACGCGCCTGGCGTGGAAGTTCGCCGCGCTGCTGCGCACGCGCGGCAGCGCCGAACAGGACGCACGGCGCCTCGACGAGATCGCCGAGGTCTTCCGCCAGGAGGCGGGGTTCGCGCGCCTGATGGACACCTACGCCGACGAGCTGGCCGTGCCGCCGGGGCCGGACGTGGCAGACGTGCGCTTGATGTTCATCCTCGACCAGTTCGAGGAGATCTTCCACCCGACCAACGCCGGCGTCGACGATGCGGCGCTGCTCGTCGAGCGTGTGATCGATCATTTCTTCAACCCGCACCCGCGCTGCTACGTCGTGCTGACGATGCGCAGCGAGCACCTGAACGACTGCGCGGGGTATCTCGAGCTGCCCGACGCGATCAACCGCTCGTCCTACCTGGTGCGTCGGCTCGACCCCGATGAACTGCGCGACGCCATCGTCGCGCCCGCGCAGCGCTTCCTGCGCCTGTGCGCGCGGGCCCCCGACGCCGATGCGGCGCTGCCCGAGGCGGTGGCGTTCGAGCCGGCGCTGCTTGAGCGCCTGCTGCGCGACGTGGGCGCGATCACGCACGACCCCGACCACCTGCCGCTGCTGCAGCATCTGCTCGCCCGGCTGTGGCAGACGGCGCGCGAGCGCGAAGGCGGACGGCTGCCGGTGCCGGCGCAGATCGGCCTGGCCGACCTGGCCCGCGCCGTAGCCGGCAGCGCGGCGCAGCCGCTCGACGAACAGGCCAACACCTTGCGCGCCTCCCTTGAGAACTGGGCCGAGGCG
>JGI20214J51650_10001357_pt1 | contig 15549 bp, 13 predicted proteins | sample WetSurMetagenome_FD_51650 | JGI IMG/M metagenome (IMG submission 51650) | reverse complement strand
TTGGCGATGTTCTGCCCGTAGATGTCGGGCGCCGAGCCGTGCACGGGCTCGAAGAGCGACGGGAACTCCCGCTCCGGGTTGAGATTGGCCGAGGGCGCGATGGCAACCGTGCCGGTGCAGGCAGGTCCCAGATCGGAGAGGATGTCGCCGAAGAGGTTCGTGCCCACCACCACGTCGAACCAGTCGGGGTTGCGGACGAAGTGGGCCGTGAGGATGTCGATGTGATAGGTATCCGCCTTCACGTCCGGGTACTGAGCCGCCATCGCCCGGGCCCGCTCGTCCCAGTAGGGCATCGAGATGAAAATGCCGTTCGACTTGGTTGCCCAGGTCAGGTGCTTCTTGGGCCTGCTGCGGGCCACCTCGAAGGCATATCGCATGATGCGGTCCACCCCGCGGCGCGTGAAGAGGCTCTCCTGCACCACGACTTCGCGATCGGTGCCTTCGAAACTGCGTCCGCCGATCGAGGAGTATTCCCCTTCTGTGTTTTCCCGCACGACGATGAAGTCGATATCTCCCGGCTCGCGCCCGCGAAGGGGGGACTCGATCCCGGGCATCAGCCGCACGGGCCTGACGTTGGCGTACTGCTGGAAGCCCCGGCGGATGGGGATGAGCAGACCCCAGACGGAGATGTGGTCGGGCACGCCGGGAAAACCGACGGCGCCCAGATAGATGGCGTCGTGGTTGCGGATCTGTTCCAGGCCGTCTTCGGGCATCATGCGCCCGGTCTTTGCATAAAACTCGCAACTCCACGGCAGCTCGTCCCACTGAAACGCGATGCCGAATTTCGCCCCCGCCGCCTCCAGCACCCGGATGCCTTCCGGTACAACCTCTTTGCCGATCCCGTCGCCGGGGATCACGGCAATCCTATACTTGTTCATGTCGTCCTCCTTCGCTCCGCAAACGAATCTCTGCAGCTTGCGATGAGGGAATCATACCCGATTTTCGGGCAACAAAAAAGGGATTCCTGGGTTTGAAGGAATCCCTTTCTGTTCATCCGTCTTTTCGCCGTGAAAACCGCCCTCCTCTACTTTCCAGCCGTCCAGGGCATGCCCAGCATCATGTAGAAGCTGCCTGACCGGTTGCTTGCGAGCCCGTATCCCGCATAAAACGGGCCGATGTTCGTGTCGGCGCCGAAGAAGACGCTGCCTGCGAAGAGCCACCCGCTGGAATCTTTCGGGTCGAACGGGTGGTCGACCTGGCCGGTTTCAGCTGATCCGCCCAGGTAGATCCCCCTTCCCAGAGGCGAGGGAAGGCTGCCGAACCGGTACGNATAGACGATCTCGCCGAGGGCATATCCCTGGCTGACGAGCTGGTTAAACCGGTATCCCGACAATCTCAAGAATCCCCCGATCGCAAATGGATCGTATGGAGGCAGGGTCGTGCCCGCGTTGTCGGCATATTCCATCGCCAGGGTCAGGGTGTGACGTTCGAAAAACGTGAAGGGCTTCTTCAGGGCCAGCTCGTACTTGTTGTAGTTGTCCTGGGCGCCGAAGGCTTCGTTGGTGACAAAGAAGTTTCCGCCCAGGAAGATGCCTTCACGGGGGAAGGCGGCATTGTCAAGCTGGTCGATGACGAATCTCCCCGTGAATCCGCCCTGGCGGAGATCGTAATTCGGCAAACGCAAAACGCCGAACGCGTTCGACGTCGACACGTATCCCTGGTAAAATCCCAGCCGCACCACTCCCACCTTACCCTGTATACCGAGATCGAGCCCGCCGCGGAACGTGGCGACATCATACTGCCCGAGATAATTTCCATCGAAGTAGTAATTGATGGGGGATTTCTGCACGCTCGCATAGGGGGCGACAAAGGCCCCGACGGTCACCCCCAGCGGCTGGTAGAACTCGGTGTAGAAAATGTTGTCATAGCCCACCTGAGCGTCGGTGCGCCATTCCGCTCCATAGCTGTTGAGCCAGGTCTTCCGATAACTCGCGGCGACGTTGAATCGTGGCGTCGAGGAGAAATCCGATGCGAACCCGAACCCGAATTTCAGGTAGTCGGGCCCCCAGGGTTTCTCGACGCCCTCGACCAGGATGGTTTCCTTTCCATCCTTTTTGACCAGGCTGTAATCCATGGACTCGAAGTCGCCACGACCGAAGAGGGTCGTCAGGGTGCTCTGCAGCTGCTGGACATTCATCTTGTCGCCGTCTTGTTTCTTCATCGCCGAAGGGATCTCCTCCAGTTTTTGAATCCCCTCCTTCTCGCCCGGCTGCTTCGTCACCAGATAAGAAACGAGTCCGGGTTTCTTCTCGATCTCCGACTCGATGACGACGGGATTCACCCATTTCATGTTTTTTTCCACCTGGATGTCGGCGACCCGTATTTCCGCAGGCTTCCTCTCGGCCAGAGTCAACTGCCAGGCCTTGTAGTCGGCTTCGCTGACGCTCAGGCGCTCGAGCTTGTCCTGCACAGCCCGGGCCGCCGCGATCCCGATGGGGATCGTTTCCATGCCCTGGGCAAAGTCTCCCGAGCTGAACTCCCCGAGCTTGGGCGCAATCAGGATGTCCTTCTCGGTCAACTCGGCAAGCGATGCCTGGACATTGTGCTCCGTCATCAGGTTGATCGACTGCAGGGCCACCGCGGTCACCGATGTCAGCTGGTCGCGGCGAAGGGGGGGGGTGCCCAGGTTGACGGCGATGATGATCTCGCAGCCGGCCTTGCGGGCCACGTCCACGGGCAGATTGCGAACCATCCCGCCATCCACGTAGAGATGCCCGTCGATATGGGCCGGGGCGATGAAGGCCGGCACGGACATGCTGGCCCTCATGGCCTTGACGAGGACCCCGCTGTCGAAGACTTTCATCGAGCCGTTTTCGAGATCCATCGCCACGGCCCGGAACGGGATCGGCAGGGTGTCGAAGCTCCGGCTCTCCCGTCCTGCTGCAAGGCCGATCATGTCCGTCAGGAGAAACTCGAACTTGTATCCTGACGTCGTCCCGTAGGGCAGCAGGATCTTGCCGCCCCGGAAACCGAACTCCAAACCGAAGAGGTTCGTGTAATCATCCTTCTTCTCATGCCAGGGGATTTCCCTGCGTGCCGGCTCGTCGTTGAAAATCGTGTTCCAGTCAATGGCACGCACTTTCTTTTCCAGCTCATCGGGCGTCAGCCCCGCCGCGTAGGTGCCGCCCACAAGCGAGCCCATACTGGTCCCCAGCACCATGTCGACGGGGACGCGAAGCTCCTCCAGGACCTTGAGCACACCGATGTGCGCTATGCCGCGGGCCCCTCCTCCGGAGAGCACGAGAGCGACCTTGGGACGTCCCGGTATCCTGTACAATGCAGTCTCCGGTTTATCCGCGGCTGCAGGTGCCAGGTCCGCCGCAAAAACAGAACCCGCGAGACAGATGACGCAGAGGAAAGCGGGGATTCCGAAAAAGGCCGATTTGCTCATGATAAATATTTCCTTTCACACCTTCAGGATCACTGCCTCGCCCTGGGCAAGACCGCCGCAGATGGAGGCGACTCCGTACCCTCCGCCCCTTCGCTTGAGTTCGAAGGCAAGCGTCATGACGAGCCGGCCGGCGCTCGCCCCGACGGGGTGCCCGATGGCGATGGCGCCGCCGTTCACGTTCGTTTTTTCCTGGAGGGCCCGCCACCGTCCGGGATCTCCGCCCGCGAGGATCTTCGTCGAGACAAGAGGCATGGCGGCGAAGGCCTCGTTGATCTCGATGAGGTCCATCTGTTCAAGAGACAGCCCCGCTCGTCCCAGGACCTTCTGTATCGTGCCGGCCGGGATGGCGGCGATGTCGCGAGGGGCCGTCGCCGAACAGGCTGCGCACACCACCGTGGCGAGCGGCTCGAGCCCTTTGCGTTCGGCCGCCTCTCTTGTCATGAGCAGCACGGCGCTTGCCCCGGCGCTGATGGGCGGGGCATTCCCCGCCGTGACGGTGGGGCTGCCGTAGATGGGCTTCAGTTTCGACAGGGCCTCGAGGCTCGTCTGCCGGGGCGCCTCGTCCTTTTCGATGACGATGGGATCGCTTTTCTTCCGGGGGATGACGACAGGCATCAGCTCACCGCCGATCCTGAGCTTTCCTTCAGAATAGGCCTTCAGGCAGAGGTCCTGACTTCTCAGGGCCCAGGCGTCCTGCATCTCGCGGGTCACACCGTGCTCGAGAGCGACTTCGCCCGCATCGACGGCAACGGGATTGAACCCCTTGGCCGTGTACCCGAGCTCGAAGAGGTTGTCGATCAGCGTGATCGGACCCAGCCTCACCCCCCGCCTCAAGCCCGGCGCCAGGTGCGGCGTTCTCGGCATGTTCTCGGAGCCCACGGACAGAACGGTTGTGGCCGCGCCGGCCGCCATGGCCACCGTACCGAGGCGAAGGGTCGTCAGCGACGAACAGCAGGCGCGATCCAGGGTCAGCGAGATGCACTCGTCGGGAAACCCCGCCAGCAGGGTAGCCTGCCTGGCAGGCACGTCCATTTCGAGAGCCACCTCGGCCGGCATGCAGCTGCCGTAATAGATCTCGTCCACCTCTTCCGGTCTCACGCTGACCCTGCCGATGACCTCCTTCATGACCATGACGCCGAGATCGATGCTCGGGATGTCGGCCATGGCGGAGTCGAACCGGCTGAAGGGCGTCCTCACCGCGCTGACGATGACGATGTCTCTCTTGCCTTCGGTCATCTTTGCCCCTCCTTGTTACTTTGCGGCCAGCCGGATGGCGCCGTCCAGACGGATGACCTCGCCGTTGAGCATCGGGTTCTCGATGATGTGCCGGGCAAGCCCTGCATACTCCATCGGCTCGCCCAGGCGCTGCGGGAAGGGAACCATTTTCCCGAGGGCCTCCCGTGCCGCCTCGGGAAGAAGATCGAGCATGGGTGTCTTGAACAGACCCGGGGCGATGGTCATGACCCGGATGCCGTGCTCGGCTCCCTCCCTGGCCAGGGGCAGTGTCATCCCGGCAACACCTGCCTTCGAGGCGCTGTAGGCGGGCTGTCCGATCTGGCCGTCGAAGGCCGCAACCGAGGCGGTATTGATGATCACACCCCGCTCGCCCTCGCCATTGGGCGCATTCCGGGCCATCCTCTCCATAACCAGGCGGATCGCGTTGAAGGTGCCCACGAGATTGATCTCAACGACCCGTTTGAACTCGGGGAGCGGCATGGGGCCTTTCTTCGTGAGGGCCCTGCCGGCAACCCCCACGCCGGCACAGTTGATGAGCACATGGATGCTGCCGAAGGCCTCCATGACCCGGTCGAGTGCGGTGCGGGTGCTCTCATCGCCCGTCACATCGGCCTGGGCGAAGATCACCTTCTCTCCCAGCTCCGATGCAAGCGTCTCGCCCCGCGCCGCCTGCAGGTCGAGGATGGCCACACGGGCGCCGTCCCCCGAGAGAAGCCGGACACAGGCCTCGCCCAGGCCCGAGGCGCCGCCGGTGATCACTGCGATGCAGTCCTTGGTTTTCACGGGTTTCTGCTCCTTCTGCGTTTCGAAAACGGTTTGTACGAAGAGGAACTTACTGGATCCGGCCCACCAGGAAGAAGAGCGCGAGCACGTAAAGGGCCGACACGGCGAGCTGGCTTGCGGTGATCGGCACACCGTACCGCAGATACTTTGCAAATCCCAACGGCTTGCCGTGGGCCGCACAGATCCCGGCGGCGACAATGTTTGCCGATGCGCCGATGAGGGTGGCGTTTCCACCCAGGGTGGCCCCGAACATCATGGCAATGAAAACCGGCAGTGCCGAGGCGGGCCAGTCCGTGAAGCCTGCCCCGAGGGCCTCCTCCGGTACCATCTCGATGATCACGAAATATCCTTTCACCATCAGGATGGTTGCTGCCACCACGGGAATGTTGGCCAGCAGGCTCGAGAGCAGTGCGATGGCTGCCAGCAGCGAGAAGCCGACGCCCATGAGGTTGTCGCCGAAAAAGGTGCTCGCGAACTTGGTCATGTCTTCGATCAGCTCCGTCTTGGTGAGGGCCTGCACCATGAAGAACATGCAGCCGATAAAGATCAGGGTCTTCCAGTCGACGTCCTTCAACACGTTGCTGACCGGCTCGACCTTCAGGGCATAGATCACCAGCAGGGCCAGCGTGGCGGCGATGATGGCCACGGCCGGGGGACCGATTTTCGTCGGCAGCATGTCTCCGAACACGAAGAGCACAAGCATCAGCACGAGAACCGAAAGCGAAAGGGCGCACATGGCCGGCCGCTGGATCGGCCCCGGCGCAAGACCGGCGGGCAGCTCGCGCCGGACCCGCCAGACATCGCCCAGCACACGCGGCAGAAGAACAATGATGATCAGCACCGACAGAAGGCCGCCGAGGCTGATCCGCTGCAGATACTGCATGAACGTGAGCCCGATGGAGCTGCCGACGAGAAACGTGGCGGGGTCGCCGACGAGCGTCAGGAGCCCCGCGGAATTGCTGATGATGGCGGTCAGAATCATGGGGCCGACAAAATCCACTTCGAGGGCGATGGCCGTCCGGATGATGATGGGCGCCACGAGGATCACCGTAGTGGCATTGGGCAGAAATGCACAGATCGGGGCGACGAGGACGACGATCCCCAGCAGGTACCGCCTGCCGCTGCCGCGGGTGAGAATCAGGAAGCGCGTGCCGACGTGCTCGAAAATTCCCGTGGGCTCCAGGGTCCGGGCCACGACCATCCCGCCGAACAGCAGTGCCAGAGGTTCCTGGCCCGACCCGATGGCGGCCATCACGTCATCGTGGTCGAAGACGCCAAAGGCCGTCAGCGTGCACACCCCGAGGAGGGCGGCCAGCACCATGTCGATCAGATCGAAGGCGATGGCGAGAATCACCCCGGCGAAGACAATGAGGATGAGGATGCTTTGCGGATCGCTCAGCGGCATGGCGGCTGTCCTGTCAATTGCTTACCGATTTATGATTGCCCGGAGAATCTTCACCCCGGAAGTGGACAATCGCGCGAATCAGCGAAAAGGCGGAGCCCACATCAGACCCCCTTTTGTTTCCAGGCGGTTGACACCCCTGTCCAGTTTGAGAGCACTGTTTCGCCCGAGGTTGCGCTCAAACATCTCACCGTAGTTGCCCGAAGCCTGGATGGCCCTCAGCGCCCAATCGTTGTCCGTGCCCAGCGCCTTGCCGAATCCTCCCTCCGCGCCCAGCAGCCTGCGCACCGCGGGGTCCTGCGTCGTCTTTTTCATGGTGGCGGCGTTTTCGCGTGTCACGCCTCGCTCCTCGGCCTCGATGAGCGCGAAGAGGACCCACTTCACGAGCCGAAGCCACTCCTCGTCGCCGCGTCGCACGGCAGGCCCCGTGGGCTCCTTGGAGATCCTCTCCGGCAGGATCACGTACTCGCCGGCCCCCCCGGGCGCCGCCAAACGCTCGGACGCGAGGATCGAGTAGTCGGAGGTGTAGGCCTTGCACCGGCCCGCGAATAGGGCCTTGTCCGCTTCGTCCTGTGTGTCGACGACAAGGGCTTTGAGGTTCAAGGCCTTCTCGCTTGAATACTCCGCCAGGTTCATCTCGGTTGTCGTGCCTTTCCTGACGCAGATCGTTGATCCCTTGAGCCGCTCGGCGCGGTTGATCCCGCTCTTGCGCGTTACCATGAATGCCTGGCCGTCAAAATAGAGGACCCCGACAAACTGCACCCCCAGGTGGGCCTCTCGTCCCAGCGTCCAGGTCGTGCTGCGGCTCAACAGATCGATCTTCTTCATCTGCAGGGCAACAAAACGGGCCGATGCTGTCAATGGCACAAACTCCACCTTGACGCTCGGCCCCATGGCAGCGGCCACAGCCCGGCAGAAATCGGCGTCCATGCCGGTCCAGCGCCCGGATTTGTCCTGGAGGGAGAACCCGGTGAGACCTTCGCTGACCCCGCAGCGCAGGACCTTCTTCGAACGCACGCGGTCGAGCGTGGCCCCTGCTTCAGCCTGCACGGCCGCAACGAGGATCGCCCCCGCGGCAAAACATGCCGCCAGGGCCTTCCACACCGGGATCCCTTTCGCATGTGCTGACGCAGTGCGCTGCATCCTGATTCGATTCATCTGTTTCGGGATCGTCTCTCTTTGGCTCAAAGGGATGTATATACAGCTTACCCTACGAAGTCTTGATTACCACAGAAACCGTGCATTTAGGAAGGCGAAAGCTGACGGGCGCCGATTTTCACAGCACATCAGCGTGAGGGATGCTCAGCCCACCAGCCTGGCAAAAACATCCAGGTCCACGTTGCCCCCGCTGATGAGGACGCCGACCTTTTTCCCTTTAATCCCGACCGTCCCCGACATCGCGGCTGCAGCGGCCAGGCAGCCCGTCGGCTCGACGACCATCTTCATCCTCTCNGCAAAAAACTTCATCGTATCGACGAGCTGCCCATCCGATACGGTAACGATGTCGCCCACCTTCTTTTGAATGATCGCAAAGTTGTGGGTACCCAGGTACGTCGTCCTGGCCCCGTCGGCGATGGTGTCGGGCACCTCGATGCGGACGATCTCCCCTTTCCGAAACGATTGCTGTCCGTCGTTTCCCGCCTCGGGTTCGACCCCGATCACGACGCAACCGGGGTTGAGGGCATTGGCAGAAAGGGCGCACCCCGCCAGCAATCCGCCTCCGCCCAGGCAGACCAGCAGAACGTCCAGGCGCCCGACATCCTCGATCAATTCTTTGGCGGCGGTGCCCTGGCCCGCGATCACGTGGGGATGGTCGTAGGGCGGAATCAGAGTCATCCCCCGCTCCTGCGACAGGCGCCTGCCGAGATCCTCGCGGCTCTCGGTATAGCGGTTGTAGGTGATGACTTCGCCCCCGTAGCCCCTCGTTGCAGCGACTTTCGATGCCGGCGCGTCATGGGGCATGATGATGGCCGACTTCACCCCGAGGAGTTTTGCCGACAGGGCGATTGCCTGGGCGTGATTGCCGGACGAGTAGGTCAGCACGCCCGATCTGCGCTGCTCCCCGGAAAACTGGGCGATGGAGTTGAAGGCCCCGCGGAACTTGAAGGCGCCCATGCGCTGAAGGTTCTCGCATTTGAAAAACAGCTGTGCGCCGCTCCGCTCATTTGCCGTGCGGGAGGTCAGGACAGGCGTTCTGTGGGCATTGCCCCTGAGGCGTTCAGCAGCATCGACGACATCGGCATAGGTGGGCAGTTCCATGACACAATCTCCTTGAAAGAAAAGGCTCAGCGCGTCCCGGGAAGGACGGCCGTCATCTGGACTTCGATCAGAAACCCGTGGTGCAGCTCGGGGACCGGGACGACGGCTCGCGCCGGCCGGTGGGCGCCGAATCGCTCGCTGTATACCCGGTTGAAGCAGGGCCAGTTGTCGATCCCCACGACATAGGCCGTGCATTGCACGACATCGTCCAGTCGGCAACCGGCAGCAGCGAGGATGCGCTCGCAATGCTGAAGTACGGTGCGGGCCTGGTCTTCAAAACTCGGGGGCGAGCCCGAGGGCGGTTTCGTGGAGGGAAGCGTGCCGGACACGAAGATCATACCGCCGGATTCGACGGCCTGGGAGTAATGCCCCGCAGGAGCCGGCGCTTCTTCGGTGAAGATCACTCTCATCTCATCCCCCTTTCACCCATGGCCCGGTCGTTACCTGTTCAAACTGCTTATTACGTGAACTTTATCCGTTCGGCAATGACATTCCGCGGCGGCTTGCGGGACTTTATTTGACAGACTCTGTGAAGAAGTATTAGAATTTCGACCCAAGCGGATCAGCGGATTGAATTTCCAAGGCGGGCGGTGATGCGAAACATGGATTTGAGAGGGCTGCTGACAAGAATCCGGGAAGAAAAACCCCTGGTTCACAACATAACCAACTACGTGGTCATGAACTTCACGGCCAACACCCTCCTGGCAATGGGGGCTTCTCCCGTGATGGCTCATGCTCCCAACGAGGTCGAGGAGATGGTGTCGCTTGCGAGGGCGCTCGTCATCAACATCGGCACGCTTTCCGACCCCTGGATCGAGGCCATGCTCCTGGCAGGGAAAAAGGCGAATGCCAAAGACCTGCCCATTGTGTTCGATCCTGTCGGCTCGGGGGCGACTTCCCTGAGGACCGGCACGACCCGGAGGATCGTCCAGGAGCTGAAGCTGTCGATCATCCGCGGCAATGCCTCGGAGATCCTCTCGATCGGTTCCTCCGGCACCGTCACCAAGGGGGTCGATTCGCTGCACGATGTGGATCAGGTGGCTGAAATGGCCAGGGCCACGGCAAGACAGACGGGCGCGGTTGTCGCCGTCACGGGCAAGATCGATCTCATCACCGACGGGACCCGCGTCATCCGTTGCAGAAACGGCCATCCACTGATGGGGAGAGTCACGGGCACCGGCTGTGCGGCAACGGCTACGATTGCAGCCTTCGCGGCGGTGACGCCGGACGCGATGGAGGCCGCGGCGGCAGGTCTTGCCTTTTTCGGCATTGCCGGAGAAATGGCCGCAGCCACGGCTCAGTCGCCCGGGTCATTCATGATCGCCCTGATTGATGCCCTCTACAACATGACCCCGGAAGATCTGCAGGCACGCGCCCTGCTGGAGGAAGGCTGAACGAAGGCGACCTGCCCCATTGCAGGCTGACGAAGCTCGAGGTTGTGATGATGGACAAACGCAAAATCGACTACTCCCTTTATCTTGTCACGGATCGGAAACTGTCGCTCGGCCGATCCCTTCTGGAGGTGATCCGGCCGGCCGTGGAGGGTGGGGTCACCGTCATCCAGCTGCGTGAAAAAGAAGTGGATTCCCGGGAATTCTACAGGGAAGCACTCCGCATCAAAGAATATCTGGACGAGAGGGACATTCCCCTGATCATCAACGACCGGTTGGACATCGCACTGGCCATCGATGCAGNCGGCGTCCATCTCGGACAGGAGGATCTTCCCGTTGACGTGGCAAGAAGAATCGTCGGTCCCGGCAAGATCATCGGGGCCTCCGTATTCACGCCGGACGAGGCGATACAGGCGGACGCGATGGGGGCGGACTACCTGGGGCTCTCCCCCATCTTCGTGACATCGACCAAGCCGGAACTGGTGAACCAGCTCGGGGTTGAGGGGATCGGCCCGATACGGCAGGCGACCCGTCTGCCGCTGGTCGGCATCGGCTCCATGAATGAGACCAATGCCTTCTCCGTCATCCGGGCCGGCCTGGACGGCGTTGCCGTCGTGTCGGCGATCTGCAGCCGGCCGGATGCCTGTGCTGCCGCTGAAAGAATCATGCAGGAGATCCTGCGCGCCCGGGGGCAATAGCGATCCCGGAGTCCATCATCACGATGAGGGAAACGGTTTCAGATGAAGCTCAAAGAGCTGGGAGAATTCCGGTTTATCGACCGGATCACAAAGGGTTGCCTGGTCAGGCAGGAAGGCGTGATCAAGGCCATCGGCGATGATTGCTGCGTCTTCCGGGCGCCGGAAGGCAGGGTCGTCCTGCTGACCACGGACATGCTCGTCGAAGACATCCACTTTCTGAGGAATTCGATCACGCCCCATGAACTCGGCAGAAAATCCCTTGCCGTCAACATCTCCGACATCGCCGCCATGGGAGGCATCCCGGGCGAGGCGGTGATCTCGATCGCCATACCGGGAACGATCGAGGTCGAATATCTGGATCGGCTCTACGAGGGGATGAAATCCATGGCCCGGGAGTTCCAGGTCAACCTGCTGGGAGGGGATACGACCTCGTCACCGGCACATCTCGTGATCAACGTCGCGCTGGTGGGATGGGCGGCAGAGGATGAGGTGCTGTACCGGTCCGGCGCCAAAGAGGGCGACGTGATTTTCCTCACCGGTGCAGTCGGGGCGTCGGCAGCGGGGCTCGACATCATCCTTTCAGGAAGAAACTTCGTGCAGAGAGGCGAGTTGTTCGAGGCCCATCTGAACCCCACCCCCCAGATCAGGGAGGGCCGGATCATCGCCGGCCTCAAGGTCGCAAACTCCCTGATCGATGTCTCCGACGGCGTTGCCTCGGATCTCGGCCACATCTGCGAGGAATCGGGAGTGGGAGCCCTGCTCCAGGAGAGCGCGATCCCCGTGACGGAGGCCTTCCGGAATTATTGCAGCGAGTTTCAGCTCGAGTGCGAAAAGCTCATGCTTCACGTAGGCGAGGATTATGTCCTTCTGGGTTCGGTGCCTGCAGAAACCGCAGACAGGCTGAAAAAAGCTCTTGAGGCGGCAGGTTGCAAGTATTACCCGATCGGGACGATCATCAGGGGTTCAGGCATCGTGCTGAGGAAACCGGATGGCTCTACCCGCGACATCGCGGCGAGCGGCTTTGACCATTTCCGGAAATAAAGGCGGCTTGCCGACCCCGCCAGCAAGGTTCTCATTGGTCCGCGGCGATGCCCGGACTCCAGTAGGGCAACTTTTTTGAGACAAGCCGGACGGCCTCCATCAATTCCTCCGAGTCGGCATCCTTGAGCGCGTACCCCCGTGCGCCGCTTCCTTTTACAGCCTTCACCAGATAGGGACTGGAATGCATGGAGAGGATCAATACATTGATGGACGGCAATTCCTTGCTCAAATAGAGCGTGGCGTCAATGCCGTTCATGAAACGCATGTTGATGTCCATGATGACGACATCCGGCACAAGCCTGCGGGCCAGGTCGACGGCCTCCTTGCCGTTGGCGGCCTCCCCCACGACCTCCATGTCGCTCTCACGATCAATGATCGCCCGAAGCTCTCTCCTGAAAGCCTCGTGATCGTCGGCGAGCATCACCCTGGTTTTCATTTCTCACCCCGATCAAGACGCTGCAGTTGTCNTCCAGTCTCTACTCTCAAGGAACGACCAGTTTTTACTATAGCAATTTCGGGATAGGCAGACATCGGNATTTCCTTGATTTCAAGTCAGTATTTCAGGAAATGGATCGCGGCCCCTGAATGCTTGCCTGAGAATATATATCTCACGGGTGACAGGGAATCGCCAGCCTTTTCCAGACGGTCCGATTTTTGCTGCAAGACGGCATGATGCTTCGCAAATCACATTCCGCTTACAGCATCTCGGAAACAGAAGCATGACTGTTTCAGCTCTCGGGAAACTCGAATCGCGCAGGACGGACGACGCCAAGGGAAAGGAAGCCAGGGGTTTTCGCCGACGTCTTTCGACAAACAGCCGGATGATCGGGCCTTTCAAGGAGGGCTCGGATCAGGTTTCCGTGCAACGCGAGGACGGGGTCGTCGAGATGACCTTGCTCTTCTGAGTTGATTTATTTTCACATTTATTTTGGTACGAGCAGTGGAAAGCAATCCGTCCACCCATGGGACGGGAGCCTGGAAACGCATCTGAATATCGAACAACATGTTTTGAAAGTGAAAACTGCATTTGGGCAACATCCAAAAGATGTATTAAAATTTCAGTCGTGATAAAATAATCAATTATGACTATGCAACTGATGAAATCAGTGTAACGGACAGAATCGAGAACCGGCCTCGCCGGAGATGCCGAATCTTATGAGGGTATGCTTTGATGCTTGAGAGGGAACAAGAGAAGATGACCGCGTTCAAAAAGATTTTGATGGTATTTTCCACGCACAAAAAGATCTGGATTCTTTTGGCATGTCTCCTTGCGATCGGGGCCTATGCCTACTTTAGCATGTCGGGCGGCGCATCGTCACGCGCAGCCAGGCAGGGAGCCGATCAGCAGGCGCGGGCAGTTCCCGTTGTCACCGTGGCTGCAAAAAAAGGCGACATCCATGTCTATCTGAACGGTCTCGGCGCGGTCACCCCCCTGAATACCGTTACGGTGAGAAGCCGCGTCGACGGTCAGTTGATGAAAGTCCTGTTCCTGGAGGGTCAGATCGTGAATGATGGCCAACTCCTGGCAGAGATAGACCCGCGCCCGTTCGAAGCACAGCTTGAGCAAATGCTCGGGCAGATGGCCCGTGATCAGGCTCTCCTTGCGAATGCCCGGCTCGACTTCCAGCGTTACCAGGGTTTGCTCGAGACGGATTCCATTGCAAAGCAGCAGGTCGATACACAGAAATCTCTCGTGCAGCAACTGGAAGGAACCGTCAAGCTCGACCAGGCCCAGGTGGACAATGCGAAGCTGCAATTGGTTTACTCACGCATCACGGCACCCGTCAGCGGCAGGATCGGCTTGCGTCTCGTTGACCCGGGCAATATCGTACGTGCAAGCGATGTCAACGGGTTGGCCGTCATCACTCAGCTTCAGCCCATAACGGTCATCTTCTCGATTCCCGAAGACAGTCTCCCGCCGGTGCTGGCCATGCTCAAGACCGGGAAACCCATACCGGTGATTGCCCTCAATCGGGATCAATCGAAGAAAATCGCAGAGGGAACTCTTTTGACGGTTGACAACCAGATCGACCCGACGACGGGCACAGTCCGGCTCAAGGCTTCATTTCCCAACAAGAACAATGAGCTGTTTCCAAACCAGTTCGTCAATGCCCGGCTGCTTCTCGACGTCAAGAAAGACACGATCGTGGTGCCCACGTCTGCCCTGCAACGGAGCACCCGGGGGTTCTACGTTTACGTGGTGACGCCGGAGCTTACCGCAGCGGTGCGACCGGTCAGAAGCGGCCCGACGGAGGGTGATCTCGTCTCCATCGACGAGGGGCTCTCCCCGGACGAGAGGGTCGTGGTCGAGGGGGCGGACAGGCTGAGGGACGGCAGCAAGGTCGAGGTGCAGGGACAAGGGCAGGGACAGGGACCGGGACAGGGCGCCGCACCCTCCGGGAAAGGCAAACGATGAACCCCTCTCGCATTTTCATCCTTCGTCCCGTAGCGACCACGCTGCTGATGGTCGCCATTGTGCTCGCCGGCCTCGTCGCTTACCGGCTGCTGCCCGTCTCCGCCCTGCCCCAGGTCGATTACCCGACAATCCAGGTGCTGACGTTTTATCCCGGGGCAAGCCCCGAGGTCATCGCCTCATCCATCACGGCCCCCCTGGAACGCCAGTTCGGGCAGATGCCCGGTCTGCGGCAGATGACCTCCACGAGTTCCGGCGGCAGCTCGGTCATCGTGCTGCAGTTCAGCCTCGACCTCAGTCTCGACGTNGCCGAACAGGAAGTGCAGGCCNCCATCAATGCCGCGGGCACCTTCCTTCCGAGAGATCTCCCGAACCCGCCCGTTTACAGCAAGACGAACCCGGCCGACGCGCCGGTCCTGACGCTGGCGCTGACCTCCGATACGCTGCCGCTGCCNCAGGTGGAGGACCTGGCGGAAACGCGCCTGGCCCAGAAAATCTCACAGCTCTCCGGAGTGGGCCTCGTCAGCATCGCCGGCGGTCAACGACCGGCCGTCCGGATCCAGGCAAACCCCACGGCCCTTGCCGCCTATGGCCTGACGCTGGAAGACCTGCGCACGGCCGTCGCCGCAGCCAACGTCAATCAGGCAAAGGGGAGCTTTGACGGGCCGCGCCAGTCCTCCATCATCGGTGCCAATGATCAGCTCCTGTCGAGCAAGGAGTACAAACCCCTGGTCGTTGCCTACCGCAAGAATGCGCCGGTGCTCCTTTCCGATGTCGCCGATGCCATCGACGATGCGGAGAACGTGAAGCTGGCGGCCTGGTTGAACGACACCCCCGCGGTGATCGTCAACATCCAGCGGCAGCCCGGTTCGAACGTCATCGAGGTCGTCAACCGGGTCAAGAATCTCCTGCCGCAGCTGCAGAGCTCGCTTCCG
>JGI20214J51650_10001356_pt1 | contig 15555 bp, 16 predicted proteins | sample WetSurMetagenome_FD_51650 | JGI IMG/M metagenome (IMG submission 51650) | reverse complement strand
GTCTTCGTCCACGACCGCCTGAACTGCCTTTACCGCCATATCGGCCAGCTCATCGCGATTGGATTGGGAGCCCTTGCCGGTCATGGCAGTGACTGCGATCTTCTTCAAAAGGCCTTCATCCGTTGCTGAGACCTTCACAGCCATTGCATTGAGAATCTCCATCGACTTGTCTGCCGCCGCTCTGTAGCCGGCTGCGATTACCGTGGGGTGAATCTCCTGCTCCAGAAGCTCTTCGGCCTGCTTGAGAAGCTCTCCCGCCAGCACAACCGCAGTGGTAGTGCCATCCCCGACCTCCTGGTCCTGGGTCTTGGCAATCTCCACCATCATCTTGGCAGCGGGATGCTCGATATCCATTTCCTTGAGAATGGTAACGCCGTCGTTGGTGATCACCACATCGCCCATGGTGTCTACCAGCATCTTATCCATGCCCTTGGGGCCGAGAGTGGTCCGGACGGCTCCAGCCACGGCTTTAGCCGCCATGATATTCGATCTCTGTGCATCTCTTCCGGCTGTCCTCTGGCTGCCTTCTCTGAGAATGTATATTGGTGTACCGCTGAATTGTCCTGACATTGATTACCTCTACAAATGCTAATTGTATGGATGAAGGTTGTTTGAGGTTCTATATAAAGATGGCTCTACAGGTGGTGGAGGAGAAATGGACTTTTTCTTTGGCGAACGATCCCACCTATACCCTGAATATCCCCGGAGACTTTTCCTGGAAGTATTGCAGAGGGCAGAGGGTGAGGCTTCAGCAGGGCTCTGTTAAGTACTTCATCATAACCGGCGTGGGCTATTCCTCGCCCAATGCGACGCTCACGCTCTACGGCGGCACTGACTACGACCTGACTAATTCTGCAATAATCGAGCCCTTTTCTCGATGGCAAAAACGCCCTATGGCTTTCCTCTGGATGAAGCCAAATGGAGGGGGGAGAGCCTGGTGACAGCGGACTGCTCTCAGGCTTCGCCTGCGACTGGAACCTGGTACAATAAGGGCGGCTCTTTGGCGGTTCCTATTGGGCGGAGGATGGTGGAGTATGCGGCAGAGCTGGAGGTCACGAGGGCCGCGGCGGGGGCGCTGGATGTCTTCGCGACCCTGTCCACGGCGGCCAGCTCGGAGGCGAATAAGGAGACCACGACGAAGATAGGCATCAGCACCGGGGTTTCTATGAGGGGATCGGTAAGCCATTGCGGCTTCCTTATGGATTTGGCGGCCAAGGCGACACACTATCTGAACTGCAAGACGGGGGAGGCCTCCATGACGGCTATTTCGTTCAAGGGAAGCGAGCAGAAGACGAAGGTGAGGGCGGTGTGCGCGTATTTGCAGGGGCTCAGCCCGCACTTCAACAAGGTAGCAGTCCAGGCAGACCTCCTCGTCTGGGCAGATCTCGGCCAGCTCGCCATCACAACCTGAGCAGGCCGAACATAATTCACCGAGGAACCGAGAGACTGCGCGGGGCGAGGGCGGCGCACGGCAGAGATCCGGGTGGGCCTGGAGCGCCACGTTTTCTCTGGAGGGCGATCTAGAAGAGACTGGCCTAAGATTTACGCAAAAGACGATCGAAGCCTTCGGGTAGCATCCTACCTCTATGTTGTCACATTTCTTTATGCGAGGCTTCCGCATCTAGGCTGAAGCCTTTAATGAACATTCATAGATATCAACTGTTGGAATTTATCGGCGGCATCTTCTATGAGTTTTCCAACCTCTTCAATCTTTCTTGCGATGACATAATCCCATAAACCATAGTGTCCATCGGCATTTACGGCATTGACCCAGCGTCTCGCAGCGTGCGTTTTGATCTCAGCAAGATCATCATATCCCTTTGTTTCCAAGATCAAGGTGCAATTCGGGAGATCTTTCAGCCGAATGATGAAATCTGGCTCGTACTCATGGTCTTCTCCGTTATGCAGATAGGGAATGGCAAACCCTAATCCAGAGTTCTTTACAAAGGCAGCAACTCTTGGGTGCGTGTCAATCACATATGCAGCTGATTGCTCCCACTGCTTGGTGTCAGCGACAACGTAGTTTAAATGGGAATGAACTATCTCTCGAACTTCCCGGCTAGTCCAGAAATCAACCTCTGATGTTGAGCCTGGACCCCGGCTTTTTTCTGTCCTCGGGAGTTCCGGTGTTTCACCCTGTGAAGAATCAGGCTCTATTGCCTCTACCAGTCGTTCTATAGCCCAGCCATAGTACGGAGACAGAAACACATCCAGCAGATTTGCTGGTTTTATTGGAACAACCTTCTCCATCAGATAGCGCCGGGTTATCTTGACTATCTGGGGAAATAACACATGCGATGGAGCCTGGCAATCTGAGGTTTCTACATAATTCCTAGTTATGTCTCGTGCCAACTCAAACACCAGTTCCTGCAAACGTCTACCAGAACGATATGGGTTTAGGTCTACACTCTCTAAGGCGCCAGGACCCATCAGCGAATATCGACCCTGGTTATTAAGAAGTCCGGCCTTCATTTGGACTTCGGGAGGTATATTAAGAGGGTCGAGACGCAGTTGTGGCACATCTTGCCAGGAAACTGTTATGTGGTTATGAATGGCTTGACCATATCCCTCTACCCGGGGATACTGTATTTCGAATTCTTTCTTTCCAGGGATGGAGTGAATATGGTGGCGTTTTGGCTTTGGAGGTTGTGGCCCCAATTTGCTCTCTTTGAAAGGAATTACCTCAAAGGGGACACCGAATATTTTAGAAACCTCCTCCGTGAGCTTCCCGTTCTCATCCACATCGTAGCTGGAACGCCTGAGTCCGCGACCCACCACCTGCTCACAAAGAAGCTGAGACATAAATGGACGTAGACCTACAATGTGGGTTACGGTGCTGCAATCCCATCCTTCGGTGAGCATTCCCACGCTAATAATACAGCGAATATCTCTACCAGGAGGATGGAACGGTCGGTTCAGTTTCTTTGTCAGCTCCTCAAATCCTTCTGGGTAGATTGGTCTTCCCTGTGTATCATGTGGCCAATCCATCTTTCCAATGGTGTCTAGTGTCAAGCGCATCCAACGGACTTCATCAGACTTCGCCTGATCGCTATCCGTTTCCTGAACTACCTTGGAGTCCACGCGGATGGTATTTATCTTGCCATTACGGTTGACAAAGCCCTCTATTAAAGCAGAGGAGATACCAAGAGGTGGCCTATCCTCGCCCAGCCATTCGTATATTACTTTGGCAATCTTTGTATTTTTGCAGACAATAATGAAAACTGGCGCACGCGGGTCGTCTTTTCTTAGCGCCCATTCACGGCGAACCTCTTCCCATAAGCCTCCCAGCATGGCGATAGGTGTATGTGCCCACTTGAGGATTGCTTCGGGTTTTGGGCTTCCCTTTTTGCCGCCACGCTCCGCGGGTGTGAGTTTGGGCAAAATCCACCGCCAGATGTTGAAGTATCCAGGTATATCGCTTCCCGTCGTATCTCGAACTGCAAGCTGAGGGATTTTTACCAGGCCGGACTCTATAGCATCGGTAAGCCCAAAGTCACTGACGACCCAGGGGAAGGTGCGGTTGGTATCTCTGCCAGCTCGACCAAGAAAGTAAGGCGTGGCTGAGAAGTCCACGCAAAAGTTTATGGACCTTAGCTTGTGAATCCGATCCAGGCCATCTATCCAGATAGTGGCTTTTTTAAAGAACTCCTCGCTTTCCTCTTCCTCTCCAAAGAGGTCCGTCTCATCCTCTTCAGGCTCGGGATAACGAATGCGGTAGGCGTGGTGAGCTTCGTCATTCATGACCAGGATGTTCTGCTTTCCACCTACCTCTCGCCCTAGAACCCGATTGACTTGAGCTGTATCGCTCTCCACATACTTGACCGAACGAACCTTAACTTTCCGCAGATTGCCTTGTTTGTCTCTGTCCTCCTCCAAGACAGTTAAGAGACCAGATGCAGTCTGGCGGTCAAGATCTTCCAATGTCAGATAGCGAGTACCTCGTGCAGTTGTAGTCTTGGAGCCGATACGGATAGTCTCCACAATAGTAACAGGTACCCCGGCTCTTGAGACCTTTGAACTCACGCCACCCGTTTGGACTGCCTGCGGCTCAAAGACATGCCAATTGGTGACCAAAACCCTTCCTCTGGAAAGGTCAGGCATCAGATGGGGCGGGACAAGATCCCGAGTACGGTAAAGGCTGCCTTCGCCGCGCGCTGGATCGAGTTCCTGTAAGCGATTGCGAATAGTTACATTGGGACAGACGACGAAAATTGTATCTGAGAAACGTGCGTCGCTGTGGTTGTTGATCTTATTCAAGATGCTCCAAGCGGCCAGCATACCCATAACTGTGGTTTTGCCGCCACCAGTGGCCATTTTGCAGGCATAGCGCTGAAAGGCCCTGTAGCCTTCCGCTCGTTGATCCTCGCTTGGTTCATCCAGAGGGATTTCTATGCCCTGCAAAAAGTCCGATCTGGCCTCATTGAGGAATATCATCGTCTCTGCTGCCTCTAGCTGGGCAAAAAAGAGTCTCTGTCGCCTTCCATCTCGTCGCCAATAGCTAAGAAGCTCCAGTGTCGTTCGGCTGACTCCAGGATATGGCGGCTTATGTTCCCGCCAGGACTTTACTTGTTTGCGGAGTAGATTGACAAGGGCTAAATCGACCCACTGCCCACGTGCCTCATGCTCGTCATCGCTGTCCTTTACCCTGGGATCACGGTAGAAGTAGCCTGCAGGACGACGACCTGACCGGCGTTCAGCCTGTTTTCCTTCTTCGATGTCCCAGTATTCTGCTGGCTCTTCGTAAGGAGAGTTCAGTATGGGGGTGGAGACTTCGAAGCCGGTCATATTTTGGCATCCTCCTCTGCCTCCAGCACTGATTTTACCACCATTAGTTCGTTACCGCGGTCGTCTATCACCTTGACTGCTATTTGGCCGTGCTCGCCAGCCTCGAAGGGAGCGCTGGTTTTACCGGAGAGGCGGTCCCAAACAGCGTCCTCGTACTCGCCTTTTAGAGCGCGTTTCAGGTTGTCCCAGGCACCAGTTCGGGGAAAGAAAGCCTGGTTTACATGGAAGCAAAGGCCGTTGTAGTCGGTATCAAGTAGCCAAGCGGGGACGTCATCTCCTTGGTGGTGCTCCACATCCATGGTAACAGGATCAAAGACATCCAGCCCTAACAGTTCCACCTGATAGATAATTTGGTCATTTGGTTTCTTTGGTTTGACCTTGAATATCTTTATCTCAGGGAGCCCGCAGCAACTAAAGATTTGGCTACTGCGCATGTTTTTGAGAAGGTCGCCCATCATCAGGTCAGGCGTGGCTTGGCAGTAGGATGCAGGAATGCCCACTGCTTCTTCGCTTTCCTCCACAAGCCGGCGAGCGTGGGGTTGAATGGCAAATCCGATAACGAAAAGGTGGGTGTACCCCTTGGCATGAGCCTCCCTGGCGGCTTCGTAGACCAACTTCTCGCTGACCGCACCATTCTCTGGCCCAAATACAATGGCCACAGGCTTATCCTGGCCATCACCCACGAATGCCTCTGCAGACAGGGATAGAGTTTTGGCCGGAGGTTTAACATTCTTGAAAGTGACCTTGTTGCCGCCGCAGAAATGCAGAACCGGCGATCTGCGCAGCACCTCCAGCATTCTTTCCAGGAAGGTGCCGTAATCCTCAGCGGAGAATCCTGAGTCTTCCACTCCGTCTCCTTCCCAATCCACAGGCGTTGGAATAGTGGCCTCTACGGTGAAAGGGCCGCTGACGCGAGTTATCCTTTTGACTTTCTCTGGTCGATCTACCAGAACCTCCTCTTTAGGAGGCTCATTGTTGGCAATGCTCTCCATGGTGATGTGGGGAACTATGCCGCCTATCTCCTCGCCTTTCTTATTCTGCTTCCTAAGGTAAGCAAATCCACCTGCAGGACCTCGAGCCTCATCTTTAAGTTCGAAGTAAGGGAATGTGGCTGCGAGGAGTCTTTGACGAGCTAACGCAAGTGGGACTCGGCTGGTATCGATAGTGATCCAGCGGCGGCCCCACTTCTCAGCTACATAAGCCGTGGTGCCGGAGCCGCAGGTAGGATCAAGGACCAGATCGCCGGGATCTGTGGTCATTAGGATACAACGCTGTATCACCTCATCGCTAGTTTGTACGGCAAATATTTTGTCTTGTGGTCCTACAGTGTTATTCCAAGGTGATGTAACAACTGTTACGGGGTAATCATCATAAAAAAGAATATAGTTAAGTAATTCACCTTTTAGCTGGATACGGCGGGCTCTTCTCAAAGCATCCATATTACTAGTGCCCCATCCACCTCTTGGGGGTTTATATGTCTTACCTTCGAATTCGAATTCAAAGTTTCCGCTCGGATTTATGCCAGAAGGCTCTAAAGATTTGAGACGATAAATGCGTGCATCTTCAGGAAGCATTTTCGGATTTTTTATCTGTTCGGATTTCATCTTATGGCGGCTACCGTCGGATAATTCATACCAAGACCAATCGTTATCGGGTGTGGGATCTTGCTTGAGGAAAAGCTTCCCATATTTAGTTATCAGGTGGCCATGTGAATCTTCCTTTTTCTTTGCATACCATAGAATAAAGTCATGCATTTGCTCTATTAACTTAGTTCCAAGTGGCATCGTCTTCTTTCTAAAGGAGATCGTAGACACGAAGTTCTCTGAACCAAATACCTCATCAAGAAGACATCTAACTAAGTGCAAGTTCTCATCGCTTATCTGCACGAACACACTCCCGCTATCGTTCAATAGATCTCTTGATAGCAGCAGCCTATCCCGTAGGTATGTGAGGTATGAGTGCAGCCCCAATTCCCAGGTGTCCCGATAAGCTTTAACCATCTCCGGTTCGCGGGTCATATCGTCGTCATCGTTATGCTGAACACTCCGCTTTCGGACGAAAGGCTGGAAGTTGGAGCCATATTTCACTCCATAGGGCGGGTCCATATAGATCATCTGCACCTGTCCTGCCAACCCTTCATACTGCAGTAGAGAATTCATCACAACGAGCGAGTCTCCAAGGATGAGCCGATTGACCCATCCGTCCTTGTGCTTATAAGCCCGGAGAATCTGATCGTGAATGGGATGCTGGGGATCGCCAAATAAGTCGACAAAAGATAACTGCCTGTTCCTTTTATGGCCTTTCAAGGTCTCCAGGATGGCCTTAGTGGATAGACGCTCATGGATGAATAACGGGAGGGTGGGCACATCAAAAGAGAGACGCTCAGCTTTTCCCGCCCAGTTGAGGAATGGTTGAGAGAGCCGTTTGAGATGATCCACAGCGTCTCCTAGTCCGCTCACTGTGACGAGAGGGTTATCGTGAGCGTCCCTAACTCTTGAACTTGAGCGAAACGATGAGGCGGAGGCAGTAGGGAAGCCCTTTGGATGCACCCGATCAGCCATTCGCCCAGCTCCCGTGCAGAATTTTTTCCGTCCCAATCCAGAGCAGGAGAGATAGAGGAGTCGTAGCTGTAGCGCTTGGGAGACTTCTTCTTGCGAAACTGGGCCTGAGTTCCTACATCTGGACGCATTAAGCTTTCAGATTCAGGGTATCGATATGTATCCGTGGACGAAGATGTCTTCGATTTTGATTTCTTCCTGGTACGTCTCCCTTCTGCCATTGATCTTCTCTCCTTTTACAGCAAACGGAAATTAAGATGGTTAGTGTAAATACTTGATGCCTGACCGGCAGGATGTTATTGGATCATGATCCGATCTGATATCATCGAACGTATCCAGGAAATGTGAAGGTTCCAGGATCGCCTGGGGCTATAAGAAGCAAGAGCATACTGGCAGAAGAGCTGCTTCAAGCCGCGCAGCTCATCGGGTGCCTCCATCTCCAGCACCGCCTGGAAATTCTTCTGGGCTGGCCCGATGCCGCCGGTCAAGCGGCGAATACGAGGACGCACACGGTCTGCGGGTCCTGGGGATCGCACTCGTTGGAGCGGCGCAGGTAGTAGGGAGCCCGCGGGCTGCCGCCCTCCTGGCCAAAGATGACGCCCAGGTTCTTGGGAGGGCTACGGGATTCCTGGGATCGGCGGCCGATCACACCGCCGGCGGTAGCTCGATGCCACCCGTAATCCTAAGGGGGCGTAGGAACAGGAAGCCGCAAGATCCTGCAGGAAGCTTTCATGGCACCGCCCGGCCTTGAACCCACAGGCCAGGCATCCTCGCAGGGCCTCTGCCACGCGTCTCCCTTCAACGTCCTGTGTCTCTTTCCACCTGCCCTCTCGCCAGCCGTATGGCCTCGTGCAGCTTGGCTTCCAGCATCTCTCTGGGCGGCAGCTCCACCAGGTATTCAGCCACCCTGATCTCGCCCCGGTCGAGCTGCAACAGCTCGATCTGCTCCCGGTTCTTCTCGCCGCATAAGATCAGGCCAATGGGCGGCTCCTCACCCGGCCTGCGCTCGTATCTGTCCAGCCAACGCAAATAGAGCTCCATCTGGCCCTTGTAGGCGGCATCAGATGATTTCGATGAAATGGGACCACGACAACAGTCCAGACAGTGTCTGGACTATCTTGGCATCTGGGAAGACCTCGGCAAAACGGATCATGTGAAACACATTGCTGCGTCGAAAGCCCTTCCCGTACTCCGCAGTCAGCCTCTTGCTCACCAGCTCGACAACTTTCGCCCCATACCCAGCCCGGCTCTCGCCTGGCAAATCCTCGCTGATACGTCTGCCGATCCGCCAGTAGAGCATGACCAGCTCGGAGTTCACAGAATTGAGCGACACGGGCCCTTGCCTGTTCTATGAGTGGCCGGATGCTGCTGAGAAGCTCTTCTGAGGCTATGGCGATTTCATTCTCTCCTGATTTATCCATCTTGCCTGCAGAGGCTGGCTTTTCTTTCATTTGAAGGCCCTTCTTCATAGTATCATCGTCTCCCGACCGAGCTTCTCCTCATATCTCGCCCTTCCGGCTCTGCTTGACCTTCTTCATCTGCCACACGGTCAGGGCCTCCAGCCTGGCATGGAGCTTGAGGGCCTGGGCCTCTGCCAGGGCCTTCTCAGCCTCGCCTTGCAGCCTCTCTGCCTCCCGGCGGGCCACGGGAGTACGGGCGGCGACCTTCTGCAGGACTCGGGCATCCCTGGCCAGCTGACGGGCTTCCTTCTGGAGGGCCTGGCGGCGATCGCCGGAGGGGGGTGCGGTGCATGGGATGTGGTTCTATGGCATTTTACTTAGATCTTTTCATAATGTCACAGAACTTTTTCTCGATATCGTTCTCCACTGGAAATAGAATAATAAAAAGGTGAATAAAACAAATAGGCAGTACATATGCTGCCCTTCAAAATTCCAGGTTGTCGAACTCTTCCAGCTCTTCTTTTGTGAAGAACTCAGACCAATCAGCGGCTTGTACTTTTAATATGGATCTTCCGCCTCGTATATCCTTTTCAGTGTGCACAAGTCCTTCCTTTTCAAGTCTCATGACTGAGCCATACACCTTTCCGCTCGACCAGCCCATAAGTTTCGCCAGCTCGTAAATGCTATATCCTGGTCTCTTGTTGATAACCTTGTAAAGGTCGTAATCGGTATCAAGCCCTTCTGTTATCCGTGCATCAATTGCTTCTGTGGGCTTCTTCATAGTAGTTGCTGCGCCCAATAGATTCACTCCATCTTCTAATTACTGTAATCATGTGGCGATCCTACTATAAATACATATCTCGTTCCAAATTATGTATAAAAAGCATAATACTGCTTTGAATTTATTTTTCTGAAAATTAAGCTATTTTAGATTAATTTACTAAGCTTTTAAGCCTATATAACATATTACAATATAGTTTATATACGTTAAATTACCTTATCTACTGCCAAGGAGGTGGGATAAGTCTCAGATATCGAGGAAATGAACGAAATCCAGAAGGCAATCCTTGTCAATCTTTGCAGCAAAACAAAGGGCAGCAAAGGATCACATCTGCCCAAGCCCTACTTCATGAATAAGCCCCAGACTCAAGGGCGCAAAGCTGACAGGGCCTTACGTGAACTCATCGCCCTTGGATACATTAAAAAACATCCTACAGGCGGCGAGACTACGTATGAGCTTGATGAAAGGGGATTTGAGGCGTGCCGGAAGATCAGAGAGCAAAGAAAGGCTCGCTGAGCCTGCATGCCTATCTTTTTGCTTTCCAATGACAATAGTTCTCAGAATCTAAGGTCTGGAACGTCAAGAATAGGGCATAATCTTCCTCTTCAATCTGCGTCATCCCTCAGCCTCTCCGCCATCCCCCACTCCTCGCCCAGCTCCACCCAGATATCCATTCCCGGCTCGCTCCTGGTGAAGCCCGCGTACATGATGCACAGCAGTTCCAGCGCCGAGAAGGCCCGCCCCGGCAGCGGCGCAGAACGTACGTCTCCTTGATGTCGTTTATATCCACCCCGTACTTCCGCAGCATCCATCTCGAAGGCGATTTCCCGGACCTCCTCCAGCGACCTCCTGCGAAAGAGCCACCGTGCCCAGCCGCATAGAAGACCGCCATCTATCCTCGGCCCCCCTCAAGCTCGCAGGCCGCAATCTCCGCAGCCCATTCTTGGCCTGGCCGCGCAGGTCCTCGGGTGCCTCCATCTCCAGCACCCCTGTGAGGTCCGGGGGCACAGGGACAGGCACCAGATACCCGGGTGCCTTGCAGGCCGAAGGGAGATGCCTTTCAGGGGGCGGGAGATAGATATTGGGGTCGCTAACGTAATATTTCAAAATTAGCTGATTGCCCTTGGATTTGCCGCTAAAATAGAGATCTCCTTATAATCTCGAAAATCTCCGTCATCAGTTACCAAAAGAAGGGTTTTTGTCTTGCATGTATCTGCTATTATTTGATCATTAAAATCTATACAATCTTTTCCAAATACATCAGTAAAGGCTTTCGCCTTATCACAGTCGAAATCTGGATTGCAGCAGACAGTTGCTGTATTGATAATATCTTTTGTAACTATTCTTATCTCTTCCGCGACAAGCTTAAACTCCGGGCTATCCCGAAATTGCTTGAATTTGGGTTTTTCTTCATCAGTAAGCCCAGAATATTTTAAGAGTTCGATCTGATACAAAATACGGGCGTACCTGTTAATAAATTCGGATAAGATAAGTATATCCAAATGGACCTTGCTTTTCTTAACCCTCATATCCTGCATCGCGGTTGTGTACGCACCGGAGCGCCTCGATCGAGGAATCGGCCCAAACACGTCTAGCCAAACATTCGCATCTATCAGAAAATGATGTTCTTCTTTATATTTGAATGATCGAATGTCAAAAACTGCCATAATCCTCATCAGGATGCCATTCGTGTGGCTCTTTCAAATCTCTCTGGATCCTTATAATATTCTTTTGCCCTTTGTTTTATCCTCTCCAGAAGGAATAGGTGATCTGTTGACATGTTAATTATTCTTAACCTTTCTTCGATATCTTCGTCTGAAAATTCTCCATTATAGAGCTGGCCTATTGATGAATTTAAAAACGCAGAGCTAATAATTATAATATTCTCAAATGACAGGCATATCTTCTTCCCTTGTGATAATGCCGCCTTAGTAGCAAGGTATACGCTTTGACCGATATCTGAAGCTATACATACTTCGCTCCCAACTACATCGCGGATACTGATGACTTTCTCTGCATCCATGCCTGCAATTGCTCCACTATACAGATGGACTGTCTCTGGTATTATATTTTTTGGTGATGTGAAACCAGCCAACAGCCTGGATGTTGTTTCCCAAAGGCGTTCAAGAGAGGATTGGTCAGGCATACTCTCCAATACCTCTGTCGCGAATGAGAATAACATCTCGTTCCAATCCCCTGAGGGACTATCCCGTACATTATCTACATCCGGCTCCAATCCTTGAAAATATTGTCCCCAAGCAAGCCCACGAATCTTTGCGTCGGTTCCTATGCCACTTAGAGCACTCATATTTACGACTTGAACTTCACTCAACCGGCTTCACCTCTGCACGGGGGCCGAATCTTCTTCCAAAAGACCAGACCACCCAGAGGGCAGATCTGGTAACGCAGCTAACGGCCTCAGCTAATCTGCCTTCGGTGAGTTCATCATAATATACTTCTTTGGAAAACTGAATACCTTTTGGAATGCCGGTTTCCTCGAAAGTCGGATCAAAGGCAAACGTTGGGGGCGCGAACATAAGTTCTCTTTTCAGATTCCATAGGAACTCGTCGCGTTCGCCTTTATCCAAGGCACTGAGCGAGGCGAAACTGGATTTAGTAATCCTTACGTTTGCTATTGCAGCCACCGCGCTCTTTAACTGCTTTGGCTGAATAACCAGAAACGGTATACCATTTAGAGCCATGCCTTCAAGTATGAAATTTAGATCACTGGGACAGGGGAGAATCTCCTTGGAGAAAGATCCGTTATTCAGCATCCAAGTTTGAGCTAACGATTTGGCTTGGTCGACCGTTTTTACCTCAATAGCCATGAATCTAGATCTCCATCGTAGTGCGCCTCATTTATGATCGTGCCGCGCTATAAGGTTTTGCGTGATTATGGTAATGATGATAGCAGAAACTCAGTTCAAGCTCACTGCTCGTAGCTATTGAATTGAGATACCTGTGGTCCTATTCTTAGTCCTCATTGCGCTGTCCGATATGGACAAGAACGACCGCGTACATGCCTGCTATTCTCGCGCCTGCCCGAAATAGTCTATGAGCAGGATCTCGTTTGACCGTCATTTGATAGAAGATGATCCATTTGGCCGCGGGCGTGATCCAAAATGGTTTCTTTCAGCATGCACCGGCCTCAGGCCTCTCTAATTGTCCCACCTGCTAACAAGCAGCATCATCCTTTCGAGAGGGACTTACTCACTCAGCAATACATAAGTGCGTATCAATATTTGAGCGTTGGCCTTGGGAATGCCAGGTCCATTTCAGCAGGCTATTTGCGGGAAGTTACTTATAAATTGATTTCAGTTCCAGCCACATGAATTTCGGCTTTCTCGTCTTTCCGGGGCTGGAAGAGCTGGATCTGGTCGGCCCCTGGGAGATGATATCCTTTTGGAGCAGGAACGCAGCCGGGCCGGAGAGATGCCTCATGGTCGGACAGAGCCTTGATCCCGTAATCTGCGATAAGGGCATGTCCATCAATCCCCATGCCTCCTTCTCGAACTGTCCTCCCCTCGATTTTCTCCTCGTTCCCGGAGGCCAGGGCACGCGCCGGGAGGTAGACAATCCCGAACTGGTCAAATTCGTGACCGATCAGGCGGAACACTGCCAGGCGGTTCTCTCGGTCTGCACCGGCTCATTCATCCTCCACCGGGCGGGGCTCTTGGCCAACAGGAGAGCGACCACCCACTGGGCCTCCCTCGACCGGCTGAGGCAGTTGGGGGACGTGACCGTTGTAGAGGAACGGGTGGTGCATGACGGAAAGGTCTGGACATCTGCGGGCGTATCCGCCGGAATCGACATGGCACTGGCCTTCATCGAGCACATCGCCGGAGAAAAGGCGGCAGGAAGAGTCCAGCTGGGAGCGGAGTACTATCCATCCGGCAAATCCTACGGCATGATGCATGAGCTTGCCCAGGCGCCGGAGTATATAAAAAAATGGGGAAAAAAGAGCTAATCGATCAGCAGCATGGCCATCGGTGTGGGATTCCCTGAGACCGGGAACTGAATTGCCATCCCGGCTTTTTCGGCAGTCTTCTTCATATTGACACCCAGAGCGTGCTCCGGAATCCTGGCCATGGATGGATGCACGCAAACGCCATTATTCACATTGCAGCTCTCGCACAGCCGACACGAGCCGTTCACCAGTGCCAGCGCCAGGGTATAGCCGGCATTAAATGCCGTCTTTTCCAGCTCCAGCATGGCCAGCAGTATCCTCCTGCTCTCACCGAAATAATCCTTCCAGAACATATCTGCCTGCTCCTTTTTGTCCGCAGGTGCTTCCGGGTCCAGCCAGTACCGGTAAATGGAGCAGATGACATCGCTCTCTGCCCTGGCCGGAGAGCTGAACTTCACCAGCATGACATAGCTGTATTCAGACAGTATCTTCCGAAACTCATCCACGGAAGGAACATGGGGCGGACAGGTCAGCTTTTTGCCGTAGCCGACACAGCCGGTCCTGCATTTTAGGGGAACCCTGTTTTCTACAATTACATCGCTGGCCGGTACAACCCGGGCTTCGATCGCACCCATTTTTTTAGCCGCATCTTCCAGAAAAGCAAATCGGCTCAATTTCGTTTCGGCTGAATTCATCTCTATCAACTCACATCTTCATTCGAACAGCTCGACATCTACCGTCTCTCCTGCCTCCAACCCTTCTATCTCCTCGGGCACCACCACAAAGCCGTCTGCCCTCGCCACAGAGCTGAGGATGCCGGCTCCGGAGATCATGATAGGCTCGGCCTGGCCGTCCTTCAGGATCACCCTGACAATGCTCAGATAGTTGGGTCGCGAGGCTATCTTTCTCGCTAGAAGCGCCGATACCCGCGGGATCCGGTCGGATCGGTGGCCGATCCTCTGCAGCGCAGGCCTCACGAACAGATAGAGGTCTGACAGCGCAGCCACCGGATAGCCGGGCAGACAGACGACCGGCTTTCCGCCCACAACACCAAACGCTGTTGGCTTTCCTGGCTGCAGGCGCACCCCATGCACGAGAAGCTCTCCCATCTCCTCCAGGACACGGGGAACATAATCCTTTTCGCCTACGGCAGTGCCTCCGATTATTACTATCAGGTCGGCGTCGGAATGGGATGATATGGCATCGCGAATCAGGCCCTCGTCATCAGGAACAATATCGGTCTTGCTGGCAAGTGCTCCCCACTTTTCCGCATAGAGACAGGCCATGAGCCCGTTGATCTCATATGCCTCCCCTGCACGCAGCGCGCGCCCCCCGATCGGAACAAGCTCTCCTCCTGTGGGGATGACGGCAACCCTTGGCCTCTCGTAGACCCAAACCTCGCCAATTCCAAGCGCAGAGAGCAGGGCAACATCCGGTGGACGGAAGGTGTGGCCCTCAGAAAAGACAGTCTCGCCAGAAGTTATATCCTCACCGATGCGGGATACGTTCCTGTAGGCATGCAGCTGCGCAGTGATCTCCAAAGTCGCGCCCCGCAACAGGCAGTCCTCGCTCATCACAACCGCATCGAATTCTGCGGGCACTGGCATTCCGGCGCGCATGGGCAGAAAATGATCCACATAAACAGGCGCGTTGGGCTTTGCGCCTCTTGTCTGCTCGGACCGCACGGCAAAACCGTCCATCGCCGCCCGGTCAAACCCCGGCAGGTTAACGGGAGACTGAATCTCCTGTGACAAAACCCGGCCTGATGCCTGTGCGCTCGGCAGGCGTTGCATCCTCTGCAATGGTGCGCAGCGATCAAGAAGCATATCTTTTGCCGCCGCTGCTCCTCGAAAACGTCTAAACATGTGCTATTTACATCAGCGATTTCCTGGATATATATCCTGTGAAAGCTCCTGTGAAAGCTTCATATAATGTCAAGAGGAAGGGGTGCGCAGATATTGAAGACATAAAGAAGAATAAATAATCATGACAGCGGATGGATGATTTAATGCAAGCTGTTGTTTGGCTGGAAGAAGTGGGAAAGAATGATCTTTCCGTAGTGGGCGGCAAGGGTGCAAGCCTGGGTGAGATGATAAATATCGGCGTTCCCGTACCTGGCGGATT
>JGI20214J51650_10001355_pt1 | contig 15560 bp, 13 predicted proteins | sample WetSurMetagenome_FD_51650 | JGI IMG/M metagenome (IMG submission 51650) | reverse complement strand
CCGAGCACTATCGGAAACAGGAGCTGTTGAGAGGCGGCGCGTTTGCTGTCGATGTCGTCGAGCGCCTGTTCGTACAGTATCCGCTCGTGCGCGGCGTGCTGGTCGATGAGCAGTATCCCGTTCTTGATGGGCGCGAGGATGAACATTTCGTGGATCTGATAGCAGGAAATCAGCTCCCACGGCCGCGCCCCGGCTTCATTTCCTATTTGCTCCCTCTCCCCCGACGCAGCGCCCGCCGTGTTATCGGACGGCAAGGGGTGCCCGGGAAACGTTAAGATTGTCTGACCGTATGATTCGTTGCCTTCTTCCCTGGCGGAGAAAGCAAAGGGCTCGGCCGTTTCCGTTGCCGGATACCGTGCCGCCTCTTGGGCACGCGCGTGGTCGTTTTTCGTCGCGCCGCCGGGCGCTCCCGCCGCCGGCGTCCCGACAATCCCGTCCACCGGCGGTTTGAGCACCCTTGCCACGGTACCGTAAATGAAACCGAACAACTCCCGCTCGTTTTCGAACTTGACCTTCTGCTTCGTGGGATGCACGTTGACGTCGATCACCGCAGGCTCCACGTCGAGAAAACAGAAATAGGACGGCCTCGCGTCGCGTCGCAGGAGCTGGGAAAATGCCTGGCGGATCGCGAAAAGGACCGAATCATTGTCGACCCTTCGCAAATTGACGTACAGGTTCTGGTACCTGGGCCGCGCAAGCTCCTCGCCGCCGAGCGGGAAATACAGCACCGCCGCCATCCCCTGTGTCGCGCCCCACGCCTTAACGAGCATTTTGGCGAATTCGACGCCCGTCACCTGCGCGATGCGGGCAAAAACGTCGTCGACCGGCGGAACATCGAACACCCGCCGCCCTTCGAACGTCGCGGTAAAGCGGACGGCGGGAAACGGAACGGCGAGCTGTTCGAGAACCTTGACAAGGGCCAATCGCTCGGCCTTTCGCGTCTTTACGAACTTCTTGCGCGCCGGAACGTTGTAGAACAGGTCGCGGCACGCAACGGTTGTCCCGCGTACGTGCGCGGCGGGCGCTATGGGGCCCAAAACGCCGCCGTCACACGCAAGAACGTGGCCAAGGCCGGTGTCGACGTTGCTGCTGGTGATGGCCATCCTGCTCACTGCGGCAATGCTTGCCAGCGCCTCACCGCGAAAACCCAAGGTGGCGACGGCGAACAGGTCGTCGGCGGTGCGAATCTTGCTGGTCGTGTGCCGCAGCACGCTTTTTTCGAGGTTTTCGCGCGACATCCCCGTGCCGTTGTCGGCCACCTGTATGAGCCCGAAGCCGGAATCCTCAATCACTACGTCGATGGCGGTGGCGCCGGCGTCGATGGAATTCTCCATGATCTCCTTGAGAACCGACGCCGGGCGCTCGACGACCTCACCCGCGGCTATTTTCTCCACGACATGCCGGGGAAGCATTTCGATGCGGGGATCACTTTGGGACATTGGCTGTTATCTGATTGAGAAGGTACGGCGCGCCGACGGGGAAAGAAAATGCGGAAGGGGGGAGTTGAACCCCCACGAGATTGCTCCCACTAGGCCCTGAACCTAGCGCGTCTGCCAGTTCCACCACTTCCGCGATTTTTCAACAGGTACATAAGATACATCATGCATCAAAATCCACAAAACCGCTCGGATTATTGAATACCGGGCGGAAACATCAACCATGCAACGCGGTTGGCCGTTGCCAAAGGCCTTGGGCGGGGCGGCGGGTTACGCGAAGCAATCCCGCGTTTTTAAAAGAATGTCGGGCGATTGCTTCGTCGCCTGGCTCCTCACGATGACATTGGAGTAATTTCTTAATGGTTCTCCTATCCGTTTCGACCTTGTATCCGTCCGATGTCCGTTCCAAGGAGTACGCCATGCTTCTTACGCAGGCCGATCTTACAAAAAAACTTGATAAAAAAAAATATAAGTCGGAGATGCCCCGTCTCCAACTCCGTGCCGGAGAACTCCAGCGCGCCCTGCACGAAAAGGGCGTGCCCGTGATAATCGTATTCGAGGGCTGGGGTGCCTCGGGCAAGGGAACGCAGATAAACAACCTCATCCTTTCGCTCGATCCGCGCGGTTTCAACGTAAACCTCACCAAGCCGCCGAACGAAGAAGAATACATGCGGCCCTTTCTGTGGCGTTTCTGGCTCAAAATGCCTTCGGCGGGACGCATCGCCATATTCGACAGAAGCTGGTACCGCCGCGTCCTCAACGACCGGGTGGAGAAAAACGTTCCCAAAGACGAATGGCGCAGGGCGTTCGGAGAAATCGAGTCCTTCGAGCGCCAGATTACCGACGACGGGGCAATCGTCCTCAAATTTTTCCTTCACATCGGCAAAAAGGTGCAGCGGAAGCGGTTCGAGGCGCTCGAAGAAAATCCGGCGACCGCCTGGAAAGTGACGAAAAGCGACTGGAGACAGAACCGGCGTTATGACCGGTACGTCACGGTCATCAACGACATGCTCAAACGCGCCTCGTTTCCCTTCGCGCCCTGGACCGTGGTGGAGGCCGACGACCAGCGTTTCGCCTCCGTAAAAATTCTCAAGGCCGTCATCGCCGCGATGACGGCCGGGCTGCGGCGGAAGCGTGCCCTTCGGCCGCCGGTACTCACGGGAAAAATCCCGCGTATACTTGACATAGTAGACCTTTCCGCTTCCCTTTCGCGCGAGGAATACGAAGCGAGGCTCAAGGAACGCCAGGCGCGCCTCCGCGACCTCGGCTACGAGATTTATCGGAAGCGCGTTCCCGTGATCGTCGTCTATGAAGGCTGGGACGCGGCCGGCAAGGGCGGAAACATCCGGCGGCTGGCGCAGTCGCTCGACCCCCGCGGCTACGAAGTGGTACCCGTATCGGCGCCCAACGACGTCGAAAAAACGCATCATTATTTGTGGCGCTTCTGGCGAAAGGTGCCCAAGGCCGGTCACATCACCGTCTTCGACCGGTCGTGGTACGGCAGAGTGATGGTGGAACGAGTCGAAAGGTTCTGCTCCGAAGCTGAATGGAAGCGCGCCTACGGGGAGATCAACGAGTTCGAGGCTCAATGCGCGGATTCGGGCACCGTGATTGTAAAGTTCTGGCTCCACATCGACCGCCGGGAGCAGCTTTCGCGTTTCCACCAGAGGGAGAATATATCCTATAAGCGGTGGAAAATCACCGGGGAGGACTGGCGGAACAGGCGAAAATGGGACGCCTACAGGGCCGCCGTCGACGAAATGCTTTTCCGCACCGGCACGAAGCACGCACCATGGACCGTGGTGGAAGCGAACAACAAGCTTTTCGCCCGCATAAAAACAATCGATACCGTGATCGCGGCGATAGAGAGAAGGTTGTAGCCCGGTCGTTGATTATTCTGTTGATTATTCTATCGTCCACGAGCGCGTCGCGCACCCCCGGAATCCGGTCGAAAGGGGCGCCGGATCCGCCGATATCTAAGCCTTGCCATTTGGGACTTCAATTCGCACCGACATTTTTGTATATTCAAGTTGTATGGCCCAGAAACCGAAACGCCCCTTGCGCGACGCGCGGACGGCCATGAAGCACGGCCCCGCTGCCCTGCCGGGTGAAATCCTTGCCCTTGTTCCTTTTTTGCTCGTTATCGTAACAGCGTCATTCGCGGGTGCATGGACCGTCCCGCCCGCCTTCGAACCGGCCTATACGCAGTTGCGCGACCTCGTATACCAGAACGCCCCCATTGCGCAAATAAGGAAATCATACGAGACCGCGGATTCACTCCGTGCCATCGTTATCCAAGACCGCGACGAAAGCGCCTACTGGTCGGCGCGCATCGAATACCTCGCGGGCCGGGCCGAAAACGAACTGCGCAACTGGAAGGCCGCCGACAGCCACCTGGCCATAGGACTCACGGCGGTTCAGCGCCACCTCGACCGGTGTTCGTGCGACGAAGGATGGCGCGTCAAAAGCGCCATACTGGGACAGATGTGCCTCGTTAAAATCCGCAGATTCGAATACTGGTGGGTGTTCCTGCACGGCCTTGACGTGTCGCACTTCGCCGATGAGGCGCTCAAGGCGCAGCCGAAAAACGGAAAAGCGAAAATCCTCGTCGGCTCCACGCTTGTATATCCGCCTTTGATCTACGGCGGGAACCCGAAACGCGGAATCGAGGTCATGAACGACGCGCTTTCGATGCCCGACATAGAAAAGGACGACATGTTCAACATCTTCTCCGGAATCGGCATAGCCTACGGCAGGCTCGACAAAAAACCCGAGGCCCTCGCCTACCTCAACAAGGCCCTGATGCTGTATCCGAGCAACCGGTACGCGAACGAAAAATTCAGGGACATCGCGGCGGGACGGCATGTGGAGCCCTGAGGCGACAGCCTGGTATTATTACCTCGTGATCGCGGGCTGCGCGATTTTCTTCGTTCTTTCCATCTCCAACACGCTGTATCTTTTCTTCTCGTCAAAAAGGCCGTCCCTCACAAACGGCCCAAGGATTTCGGTGCTCGTTCCCGCGCGCGACGAAGAATCAAACATAGGCCGCTGCCTCGACTCCCTCCTCACGCAAACCTACCAAAACTATGAAGTCGTGGTGTACGACGACATGTCGAGCGACGGGACATGGGACATCGTGAGGGAATACGCGCAACGGAATCCGGCCGTCAAGGCCGTGCGCGGCACCGAACTGCCGGCCGGATGGTTCGGAAAGCCCCACGCCATGCAGCGGCTCGCGCAGCACGCCACCGGAGAGTACTTTCTCTTTACCGACGCGGATACCGTTCATGGGCCCCACAGCGTTTCGTGGGCGGTTACCAACGCGATGGCGCACCGCGCCGACGTACTCTCGGCCTATACCCGGCAGCTGACGCGCTCCTTCGGCGAATCCGCGGTGCTCTCGAACATCTACCTCAATACGGTGATGTTCATACCGCTGTGGCTCATCCCCGTGATCCCATTGCCGTTCATTTCCCACATCTTTGGCCAGTATATCATATTCAAGGCCTCGGTGTTTAGGGGAATGGGCGGTTACGAATGCGTTCGCAACCGCATCAGCGAGGACGTGTACATAGGACGCGAACTCAAAAGACGCGGCCACCGGATCGTTTTTCTCGACGTACAGAAGCACGTCACGTGCAGGATGTACACCACGTTCGGCGGAGCCGTGGAGGGTATCGCCAAGAACATCTACGATTTTTTCGAAAAGCACGTGGCGTCGGTCTTCGCACTTTCGGCCTTTATCGCGGCGGGCATCGAGCTTCCCGTGGCGCTGCTTGCGAAAGAGATTCTCACCGGCGGCTCGAACCTTGCGCTCGCGGCGGCGCCGGTCGCGCTGTTCCTCGCCGCGTGGGGCACTTTCCTCATCGGACGGAAGATGCGATGGTACGTGCCGCTTTTATACCCGTTATTCTTTCTTCTGCTCATCTACATCGGATGGAAATCGGTGATCGACGACACGTTCGGCAAGGGATATCTCTGGAAAGGCCGCTTCGTCAAATGAGCCGGCGCGACGATCCCATGACGGTGTTTCATTTCTCCCCGTGGTTCCACATCGCGTCGTTCGCGGTGTATCACGCCGTGCTCCTGTTGGTGATACTTTTCGACTGGCTGGTCTTCGGCGTCGGCGTGAAAGGCAAAAAGAATCTCGCGGCAAAAAAAGCCGTCCTGGTGAGCAACCATACGCTGTACCTGGACCCCGGCATACTTAGCCACGCACTGGCGCCCCGGCGCGCCTATTATTCCGCGATGGAGTCCACGTTTCGCGTGCCCTTCCTCGGCACGTTCATCCGCCTTCTCGGCGCGTTTCCGCTCACAAACCGCGATCCGCTCGTGCATATCGCCAAGCAATTGAAGAGGGCTATACGCAGCCGCGGGTTCATCCACGTGTTCGCCGAAGGGGAAATGACGCACAAAAACCAGCGCGTAAAGTCCTTTAAGGACGGCGCGTTTTTCCTGGCATTCGTGCTCGGCGTTCCGGTGATTCCCATCGCGATAGCCCACCGGCCGCGCCGGCTTTTGGGGCGCAATCTTCCCTGGCTGCCCCTCAAGGTGACCGTCGTTATCGAGCCGCCGCTGCAAACACGGGATTTTGAGAAACCCGGCGCGTCGCGGCGCGAAGCCATGACGGCCATGCGGGACAAAACGCGGGAGATCATCCAGGAGGCGCTGGATCGGGAAGGCCGGTAAATTTCAGGGAAACGGCGAACGGTTGAGGCGAAATACGCCTCTTTCGGATTCTATGAATCCTTCGCGAACCAACTCCGCGAGCACGGCGGCGGCGCGCGAGTCCCTCGTTTTCTCGATAAGCTTGCTTTGGGGGATTTTTTCTCCGCCGGAAAGAATCCTGAGTATCCGCCCTCTCACCTGTCTTTTTGATCCTTCGAAACGCTCCTGCCTTACATAATGCGCGCTGCGGGGATTGAGCCTTTGTCCGGATTTCTTGAGCATCGCGCCGTAATCCATAAGCGCCCAGTACCACACCCTGGGATTTCTTTTGGACAGGCACCGCCCCACGAGCGGCAGCAGCTCGTCGTCGGACACGGTTTTTCTTTTCTTAAAAAAGAAATGTATAAAGACGGTTCGGATGTTGGTTTCTATAAAAACAACGGGCATGTCGAACGCGAACGCGCAGATGGAAGACGCCGTGGCATATCCTATTCCGGGCAGCTTCGCAAGCTCTTCGGGGGAACGCGGCAGTTTTCCGCCGTGGCGCGAGACTACGGCGCGGGCGATTTTCTTGAGCGAAAGCGCGCGCCTGTTGTAGCCAAGCCCCTGCCACGCGGCAAGGACCTCCGCCGGGCTCGCGGCGTCGAGCGCTTTAAAATCCGGAAACGTCTTTACGAACCGCTCATACTTGCCGGTCACCCGCGAAACCTGCGTCTGCTGAAGCATGATTTCCGACACGAGGATACGGTACGGATCCGCCGTTTCCCGCCACGGCATTTTCCTGCCGTGAACCCTGTAGTGGCGCAGGATGGCCTGCCGGAAGGACCGGATGGATCGAGACGATGGCGACGGTTTTACATGCGGCATGCGCGAGCGGGAGTTTCCTGCAAATTCACCGGCCTACGGCTCACCCCGAACTTGTCGAAGGGTGATTGCGGAACTTTTGGAGCGGCCTCCGCCTCTCCCTCAATTCGATGTGTTTAATTGTTTGGGTTACAAAAAAGGAAATAAAACGATCATCACGGCTCCGGTGATGATGGGAACCGAAAAATTATCGTTGATCTCTATTTTTCCGATTTTGATCGGGAACAACTCCATCAAGGTAATGCCCAACGACGCGATTATGGTAAGCGCGAGCGGAATCCTGCCGTTCCAGGCGTCAAGCACGCCCGGGAGGCGGGGAAACACCGCGAGGAAGAACACGAGGCACAAGGCAAGACAGGCGGCCGATCCTTCGAGCGACTTATCGCCGATCTTCGTTTTCCCGATGCTCTGCCCCACCAGCGCCGCCGCCGCGTCCCCCCAGATGAACGTGGAAAGCGCCATAAGCGATACGTGCGGGTAATTCTTGAAGATAAGCGAGCAGAACATCGACGCCGCGAGAATGTAGGTCGCGCCCGTCGCCTTTTCCTTTTCCGAATGGCGCAGCATGCTGCCGAAGACGTCGTGGAAAAGTTCCTGCACCACCGGCACGCGGAACCGGAGCGTCTCCATGACGACGAAAAAGACGAGAAAAAACGCGAGGATCAGAGGAGGCAGGGTCCATGGAGGCACCGCGTTCCACGAATGTTCCTCGGCGAACCGGGGTATGTAAAAAATGCCGAGCGGTATAATGCTGCCGAATATAAAATGCAGAACCTTCCTGAGAACTTCTTCCTTTCGTAACGCCATTGTCTCCTCTTCACTTTCCTGCCGCGACAGGGCAGTCCTGTTTGAAAAAAGTGTACGATGAATAGGTCGGCTCAATCCTCAGAACCGCCCGGTTTCCACCCGCGAGGGCATCGCGAGCGTCGGTCACGGGTATCCGGCGGAGGCCCGGCCGGGCAAACGCCTTGCGCGCGAGCCAGACCGTGTCGCGTCCCGGCAAAAACAGGGAAACGAAACTGTACTCGGTAAGCGCAAGCGAAAGAGTATAGTTGTTGTCGCCGTTTTCACGCAAGCTTTTCGCCGTACAATCGGTTCCGACCCAGAAATATTGCGCCCCGTGCTTCTCGGCGATAAATGTCTGACCGTAGTGCTTCCAGATGGCAATCCCCCGCGGCTCCACGAACTGGTTTTTGCCTTCGCCGAACGAGCCGAAGACGTCGAGCGGATTGAGATCGTGGTCGTATTTGAGCACGCAGTGCCTCCCCGTGTCGGTGAGCCAGAGGCTGTGGTAATAGTCGACCGCGGCGTAGGCGGCATGGTGGCCGGGCGGCAGATCGACACGCTTGCGAACCCCGCCGTCGAAGCCTATTTTCCACAGCCGCGTTCCCTGCCGGTCGGCGCAGAAAAACGCCTGCTCTCCCTTGAAATAGCTGAACGGTTCTAAGCCGTCGGCGACGGCGAGCGCCACGGGGCCCCGCTCGAACCCGAAGGTGTCGCCGCGCGCGGGATACATGCGGCACGGGACGCCCGCCGACGTGAACACCGCCACGCGCCCGTTGCCGGAATCGGAAACGAACACCCGGCCCACGTTGTCGAGCGCCACCCTGCACGGGCCACGCAGCCCGGGGTCGGCCTGGTTCCTTCCCGTAAACGCCCCCGCCCACCGCACTTCCTTTTTCGGGTTAAACAGGTGTACAACACGGTTGTTCCCGCAATCGGCCACGTACACGTTGCCGTCGGCGTCGCAGGCGATCCCGGCGGGCGCGTTGAAATTTCCCTCGCCCGCCCCCGTGCTCCCGTACAACGCAAGGGTCCACATGGTGGCATTGTAGATGATCTGGTTTTTGCCCGCGTTGACGCCGTACACCACAACTTCGTCGTCGTCTTCGTGGGTCTTGGGATCGTCGCGCGATTTCATCTTCGCGGTCGCGATGCCCTGCGGATCGTCGAACTCGGTTGTGGAACCGAGAAACGTGAAGAGGAGCGCCGGCGTGGCCTTTCGTATGCCGAAGGTGTGAAGATACGGGGGCTCGACGAGGGTTTGTGTACGGCACGGCGTAAAGAGGAAGGCGGTTAGCCAAAATACGCACACCGTTACGTTTCTTTTCATAGTCTTCACGCTCCCGCTTCGGTCGCCTTCGGCGTCCTTCCCCGCCCCTTATGTGGCGACGCGAAAGTCCATGTCTTTACAAAAAGTGAACTCCGGATTTTTTTGCTTCGAAGCCGTTAAAAAATACCTCATTCTCCCCGCGTTCCCGAATACTGGAAAGAATTATTTTACTCGTCCAATCGGTGCGGCGCGTTTACGAAAGAGCATCCCCATGAAACCCATAGTCCTGGCGATGATCGTGTGCGATTACTACTACCGCGACATCCACACCGGCAAGAGCGTCTTGGCGGGGACGTTCAGCTCCATCAACAGCCCCACATTTCCGTCTAAGCACGGCAACTGCGCCATCTACATCGCCATCACCGACGTGGCGAAGAAGGGCCAACTCCAGCTCGTGTTCCGCAAGGAGGGCGGCTCGTTTTCCATGACCCTTCCTCCGTGGGACGTCGAGCCGGGGGACAGCAGGCGCTCGGTGATTGAAATCGGCGGCAACATAAACGGCCTCCCCCTGCCCGAAGAGGGCTTCTACGAATTCGTTGTGAACTGGGACGGCATGGAGATATTTTCAAGAAGGCTTTCGGCGGCGAAGGTACCGTTCAACGAACACATGCCGCCTCCGAACACACAGACGCCGGGCGCGAGCCCGGCCGGAGAGTAAAGAACCACGGCCGGAAGGCGTGGCATTTCTTCAAGAAATCGCATCAGGCGGATCACGATAGCCCGGGCGATTTGCACACAATAGCCGCACGAAAAGGACGCGTAATGCCCTTGTCGATAATTCTCGCAAAAACAGCAGGAGTTCTTCTTCTGGCGTGGACGGGGCGCTCAATCTGGAAGCACGTCCGGGAGTTCAAGAAGAACCGTAACTCCGAGCAGTCGATAACCGAAGCCATTCTCAATAACCTGCTTTTATACCTGTGGCTCGCCTTCACCACGGCGTTCTCGCTGGGCTTGTTCTTCAACAATAACCCGCTCGATTTCTAAAGCTTTGCCCGACGCGCGTTTTTACGTCACCCGCCGCATGGAGCTCTACCGTGCCGTTGGCGGCAATGAGCTTTAACCCGTCCCACGCCGTTTCGGCAGGGATACCCGCAATAGAGGTCTTATGCCGAAACCGGAAAATCCCCTAAAAGCATCATCGCTCGCCGCACTCTCGTCCCGCGACCAGGGCGCGGCGCTGGCGCTTTTTAACGGCCTCGATTCCGACAAGCAGGCAGCTCTTGTCAAGGCCGCCGTTCCGGAGGACAAAAAGGAACTATTGTTTCTATCGCGGTCGCTCCCCGCGCTGCTCGATTCGCTTCCCGGCCGCGACGTGTACCTTGCCCTCGAATGCGCCACCGCCTCCGAGTTCGATACGCTCGTGGGTCTCATCGGCCCCGAGCACCTCAATTTTCTCCTGGCGATGGGATGCTGGCGCGACGGCGCCATCGACGACGCGCGGGTACTGTACTGGCTGGACATCTTAAACAATGCCGACGATGCATCGGCCGCGCGTGCCATGCTGGGCGTCGAGGCGGATTTTCTCGCCGCGGCGCTCTGGCGGCATCTCGACGTTTCGGCCGATGAGGACGACGCCCGCGACGCCGTTTTCCTGGCGACGCCGGATCAGTGCCGCTGCGACAACGAAACGGTGGAAGACTTTCTCGTCCGGCTGTACGAAACCGACCGGCCGCTTTTTGAACTCGTATGCCACCGGCGGGCGACACTCGGGTTCGACGAAGTCTTCGAAAGCGCGAGGCTCGCCTACTCCCGCCGGCTCGAAAAAGAGGGCCTGCCTTCGTACGAAGACGCGGCGAGAATCTATGAAGAAGGGTGGACGATCCTGCGAAGCGCCCGGCTTACGCCGCGACCGGCGGGGGCCCTTATTGAGAGCGGAGACAATGCGGGGCCGTTTCTCGCGGCCGCCATGCGCAGGCTCGAAGCGCGCGGATCCGACGTCCCCCGCCTCGCCGGAGATTTCGCCGCGCTTCTCGTGAAACTGTCGGTCGCCGACGGCGGCTCCATGGATTCGACCGCGCGCCGGAGGATGGTGCAAAAGGCCGAGTTGTACGCGGGACTCGGACTGGAAAGGGAAAGCGGCGGAGACGCCGACGCCGCGGCCGACCTGCTTTCGGCAAACGGCGTGACCCCGTTCTTCAAGGCCGGATACGACATGGTGTCGGAACTGCGGAAAATCGCGGAGCAATTGCTTGGGTCTTCAATCGACGATTGGAACGGCGCCGCGGCGGCATCGGAACCAAACGACGGGGCCGTTCTCCACGGCGCCGCTCGTGAACTGCCGTGCATGATGCTCGGAAACGGCAAGGCGAGGACGATATGGAACTTGCGGGAATTCCTGGCCCTCAAAAAAACCGTCATCGGTCTGTCCGAGAAAAGGCGCGGCTGAAGCCGTCCAATCGCTCTCCCCCCCCCCCGCGCTACCTCCCGTTCGCCCGTAACCGCCACAGTTCTATGGCGTGCCGATCCTTGGGGTCCCGTATGACGGCGAGTGCCCGGCCGGCGATGCGGTTTGCTAGCGAGGCATTGCCGAGGTCGCTTCCCGCTATTTCCATCATGTCAAGATACGACTGCAAATCGCGCGGATGGTTTTCCAGAATTTTTTCGTATTCGCGGAGCGCGTCGTGGAACTGCCCCTGGCTGCGCCGGGCCCGCGGCACGCTGTAGGCGGGCCGAGCGGCGTCCCCGCGATCGGGGTAGAAGATGTTCCCTCCCACGAAACCGAAAAAACGCGCTACGGGCGGCCCCATGAGCACGCCCGGGAGCATCACCGCGACAATGCCCGCCAGCAGTCGGTAGACAGACAATGTTCCGGACACGAAAACGGTTCCGATGAGATGAAAACCGCCCAGACCCAACGGAATCGACGCGCCGGTGCGCCAGAGAAAAGAAAAAAGAAGATTTTTCCGTTTTTTCATCTTGCTTTTACGGCCCCAAAACGCACCGTCCCAGGCACGACCCGCAAGGGTTCACCGCGCGGCCCCGCCGTTTTCCGGGTTCACCGTGGGTATCTCAACGTACATGGCGGTTCCCTTGCCCGGCTCGCTGTCGAACCAGATGCGGCCGCCGTGTTTTTCAACGATTTCCTTCGCGATGGAAAGCCCGAGCCCGGTGGACGACTCGAAAGCGGTTCCCGTCCTGCTTGCTTCCGTGAAACGCTTGAAGATGGAATCCTTCATGTCGCAAGGAATGCCGATGCCCGTGTCGGAAACCACGAGCCTGGCCCGGTCGGCTCCCGGCTCGACGCGGAGCGTCACCGTTCCCTCGGCCGCCGTGAACTTTATGGCGTTGGACAGGAGATTGTCTATCACCCGGCTGAAACCGGATTTGTTGAGCCGGACCGGCACGGGGGCGCGCGGCTCCTCAAACGCAAGCGCGACGCCCTTTTCCCGAGCGCGCACGCGGTACAAATCGAACGACGAGCGCGCGAAAGCGACGAGATCGACGGGTTCCGCCGAACCGCCGCCCGTGTCCCTGCCCAAACGCGCCTGGGCGAGCAGGTCGCCGATGGTGTTCATTGCCTGGAGGCACGCCTGCTTCACGAGATCGACGCATTCGCCGGCGGGCATGCCTCCTCTCTCCATGAGCTGCGTCGAAGTCATGATCGCGCCGATGGGATTCTTGAGATCGTGGGCGACGGCGCCGAGAATCCTGTCCTTCTGAAGGTTGGAGGCGGCGAGTTCCGCGGTGCGCTCGGCCACCCTTTTCTCCAGAACGGCGTTGAGATCTTCCATGCGGTTATGCACCATCACAAACTTTCTCGCCAGGAGCACGGTCATGGCGAATATAAACACGACGAACGCGTAGGGCATGGTGAACGCGAACGGAACCCAGCCGTTGAACGCGCAGAAGTCGTACAGGCCCGAGGCGACGAACACCGCGAATCCGGCCCCCGCTATCACGGCCTCCACCGATCCCTTGACGGCATGCCTGTACACGAATCCTCCGACAATCGGAACAAGCATGAACGCGGTGGCATACCACGCGACCCGGACGGCGAACGTAAGCGTGTCCACGGCCAATAACGACAGCGCCGCCAGAAAAGCGAGCCACGCCGAAAAGAATATCGACGTCCTGTTCTGGCGGCCGGCGATGAACGAGACGAGGAACGTCACGAAAAACAGGGTCATCAATATGCCGGAACATACGTCGACGGTGCGGACAAGGCCCGGAAAGCCCCCGTACAGCAGCGGCTTGACATTCGCGTTCGCGCTCATGAACAGGAAAAACGAAAGCGAAAGCAGGCCGAAGTGGAGATTGTGGCCGTCCTTGCGCCTTAGTATGCCGAGGATGAGGAAAAACAGCGCGATGGCCAGAAAAGCCCCCAGCATAAGAAACTCGGTGACGATTGACATTTCGTAGTCGCGGAGCACCGCGCGGGCTTCACCGATGATCGGTGCCACCCATATCCCGTGATAATCGGTGCGGCGGACGGCGGTATATACGGCGAACAGGTAATTGGGGCGTCCCGGACGGAAGTTCGCGGCGGGAATCTCACACATGCCTTCTTCGTCGCTTCCGGCAATGTACGGGCTTCCCGTTCCCGTCGAACAGACGGGGATACCGTTTATGTAATACCGGGAGAGATCGCCGCTCCTGCCGGTTCCAATGGCGCCGGCGTTTCCCCGGGCCCACAGTGAACATACGGACGCCGGCACCTGCCACCGCAGGGTGACGGTACCGGCATAATCGTAAACGGACGGAAGCGACGTAAACGACACGGGACAGGTCGCGCGTTTCCAGGCCGTATGGCCTTCTTCGACGAGCATGGCCGTATCGAACCCGACCGCATAGTCACAGGGGCCGGAGAGCGTAAACACCCATTGGGAAGCGTGCGGGCGCGCGGCCATCATCGCGAGCGCCAGCGCGGCGACACACAAACGCAACGTAGGCGACTTCATGCGAACCGCATCCCCTGTTGCTCCGGACGCGAAAGTCAAGGCCGAGTCCGAACGGTTTCAAAGCGAATCAACGGCGGTGATTCTACAATATAGGTATTCGGTGACGGTTTGTCAATGCGATGCGGCGAATCCTCGGTTCCACGGCGGCGTGAGCGGGGAAGCAGTCTGAAGGTTTTGCCGGTTTTAGAGGAGTACACACCCACGGCCGTTGCCGTGGCCCCCGCCGGACATCCCGAAGGGACTCCGCTAATCTTTTACGCTGACAATGAATCGTATATATTTACTAAAGAAACGCTTCGCCCGGCCAAACCCGGTCGAATTCACAAGCTTGTAGCGGGGTTTCGTCCCCGCACGACGCCCAAGGGCATGCTCTACAGCGAGCACCCCTTGCAACCCCGCGCCGCCCCTCAGCGCCGTCTTACCCCTCGGCAGTCGGGCCGCTCGTGAACTCGCCCGGCCGGAAAAAGGAAAGATTAGCGTGCTCGGACGGCACGAGCGGCAGTTCCTCCTGCCTCGGGGCCGGCGCAGAGGGAGAAAAGCGGAATACTGCACTCTTTACGGGTGCTCAATCAATGCAAATGCAGGTGGATTCTTTACTACGGGAAACAAAGGAAAGTATGGTGCCGCTACAAAGCCGTTCGCTCCGTCTCATCGCCGCAATCGCGACGCTCGCCGTCATGGCGTTTGCGCCGCAGTCATGCTTTGCGAGACTCAGCTGCGCGGGGCGCGGCTCGGTGCGCGCTCAGGATTCCCTGGGAACCGACTATTCGTGGCAGGTCATTTACAGGGTATACCGGGCCTACGAACGTTGCGACGAGAACCTATATTTCTCCCAGTCGTATTCCATCGCCATACTCAAGACGCTGGCGAGAAAATGGGGGACGCTTCCCGAACTCGGGAAAATCGTGGCCTCCGATTCCGCCTTTCTCAATTTCGTCCTGCTCCACATCGACGCGACCGCCGAAGATGGGGTGGTGAAGCAGATACTCGCGAACACTTCAAAAAACTGCCCGGCGGGGTGCGACGACCTGTGTGAGAGGTTCCGCGCACGGGCCGCACGGGCCGCCGCCCAGATGGAACGTCTGCGCCAGGAAGAAAAATAGCGGGGCGGCTTACGCCTCGCCCGCCGGCTGCCCGACCTCCGTAAACAGCCCCAAGGCCTTTTTAAAATCTTCGGGAAACGGCGCGGTGATGGAAACGGGGACGTTTTTTCCCGGATGGACAAACGAGATGCGGCGGGCGTGCAGGGCGTGGCGGGTAAAACATTTGTAAATGCCCGCGGCAAAGGGCCTGCACAGAGGCGCTACGCGGGCGGCGGCGTCCCTTCCCCCACCGTACACCGAATCGGCAACCACCGGAAAACCCGAAACGCTGGCGTGGACGCGAATCTGGTGCGTGCGCCCGGTGCGCGGCAGAAACCGTACCACCGAAATGCCGCAGTGATGCGACAGCAGAACATATTCGGTGAGCGCGTCCTTGCCGTCGCCGCGCACGGAGCGTCTAACCGGATCGCGGCGTGATCTGCCCAGCGGCGCGCTGATGTTTCCCGACGCCTGGGGCCTCCTTCCCGCGCACATGCCG
>JGI20214J51650_10001354_pt1 | contig 15560 bp, 14 predicted proteins | sample WetSurMetagenome_FD_51650 | JGI IMG/M metagenome (IMG submission 51650) | reverse complement strand
TGACATGTTACTTCACCTTATTGTTCGAGTGATGGAGAGATATAAATGACATTGTCCCCGCGGACGATGAGCGTTCCTACTTTCTGGACCTGTCCGTTCTCAGTCTCTTCAGCCTTGTCAAGGACGAGGTTCATATGTACGTCATACCCCTGGAGAACGCCCCGGATTTCTCTCCCTCCTTTGAGAGAGACAATGACCGGCTGTCGGTTCAGCACCAGATCTAAAATATCCAACGGTCTTTTGGTCATACTAATACCCTGTTACCATCGCTCTGGAGTAATATATGTGTGTGAGCAGTTTACTTAAACATACCGTAGATCCGCATCCTTCAATAAGGTTTCCCGTCCTTAAACCCGTGTCCGGGATAATGCAAAGATAACCTGGCCCGGAACTTCCTTGATGCAAATAATTTTCAGGAGCGCGATATGAATGTAGGAGCAGAACAATGAAAAAGATCATTGCAAAAAAGCGCCATTCGATCCGGAAAAGCCAGGCACAGGACCTGCTTGCCCGCCTCGCAGAGCAGATCGGTCCGTCCGCAAAACTCTTTCATGCAGAAATGATTGAAGTGCTGGAGACCAACGCGGATGTCTCGCTCTTCCTGGTCAATAAAAAGCCACTTCTGATGGATACCGGTACCTGGGTTTTTCCTACCCTGAAAGGTGCGGTCCAGTCACCGTTTCCGGAGCGCAGGGTAGCTGTGGATGCGGGAGCCATCCCGTATGTGGTAAACGGAGCGGATATCATGCGGCCGGGAATTGTGTCTGTTACTGATGATGTAAAAGCCGGGTGCCCGGCTCAGATCGTAGATGAGCGGCACGGTAAGCCGCTCGCTATCGGGGTTGCCCTCTTTGATGCGCCCGAGATTCAGGCCAGTTCGGCAGGAAAGATGGTGAAGAAGTTCCATCACGTCGGTGACGAAATCTGGAACCTTGAAATTTAAGAGTTCAGGTAATTCCCGGGCCTGTGCGGGAAAGAGGATTTTTTCCCGTTTTTTCCGGGCAAATCCTCAAAAGAGACCCACAAAATAGATACTATTAAATAAGTTTCGTCATACAGTTTTTTTATGGTTAAAATCATAGACACCCTTCTCGGCAAGAGTGCCGCGAGTTCGGACGACGATTATATGGAACTGGACCTCGCGTCATATGAAGAGCATGGCGGGGCGAATCCCGCACTCCTCGTTAAGATTGCCACCATCGCCGACCTTAAGGACACACCCCGGGTCAAAGACGAAGTCTACAGCGGCAACATCGTGATCGTCGATATTTCCCGGTTGAAAATGGACAAGATTTCCTACGAGCGCGTCCTGAAGGATCTTAAGGAAGTGGCCAAGGACGTCAACGGCGATATCATCGGCCTCGGCGACCAGCGCTATGTAGTTCTTACACCCATGTCGGTGAAGATCTCACGCGACAAGATTGGTGGAGCATAAGTGCATACAGTCGTCCCAGGTCCCTGTCCCTGTTGCAATACTGAAATCGAATACCTATATAAAACAGAAAATATCCCCTATTTTTCTGATATCCTGATTATTTCAGCAGTTTGCCCGGCGTGCGGGTATAAGTTTGTTGACACCCAGCTGCTGAAACACAATGACCCGGCTCGGTACACCGTGAAGATCGAAGCGGTCGACGATCTGGCCATACGCGTGGTCCGGAGCATGAGCGCCAGTATCGAGATTCCCGAGCTGGGTGTTCGCATCGATCCCGGGCCTGTCTGCCAGGGTTTCGTATCCAATGTCGAGGGTGTACTTGACCGCATCGCGACGGTCGTGAATATGGCTTTACGCGGAGGAACGGACGAGGAGAAGGAGAATGCTAAGGCCCTGCTCGCGGACATAGCACGGGTGAAGGCCGGCTCGTACCCCGTTGCGCTGATCCTCGAAGATCCGAGTGGGAATAGTGCGCTTATCACGGACAAGGCCGTGAAGGAAGCGTACGAGCCGGAGGAGTAAATACCGGCAAATACCCGGCGGATGTGAATGCCCGTAAAAGCCGTAAAGTGCCCAATGAAAAAACTCGCCGACGAAAGGCTTTCCGTGTGGTGACGGAAATTCAAGGAATGAGGCCCGAATTCCCCTTTATTGCACCATAGGCAGCGGAACACTGCAGTGGAACGGACAGGAGATCCATGTTGACAATAAGGGAGACATCAGCAGCCCCCCTCTTGTACCCCCAGTCCCCCGTTGAGGGACGGGGCACAGTTGCGATTGAGAATAACGCTCTGAACTTTTTCATCAATCTATTCCTGTAATACGGCGCCATCGCAATGCGGGGGTTGCCCACGCGGCGGGTGCGGAGCCCCCAAGGGCTTCAAATCCCTTTAAAATATTAAGAAGCCAAGCAAGAAAAAATTGAAAGAAAAAGATGTAGAGGCCTTACGTAATCTCCATCTTTCCAAGCCATGCTCCAGGTTCTTTCACAACCTTTCCGACCACTTGCGAACCCTTCGCCATCCTGAGAACGGTTGCAACACTCGCCTTCGGAACAACATAAGCAAAACCCATGCCCATGTTGAAGGTGCGGTACATCTCGGCCTGAGTGATATCCCCGGCCTTCTGGATCCAGGTGAATATCTCGGGTGGTGTGATGGGGGTATCGAACAGGAATCCGTACTTGCTGAGCCGGGTAAAGTTCAGAAGACCCCCGCCGGTAACATGGCACATACCCCGGACCTCGCAGCTGGCCGTGACTTTCAAGCTCTCGTGGTAGATCCTAGTCGGTGTCAGAAGCTCCTGCCCGAAGGTCTTCTTCGCCTTGAATTTCTTATGGTAACCGGCGTATTTCTCTACGACAGAACGGGCGAGCGAGAGACCGTTGCTGTGGACGCCGGTTGAGGCAACACCGATGATAATATCGCCAGGCTTGATTTTTTCGCCCGTGATGATCGTATTTTTCTTTTGGATCCCGAGGCAGGTGCCGGCAAGGTCGAGACCATTGACCAGTCCAAGGAGTGACGCGGTCTCTCCTCCGACAATGTCGATGTTTGCCTGTTTCGCCCCCTCGTTCAGCCCGATCCCTATCTGAGCCATCTTGTTGATGGAGAGCTTATCGGTAGCGATATAATCCACGAACGCGACCGGCTCCATGTTCATCACATAGAGGTCATTCACGTTCATCGCGATGCAGTCGATGCCAACCGTTCTCCAGTCTTCCATCTGGTCGGCGACTAGCATCTTGGTCCCGACGCCATCGGTAGTCAGGGCGAGGGCAGTCTCGCCGAATTCGAGCAGCCCGGCAAAGTGGCCTACGGTGCCCATCATTTTGCAGGGACCTTTCCGCCGGTAGGTGAGGTTCTTGATCAGGGCCTTGATCGCGGTCGCTTCGAGATCGATATCCACGCCAGCGGCAGCATAGGCATTACTCATTACACTCCTCCGAGAGCCGGAATTCATCGTGAAGTACCCGCACGGCACGGGGGCCGTCATCCTGGCTTACGACAAACGAGATATTTGCTTCTGATGAACCCTGTGAGATCATCATCACATTGACGCCCGCAGTCCCGAGCGCAGTGAAGATCCGCCCCCCGGTACCAGGAGCGCCAGCCATCCCCGCACCGACAACTGCAACTGCACATACCTCATGGTTGTGCGAAACTTCGCGAACGACACCCTGTTTCACCAGATCACTCAGTGCCTTCACCGCGGCACTGAGGTGTGCCTCATCCACAATCAGCGAGATATTTGCTTCTGATGAACCCTGTGAGATCATCATCACGTTGACTTCGTGGTCAGCGAGGATGGTAAAGATCGCTTTGGCAACGCCCGGCCTGCCGATCATCTGGGCCCCGTTAATATTGATGGCGGCTACTTTGTCGATATAAGTGAGCGCCTTGACAACCCGGTGATCGGGCTGACCGTTCCGGACAATAACCGTGCCAGGATGGTCCGGGTTAAATGTGTTCTTGACTCTGACAAGGATATTCTTCCTCATTGCGGGTTCGATAGATCGCGGGTGCATCACCTTCGCACCAAAGTATGAGAGCTCCATGACTTCAAGATAGGAAAGGGAAAGCATCACGCGTGCATCATTAATTACGCGGGGATCGCAGGTCATAATGCCGTCGACATCCGTCCAGATCCAGATCTCATCCGCATCGATCCCGGCCCCCAGGATCGACGCGGAATAATCCGAGCCGCTTCGGCCGAGCGTCGTGAGGATCCCGTCTTTACTGCAACCCATGAACCCCATGATAATGGGAATCTCCTTTTTTAACAGGGGGCCTATACGACGCTTGATCCGGTCATCGCTCTCGGGAAGCGCAGTTGATTCCCCATGTTGCGAGGTGGTGATGATGCCGGCCTCACAACCGTCCAGTACCGTTGACCCGATCCCACGCTGGCGGAGGGCTGCACCTACAATAGGAGCGAGCAGGCGTTCACCAAATGAAATCACATGGTCTTTTGAACGGGGGGTAAGTTCCCTCAGGTTATAAATGGCGAACAGAATGTTTTCGAGGCTGATGAGCCGTTCTTCAATTTCTGCTCCGACTTCCGCGATATAATCGGGGGCCGCACCTTCGAGAGTGGTCATATGCCGGATACTGAGTGCCTGGATCATCGGCTTGATTGCCGAATCGTCCTTCGCAGTCGGCAACGCTGAAGCCACTTCGATCAGCTGGTCAGTGACACCCCGTTGAGCCGACACAACAACGGCGAGTTCATCACCGGCCCGGTGGTGATGTTCCAGAATATCCACTACGCGCCGGATACATTGCGCATCGGCGACAGAAGTCCCGCCAAATTTCATCAGGTATCTCATTGTTTTCTCTCACACATGCTCTGCCATTTATTTATGTAACTATACGATCCACAAAATAATAAGATGCTTGCAGATGAAGTCGTGGATTGCCACGTGCTCGTGATTGGGAGCGGCGGCGCAGGAGTACGGGCTGCCGTTGAAGCCTCGCAGTATGGCGATACCGTGCTCATCTCAAAGACCATCGTGGGCAAGGGTGGGTGCACCACGATGGCGGAAGGCGGGTTTAACGCAGTCCTTCGGGAACAGGACTCCTGCGGGATACATTTCGAGGACACGATGAAAGGGGGAGCGTACCTCAACGATCCCGATCTTGTCAGCATCCTTGTGAAGGAAGCTCCATTGCGAATGGAGGATCTCATCCGCTGGGGAGCAGTCTTTGATGTTACTGAAAACGATGAGATTGCCCAGCGCCCGTTTGGCGGACAGCGGTTTCCCCGAACCTGTTATGCCGGTGACAGGACCGGCCACGAGATGATGACGACCCTTGTCGAAAGACTCGATGCAACAACAGTCACTACATTGCAGGAATTTACGGTCATCGACCTGCTCAACGACGGAGGGCGGGTAATCGGGGCAGTGGCACTTGATGAGAAGGGAAACCTCGTCATCCTCAAAGCTGACAGCACAATTCTTGCAACCGGAGGCGGGACAAAGGTTTACGATATCTCTACCAACTCGTCCAGCGGTACCGGGGACGGGTACTCAATCGGTTACCGCGCCGGAGCAGAACTTATCGATATGGAGATGATCCAGTTCCATCCTACTGGTGCCGTGTTTCCCTACGATGCCCGGGGGCGGCTGGTGACAGAAGCAGTACGCGGTGAAGGGGGGGTGCTCCTCAACAGCAGGGGCGAGCGGTTCATGAAGAACTACGACCCTCAGCGGATGGAGCTTTCGACCCGGGATGTGGTAGCGCGGGCCATTGCAACGGAAATTTTGGAAGGACGCGGGACCCGGAACGGCGGAGTCTATCTCGATGTCACCCATCTTCCCCGGGAACAGATTGAGACCCGTCTGCCGGTCATGCTCGAGCAGTTCCTGAAGTTCGGCGTTGATATCCGAAATGTACCCATGGAGGTTGCCCCCACGGCGCACCACATCATGGGAGGGCTTCGGATCACCCCGGAATGCAGGACAACCCTCCCCGGGTTATTCGCCTGCGGTGAAGTGGCGGGAGGAGTCCACGGTGCAAACCGTCTCGGGGGGAATGCCCTTGCCGAGACCCAGGTCTTCGGGAAACGTGCCGGTGGATTTGCAGGTAAAGAGGAGATCCGACAGAAGAACGTCGACCCCCGTCAGGTCGAACGCCAGCAGAAGCGCCTTGATGGTTTTACCCGCGGAACGAAAAACCCGGCAAGGATACGGATGATTCTGCAGCAGGCCATGTGGGAAGGTGCCGGCATTTTCAGGAATGCTTCAGATCTTGCCAGGGTGCTTGCATCAGTAAACGTCCTCTCGGACAAACCGCTCCGGGCACAGACGCCACGGAACCTTGCCGAATGCTGCATTGTCCAGAATATGTGTCTTACCGCATCGCTCATCTGCCGGAGTGCTCTCATGAGGGAAGAGTCCCGGGGTGCACATGTGCGAAAAGAATTCACACCGTCATATGATGCAGAACATTCCCCCTTTAGTCACACGTATATCGCCAAGTGCCACCAGGGCATTGAAAAGCGGGAGGTCTCATGAAAGAGCTGACCGTGCGGGTCTACCGCTTTAACCCGGAGATCGATCGCGAAGGATGTTTCCACACGTACACGGTTACGGTAAACGAGGGGGCACGGGTCCTCCACGTGCTGCATGCAATACACGATACGATCGATCCCACCCTTTCGTTCAGGTACTCGTGTGCTTCAGGCCAGTGCGGGAGTTGTGCGGTCCGGGTGAACGGCGAGCCGGTACTTGCCTGCATGGAAGAAGCCCGGGATGCCATAACGATCGAGCCACTGCACCTGCCGGTGAAAAAGGACCTCGTGGTCGACCTGGTGCCAACGCTGGAGACTATTGCCTCCTTATTACCGAAAACGGAAGTCGTCCTCCCGAAAAAAGCGGAGATCGATGCCATGAAGCCTCTCAAGGACTGCATCGAATGCCTCTGTTGCGTCTCGGTCTGCCCGGCAATGGATGTGACGAAGTTCCTCGGCCCGACAGCCATGCGGCAGGAAATGCGTCTGGTCCTCGACCCCCGTGACAGCAGGGACCGGGTTTCCGATGCGGTTCGGGACGGCCTGTTTACCTGCACAAGCTGCCAGGCCTGCTGGAAGGTCTGCCCCAAGGAGATCGAGATCCCCGGAAAAGCGATCGAGAAGCTCCGGGCCCGGGCGAATAACAAGGGCCTGACACTCCCCCGGCACCTTGAGGTCGCAGCGCTCATCAAAGAGACCGGCCGGAGCGTTCCCCGCTCTGCGGAATCATTCCTCGAGAAAATGAGCGGGACCCTCGAGCCGTACGGGCCGGTGAAGGCAACTGTCGGATTCTTTGTTGGTTGCATGTACAATCTCCGGCAGCAGCAGTCAGCGCTCGATGCGATGGAAGTCCTGCGGCGGAACGGTATCCGCATTATCATCCCGAAGGAGCAGGTCTGCTGCGGCTCCCCTCTCATCCGGACGGGACAGCTGGAGTATGTTGAGACGCTCAGGCAGCGGAATATTGAGACGTTCCGCTCCCGGGGAATCGATATTGTGCTCACCATGTGCGCCGGCTGCGGTTCCACGCTCAAGAATGATTACCCGGTTAAACCGTTCAGGGTTATTGATATCAACGAACTCCTCACGCAGATCGGCATCGAGCCTCCGGCCCGCCTCCCGATTACTGCAACGTATCATGACCCCTGCCACCTCCTGCGGGGTCAGGGGGTTCGCGACCAGCCGAGAGCATTGATCCGGCAGGTTGTTGATATCGAGGAGATGCCCCCCATCTGCTGCGGGAGCGGCGGCGGCGTCCGATCAGGCAATCCTGAGGAAGCGGCAGCGCTCGGCAAGCGCCGGGGTGATGAAATAAAAAAGAGCGGTGCGGACGTTGTCATCACCTCATGCCCGTTCTGCGAGTTCCACATTGCCGGGCATACGGATAAGCCGGTGAAGCATGTCGCAACGCTTCTGCTGGAAGGTTACCAGGAGAAGGACCGGAAGAAGAACAGGTAAATCGAAAGACTTATTTTTTCGCTTGCCGAAGCAGAGAAAAAAATATTATTCCTTCCCTGTCATCATCAGGTACTCGAATGCTTCGAGAGCGACTTTCGCACCATCCCCGGCAGCGATGATGATCTGCTTGCTCCTTACCGATGTTACATCCCCGGCAGCAAAGATCCCGGGCACGCTCGTGTGACCATTGCAGTCTACAGCGATCTCTTTTTTCTCGTTCAACCTGACGAAACCATCGAGAATATCGGTGTTGGGTAACCATCCGATCTCAATAAACACACCGTCGAGCGTGATCTTCTGTTCCATTCCCTTCTCATCTTTTACCGTGATGGCAGAGAGGAATTTCTCTCCTTCGAGTGAGGTGATCTGCGAGTTCAAGTAAACGGTGACATTCTTCCTTGTCTTCAGCAAATCCACATACGCCTGATCTGCCCGTATCGTGCTGCGCACGATAAGGCTAACGGACTGGGCGATCTCGCTCATCTCAACAGCGGTCTGGAGTGCAGAGTTCCCTCCGCCGACAACCGCCACCTTTTTTCCCTTGTAGAGCGGCCCGTCGCAGGTTGAACAGATCGACAGGCCACGACCAAGGAACTGCTCTTCGTTGGCAACCCCAAGTTTTTTCGGCCGGTTCCCCTGAGCAAAGATGACAGCCCTCGCCTTGAAAACCTGGTCAGATATCGTCGTTGCGGCAAACAGATCGCCGGTCTTTTCAATCCCTGTCACCCGGTCGAGTTCAAGCCGGATATTCAGGGTGCGGACCTGCTCTTCGAACTTTTTCATCAGCTCTTCTCCGGGAATAAGACGGTACCCCATATAATTTTCGATTGCCCACGATTCCAGTGCCTGCCCCCCGATATTCTCGCTGATTATGATTGTCCTCAGCATCTTCCTCCCGCAATAGACCCCGGCCGTGAGTCCGGCTGGCCCGGCCCCGATGATAAGGATATCAAAGCTATCGCCGTTTGAAGTATCGCCAAACAGTTCATTCAGACGCTGGGAATCAAACCCGACAATTACCTCTTCATCGATGATGATGACCGGGACGCCACGCTGGCCTGACAGTTCAATCATCTTCTCTGCTGCTGTATCGTCTTCGCCAACATCGATGTTCTCGTAAGGCACGCCATGTTTATCCAGGAATGCCTTTGCCATCCGGCAATACTGGCAGTGCTGGGTTGAATAGACGGTGACTTTGCTCATCATGACGCAAATGATCCGGTAAAATAAAAAGATTTGTCATTTGACAGTGTAAATGAAGGATTACCGGAGAGCGCAATCTTCTTTTTGGACAAGACCCAATTAACCTTTGATCCAGAATTATGAAAATCGCCTTCCCCAGCCGGTACAGATCGTTTCCCTCTGTACTGGTATTTTTCATTTTGCTCCTTATTTTTGGATCGTTTGTTCATGCGCAGACAACCGACCTGCCTTCTGAACCCGCAGTCTACCTCAACTTCAATGAAGGGAGCGGGAACGCAGCTCTCGACAGTTCCGGCCAGGGAAACGGAGGAACAATCCATAACGTATCCCGTATTGAAAACGGGGGATGTGGCCAGGGCCTTGCCTTTTCCCGATCGTATGGGTATGTTGCGATCCCCTTCCGGTCCCTTAACCATCCTGCAGAAGCTATCACGGTGTCCGCCTGGTTTTATGTAGAAGATTTCCGGCCGCAGGTTTTGATATCGAGCTACCATGATGGGGGGTACCGTCTCGGTTTTGATGACGGGGGAGATCTCTGGTGGACTGTGAATCTCGAAGGCACGGGGGATGTATCCGTTCCGGTCCTTCATGAGAGTATTACAACGCACCAGTGGCACTATGTTGCCGGCACCTATGACGGGAAGACCTCAAGGATTTATCTGGACGGTATACTGCGGAACCAGGCCGACGCGCAGGGTCCGGTCAACTACGTGGAAAATAATTATGTTATACTCGGTGCGGATGCTGCCGTGTATAACCTGCCGGATACACGGTGCCCCCACTATTTCAGGGGAGGGCTCGACGAAGTCAGGATTTACCCCGTCGCATTGACCTATGGCGGAGTCATGGATGACCGTTTCCGCTGTTCACAGGAACCTCCAGCCCCGCCGGTCGATCTGACGGCCCCCACCATTCCTGACTCATGTGAGATCAGTTCCGGCTCGATAACCCTGGGAACAGATGAAGTAAAGGACCGGGTTCTTTCATTTCCGAACACAACGGTGAACGGTACCTGGCATGTATCGCAGGCGCCGGGATCGATACTCATCGTCAAAGCATTCGATCAATATTCAAAGGTGTATCCGGATGCCTGGTATCTCGAGCTGAGCGATGACCACGGAAGAATCGGTCGAACTATCGCATTTCCCAACAGGAATAACGCACCCTTGGAAGGCACACTCCCTTCCGGCAATGCAACAGTCCTGCTAAGATATTTTGATGGCCCTGGAAGATTTCCGGCGCATGTAGTTCTCCACCTTGAGAGCCATCCCCCACTTGCGCGTCCAGAACCATCGATTCCTCAGACGCTTATGAATAATCCGATCATTGTTATCTACTCAGCATCGTGGGCAACCCTCATCGCAATTGTTCTGGTGGTTGTCTGGTTGCACAGGCGCAGAAAAAAATAAAAAGAAGATTCCTTTTTGGAATTCCACCTTTAAAAAATTATAGCGTAATTTCCCGGAACTGTTTTCCGAAAACACCGCAGATTGGGCATTTGTCCGGGGCCTTGACCATCTCGATGTTACCGCATACAGGGCAGAGGTATACTTTCTCGCGACCCAGATCCGCACCTGATTTCACTGCAGCGAGGGCCTTCTTATAGAGTCCCGCATGCACCTCCTCAGCTTTCATTGCATGGGTGAACGCCAGTACTGCATCGGATCGTTTCTCCGCTTCAGCGGCGGTTACAAACCCCGGATACATTGAGGTGTACTCGTGGGTTTCCCCAGCAATACTTGCCTCAAGGTTCTTCTCGGTTCCTTCGATAGCCATCAAAACCTTGAGCAGTTTCCTGGCATGAATGGCTTCAGCTTCAGAAGCAGCTTTGTAAAGCGTAGCGACATTCCTGAACCCTTCTTCAGCGGCCTTCTCCGAGAATGCCTGATACTTCCGGTTTGCCTGGGATTCCCCGGCAAGCGCTTCTTTTGCGTTTTCTATGGTTGCCATGAGGGATGGTTTGGAAAGCGGACGTCTTAAAGTTTCTTCATGGGGCATAGGAAGGTTGTAGTCCTGAAAATCGCACCAATCCTTAAAAAAATTAAAACCTGTTTCGTGATCTCCGAAAAAAAAAGATCGTGCTTATAGTGTTACATATAATTTAAATGAAATAATAAGAAACATATATGATATTGAAAGGAAAACCCGAACGATTCAGCCAGGTATCTGCTTTGTATCAGGGGCGTTCCTTTTCGCTACCGGGTTATTTCAATGAAGAAAATGAAAGATCTCCCCATCCATGACCGGCCACGGGAAAAAATTGCGCGTAAAGGAGCCTCTGCGCTAACCGACACCGAGCTGATAGAAGCGATCATCGGCCGGGGTTCCAGGGGCAGGGATGTCCGGGCGATCTCGAAAGAGATCCATACCCTCCTTCAGGAGCACCAGGATGCAATCGGTTACGAGGAGTTGGCGAACCTGGAGGGTATCGGACCAACAAAAGCGTCCCAGATCTCCGCATGTTTTGAGCTCGGGAAACGATACTGCGTGAAGAGCAGTTCCGAGGTTAAAGTAACAACACCCGAAGATATTCTCCCCCTTGTTTCCTCCCTCCGGGACAAGAGACAGGAACATTTTATCGCTATCACCCTGAATGGTGCCGGGGTTGTCCTTGGGAACAGAATTATTACCGTCGGCCTGCTTAATCACAGCCTGGTTCATCCCAGGGAAGTATTTGCAGACGCCATAACGGACCGGGCAGCATCGATCATTTGTGTGCATAACCATCCGTCCGGATCGCTTGAACCGAGCCAGCAGGATATTGCCATAACAGCACAGCTCAGGGAAGCGGGGTCCCTTCTGGGCATCCAGCTGATAGACCATCTTATTCTCACGAAAAACGGGCACCTCAGCATGCGGGAGCGGGGTCTTTTATAAGGATCAAGCCCGGGAAGCTTCTGCCTGAAGGGCAATTCTTATTCCGCTGGACAGGAAACTTACGGCTTCGATTTCTATTCCTGACAAGTGCCGGATTCCCCTTTGAAATCAATCAAACGGGGCCCGATGGATATGTCAATAACCACGTCAAGCGGAAATGTAACAAATCACGCAAAAAGAGTAGCGAGGGATGGATTTGAACCATCGATCTACGGGTTATGAGCCCGTCGGGATATCCTGACTACCCTACCTCGCTTCCTATAATCAGGGTTATACTATAGTCCGGGGGCGTTGATATAGTTTACCCACCTGCAAAATCGCCGATGAGGTTGTCGTATTTCGCTAATATTAAATGAACAGGCCGGTATAATGAGCATCATGGATGATGAGCTCACCCGTATCCGGGAGAAGCGTAAACAGGAGTTGGCAGAAAAAATGAAACACACCGAGAAAGGGGCATGCGTTATGAACGTTGAGGAACTGCATTTTCAGGAATTTATCAGTACACATCCGTTTGTTGTTATGGATTTCTGGGCGGAATGGTGTGGCCCCTGTCGTCGGATAGCCCCGATTATGGAAGATCTCTCCCGTGAGTTTGCCGGGAAGGTTACCTTTGCCAAATGTAATACTGACGACAACCGCCGTCTTGCCACCCAGTTTAACATATCAGCAATTCCGGCGATTATGCTGTTTTCGCATGGCCAGCTTATCGACCGGATTATTGGTGCTTACCCCAAGGAAGCAATCAGGGAAAAAATTGTCCGCAAGTTTCCCCTGGGATAGACTGCAATAATGAACAAATATCTTTTTTACGTCAGTGATCCTGGCAGTGCGCGTGGGAATAGAACTCTATTCTCTGCAAAAGTAGGGATTATATCAGAGTTTCTTTGTCCCGGATACTTTTTGCCACAAAGGAATAATGTAAAGGCCGATGTGGTTACTAAGCCTGGCCAAGGTCATTGATTTTGGAAGCCATGATAAAATCGTTGAGCATCAGGCCTCCGGCGGGATAGGTATAGAAAGAGATCGTGATGAACCGGGATTCCTTCATCATGATGTCGGGTATCTGTCCTTCCTGTTGTGAGATGGTCATCGCTTCGGTAAAAAACTCAATGCACTTGCTGCTGTCGCCGAGCTCGAACTGCCGGACAAGATGCCCGTTTTCGAGGGACCATCCGGGCACATCATTTAGGAGGTCCATGATCTCCTTCCGTGTTAATGGGGGGGATCCGGCCCGGTAGGTAGTGCACTTTCTCTGTGCGAGTTCCATGAATATCTCTCGACCCGCTGAACAAAAAAAGTTTCTCCCGGAATATTTGGTTATGCCTTAATTTCAGAACTCTGCCCGCCTGATCCCTTCCGGCAGATGGATTTTCCTCACTTACTGACAGTTTTTTAGAAATTCATAATTCCGCGGTATCGTAATATCGAGGCTCAAATGTCATATCTGGTACCGATTGTTGCCAAATCAGCCACACGGGGGTGTTCTGTCCCAGAGTGTCCCCCCATCGCTCCGCCTTAGTTGAAAATAAAGATGTCATTCCTGAACAGGGGAAAGGCCATAATGCGAAGAATACAATCTCTATTCCGGTAATTGTGTCATCCGTTTTTCCNTTGCTTCACGAATCGCTCCGCCAGGTGCTTACCCAGCGGTGTGACTGGCAGGATCTGCGGGAGGTCCAGGAGCAGGCGTACCACACAATTCATGCCGGAAATGATACCCTGATAATAGCTCCGACAGCCGGGGGAAAGTCAGAGGCTGCTCTCATCCCGGTAATGGACGCGATTCTCCGGCAGGGTCTGGAAGGTATATCCTGTGTTTACCTCTCTCCATTAAAAGCTCTGATCAATGATCAGGAGGAACGATTCCGATCCTTCTGTATCCCGACTTCTTTGTCAGTTATGAAATGGCATGGCGATGTGGAAAGGGAGGAGAGATCCTGGGGTACCGAGGATCCTCCTCATTTCCTCATGATAACCCCGGAGTCACTCGAAGTCCTTCTTCGTGAGAAGAATCTTGCTGATGATCTTACACGGGTACGGTTTGTTATTGTTGATGAACTCCACGCTTTCGTTGAATCAGAACGGGGAACCCATCTTAAAGTACTGCTCGAACGACTTGATCGTAGTGCCGGACGGAAAGTCCAGCGTATCGGACTCTCAGCTACTGCCGGAAATCCCGATGAGATCCTGCACTGGTTTACCGACTACCGGCACAAATCCGAAGTAATTGCTGCGCCTTCTGAACCACGGGAAAAGCAATTTGTTTTCATTATCGAGCCGGAGGAGAGGCGGAGGACCGATGCACTGGCCCGAATCGTTCTGGGGAAAAAAGCGCTGGTCTTTGTCAACAGCCGCAGTAGTGCTGAACGGCTTATGCAGTCCTGTGCCGGGAGAGTCCGGAACCTCCATGTTCATCATTCATCACTCGCTCAATCCACCCGAAAACTGGCGGAAGAAGCTTTTCTTTCGGAAGAAGGAGCCTGCATCATCTGCACGAGTACGCTGGAACTGGGCATTGATATCGGTGACCTCGATCTGGTTGTCCAGGTCGGACCTCCGGATTCGGTCTCATCCTTTCTCCAGCGCATGGGAAGGAGCGGACGACGGGGGAAGGCAGCAAGCGTTGCCTGGATCCTCTCCAGCCCCTGTGAGTTCCTCTGCAGTACAGCTATCATCGAATGTGCTGTCGAGCGGAACGTCGAAGCACTTATACCGCGGAAAAAACCTTACAACGTCCTCCTTCAGCAAATCTTTCTCTCATTCCATTCCATGGGGCGGACAACCCAACGGGAGCTTGTTTCAGAAATCCTCAGTATTCCGGTGTTTCATGAGGTTCCTCCGGCCATTCTGACGAGGATTCTGGATCACCTCAACCTCAACGGCTATCTGACAAAAGATGGTGAGATGATTATGCCGGGTCCTGAAACAGAACGGACATTTTTTCGATCGAACGGAAAAGATCTCTATTCGGTAATCAGAGGAGGAGGTGAGTACCGGGTGGTAACCCCGGACGGTGAGGTAATCGGAAACCTGGATGCACGGTTCGTCAATAACCTTGGCTCAGACGGGATATCGCTTGGCGGGAGAACCTGGTCGGTGGTCAAATGCGACGATGGACATAACCTCGTCGTTGTCGTTCCCGGAGGCTCCCCGTCATCCCATATTTTCTGGACCGGGGCGGAGTCTGCCGGATTCTCCCCGCTGGTTTGCCGGCAGATGCAGCGAATCTGTGCAAACGGTGAATCCTCACTCCCTGTACGGGATCACGAACGCGATGCAATTGCACGCGCACTGGCCCGATTTCCCGATGGAATAGGTACTGAAGGTCTTTACATAAGTGAGAACCCTGAAAATAAAGGTGTTGTTTTTGTGGCCTCTTTTCAGGGTAGCGGATTCAACCGTATTCTGGCAAGTCTTCTCCGGCATCTGATCGGCGGGAGGGTGGAGGTTCGATACAATGATTTCTTCATCAATGTGTCCCGTTCGGAGAAGGATGCCGCGGGCGAACGAGTGGCCGCTGCGATCCGGTCGATTCCGATGATGACCCGTGAAGAGGCGGGAGCGCTTTTAC
>JGI20214J51650_10001351_pt1 | contig 15579 bp, 12 predicted proteins | sample WetSurMetagenome_FD_51650 | JGI IMG/M metagenome (IMG submission 51650) | reverse complement strand
CCCATTCCGGCTAAGTAGTCTGCCAGCCCGGTATCAGGCTTGTCATCCCTGAAAGTGACATGGACAGCTTCTCCAAACGCGTATGCAGTATAAGTTCTCTGGTAAGATCTGAGGGCTTTTATAAGGCTGTATTTCTCCTGCCCCTTTACGCTGTACAGCTTTCTTGTGAACCCCGCACTTATTGTAGCAGGTTTATCAACTGCAAGCAGTTTTCCTCCCTGTATCAGCGCGACCCTGTCGCATCTCATCGCTTCGTCCATGTATGGGGTCGAAACGATGATTGTAATATCATGCTGTCTCAGTTTCCTGAGCATTTCCCAGAATTCGGCACGGGAGACAGCGTCTACGCCGGTTGTGGGTTCATCAAGAACCAACAGTGCCGGCTTGTGGATGAGGGCGCAGCAAAGTGCAAGTTTTTGTTTCATCCCGCCGGAAAGCTTTCCTGCAAGTCTTTTTTTGAATGGCACGATATGCGAATATATATCTGAGATAAGATCGTAGTTTTCCTTTACTGTGGTTCCAAATACCGTGGCATAGAAATTAAGGTTTTCCTCAACGGAGAGGTCCTGGTACAGGCTGAATCTGCCTGGCATATAGCCGATGTTTTTCCTGAGCTCCTTATAATCGGTTATGCAATCAAGCCCGTTTATTTTAATCTCACCTTTGTCGGGTTTAAGGAGAGTGGTTATGATCCGGAAAAGAGTTGTCTTGCCTGCACCATCAGGGCCAATGAAGCCAAACATTTCAGAATCAAGCACAGAAAATGAAATATCATTGAGTGCCTGTGTATCTGCAAATCGCTTGCTTATTCCGGAAGCCTTTATGAATTCCATAATACTTTTCTATTCAAAAATGGCTTCACCGGGCATGCCTGATTTAATAGAGCCGTCGTTGGTAACATTAATTGTCACGGCATAAACGAATGTTACTCTTTCCTCTTTGGTCTGAATTACTTTTGGAGTGAATTCTGCCTTCCCGGAAATGTTGCTAACAGTTCCTTCAAAGGATGAAAAGCCTTTTACCCCGTTGTCGATCCTGACATGGCATTTATTGCCAATCTTAAGAGAGCTGAGCTGAGCCCCGCTAACATACACCTTAAGTTTCATGAGTGACAGGTCTGCGATTTTTGCAAGAGGTTTTCCGGCTGCTGTTACTTCACCGGGTTCTGAATATTTTTCGAGTACGGTACCATCGAGCGGACTCTTCACAGTGCTTCTTGAAATTTGTTCAGCAATAGTGGCTTTTTTTGCTTCATAAAGAGCCATTTCCGACTCTACCGAAGATTTCTGTGTATTATTTGCGGCAATCTGTTTTTTAAGGACCTCTACCTGGCCGGTAAGATCGTCATACTGTTTTTTTGAAGCAGCATCGTCTTTCAACATGTTCTGCATCCTTACAACATTCACGTTCAGGTTGGCTATCTGCTGCATGATTATATCATTCTGTGCATTTATAGAAGAGATTTTGGTTCTTATGCTCCTTATTCCGGCATTGATTTCCGCTTTTTGAAGGTGAAGCAGAGTTGTATCTACGAGTGCAATCACAGAACTTTTTGTTATCACAGTTCCTTCTTCCGGAATGAACTGCAGAATTCTGCCGCTTGTCTCGGATGATATAATTACCTCGGTTGACTCGAAGTTGCCATAGGCATCGGCCTGCTTGCTATTGTTGCTGCACCCGGTTAAAATGAGGCCTGCGAGAATTATGAGTGTATTGGCTTTCATATTATTTATATTATTACTGTTCGATTTCTTTTCCGCTTATATTCAGGTACTCTGTTTTGGCCATCACCAGCTTTATCTTGTGTATTTCACAGTTTATCAGGGCCTGTTGCTCGGCATTTATCTCTGCCAGGTACTCCGTGGCAGTCAGTGTGCCATTGTTATATTGTGATTCGGCGGTGGCAGTTATTCTCTTCCTGACTTCAATAAGCGGATTATCTGAGACGATAAGTGACACAAGGTTGTCTATCTCTGCTTTTTTGGAAATAAGCATTCTTTTAAGACTTTCAGACAGATCAGCTTTACGGTCGTCGAGCATCTGCTGCTGCCTGGATATGATCTGTTTCTCGGTTTTGGATTTATTCCAGTCGAATATGTTCCATTTTACGCTGGCTCCCACAATATAATATGGCTCAAATGCATCCTTGAAGAAATTGTTTCCGGGAGGATTTCCATATCCCAGTGTCGCAAATCCGTAGGCCTTTGGCATCCTTTTACTCTGAATTACGCTTAACCCTGCGTTAAGCTGCTCCTTCCGCAGGTCAAAAAGCCTTAATTCGGGACGATCGGGTTCAATATCGGAAGGCACCTGAATATCAGGGACAGCGAGTTTTGCATCATTGTTGATTTCAATGCCGGTGAGTTTAGATAGCTGTCTGAGGAGTGCATCCCTCATTATTCCATTTTCATTGATCTGCTGTTCGACTTTTATTTTTTCAGCTTGCAGGACATCAAGGTCTGATTTCATAATTACCCCGTTAGAGAGGGCCGATTCCATTGAAGAGAGACGCTTATTTATCAGATTCATGAAATTATCGAGAAGTTCCTTCTGTCGTTCGATCAGAAGAACATTGAAATAAATGGCATTGAGCTGGCTTNTGAGCTTGTAAATGTCTGATTCGGTCTCTTNCCGGCTGACCTGAAGTGATGCCTTTTCAACAGCCCGTGAACTTTTTACAAGCCCTCCGTCGTATATCATCTGATTAATATCGNCAGTCACCTTATACTGATCATGAGGGAGCGGGGAAATGAGGCCTGCAATCCCGGGAATGGGAAGTGAACCCAGGACGCTTGTCATATCGACAACTGTTGAATTATAGATAAATGTAGCTCCTGCATCAAGTGATGGAAGCCAGTTCCGGGTAAGGTTTTTATCCTTCATCTGCCAGATATCGGCATAGGCTGATGCTTCACCAGCAATCGCTGTTGTGGTTGCAGCCCTGTCGTAGCACTCCTTCAGGGTAATTATTTTCTGAGCCCTGGCAGTAGGAAGGGCAAGGAGAGCCAGAATGAGAACCAAAAAATATCTTTTCATCTCTCGCATCTTACTTAATTGGGTTATTAATATCTTTTTTCAGAGCCCTTATGGCGTATTCGGCTGCGAATGCCTTACGATCCTCGATAAAATCATTGAAATCTACATCGATTTTCTCAAAGATTGCTTCAAGTATACCCTTTGCTGCAAACGGGAATACACTCAGGGATGCCATGGAAACCATTACCTGTGGCAGGTTTTTTTCATTGATGTTGTATTTCAGCAGCTCCTCACGGTGCTGAGACATAAGCATCTCCCACATTTTATTCACATCTATCTTTTTAATCAGTTTTTTTATGCGGGCCGGATTCCTGTTTACTTCATTGAGTATAAAGGCGGCCAGTCGCGGATTCTGCTGAAGGAAAGAAATATGTTCCCTGAAGAAGAATCTTATTTTGTCATCGAGAGAAAGGTTCTCATCAAATACCGGAGCAAACTTGGAGAATATCTTTGACGCGAGTTTTTCGAATACCGCGTTGAAAAGTTGATCTTTTGTCCGGTAATAATAGTGAAGCAGAGCTTTGTTAATTCCTGCATGATTTGCAATATCCTGCATCCGGGCGCCATCCATTCCCTTTTCAATGAATACCTCAGTTGCTGATTCAAAAATCTTATCCTCTGTTTGCCTGTCGTTATCAGTCATTTTTTAACTTATTAGTTTAACCAAAAAGATTAAATAAATGGTTTAACCGTTTGGTCAAAGATAAAATCAATTCTTTTTATTTGCAAATATTTTTTCAGAAAACTGACCGGAGTTGTTATTAAATTATTATTCTAATAATTAATTAACGAATAATCAGATATTTATTAATTTTATCACTCATCTCAATTCTGCAGGTATGGAACATCTCGAAATCAAAAACGGGGCATTCAGGCTAATCAGGGCCGGCATTGCTGTATTAAATATCATTAGTGCTGTAATGTTGTTTATTGCTTCTCTCGACAGGCATAGTATAATTTTATATATAGCTCCTGTATTAATTTTGATTCTTGGCATTTATCTTCTGACTAATGGTTTCGGAATTGAGAGGTGCTGGCTTACAGAAGGCAGTAACTACCTGACGATTAAATGGAGCAACAGGATAACTCCGGTGCAGATTCATGACGCCCGGATCCTGAAGATAAGCCTTGAAAGGACCAGGGTTGTCATTGTCAGGAAAGATGAAAAGGCTTTTTTACTTACCATCGGTAATCTGGAAAAGGCAGACAGAACAAGAGTTTATCAATTTTTCATTAATTATGCTAAAGGGCATAATATAGTACTCGACAGGCACTCAGGCACATTGCTCTGAATATTTGGGGAATAGTTTTAAATTCAAAAGATTTTAAGGGAATAAAAGGGGAGAATCTCTTGTCTTCCTGTAATACTGTAATAAACTATATTCAGCTATTACCGCATGCCCGACCTGATAAAATCCCGAAAGTTCCTGCCACCAGACAGGATAACCATTCTTTTTGTTTTTTCTCTTTTTCTTCTGAACCCGTTGAGGGTTGGAGCCCAGCAGAGAGAATACTCTTTTAATTCGCCGGGCAGCAAATGCTATATGAAATATTTATGCTACACTGCCGACAGCAACTATTCAAATATCAGGAGGCCCTTCCTTTTTATATTAGGCAAGCAAAACACAACTGCAAAATCTGTTTTTGAAAGCGACACCTTGCGTTATAATCCCCGGTTCATTAATTATTATCTCGTTTATCTCCCGGGCAGGGGCACTACTGCAGGTGAGAAGCTTTCCTGCATAGATGCACTCGCCAGCCTGATAACTTATAATTTCAAGTTTGGCAGGGCAAATATATTTTTTGAGGTGGAGGATTCTCTTCTTGGACGCAACGATATTAACCTCTACGGACTGAATTCAGTCTTCAAGAAAATAAGGCTTAAATCAGAAGAATCCATGAACCCGGCGGCTGGTGTTGAATTCAAGGCCATACAGGAAGAATTTTCGGAAACGGTTACTGCATACAAGCCAGAGGAAAAAGTTGCCGAGGATCTTGCTAATTATTACACCGGCGACGAAAATGCCGACAGTCTGGAGACGACCCAGGAGGCTGAAGTGGCCCCAAAAAGGACATACTTTGGCCTGCCCACAGCAACCAATTTTACTCTTTCAGGTGTTATCCGTGACCAGTCAACAGGCGAAACCCTGCCATTTGCAGCCATCCTGGTAAAGGGAACTACCATCGGCACCTCAACCAACTCTGACGGTTATTTTACCCTGCTCAAAGTGCCATCTGATACGAGCACTCTGCTGGTTCAATATGTCGGCTACAGGAAGACGCCGGTTTATCTGACTCCACAGATGCCAAAGAAGAATCTGCTGATCGACATTAAACCGGAGTCGAGGGCCCTTCGGGAGGTAAAGATTTCAGCACACAAGGATGATGTGGTTTTCGTCAAGAAAGAAGAGGTAGGCACAATTAAGCTGACTCCGCTAAAGATAGAGCAACTGCCCAGCATTGGGGAAAAGGACATGATGCGATCTTTTCAGCTTATGCCGGGAATTAGCGCATCAAATGAATCATCGTCCGGTTTATATATACGCGGAGGGACCCCCGACCAGAATCTTGTTCTTTATGATGGATTTACGGTATACCATGTCGATCATCTCTACGGATTCTTCAGTGCTTTCAATTCAAATGCCCTTAAGGATATTCAGCTTTACAAGGGAGGCTTTGAATCAAGGTTCGGAGGAAGGATCTCGAGCGTTACCGAAATAACAAGCAAGGAGGGAAACCAGAAAAGGATAAATGCCGGCTTAGACATCAGCCTCCTCAGCACAAACTTTTTTGCTGAAATCCCTGTCGGTAAGAAATTCACCTCTTTTATTGCCTTCAGAAAATCATACCAGGGAGCTATATATAACATGATATTCAAGAAATTCAACGGTTCACGCACGGCGAACGCACCTGATGTTGGAACAGGACCCGGAAGAAAGTATTCCCAGAGCGACGACATTACNTCATATTTTTACGACCTTAACGGGAAGTTTACCTACAAGCCGAGTGATAAAGACATTATTTCACTGAGTATTTTCAATGGCACTGATAAGCTTGATAACAGCTTTGCATCAAATATTCCATCATTCGGGCAGTCCAATGCAAACTTCAGCATGAACTCGGTTGACCTGACCAGCTACGGAAACATAGGATCAAGCCTTAAATGGTCCAGGAAATGGAACTCCAAGCTTTATGGCAACACAATTTTGAGCTATTCAAATTACTATAATAAGAGAAACCGGTCATCTGAAAGGACCCTTATTAATCCATCTGATGTTGCCACAACGAGCATGAACGGGATCTTCGAAAACAACGACCTGAAGGATTTCAGTTTAAAATCAGATTACCAGTATGAGCTATCCTCCAACAGCCAGCTTCAGTTCGGGGCTTTTGCAACACTTTATGATATCAAGTATTCGTATGCGGAGAGTGATACGGTTAAAATACTGGACCGGAGCGGAAAAGCAGTTCTTGGCGGAGCTTACCTTCAGTCGAGAACCAAGCTTTTTAACGACAAGCTGCAGCTTGTTCCGGGACTGAGGGCTGATTATTTTGAATCTACCCGAAAACCCTATCTCGAGCCGAGGCTCGCTGTTTCTTTCAACCTTACCGATAATATTGTGGTTAAGGGGTCAACCGGTAAATTCTACCAGTTTGCGAACAGGGTTACACGTGAGGACATTATGTCGGGAAGCAAGGAGTTTTGGATACTTGCCGATGGGAACAAGGTGCCAATAAGTTCTGCAATTCACTTTATAGCAGGCATCTCTTACGAAACATCACAATACACTTTCAGTGCTGAGGCATATTACAAGAAGATACATAACCTTACAGAATATTCGTTAAGGATCAATGCCAGCCCGATGGGAGTCGATTATAATGAGAATTTTTTCAACGGATATGGATTTTCAAGGGGTATTGAACTTCTGGCTCAAAAGAGTGCCGGCGATCTTAACGGTTGGGTAAGCTATACATTAGGCCAGGCCAGAAATCATTTCGATCAGTATGGGGCAGGCTATTTTCCTGCTAGCCAGGATGTGACTCATGAATTCAAGATCGTAGGGCTTTATAAGTACAAACGTTGGGATTTTTCAGCAAACTGGATATATGCTACGGGCCGTCCTTATACCGCCCCATCTGGCGCCTACACGATAACTCTGCTTGATGGAACGACACAGGATTTCTTCACGGTAACCACCAAAAACAGTCTCCGGTTACCTGATTATCACAGACTTGACGTATCGGCGACTTATAAGCTGCTTATGGGAAGAAGAGATGACACCAAAAGAAGAGAGCTTGGAACTGTGAGTTTTTCAATCTTCAACCTTTACAACCATCAGAATATCTGGTATAAGCAATATACCATTGAATCGGGCGATATCATTGTGACTAATATAAGATACCTGGGATTTACCCCTAATATCACACTTTCACTCAAATTAAGATAAGATGAGAAAGATTATTATACCGGCATTGATCCTGGCAGCCATCCTTGTTTCATGCATTGACAGGGATAACTCCGAATTCACCGATATCCCCATAGTTGAAGGATTCCTGAGGCCTGGTGATTTTGCAAGGCTTACGGTAAGCAGGCAAATACCCTTTTCTTCTAATGTCACATATTCATCAGATGATATAAATACCCTTTCGGTTACTATCTCGCATAACAACATTGATTATTTAATGACCCCTCTGGGCGATGGAAAGTATATCGACAGTTCGCTTGTAATAGCTCCAGGAGAAAGGTATGACCTCTATTTCATGTACAATTCAAAAGCAGTTACAGCTTACACCACTATTCCTGCAAAGCCTGTCTCATTTATCGAATCAGATACATCTGTTACNGTTACCAGAATGGACAGTACTTATACTCCCGGCGCCGGAGGCTTTACCATGCCTACGCCTATTTACCTCACATGGGACAATGATGACGAATCATATTATATAGTGGTGGCTGAGAACATGGAAAAGGAACTTGACCCTGTAAGAGATTTTGGTGACAGCACTGATGTTCCGATGGGGAGGTTTAATAAGGCTCCTACCACTGCATCAGGACTCGAAATGAGAGGGCAGGAGTTCACATATTTTGGGCGCCACCGGCTTATTCTGTACCATGTGCTTCCGGATTATGCATCCTTGTACGATCAGAGTACTTCAAGTTCCCAGAACCTTACAAATCCGTCAACAAGCATAACTAACGGATACGGCATATTCACCGGGCTTAATGCCGATACACTATTCATGACAGTGGAGGAAGCAAAATAGAAATTATTGCCCCGGGNTCAGCTTTTTATATCTCAGCCGGAGGCTGTTGGTCACGACGCTTACTGAGCTTAGAGCCATAGCCGCTCCGGCTATCATCGGGTTGAGAAGAAATCCTGTAAATGGGTAAAGAATTCCCGCTGCTATTGGTATCCCAATGATATTGTAAATAAAAGCCCAGAAGAGATTCTGGCGTATTGTATTGACGGTAAGCCTGGAAAGCTTTATTGCCATCGGTATTTTTGTCAGGTCCGATGAAATAATGGTCATTCTGGCAACATCCATGGCGATGTCTGAACCTTTTCCCATTGCAATGCTGATATCGGCTCTGGCAAGAGCCTGCGAGTCATTAATGCCATCACCTGCCATTGCAACTATTTTCCCGCTTTTCTGTAGTTCCTGTACATAGTCATCCTTATCCTGTGGTAGTGCACCGGCTCTGAATTTGTCGATTCCGGCACTCAGGGCAATGCTTCTTGCACTTGTTTCGTTGTCGCCTGTAAGCATATGAACCTCTATCCCCATTTCATGGAGCTGTCTGACTGCATCGACAGATGATTTTTTGATTTCATCGGATATTGCTGCAACAGCAAGAACTTCCCTGGAATCGGAGAAGAATGAAAGAGTTTTGGATTCACTTTGCCAGCGGGAGGCCCTTTCTGAAAGGTCAGCTGAAAAAGTGACTCCAAGTTCATCCATCAGAGCCCTGCTTCCAATAAAGTACTCCTTCCCATCAACAACTGCCCTTATGCCTTTACCGGGCATGTTTTCAACAGTTGCATTGAGTACGGATCCGCTTATTCCTGAGTTTTCAAGGAACCTGATTAAGGGCTCTGCCAAAGGGTGCTCGCTGTTTTTCTGAATAGAGCTGAATATAAGGCCTGAGGTTGAAATGTCTGCTCCGGCTTTCCATTCAAAATTTGCAACAGAAGGTTCTCCCAGGGTTACAGTACCGGTTTTGTCAAGAACAACTGCATTTATCCTGTGTGCAATTTCAAGGCTTTCGGCATCCTTGATCAGAATACCATTGTCGGCACCCTTGCCGATTCCTACCATTATTGCAGTAGGAGTAGCAAGTCCAAGAGCACAGGGACAGGCGATAATAAGAACAGTAACTATTGTAAGGAGGCTATGGGTAATTGAATTCTCAGTTCCGGAAAAATACCAGATTATACTGCTTAAGAGAGCGATTGACATAACCACAGGGACAAAAACTCCCGCAATTTTGTCTGCAAGGTGCTGTATAGGAGCTTTGCTTCCCTGGGCTTCCCGCACCATTCTGATTATCTGTGAAAGGAGGGTCTCGCTTCCAACTTTATCGGCCCTGAAATAAAAGCTTCCTTTCTGATTGATAGTTCCGGCAAATACCTTTGATCCAGCCATCTTCTCAACTGCCAGAGGCTCACCTGTAAGCATGCTTTCATCAACAAAAGAGGAACCGGAAATAATAATTCCATCCACAGCAATCTTGTTTCCCGGCTTAACCAGAATCTTCATTCCAGGTTCAACAGCGCTAATGGGAATCTCCTTCTCCCCGCCATGCTCTGAAATTATAGTAACGGTTTTTACCTGGAGTCCGATAAGCTTTCTGAGCGATAATGATGTATTGGCTTTTGCCCTTTCTTCAAGTGTTCTGCCAAGAAGAATAAATGTTACAATTACTGCAGAAGCCTCAAAATAAACATGTGTATCGACCCCTTTCCCTTCGATAACTGATGGAAAAAAGGTAATGAAAGCACTATATATATATGCAATACCGGTGCTCAGCGCAACCAGCGTATCCATGTTGGCAGCCTTATGCCTGAGCTGCTTCCATGCACCAGCCGGGAACTGGCGCCCGAACCAGAATACTACTGGCGTTGCCAGGGCCATCATTATATAATTTGCATAAGAGATATGCATGAAGAACATTGCAATTACCACAAGAGGGATACTGAAAAATGCTGAAAGGACAGTATTGCTGCTTATTTCCTTATAGTATGACCGCTGTGCCTCCTCCTTCAGTTCCAGTGAATTGGCTTCATCAATAATAATATCATACCCTATCGACTGAACTGCTTTCTTCATTTCTTCAGGAGAAATATCCCCNGGTAGGAATTCAACATGCATTGACGTATCTGCATAATTCACTGTTGCCGAGGCTATCCCNGGAAGTTTCTTTACGAAGTCNTCGGTACGCGTTGCACATGATGCGCAATGCAACCCTGTTACCGGATAGGTCTTGGCTATCTTGATTTTTTTTGACATGTTGAAGATGTGAAGCCGGGCAAAGTTACTCTAAAAAGAACANCCCGAAATGNATNCCTGTGATGACATCTAACATACCAGGATAAAAAAAGTTAAAAATAAATTTGCATTTTATAATANTAATATTTTATCTTTGCAATATATAAGAANATTAAATATATAAAAAGTATGATATCGACAGATCTTTTAAAAGGTTCATTAAAAACGATAGTTCTTAAGGTTCTTGAGGAGAATGGCCGCATGTATGGTTACGAGATCACAAGGAAGGTAGAAGAATTATCGGGAGGGAACATCAGGCTCACTTATGGAGCTCTCTATCCGGTACTTCACAAGCTCGAAAGCGAAGGAGTACTGGTAACCGAATCGGAGAATTTCAATAACCGGATTCGGATTTATTACAAGCTTACTCCCAAAGGTCATTCAGTGGTTAAGGAAAAGATAAGAGAGATGAAGGAGTATATTGAATCGCTTCAGAAAATTGTTGATCCTCAGCCGGGTTTGAGCTATGCCAGATCTTAGTTCGCATAATATCGATCAGATAAGCAGGGATGTAAGGAATCAGGAGATTACCTTCTCTCACCTGCTCGATGACCTTATCGATCATATCTGCTGTGACGTGGAAGATGAAATGCGACGTGGCCTTGACTTTAACCAGGCCTACCAGAGAGTAAAGCAGAAGATGGGAGGAAGAAGGCTGAAGGAAATTCAGGAAGAAACACTTTATGCAGTTGACACTAAATACAGACAAATGAAAAACACTATGAAAATTTCGGGAGTAGCCGGGACCATTTTATTCGGGCTGGCTTCCATGTTCAAGATACAGCACTGGCCTGGTGCGGGTATTCTGATGACACTCGGGGCTCTGATACTGGCCCTCGTTTTCCTGCCTTCGGCTCTTTCAGTTCTCTGGAAAGAGACAAAAAGTGCGAAGAGGGTTTTCCTGTTCATTACAGCTTTTATGGCAGGCGCATTCCTTATCAGCGGCGTGTTGTTCAAGATTCAGCACTGGCCAGGAGCAGGGCAAATGCTTGTTGCAGCTTATGCAGGTGGCTTTCTTTTCATTGCAGCCCTCCTTGTGAACAGGCTCAGCTCACCGGAGAACAAATCAAAAAGAGTGGCCTATATCCTGGGTGCGCTGGGAGCTGTCCTTTATGTTTCCGGGCTTCTGTTCAAGATACAGCACTGGCCAATGGCTTCAACAATGATGCTGTGCGGGATGATTCTGACAGTTTTCATAGCCTTCCCGATTTATACATATATAATGTGGAAAGAAGAAACTCATGTAAGCGCCATGTTTATTTATATGGCAATTGCATTGTTGCTTATTGTAATCCCGGGAGCACTTGTGAACCTTCAGCTTCAGCGGTTTCAGAAGAATAAGCCGGCTGAAACGACCGAAACAGTAAAGGCCGATTCCACCAGGGCCGGGTCCGTAACTTTACAGGAAATCTCCAACACTCAAAATCAGCAGAAATGAAACAGAAACTATTTATTTTAGGACTAGCAACCGCGGGTCTGCTTACACTGGGCACAATCTTCAAGATAAACCACTGGCCTGCTGCCGGAATAATGATCATTGCAGGGATATTATCCTTCGTGCTGCTTTTCCTGCCTGCAGCCCTGATAAATAACTTCAGGGTAAACGGAACCCCCCAGAACAGGATGCTATACATTGTGACATATCTGACAAGTTTTGTGGTTTTTATCGGAATGCTTTTCAAGATTATGCACTGGCCCGGAGCGGGATGGGGATTGATAATTGCCCTCCCTTCCCTTATGTGGTTTTCCTGCCGGTTTACCTGATAGTCACTGAAAAAAACAAGAGTCATAACATCTATAATACAGTTTATATTCTCCTCTTGCTTGCATTAAACTCAACCTTTGCCGCCCTGCTGGCACTTCACGGTTAACATTCGGCCCTCCCCCGGCCGGCTTCGTGCCCGGAAAGGGATTTCATATCCCTGGCGGGCACGTTTTTTATTCTGGCCCGTCGGTAAAAATTGCTCTTCCGTCGGCAAATAACTGGCCTACTTCCATTTGATTTTTATTGGCTTTCATGGGGCTATACATTTACACTAAAATTGGTATAGTCATATGAGAAAGATAGTATTAATATCATGCATGATCCTGGCTGTTCAGGCGTTCACGGCAAACGGGCAGCAGGATAGTACCTGGACACTCGAAAAATGCATACAGTATGCACTTGACAGGAATATACAGGTAAGAAAAGGGGAACTGACCAACCAGCAGAATCAGATCAATTCATACCAGGCCAGGATGCAAAGACTAATGTCTGTCAGTGCATCAGCCAGTCAGAATTTCGACTGGGCGAAGAGTTCAGCCTCATCATCATCAGCTCTTACAGGCAGTAATGGGTCGGGCTATTCAGTGAATTCCGGAATTACGATCTTCAACGGGTTCAGGCTTACCAATCAGATTGCACAGGCCGATCTTGAAATGGAGGCCGGTAAATCATCTCTCCTGACCACCGAGGAATCAATCAGTCTGAGTATTCTGAATGCCTACCTGCAGGTGCTTTATGCTGAAGAACAGGTAAAGAATGCTGAAAAACAGATAGAGGTTTCAAAGAGCCAGCTAAACCTTGCAGCAGAGAGGATGGCAACACAGCTGATATCGAAGTCAGATTATGCCCAGGTAAAATCACAACTTGCAAGCGAGGAGCTTTCACTGGCAACGGCAAAAAGCCAGCTTGCCATTGACAGGATTAACCTTATGCAGCTTATGGAGCTTCCGGTAACCGGGGATTTCAGCATTGCACATCCCAACCTTTCAGGATCCATAAACCAGAACAGAATCCCTGACGTGAAGGCCATTTATGATAAAGCTCTTGAGATTAAACCTCAAATCAATAATGCTTCTGTCAACAAGCAAATTGCTGCACTAGATGAGAAGATAGCAAAAGCCGGATTTTTGCCAATCCTTTCAGCAAGTGCCGGGGTGAGCTCGAATTACTCCAGCTCGGGCACTGACACTTACTTCGGACAGATCAACAAAGCCATCAAGCCTTCTGTCGGATTCTCATTGTCGATTCCTATTTATCAGAAGAACCAGGTTAAGACAAATGTAGCCCTGGCGAAGATAAATTATCAGAATGCTGAATTGTCTGAAACCGATACAAAAAACCAGCTCAGGAAGAGCATTGAGCAGGCTTGTCAGGACGTAGTTTCTGCCCAGATTAAATATGAAGCCAGCGTTGAAAACTATAAGGCTACGCTGGAATCATCTGACCTTTCAAACGAAAAATTCATACAGGGCATGGTTAATTCGACCGATTACCTTGTTTCTAAGACAAACCTTATAGTTGCTGAAAGCCAGTTGCTTCAGTCAAGATTCAATCTGATTTTCAGCTACAAAACACTTGATTTTTATTCAGGCGTTCCACTCACATTATAAATATTAAGACGATGAAAAAGAAAGCATTGATAATTACCGGCGTGGCTGTTTTGCTTATTGCAGCAGTCTGGGTAATAAAGAAAGGTAACAGGAGCGAGGCTCATGTGACATTTGAAACCGTTAAGGTAGAGAGAGCGAAGATTTCAAATACCGTCACCGCAACCGGGACTATTCAGGCTGTCAGGTCAGTAAGCGTTGGTACCCAGGTATCGGGGATCATACAGAAGATATATGTTGATTTCAACGACCATGTTAAAAAAGGCCAGCTTATGGCAAAGCTTGATGAGACACCAAACANGTCNCAGCTCGATCAGGCCCAGGCCAATCTCGATCAGGCCACAGCTCAGCTCAATTATCAGAAAGCCACTTTTGAAAGGCTGAAAGNCCTTTNNGAAAAGAATCTGATAGCAAAGGCAGATTATGATCAGGCTCTTTATAACTACGAGAACTCAAAAGCATCAGTTATTAATGCCACTTCNGGNCTGACAAGGGCAAGAGTGAATCTCGACTATTGCACTATTACTTCACCGATTGAAGGTGTTGTGCTAAACAGGGCAGTAGAGGAAGGCCAGACGGTTGCTGCCAGCTTCAACACACCTACCCTATTCACGATTGTCAACGACCTGACTCAAATGCAGGTACAGACTAGTGTCGATGAAGCCGATATTGGGAAGATAAAACTGGGACAAAGGGTTGAATTCACCGTCGATGCGTACCTCGATATGAAATTCGAAGGTAAGGTATCACAAATCAGGCTCCAGCCGGTAACAACGAATAATGTAGTTACTTATGTGGTCATACTGAATGCGCCTAATCCTGAAAAAAAGCTTATGCCGGGGATGACTGCAAGTGCAACGATATTTGTAGAAGAAAAGGATAATGCCCTTATTATCTCAGGAAAGGCACTCAGATTCTCCCCATCTTCAGCCTATCTTGAAAAGATGAAGGGTGCCTATCAGAATTCAGGTAATGATATTAAACCTGTTGCTGAAGCCTCCGGTAAAAATGTTCCCGAAAAGCCTGTCTCAGGCTCAAGAGCCGTATGGATAAAGGGAGAAAATGAAAGCTTGCATCCGGTGAGAATCACTACCGGCATAGATAACGGGACCAGTACAGAAGTTCTTACAGGCCTGAGTGAAGGGGAGGAAGTGATTATATCTATGAATGACGGAACTGCAAAGGCTGCAACAACATCTGCAAGCAGTGGAAGACCCGGGGGCCCATTCCCCTTCTAAAAAGTAAGAAACATTAAATACTAAGTGTCATGGATAACACGATAATTGAAATCAGGAATCTGAAAAAGGATTATGTCATGGGAGAAGTAACTGTCCATGCTCTGAGGGGTGTTGACCTGAAGATTACAGACGGGGAGTTCGTGGCAATAATGGGAATGAGCGGTTCTGGCAAGTCGACTATGCTTAATATCCTTGGATGTCTCGACAAACCCACTTCGGGGATTTATATGATCGACGGAGTGGATGTAAGCTCACTTAACCGCGATTCACTTGCCAGACTCCGTAACAAGAAACTGGGATTTGTCTTCCAATCGTATAACCTTCTCGCCCGTACAACCGCTCTTGAAAATGTTGAACTGCCATTGTTTTATGACTCAAAGATAAA
>JGI20214J51650_10001350_pt1 | contig 15581 bp, 15 predicted proteins | sample WetSurMetagenome_FD_51650 | JGI IMG/M metagenome (IMG submission 51650) | reverse complement strand
GAGTCTCGATCTTCACTTCGCCGAAGCGAAGCGTGGTCCAGTTCTGTTCCAGTATTTGGCGCCAATTAACCATCTGCCTGCCCACCGCGCCTTTATCGGCAGCGCGCCCACGGTAGGCTAACGCAGCCGGGAGGTAGTGTTGCTCGGTGTATTCGCGCACGGTGCGGTTGGCGGAGAAGCGCGGCGTCAACACCGCCATGCTTTCTCGCATCCGCTTGACCCATGCGGTGGGGATACCGCTCTCGTCGCGGGTATAAAACTCCGGGATCACCTCGCGTTCGAGCAGGTCGTAGAGCGCGTCGGCTTCGACAGCGTCCCAAGCCGGATCGTCGCCATGCTCCAAGCCGTCCCCCAATGCCCACCCCACTTCAGACGTGTAGGCTTCCGCCCACCAGCCGTCCAATTCCGAAAGATTGATGCCTCCGTTCACGAGCACCTTCATGCCGCTCGTGCCGCAGGCCTCCCAGGGCCGTCGTGGCGTATTGAGCCAGACATCCACGCCCTGTACCAGGTGCTCCGTTAACAGCATGTCGTAGTCACTGAGGAAGATCACATGGGGGCGGGCCTCGGGCCGCCGGATAAAATGCGTCCATTCCTGAATCAGGGCCTGCCCCGCCTGGTCTGCCGGATGGGCCTTGCCGGCAAGGATGAGTTGCACCAGGCGCTGTGGATTGGATAACAGACGAAGCAGTCGCTCCGGGTCGTGCAGTAGCAGGTTCGGCCGCTTGTAGGTCGCGAAGCGCCGCGCAAACCCCAGCGTCAACGCGTTGGGATCAAATAGATGTTTCGCCCCGTCAATCACCTCGAGCGACGCGCCGGAGGCGGCAAGTTGCCGGGACAATCGCTCACGAGCGTATTCAACAAGAGACTTGCTGGCGGCGATGCGAAATTGCCAAAGGCCGGCGTCGGAGACGCGGCGAATGTCCTGCTCCAGGGTTTCCGTCGTCCCCAGCCAGCGGTCTTTTCCACAGGCTTCCGTCCAAAGATCATCGGCCGGAGCCGAGTCCCAGGTCGGCATGTGGACTCCGTTAGTCACATGTCCGACCGGGATTTCGTCCTGCGGCCAGTGCGGAAAGAGAGGTAGAAAGATGTGCCGGCTGACCTTCCCGTGCAAGCGACTCACGCCATTGACCGCCCCGCTGCCGCGGACCGCCAGATATGCCATGTTGAAACTTTCCGACGAGTCGTTCGGGTTCTGGCGGCCTAGGGCCAACAAATCGTGGAGTGTTATGCCGAGCTTCTGCTCGGCATAACCACTGAGGTATTGCTCAATGAGAGCCGGAGCGAAAAGGTCAAAGCCGGCGGCCACTGCCGTGTGGGTCGTGAAGAGGTTCCCGGCTCGCGTTACGGCGAGCGCGACTTCGAAGGGCTGCGCGGTCTTTTGCATGAAACTGCGGGCGCGTTCCAACACGGCAAAGGCTGCATGCCCTTCATTCAGGTGACAGACTTCCGGCTGGATGCCAAGCGCACCAAGCAGTCGCCATCCGCCGATCCCGAGGAGCAGTTCTTGCTTGAGGCGCAGCTCCGGCCCGCCGCCATAGAGCTCGCTGGTGATCCCTCGATGAGCGGGGAAATTCGCCGCGTCATTGCTGTCCAGCAGGTAAAGCTTCACTCTGCCGACCTGGACCTGCCAGGCGCGCAGCCATACCGAATAACCAGGTAAGTCGATCTCCAACCGCAACCACTCGCCGTCCGCTTGGCGCAAAGGCGTGATCGGCAACTGTCCGGGATCGTTATACGGAAAGAGGGCCTGTTGCGCTCCGTCCTGGTCGATCACCTGGCGAAAATAGCCCTGCTGGTAGAGCAGCCCCACTCCGACTATCGGCACGCCCAGGTCGCTGGCGGCTTTGAGCTGATCGCCGGCTACATTGCCAAGCCCGCCGGAGTAAATGGGCAAAGCTTCGCTCAACATAAATTCCATGCTGAAATAAGCGGCGCAGGTCAGGGAAGCCCGCGGATGATTCTGCTGAAACCACGCGGGCGTCTCCACCGCGTGCCGCCTGGTCTGCACCAGGCCGTCAACGTTTTTGCGGAATACGGGATCGCCCAACACGTGCTCGATCTGGTCGCGCGAGACCGTCTGCAGGACAACCCACGGGTTATGCGTGATTTCCCACAGTTCGGGATCAAGCTGTCGCCACACTTCGTCGGTAGCATGATTCCACGACCAGCGCATATCCAGGGCAAGCTCCGCCAGGAAATCGAACCCCTCGATTTCCGTGGGTAGAAGATTGTATATGGGGTGGCTGACACGTGTTTGTTTGCTCATGGTTTCTCCTTGGGTGCCGCCTTGGGCTTGAGTTCAGCCTCGCTCTCATCCGGTTTGGCCCCGGGCTTCGACCAAGGGATGCCCCCATGACGCGGGTCGCTCCCACCGTGACCGAGGCCGGTGACAGAGATCATGTTCAGGTCATACTTATTGATGATCCGCTTGAGATGGACATAAATGACAGTTCAAGCCCGGCGTGGCACCCCAATGGCCAGCAGCCGAGGCTTCACATACTCCTGCTTCAACGGTTCTTTCAGCAGCGGATTGTCATAGAGATAATTCCGGCCGCATGGGGAAGCATTCGCTTAGCCTCACAAGAGACCTGATAACTCTCCATCACACCAGAGGTTTCAACATATAGATCAAGTCGCTCTCTCTTGTCGGGTATGGGCTCATGATGCTTTGCCAATATAGTTCTTCAACCGTGGTGCTGTTGAGCATAGCCTGTTTCAGCGTATTGATCAGGCCGGAGGCATTATCTGACAGGATATGGGCTCCGAGCACCCGGTTATTCGCCCCCACCAGTATCTTGTAGGCCGCATGCTTCAGCCCGACGCGTCTGTAGGTCGGCCATTGCAGGTTTTTTGCAAAGGCCTTCCGATAGGGTGTGTTTTGCTGTAGCAAAGCCGCTTCGGTTTTCCCCAGCATGCCATATTGAGGATAGGTGAAGAGCATGCTCGGAACCGCGTCATAGTTGATCGTGGCGCTTTTGGCGTGGTTGAGCTCCGCCAGGATGTTTTTCGCCGCCACATGTCCCTCATAATCGGCAACCCGCGCAAGCTGAATGGTCGCGGCACAGTCGCCGACTGCGAAAACATTGGGATTGGAAGTGCACATCCTCTCATCCACGGTGATTCCATGGGCGGAGTAGGTGATCTCTCCTGCTCCCAGATTGAGTTCTTCAATGTTGGGGGACCTTCCCGCACCGTGAACCACCAGGTCAGCCGGCAAGGATTCTCCCTTCCCCGTCATAGCCATGAACCCGGACGGAGTCCTGTCGATGGATGCGATTTGAACGTTGGTATGAACTTCAATGCCTTCCTCCCTCGAAGTCTCTACGAGTAGATCAACCATCTCTGCATCAAACGGGCCCAAAGGCCTGTCACTCACCTCGAAAATCCTGACTCGAATGTTTTCCGGTCCCAGTCTGGCTGCGAAGTGCGCAAACTCGAAGGAGATGAAGCCCCCTCCAACAAAGAGGATACTTTCGGGAAGCGCTTCCAGTTCAAGGAACTCATCGCTGGTGATGAGGTTCTCCCTGCCTCTGATGGGCAAGGACATAGGCCTTGCACCTGTAGCCAGGATGTAATACCTGGCTGTTATTGATTTACCGTCGACTTCCATGGTGTTGCGCGACAGAAAGCTCGCTCTTCCCGGCATAAAACGGATGCCCGCATTCCTGAAGGCTTCGATGGTGTTTCCGGGGACATGGGAGGTGAAATGATTTTTTTGCGCACGGATTTCGGACCATTTTGCCGAAGCCGGAGCCACGATTCCTTTTCCCTTTAAATGCCTGGACTTGGCAACGGTTTCAGCGGCTTCATAAAACCACTTCTTCGGCTGGCAGCCGCGAAGCGCACAAGTTCCTCCCGGACGATCACTCTTCTCGCTCACGGCCACTTTTAAGCCGGCATCATTAAGCTCGAATGCAGCCGTTTGGCCGCCTGTTCCAGATCCAACCACCAGGACGTCAAATTCATCCATGACTTCTCCATACTCTCCTCCGGAAACTCCCATGCCAATCATCTCCCCATCATATTCCCGACTCACCATGTGGTGACCTCTGTGCTTCTTTGGCGAGACTCGTGCAGTGCCCGCGCTGGAGCTTGACTTGTTCGTGTGCGGGCGAAGTTCATCCGAGTGCTGCCGTACGCTTTTTATCCAGATTTGCCATCAGACTGTCGTACGGCCTGTTGAACTTTTCAATGCCTTGGTCCTCCAGTTTCTGCGTTATTTCATCCAGATCGATCCCCAGTTCGGACAACCGTTCAAGATTGAGTGCCGCTTCTTCCAGATGTTCCTCGATGCGGGGTGCCGGGTCGCCATGGTCACGGTAGGCCTTGAGAGTTTCCGGAGGTATGGTATTGATGGTTTCCGGTCCGATCAAGGCCTCCACGTATTTCACATCGGAGTACTCGGGATTCTTGGTGCCCGTGCTGGCCCAGAGAACACGCTGGGGGCGCGCACCCAACGCGGAAAGGTCGCGGAATCGGCCGCTGCCGAAGACTTCCTTGTAGATCCGGTAGGCCACCTTTGCACTGGCAATGGCTGCCTGCCCGCGAAGGCCTGCAGCGATCTGTGCCTCGGCACCGCTCTTTTCGATGATTTTCTCAAGCACAGGATCGACCAGCACGTCGATACGGCTGAGAAAGAAGCTCGCTACCGAAGCCACTCCCTCAATGGGCAGCCCATTGGCCGCTCGAGTCTCCAGCCCTGAGATATAAGCGTCTGCAACCTCTCGGTAGCGCGGCAGCCCGAAAAGCAAGGTTACATTGACATTGATCCCTTCACTGATAAGCTGCCGGATGGACCGTAGGCCTTCCAGGGTAGCGGGCACTTTGATGAATACATTGGGGCGGTCCAGCGCAGCCCAGAGTCTGCGTGCTTCGGCAACAGTGCCATGGGTGTCGTGAGCCAGGTGCGGATTCACCTCCAGGCTCACGAATCCGTCTCTTCCCAGCAGTCTGTCGTAGGTGGGGCGAAAGATGTCTGCAGCCCTTGCGACGTCTTCCACGGTGAGGGTATCGTAGATCTCTTCTACGCTCTTTCCTTGCCGGGCCAGTGTCCGTACGGCATCGTCATAATCGAGACTTCCTTCAATAGCTTTTTGAAAAATATCGGGGTTGGAGGTCATCCCACACAGCCCGTCTTCTTCTATCAGCCGCTGCAACTCTCCGGAATCGATGAGCCGGCGTCGAATATAGTCCAGCCAGATGGACTGGCCAAATGAGTGCAGCTTCAACAAAGGATTCTTTTTCATTTTAATCCCCCTGTCTTTCGAGTTCCACAACTTTGCGCAGGCGGCGCCGGAACCGTTCCTCACCCTTGAACCGGGCGTTCAGGAAGGCGCGTATGAGATCCAGTGCCGGCTCATAGCCGGTTATGCGGCCGCCCAGGCATATCACATTCATGTCGTCGTCCTCCACGCCCTGATGGGCGGAGAATATCTCCGTAACCAATGCTGCTCGAACCCCCGGCACCTTATTTGCCGCGATACATGCCCCTACCCCGCTTCCACAGATAGCCAGCCCCCGTTCTACCTCACTCCTGGCTACAGCCCTGGCCATTGGCACGACAAAATCGGGATAGTCATCCCCCGAAGCCAGCTCATAGGCACCGAAGTCAACCACCTCATGGCCCAGAGCCTTCAGTTCGGCAGCTATTCTTTCTTTGAGCTCAAATCCGCCATGGTCGGCAGCAATTCCCAGGCGCATCCCGAGTTCCTTTCTCCATGCTGGAATACAGTAAAGTTCCCTCCCAATGTGCTCATTTCGAGTCCATCGACCGCCATCGCTTGACTCGACTCTCGACGGCGACGCTCCAGCCCTTATGCGCCGGGAGACTTTCCCCGGCCGCTATCACTGTCGGGATGACACCAAAGGCGATAAAAACGACATCTCCGGGCATGTGAAGCCATTCGATGAACCGAACCGACCTGCATCCTTACTGCAAGCAAGACGCGTTCTATTCTCTGATGCATCAGCTAAAAGCCATCGTAGCGCTATCCTTTGACATGATATGCTGCAATCTTCGGACGATTCCTCCCCGCCGTTTTTGCTTGAAAGCGCTTTGGGACTCTGCAACGTTGATCAGAGCAATGCATGCTAAGGTATCCAGAAGCAATTCACCCGGGTCAAATTGTAAGGGTTGGAATGCAGCGCACTCCCGGCAGGAGAAACCACGCCACCTTCCCTTTACAGCTACATCGAGGCAGCGTTTATAGCCGGTGCACATCACTTTTCTGTCCTCTGCTTCAGGGCGCCTTGCCCCACTCGATGCAATAGGGTTTGAATGATTGTTCATAGCGAAAAAAGCCTTTCTCTACAGGGCCTTTCCCTGGGGGTTATCGACTGTTATCGGGTCTTCGCTTGTTGAAGGATCCCTGCCGCATCGTGAACAGATGATAAATGTGCGGGATGACATCCGTCACGGTCTGCAATTATCAAGATCCGTGCCGGGAAGACAAAGCATCTCACTGATTCCATATTGTTAATATAAACGTAAAGTTAACGCTTAAGCGGCAGTATGCCGGTCTGTATCCGGCAAGAAGAGGCATGTTGCATGCAACGGAAGCGTTTCATGTCTTTTGTGCCACATGCAACACTATTTCTGCTGAACCACACACCCATCGACGGGTCTCATCCTCCCGTAAATGCCTATAAGCATTGCCAAAAGGAGAGACTCGACGGTTCTCAATGATCCAGGGCATGGAATTTGCTCAACAATGGTTTTGGATAGCCCACTAGGCTTCCATCCAAGTCCTCTTCTGTGATCCCGCGTTTGGTAAGGGACAACGGATGAAGGCGAACACACGCCGAGCCTTCGGCAGGAAGGAAAGAGAACATGTTAGGGACGATTCTTCTTTTTTTACTGGTTCTTCTGCTCATTGGCGCGCTCCCTACTTGGCCACATAGCAGGGCATGGGGATACTATCCCAGCAGTGGCCTGGGACTGATCCTCTTGTTCGTGGTCGTGCTTCTGTTATTTGGTCGCATCTGAGCGGAGTGAGGGCCTCGAGAAGGTGAGGGACCTCAGCATTAAAGGTTGGAGCTGAGCGGCTCTGGTTTCGATCAGGGTTAGCCGGTGAGCGGGCTTTGGGCATGAAAGGAGAATGATATGCCTTTGATCAATTTGATTCTTATTCTGGTTGTTGTTGGAGTGATCCTTTGGCTGATTAACAACTACATACCGATGGATGGTAAGATCAAGAGCATCCTGAATGTTGTCGTGGTCGTTGTCGTGATCATATGGCTATTGGGTGTCTTCGGGGTCGTAGGCTCTCTTTCGGGACTTCGTGTCGGGACATAAGGCTGACGGTTTCGTACGAAGCATACCGTTAGAGGCTGAGGACTTGCGTTTTTTGAAGTGCCCTTGGATGCCGGCTTCCGCCGCCATGACGAGCATGAGCGCTTTTTTCTGCCGTCATTCCGGCGAAAGCCGAACACCGGAAGACCCTCGCAAAACGCAGGATTACATCCTTGTATAACCTTCATAAGGAAACAGATCATGAAAAGAATTGACTGTCAGTCCACTTATCGAACCGCGCTCGCTGTTGCAGTGGTGCTCCTGGCCTTTGTGGTTCTCGCAAGCCCAACTCTTTCGCGCGCGGCCTCGCCCAAGCCAGGCCCGGCGAAAGCCGTTACGACCTCAAAGGTCGACCGTGTTGAGGCACGCATCAAGGAACTTCATACCGTGCTCAATATCACCCCTGCACAGGAAGAGCTATGGAATAACGTCACCCAGGTGATGCGGGACAATGCCAAAACAATGGACACGCTCATCACAGCAAACTCAAAAAATGCAAAGACCATGACCGCGGTCGACGATTTCAAGTCCTATGGCGAAATCACCCAAGCACATGCAGATGGCATCAAGAAATTCATCCCGGTCTTCGAGGCTCTCTACGCCAGCATGTCGGACGCTCAGAAGAAGAACGCTGATATCGTATTCGAAAATCGCGGCCACTCGAAGTCAAAGGCAAAGGGCAAATGATCGCGACTGCCACAACGTCAAAACAACAAACCCTATTTGGCGATAGGGAATCACTCCAAGAATGGAGGGTCACCATGAATACCTCGAACACACGACCCAGGAAGTTTGGTTCGATAATCGGCAGGATCGTGATGGCGCTCGTCTTCGCCTCAATGATCGGCGGTACATTCATCTCGCCGGCGTTCGGCGTAGAGAGCTACGGACGCGGAGAGTATAACCAGCGCGGCCGGTACGAGCACGGCCGGTACGAGCACGGCCGGCGTGCGTATCATCCCCGTACCTACTACTCTGGACCTGTCTATGCGCCACCATTGGACTTCTATGTCCCGACTCCGTCACCGGGAATCAGCATCGTCTTCCCCATCATCATTCGATAGGGAATGCTCAGCGTCGACCGCTGAGTGCTCAGGGCCTCGGTACGCCAGTCTGTGGCGCACGATGCGACTCGGTGGGTTCGCAGCATCGCAGCACGGAGGTCTCCGAATGGAAGCCAGTGGAGCGACTGGTACCAATTGGGGGCTACATCGTGGGCAACCCTGTGCCGGTGAACTGCAAAAGACAGCTGAGTGTTTTTGCCACCGGCAGGCCCACTGGCCAGGTTGGTTTTGGGGCTGGCGGCGGGGTTTGGCCTAACGTCCCGTAGCAATTTCACCATCAGATCGAGTACGAGGAAGCTTCAAACTGCGCGAAGCGATGACAGCCGTCCAAGAGCTCTGCTTTGACGGCTTTTGCCTCTGGAAGATGGGCTGCATCGGAGCATTGGCCTCATAGGCTGGTTCGGATACTGGGCAAACCGGGAATCTTCACAGGAGACCTGATACATGAGAAAAGGTCGGCAGGAAGCAATTTTGATCTCGTTTTTCAAGGAAAAGGAGAAATACGAGAAACTGGCGGAGTACCTTGTTCGTCTCATCAGGGACGATCCTTCGTCACCAAAGGAAAGTCTTCATACAATTACCTATCGCATCAAGAATAAAGCGAGGCTCATAGAGAAAATCGACGAAGAGAACCATCGACTTGGTGTCGAAGCCGCGCCCATTACGCAAAAGAATTTTCAGGAAAGAGTCGGCGATCTCTTAGGAATTAGGCTTATCTGTCTCCGCCTGTCAGATATCAAGAAGGTCGAAGCGTATCTTGGACTTTTGGCCGAGGAGAAGATCTTACGATTTACACGAAGACCGGATCAAAAGAGATCGTTTGTTCTGCCGATAGACCCCGGTGGGGCGGTTCCTGAGGGCCTCGATCTTGGATATAGTGGATACTCATCTATTCACTATCAAGTAGAGCTGGGCGAGAATTCAGATGCAACCGATGAGTTGAAAGGACTTCAGATCGAGTTTCAATTGCGGACTATTCTTGAGGAGGCGTGGGGCGAGATTGATCACAAATATAGATATATGCTCAGCCGAAGTGGCGATGCGCTTCCTGAGTATATACACACAGGCTTCTACAGTCTGAGCGCCTACCTGCAGGCTGCTGCTCTGCAGGCAGAGCACTTATGCCGACAGGCAGAGGCTCATAGCCTATTGAGAACCCGAAAAGCAAAAGGGAAGTTGGTGGCTCCGGTTGTCGCTCAGCCCAGTTCGCATGAGATTGGTGCGGATGGACCTGCCCAGGCGACAGTGCCACCCGCCCTCCAAACGGTGATAGAAGAGACCTTTGGCTTTAAGCTACCGGTCAGAACGCTCGCGTATATCCTGAAGCGTCTCGACGAATTCGGGTATGCGGAGCAGCCTCAAATTCTATTTCAGAGGATTATCACAGAAAAGAGGCTGCAGGAATTTCGAACTGTTTTTCGTGAAGTACTTAGTCGGGAAGCCTTTGAGGATAATAGCAAGAGAAACGTTGACGCAATAAATGCGGTGAATTTTGCACTGTTTGACGAGGTCCAAGGTGGAAGGGTCGCGCAGGAAGGATTGAGGTCCGTTCTAAGATGGAGAAAAGAACGTTCAACGTGGTAGTATCACTGTGGCCGCCGTAGGCGACCAGAACGGAACACTGCTCTCCCTGTTGGGCCAAATTGAATCAAGATAATAAGCCATAACGGAATCAGAATATCAAACTCCGATGAATGTTTGCCGGTTTTTCCGTCACCCATGAACATTTCTGTACAATGGCGCCGCTGCCAATCCAAACCTGGACAATGGAAGCCCCGTTCCCGGCTTGCGAGAGGCTATTCGTGAGCGGCCGAAACGATGATCGAGATCCAGCGGCGCTGGCGGAAATCAGGAAACATAGCTGGCCAAGGCCTTCATGGCCTTTACAATATCCTCCATCGCCTCGTGCATTCCTTCGCTAAAAGAACCGCTGTCCGATGATCCCTCCTTGCCGATCTTGTCGTGAACCTCAGACTTGATTTTCTTCAAGCTTTGAGCATGTTGTTCAATTTGGAATCGTCGCTCTTCTTCCATATCTTCGCTGACCTCGCGATCAATTTGCTTGAGGAGGTCATCGGCCTCAGCCAGCAGGCGGTCGATATCTTGGTATTTGAGAGTCTCTTCCATGACGTTGCCTTTCTGCCGGATTACCAGCTCTCACTTCACGAAACCTATGGATCAGAAGCTCACCAAGAAACCTCGTTACAAGGTCTAGTTCGGTTAATGTCGAAAGCCTCCGGTCCAAGCCTGTTGTAATCAGAAACGATTCTATAAACAGTTGCTTCAGACAGACCCGTGTGCATAGCGATTTGCGATAAGGGTCTTGGGTGCACAATGAAGTTATAGATCACAAGCCACTTTTGCATCGTTAGAAAGCCCGGCCTTGTTTGCATCCTTATCCTTATCTCGTCCAATGGCAGGTGGTGTTCCAGAGTGACGGTTTGGAAATCTTCCCTCCCTCGATTCTCCATATCCTTCTCCTTTAAGGTCGTGAACAGATGAGAAATGCGCGCGACATCCTTCGTCGTCAGTAATTATCAAGATCTGTGCCGAGAAGATAAGTGATCTGACTTATCCGATATTGTGAAGGGATAACTTATAGTTAATGGTGAATGGGCAGCATCCTGGTCGATAGCCGGCAGAAAAAGGCATGTTGCATGCAACGGAAGCGCTGCATGTTTTCTGTGTCACATGCAACACTATTTCTGCTCAAGTCCACAACCATCGACGGGTCTCATTTTTCCGTAAGTGTCTCCACACATTGTCCAAAAGAAGAACTCGACGCTTCTCGATCCGTCGGGCATGGAAGTTGCCTAAAAGAAGATTGCGCAGCACTGCTCACAGCTCCTGAATCCTGCTGCCCTGCTGTCGTCTCGGATTCCATAAGGGACAACAGCTAAGAGTTTTGATGGAGAGGGCATCTGGAGAGTGGGCGACGAAGAAGTCCCTTTCTCATGGTACATCAAGGGCGGTGAGCTTAGAGTTACCAGTAAGGGAGGGGGAGTCATTGTGGGTTGCATTGAAAATGAAGCCATTCACATCACCCCTCCAGGCTCCAAGACATTGTCTTTCAAGAAGATCCAATAGCTGTAGAGAATGAAATGCTGCATGTGACATGGAAGTAATGCAACACTTCTGTTGCGTGCAACACTTCTGCTCCTCAAAGCCACAATCTTCGATAGGCCTCACTCTGCCATAATCATTTATATTTATTGGCTATATTGGAAATGCGCCGCCCCTCGATCTGCCGGGTATGGAATTTGCTCAAAGATCATGCTGCAGGGCTCATTGGGCTTCAATCAATGACACTCGCTGACTTCGGCATGAGCCTGCAAGGGCACTCCAAAAACCTAGACGAGGAGAGCGACCATGTGATTTTATGCTTGGTGAAGTTGCTGCCGGATGTTCGGCAACGTTGCGGAGTGGTCGACCCATTTTCAGTTTACATTCCCTGAAAGGTGATGTGCCGCCGTGAGAAGAAAGGTCCTCAAATACCTCTGGCCCTACCGCTTCCCTTTCATAATAGCTCTGGGGCAGGTTTTTCTGATCAGCATGTTCGAGATCTTGAAACCCTGGCCGTTCAAAGTTGTTATCGATAATGTGTTGAGTGGAAAGCCGGTCCCCTGGGAATTCCTGAAACCCTTCCCGAAGGAGACCATTCTCCTCATTTCGTGCGTAAGCCTGATATTGATCTATCTCTTTTTGGGCGGGTTGACCATGCTGAACAACTACACCACGATCAGGATCGGGCAACGCATGGTCAATGACCTTCGGAGTGACCTCTACGGACACCTCCAACGCCTTTCCCTGGCATTCCATAGCAGGAGACAGGTTGGGGATCTTCTCTACCGGGTAACAACGGACACCTATTCCATTCAGGCCCTTACCATGAATGGTGTTTTTCCCATTGCAACCGCTATTACCCTGCTCGGCGGGATGTTTTTCGTGATGATAAGGCTCGACTGGCAGCTGACTTTGATGGCTTTGAGCATATGTCCGGTCCTGGCGCTTATGATTTCTCTCCTCAGCAAGACTATAACATCAGCGGCAACCCATTTCCGGGAGCAGGAAAGCGATGTTTATACGGTGGTCCAGAGGGCTATGTCGTCGATGCGGATCATTCAAGCCTTCACCAAAGAGGAAGACGAGCACCGGAAGTTCATGACAGCCAGTGTTGGCAGCCTGAACGCCAGCTTACGTCTGTATACGCTGGAGAATTTTTATTCCGGCGTGATCAACGTGGTGATGTCCCTGGGCACGGCGTTCGTCGTGTGGATTGGCGCCCGGCATGTTCTTGCAGGCGCCCTCAGCATTGGAGATATTGTGATCTTCACGACTTACCTCGCCTCCCTCTATGGCCCAATCTACGCAATCAGCCAGACCTGGAGCGTCATTCAGGGGGCAAAGGTCAGCTTCCGGCGGGTCTCCGAGATTCTTGAGCTCGAGCGGGATATGCAGGACGGCAACCGTGTTTTTCCCGACACAGGGGCAAAGGGGGAGATCACTCTGGAAGAAGTCTCCTTCGAATATGTGCCGGATCAACCAGTTCTGAAAAACATCTCCGTCCAGATTCGTCCAGGCCTGAAGGTTGCTATTGTGGGTCCCACCGGTGTGGGAAAGTCGACTCTTGTGGGCCTCTTCCCTCGATTTTATGACGTCTCCTCGGGCAGGGTTCTTTTCGATGGGATCGATGTGCGGGAATTTCAGCTCAGGTCACTGAGGAAGCAGATCTCCATGGTGCTCCAACCCCCCCTTGTTTTTCCCATAAGCATAAGGGAAAACATCGCCTATGGCCGCCCCGAGGCGACGGAAGAAGAGATCATTGCCGCCGCGCGCCTTGCACGAATCCACGACTACATCTCAAGGCTGCCCAAGGGCTACGATACCCTGGTGGGCGAACAGGGGGCGACCCTGTCGGAAGGTCAAAGACAGAGAATGACGATCGCACGCGCAATCCTGCGGAATGCACCCATACTCATCCTCGATGAGCCGACATCTTCCGTCGATGCCGAAACCGAAGCGGCCATCATGGAAGGTTTGAACGAGCTGATGGTGGGTCGCACCACTTTCATCATTGCTCACCGACTTTCCACCGTAAGAGAAGCCGACATGATTCTGGTCCTGCGCTCGGGAGAAATTGTCGAAAGAGGGAACTTTGCGGAATTGGTGCATGCGGGGGGGGCCTTTGCTGCCCTTTATCGGACCCAGTTCGGCCTGAAGGAGTGAGCCTTTAAAGACATTTTTTCGCATCAATGGCTAAGAGTGCCTGGTGAGAACAAGGCTTTCAATAAATCCGGAGTTTGCGCTTGGTGCGGGAGGGTGCCTCGATGACAAAGCTGGAGCGGCTTGGACACACTATCTGGGTACTAATAAGAAATTATTGGGTGAGCGAGGAGCGTTGGTCGGCGTGGGCGCTCCTGGTTGCCAACATCGGCCTAACCCTCGGTGCGGTATACATCAACGTCTTGATCAACACCGCTAACGGCACCCTCTTTACCGCCCTTCAGAAGCTAGACGGGCCTGACTTCTACCGCGCCTTCGGCATCATCCTCCTGCTGATCGTGCTCTACCTCGCGGTCGTTCTGCCGCGCTCTTTCCTGAACCAGACGCTCCAGCTTCGCTGGCGGCGTTGGGTGACGGATGAATACCTCACCAACTGGCTCGCCGACCGAATCTTCTATCGGTTGCGCTTCTCCGGGAAGACCGACAACCCCGACCAGCGGATCTCCGAAGACGTCCGCATCTTCACCGAGCAAACCGTGTTCTTAGCGTTCGGCCTGCTGAGTTCACTGGTGACGCTGGCCTCCTTCGCCGCAATCCTCTGGCACTTGTCAGGCAGTATCACGGTACCGATCGCCGGGTTTGAAATCACGATCCCCGGCTACATGTTCTGGGTGGCCGTCCTTTACTCGGGCGGCGGGTCGGCGCTCGCCCACCTGGTCGGGCGCCCGCTGATCCGCCTCAGCAACCGCCAGCAGGGCTTCGAAGCCGACTTCCGCTTCAGTCTGGTGCGTCTGCGCGAGGAGGCCGAAAGCATCGCGCTCTATCGCGGCGAGGAGCAAGAACGAGGCATCGCCCTCGGCCGATTCCGAGCCCTCTACGACAATTTCAAACGCCTCATCCTGCGCAACTGCCAGTACCTGACGTTTCAGACCTTCTTCGGCCAGTTTGCTGCTCTCTTTCCGCTGCTGGTCGCCGCACCGCGCTACTTCGAGGGCGCGATCGAGTTTGGCGTCCTGATGCAGATCTCAAATGCCTTCTGGCAGGTGAACGAAGCGATGTCCTGGTTCATCAATAACTACACCGTCTTCGCCAACTGGCGGGCGGCGGTGGATCGTTTGACCGAGTTCGGCGGCGAGATCAAGTGCGAGTCTAAAGCGAAGGTCGTGGGCGCACGCATTGAGAGGACCGCTCACGACACGATTGAATTAGAGGAAGTGTCCGTAGCTTTGCCCACGGGGACGCCACTGCTCGCGCCCATGACGCTGAGCCTGAAACCGCAGGAAGCGGTGCTGCTGAAGGGGCCGTCAGGCTGCGGCAAGAGCACGCTCTTTCGCGTCCTCACCGGTCTGTGGCCGTTCGCGGCCGGGCGCATCCGCGTGCCTGAGGGTGCCTCCACGTTGTTCCTTCCGCAGCGGCCCTACATGCCGATCGGGACCTTGCGCGAGGCGCTGTGGTTTCCAGCCCGGCCGCCGTCGGATGGGGACGGCGAGGCGCTGGCGGCGCTGACGGCGGTCGACCTGTCCGCGCTGGGAGAACGCCTGGACGAGGAAGCGCATTGGACGCACGTGCTCTCGCCGGGCGAACAACAACGCGTGGCGATCGCCCGAGCCCTCCTCAACAAACCGGACTGGCTGTTCCTCGACGAGGCCACGTCGCAGTTGGAGGAGGACCACGAAGGGGTGCTCTATCGCATGCTCGCCGACGCCTTGGGGGGAACGACCATGATCAGCATCGGGCATCGACGCTCACTCGAGGCATATCACCAAAGGTTGATCATGTTTGAGAAAAAGTCCGGGCAGCCCGGGGTGATCAGGTCCGAGCTTCCGACAGATAGTCTCGAGTCGCCATCCCGAACAACTCTCGAGGCTACCGAAACAGAGAGCCAAGAAATAGGCACGTAAATGACCTTGACAGCATTCACGACAGATGCTAGCCCGAAAACCTCAAAAAGGGATTTCCTACCAGTCACCAAAGGACTCTTAGCATGCGACTGATTCCCC
>JGI20214J51650_10001349_pt1 | contig 15583 bp, 14 predicted proteins | sample WetSurMetagenome_FD_51650 | JGI IMG/M metagenome (IMG submission 51650) | reverse complement strand
CAAAAGAGCGCAGGTGTTCGCCCGCTTCGCCGAACCAGGCCAGGGTGTCATGCACGGCATGGTGGGTGCAGACCGGTTGTTTGTGTTCGTCGGCGAAAGCCAGTATTTCGGCGCTGGGAGGCTCGTCTTTCCACAGGTGCAAGGCGACATGCGGAACGGCGAAGATGTCGCGCAGGTTATGCACGATCAGGCTTTGCAGTGTGGAGCGGTCATGCGGGCCGAACAGCGCACTGTTAAACTGGTGCACTTTGAGTTGCAGCGCATCGTTCTCTTTGGCGTATTCCAGCAAGTCGTGCAGTTTCTTTTCCAGCTCTTTCACCCGTTCGCGCAGGGTCAGCAGCTGGCGTTCGCTCAACGAGATGGTGCGCCCACCGTGCGGGTGAGGCAGGTTGATCTGCGACAGCATCTCCGCGTGATCCTCAAAGAACTGCGGGTTGTCCAGCAAGTATTGTGCTACGTCTTCTGCTCTCATTGTTTACCTTCTACAAGTTGATCTCGCCCTCGAACACCGTGATGGCAGGGCCGGTCATCAGTACCGGCGAATGTTCGCCGGCCCAGGTGATGCTGAGTGAACCGCCGCGCGTGGCGACATGTACGGTGTTGTCCAGGAGTTTGCGCCGGATGCCGGCAACGACGGCGGCGCAGGCTCCGGTGCCGCAGGACAGGGTTTCGCCTGCACCGCGCTCGAACACGCGCAGCCTGATATGAGTTCTGTCCACGATCTGCATGTAACCGGCGTTCACGCGCTTGGGGAACCGCGGGTGATGTTCGACCAGAGGCCCTTGCGTGGTCACGGGAGCGGCTTCGATATCCTCAATCACTTGTACGGCGTGCGGGTTGCCCATGGATACGGCGGTAATGTGCAGGACCTCTGCGCCAAGTTGCAAGGGCTGGATTACTTCATGGCTATCGCTCACAAAAGGGATCTGCGACGGTTCAAAGATCGGCGCGCCCATATTCACGGTGACGCGTCCGTCATCTTCCAGGCGCGGCGAGATCAGTCCGCTCTTGGTCTCCACCACGATCTCGCGCTTGCCGGTGAGCTTGTGTTCGTGCACAAAACGCACGAAGCAACGGGCGCCATTGCCGCATTGCTCCACTTCGCCGCCGTCGGCATTGAAGATGCGATAACGGAAATCCGCGTCCTCGCGGTGCGTTTTTTCCACCAGCAGTATCTGGTCACAGCCGATGCCGAAATGGCGGTCGGCGATGAAGCGGATCTGCTCGGGCGACAATGCGACCGATTGGCGCACCCCGTCGAGCACCACAAAGTCGTTGCCTGCGCCGTGCATTTTGGTGAATTTCAGGGTCATCTCAATAGTTCTTTATATCTGAAACAGTCTGTCGTATGGTCGTTCACCATGCCGGTCGCCTGCATGTGAGCGTAGCAGATGGTGCTGCCGACGAATTTGAACCCGCGCCGTTTCAACTCCTTGCTCATCGCATCCGATTCCGGCGTGCTGGCCGGGATCTTGTCGACGCTGTGCCTTGCGTTCTGCTTCGGTTTGCCGTCGACGAACTGCCAGATGAATCTGTCGAAGCTGCCGAATTCGGCCTGTACCTCAAGAAACTTTTGGGCGTTGGTCACGGTTGCAGCCACTTTCAGCCGGTTGCGGACGATCCCCGGATTCTGCAGCAGCGATTCTATTTTATTCGCGTCATAGCGGGCAATCCGTGTTGCATCGAAACCATCAAATGCGGCGCGGTAGTTCTCGCGCTTTTTCAGGATGGTGATCCAGCTCAATCCGGCCTGCGCACCTTCCAGGATCAGGAATTCGAAAAGCGAATGGTCGTCGTGCAAAGGAACGCCCCATTCGGTATCGTGGTAGGCCTGATACAACGGATCATCGCCGCACCAGACACAACGCGGCTTGTTCAAGACCCGGTTCCGCACAACTGGGTGTGGTCGCGGAACATGCAGCGATCCATCACCACGTTGATTCCCGCCTGCTTTGCACGTAACGCAGCTTCCTCATGCACCACGCCGTCTTGCAGCCACAGATTCTTGACGCCCAGCCTGATGCAGCTTTCCACGATAGCGGGCACATGCTCGGGAGCGCGAAATACATCCACGATATCGGGCAGTTCAGGCAGGCTTTCCAGATCAGGATAGGCTTTCTCGCCGAGTACCTCCGTCACCTTCGGATGCACCGGGAAGATGCGGTAGCCGAAGCTCTGCAAAGCCTGCGCCACGTGGAAACTGGGGCGGCCCGGGTTGGATGACAGGCCAACCACGGCCACGCTGCGAACTTCGCGCAGCAATTTGCAGATGTCTTGAGGGGCGGGATTGGAGAAGCTCATATTATGTACGATAGCATTTTTTGCGCTATCCGGCGCGGGCGGGGCATGCAAAAAAACGCTATACTGCGCGCCCGTTTCAAAGCGCTCGTAGCTCAGCTGGATAGAGTATCGGTTTCCGAAGCCGAGGGTCGTGGGTTCGACTCCCGCCGAGCGCACCATTTTCAAGTTTCACCCCGTCTAACGCCATACACCAAGCCCGCTAAACTCCAATCATTTAGCGGGTTTTTTGTTTTTCCCCGTCTTTTCCTGTCTATTGCAATCGGGGGCGCATTGGGGGCACAATTCGGCCAGTTATGCCCCCAGTGCCAAATTTATGCCCCCAACGAGGTGATTCATGAAATTGAGTGATCCAGCGGTGAGAAAAGCCAAGCCAGAAGCCAAGCCATACAAATTGGCAGACGGTGGCGGTATGTATCTTGAAGTGATGCCAAATGGCTCGAAGTATTGGCGGCTCAAATATCGAATTGCCGGAAAGGAAAAACGCCTAGCGTTGGGTGTCTATCCTGATGTGGGTTTGAAAGATGCGCGGACGCGCCGAGATGAAGCGCGCAAGCTGTTAGCCAATGGTGGTGATCCAGGCATAGTGAAACAAACCCAGAAGAGACAAGCCAAGATTGCAGCGGCTAACTCTTTCGAGAAAACCGCCCGCGAGTATCACGCCCTCAAAACGCCAATGTGGACGCCACACCACGCAACGGATTGGATTAACACATTGGAAAAGGAGGTATTCCCCAAATTTGGGCATCGCCCGCTAGCTGAAATTGAAACCCCCGACATTCTAGACATACTGCGCGCACTTGAAGCGCGGGGTACGTTTGAAATTCGGGCAAGGGTGTTGCAACGGGTGCGTGCCGTGTTTTCGTTCGCCATTGGTAGTGGGCGCGCGCGACTCAATCCGGCAGCGGGTATCGGGCGCGAGGTATTAGCACCCACCCCAAAGGTGAAGCACATGCCCGCATTGGAAGCGAACGAAATGCCGCAATTCCTGCGTGCCCTTGCCGAATATCAACAACGCGCCAAATCCAGCCCTATCGTATTTGCCGCTACGCGCTTACTGATGCTGACGTTCGTTCGTACGGGTGAAGTGCGTGGGGCGCAGTGGAGCGAGTTTGATTTAGATGCTGGCCTTTGGTTAATTCCTGCCGAGCGTATGAAAGCACGCCAGCCGCACACTGTGCCGCTATCACGGCAAGCGGCGGAAGTAATCAGGACTTTGCAGCCACTTACAGGCCATTTGCCCGCGCTATTTCCTAACCGGAATGGTGAAGGTGCGGTAATCAGCGAAAACACCGTGCTGAAAGTCATAGAGAATATCGGTTACAAAGGCCGCATGACTGGGCACGGCTTTCGTTCTGTTGCTTCCACCTACCTCAATAATCTGGGCACGATCCGCCCCGACATGATCGAGGCACAACTAGCGCACGGCGACAAAGACCAAGTACGTGCCGCGTACAATCGGGCGGACTACATGGAGTATCGCAAAGCTATGATGCAATTCTGGGCGGACACTCTGGACAAGATGGAGAGGGGCAGCAAGTTGCCCAAATGGGCCGACTACGAACCACACGGGGCAAACTATCGGACGGCGGAAGTGGTAGCACTGCGCGCATAATTCGGGCTAAATTCACCTAATCCAAGTGAGTAAATATGGGAAACAATCTATGACTACATTTCCTCCCAAGCCAGATTCGGATTTTCCATCCATAGTAGATTTTAAAAATGGAAATTTAACTAAAGAGTGGAAAGATTATTTCAATGGTTTTTGGAATTCCTTGGGTGATGATCTGAAAACAACCATTGCAACTTGGGATCAAAGTAAGAAAGAAGCGAATGCACTGTATCAACTAATTAAAAGCGCACAGAGCTATGCTGAGATAGAAGAACACTTAGAGAAAAACCCACCAAGCGCTAGGCTGATTTTGCATCTGCTAATGATTGCGGAGAAACATTTTAAAACTGAAAGTGGCAGCAACGCAGCAAACGCTCGCCACACACAAGCAGGTGGAAGTCTAGACAAGCAAAAACAGATTCGCCAATTGTGGGCAAGCGGCAAATATTCAAGCCGCACCGTGTGCGCCCAAAAGGAACACGAAAAACTAGGCATGTCATTGGAGACAGCCAGAAAAGCTTTACGCAATACCCCAGACCCCGCCAACCGAGCCGCTAGGCGTAAAGGCTAGCCCATACTCGCACCGATTCTAGCCGCAAGACTTTGTATGCGGATAATTCAGCATCGTGCCGTTGCTTAACGGTGAACTGGAAACGATGCGATGCAAAACAATCAGACCCAACCAACTCCCGCCTATCTGCGCCTTGCCGATATGCGCACACGTTACCGTGTATCTGGCAGCACTATTTGGAACTGGTGCAAAACGAATGGCCTACCTGCTCCATTGAAGCTGGGTGCAAATACGACAGTCTGGAAACTTGCCGACCTATTGCAATGGGAAGCAAGCCGCACCACTGTAAAGTAAGGGGGCCGTATGAATAACTTGGATTGGCTAGATCGCCTTCAATGCCTCACTGTGCGGTTTTCATACCTTGGCATAGGTGCAGACCTTGCCACACTTTCGATAGTTGAGGCATGGGGCTTGTACCTGTTTCTCTCACGCCTTGCGGATGGTTAAGTAATGGCAAAACGAAACCAATACAAAAGCGCAAAAGAGAAGCGCGACGGCGGGGCATTTATCACGCTGCCGTTGTGTGTGCTGAATGGGGCGGCTTATCTCGGCGTGAGTTCCCATGCGCGGATGTTGCTGTTTGATTTGGTGGCACAGTATCGCGGCGACAATAACGGTGACCTGTGCGCGGCGTTCAGCATGATGAAGCTCCGCGGCTGGAAGTCCACCCACACGCTACATTCCGCAAAGCAGGAATTGATAGAGGCGGGTTTGATCGTGGAGACGCGCAAAGGTTCGCGCCCTAGCAAGGCGAGCCTATACGCAGTTACATGGTATGCGATGGACGATTGCGGCGGGAAACTGGAAATTAGTACGCAGTCATTCCCGCGCGGTGCGTATAGATTGAAGGACCCACGACCAGTGCTGAAAGTGGTCGAGAAAAACGCGCCCCTTAATGCACTGGCGGCATCACAAGTGCGCTAACTGATGCAGTGGCTGCACTAGCTGGTGATGGGTAACTGTATCACTGCTGCATTAGCTGCATCACTAGCGGCACTTATCAAACTAACTCTGATGCACTAGCTGCATACCTATCTAGAATAACCATCTATACACTGCATCTTGCAGGGAAGGCTAAACATGGCAACTAGGAAAACAGCAAAGACCGAAGCAAAGCAGGCCCCAATAACTGGCAAGGAAAAATCCGAACTTGCCTCAAAATTGGCGTTAATGCCTAGCGCAAACGGTGCGGCAGTCATTGAAGCGTTTAGCAAAGGCTCATTTGGCGAGGTGGATATAAATGTGCTGATCGTGGAACTGCGCGATAAATTTTCCACGGTGGAGCATGGTGACCTGAATTGCTGCGAATCAATGCTGGTCGGCCAGGCTAATGCCCTTCAAGCTATCTTTGTGAGCCTGGCGAGACGGGCAGTAAATCAGGAATACTTGAAGCAATATGAAACCTATTTGCGCTTGGCATTGAAGGCGCAGAATCAAAGCCGCATGACTTTGGAAACACTGGCAACAATCAAGAACCCGCCGATGGTGTTTGCAAAGCAAGCCAATATCAACCACGGCAACGGCAACCAACAAGTGAACAACGGCACGCACACCCCGGCTATGCGCACGGAGAAAAACATAAATCAGCCAAACGAACTATTATCTCCGCTTGATCAGGATATGCAAGAATCAACAAATAAAGCAAATTCCCAAGCAACAATCACAATTTAGAGAGAACAAAATGACAAGAATTAGGTTAATCATTTTCGGTCTTGCGTTGATACTTAGTAATAGCTCTTATGCAGCCGATTGCATGGGCTATTCTGGTCCCGGTGGGGCTTGCTATTCTGGTCCCGGTGGCGGCTTATATTCAGGCCCCGGAGGTGGGTTGTATTCTGGTCCGGGAGGCGGATTATATAGCGGACCTGGAGGCGGCCTATATTCAGGTCCCGGTGGGGGAATGTATTCTGGTCCTGGAGGTGGTTTATATACAGGCCCGGGAGGAGGTTTATATTCTGGTCCAGGTGGAGGAATTTACCTTGGGCCATCAAGCAATGGGAGCGGCGCATATAAGGGACCGTGGGGGCCGTGTATCACTGGTGCTGCCGAGGATGTGTGGTTGCACGAAAACTGTCCCAATCGTCAGTAGAAGATAAATATGGCACGACTCTGGACGCAGGAAGAGCGCGCGCGACAGTCCGAAAAAATCAAGCAATGGAAGCCCTGGACTAGATCAACAGGGGCGCGTACATCAGAAGGCAAGATGACATCATCTCGTAATGCTTACAAAGGGGGGATACGCGCCATGCTGCGCGAAATATCGAAGGTGTTGCGTGAGCAACGCGATGAACTCAAAGATAGCCGCTTTGGCTAGGGCAAGAATTAATGCATAATCCGTTGCGCAAAAAAATTAAGGGGTTCGGCCCGAAGGCGTGAACCCCTTTGCCGGAAAACGGTACACCATAAATTGTTCCCCGGGATGACGCAGTCATGTTAAACCAATTACTTTAATGTTAGCAACGACTAACATTAAAGCTGAATATATGCCGAAAGTTGCTTGTTATATCGATGGGTTCAATCTATATCATGCAATTGATGCGCTGAATAATGATCGGCTAAAGTGGTTGGACCTTCGCTTATTAGCTGAATCTTTTTTGCGTCCCGGCGACACTTTGCAGTCAGTTGCGTATTTTACGGCGCTGATGACATGGGATCAGACTAAGGTAAATCGGCACAGAGAATATATCAATGCATTAAAAGCCCATAACGTTGATTGCATCGTTTCTAAATTTCAAAGAACAAAAAAACATTGCCAAAAAAATGATAGATACTGTCATTTCGTGGAAGAAAAGCAAACTGATGTCGCGTTCTCTGCTCGCATACTGTCAGATTGTCTTACGGCTACTCCCCAGGCGCAAATTGACAGAATAATTCTAATAACGGCTGATAGTGATCAAGTTCCAACAGTGGCAGCTATTCGTGGCCTGAAACCTAATATATCGATATTGATTGCTTGTCCCCCAGGTAGAAAAGCTATCGCAAAAGAGTTAGGTTATGTAGCTCAAGATTCGCGTGAAATATCTGCCGGACGTATAGAAAAATGCCTTTTTCCAAGAAACGTGAAAGACGGAAACGGAAAAGTAGTTGCGAGAAGTCCGGCAAAATATCAATCACCCCGGTATTAATATTTAGGCATTCCTACTGAAGCTCTTTCTAGCGAACGCCGTTTAGAATAATCATTCTGGGGGCACAATTGGGGGCATATCCAATAATCAAATTGAGCAAGCTGAATACTGGTAAGGCATATCGCAATCAATGTGAATGACGCCGAGACCAATTCAGGTCAAAAGTGGGCACTTGAACCAAGTTGCCCATTTTTATTTTCTGCATCGTTTCCGCTAAAGCCTTATAACTACCGCTGATGGTGGCGGTTTTGTCCTGTACCACGATCTCATCCACCAGAATGTTCAGATAGCTTTTAGCTAAGGGTGCCAAACGGCTCGAAGTATTGGCGGCTCAAATATCGAATTGCCGGAAATGAAAGCCTTTTGTATTTACAGCCGAGAATATAAAACGGGGTACTTTAGTCAATAAATTGTTGGAGCCGATATGGGAAGCAGAGAATTTGGTAGGTAAGGAAAAAAATATGCCCCTGAACCTCACGGGACAGGGGCAAGTGTCTTAACAAAGGGGAGAGTTAAGACAGCACGCTCAGGGATAGGACGTGCTATGTCAATTAGAATATTATTAAACGCTTAAATAGTCAACAGGGCATTCTGTGGTTACAGTCGGTGAATCACTCAAGGAAGAGGCAAAACTGCTACCCAGTGCCAAGATATCTCTCTACCGGCGCACTGATTTGGACTGGTCATACAACTTGTGGTCGTGTGCACCTGCAGCAACTTTTAACCATAAGCAAGAACGCTCGTTTCTTCTGGTTATATTTAAAAGACACGCCACTTGCGCCCGGTTAGCGGTCACCTTGCCGTCTTCCGCAACCTTGTCCGGTTTGAAGGATATTTCAATTTGTCTCTTTCCAGCCCCCACCCAGTGCCTTCAGCAAACTTACCGCCGATTGAAACTGGCCGCCACGTATCTGTGACTGGACACGCAAAGCAGACAACTGGTTTTGCTGGACGGTTGCAAGCGTCAGGGCATTGTCCAAGCCTTCCTTGTAACGCAACAAGGTGATCTCATAGGCCTTGTTCTGGTCACGTACAGCTTCGTCCTGCTTTTGCCTGGCTGACTCCAAACCCTGCAGATTGCCAAGTGCATCCTGGGTTTCCTGTATTGCGACCAGAACGGCCTGCCGGTAATTGGAGACTGCAGCAACATAGCCCGCTTGCGCAAAATCGACACCAGCGCTGATTCTTCCGCCGTCGAACAGGGTCTGGCTGGCCTGAGCACCGATGGACCACACCAGTGAAGGCGCCGAAACCAGATTGGACAGGTTGTTCGATTCATAGCCTCCCAATGCCGGTGACAAGATCAACGATGGAAAATATGCGGCCTTGGCTACCCCGATCTGGGCATTGGCCGCCGCCATCGCACGTTCAGCCGAGGCGATATCGGGCCGTCGCTCAAGCAGATTTGCCGGCAGCCCGACGGGAATCGCCGGGGTCTGGGCCGGAAGCGTGCCGATGCTCATATTGAAGCCGGCTGCCGGAACGCCTGTCAGTGTCGCCAGCGTGTCTTCAGTCTGTTTGCGCTGATTCTTCAGCAATTCGAGTTGTGCCTTGCTCGATTCGACCAATGCATTCTGGAAAACCACATCGTTCTCGGCAGCCGCACCGAATTCATGGCGTATGCGCGTCAAATCGAGCACTTTTTCCTGCGCCCCTATCGAGCCGGAGACAAAGCCGACTTCTTCATCGAGCTGGCGCAATTGAAAATACGCGGATGCGACCTGGGCGGTCAGCACCAGGCGCACGTTTTCCTGGTCGGCAGCCGCCTGTTCGGCGCTGGCGCGGGCACTCTCGATATCCCTGCGCATCCGCCCCAGCCAGTCGATTTCATAACTGACGGTGACGTTCGGCCTGAAGTCGTTCTGTACCGTACTGGTGTTGGGTACGTTGTAAGCAAACAGCGGCCGGTTTGCCGAAGTGCGGGTGCGCGAAGCGTCCGCATTCAGTGCGACAGTCGGGAACATGGCGGCGGCATGTGCATTGCTTTGTGCAAGCGCCTGGTCGAGGCGTGCCACGGATGCTTTCAGGCTCGGATTGTCCCTGAGGCAATTGCTTTCAAGTTCGTCGAGCCGCGTGTCGCCGAAGGTCTTCCACCATTCCTTCTTGGGAGCGGCGTCGGCAGGTTTGGCAGGCTGCCACTCGGTCCCGGTCTTCCAGCCGGCGGGCATGTCGGTTATCGCCGGGCGCTTGTAGTCGGGGCCGATAGACGCACAAGCCGCACACAGCAACGGCAGACCGGCGAGCAGCATGAGGGGGCGCATGGCTGTCAACTTCCTTTGGCGGTTTCGGCGGCGATCGCCACCGACTGTCCATCGCTGATCGAGTCGGGAGGATTCATGACCACCTTGTCGTCGGGCTTCACACCTGCCTTGATCTCGACGTCATGGCCGTAGTCGGTACCCAGGATCACGGCCTGCATCCTGACCTTGCCGTCCGGCTGAACGACCGCGACCCGTGTACCCGCAGAGTTGTACAACAAGGCATTGGTCGGCAGGATCAATCCTCCGTTCGATTTCAGCGTGAGTGCGACGTCCACATACGCACCGGGCAGGAGGCTGTGGCCGGCATTTGGCACCTGTATTTCGACCTGCAAAGTCCGCGTCGCCGGATCGATCGCGCCCGCGGTTCGCACGATCCGTCCCTTGACCGGCCTGTCGGCAGCTTCCGGCCGGAGAATATCCACGCTGTCGCCAACTCGTATCCGGTCGGCCCGGTATTGGGGGACATAGACATAGAGACGCAGCTTGTCGATCTGCGCGACAGCGAACATCGTCTGCCCCTTGCCGCCGTTGCCCGCATTCATCAGGTCTCCGTTGTCGATATCGCGCCTTGTCACGATGCCATCGAAGGGTGCGAGCACATTGCTGAAGCTCTGCTGGTCGCGCAGACGCTTGAGCGCGGCCTCGGTCTGCTGGTATGCGGCGGTCTTTTCGTCATATTCCTGCTGCGAGACTGCATCGTGTTCGCGCAACTTGCCCCACCGCTCGTAAGCGATCTTTGCGAGTTCGAAATTCGCCTTGGCCTCATCTACCTGCTTGTTGATATCGGGGATATCGAGTGTCGCCAGCAAGTCACCTTTTTTCACCGGCTGGCCGATGTCCTTGAACCATTGCCTGACATAACCGCTGGTGCGTGCATAGATCTGCGCCTCGTATATGCCCTGCAAGGCACTGGGCAAAGTCAGCTTCGGTTCATAGCCACCGGTGCTCGGTTGAACGACGTGCACCTGGAGGACGGCATTTTCAGCAGCCCGCGTCGCCAGCAGCTCTGCGTTCGCACGGCGCACGAGCAATGCCCAGCCCAGGCCCAGCAACAGCAGAACGATAATCGCCACAGTCACCCACCGGGCGGTGCGGACGACCTGATGCCGGCTGCTTTCCTGCGCAGCCCCGTACAAATGGAATTCCGGCAGACCCTGATGAGAATGTCGCTGATCAGTCATGATGTGTGTCCTATGCAGAAGCGGGTGTGGTGGTGGGAGCGCTGTCACCCTGATTGCGCGCTTTTCGCGCGGCCAGCCATTGGTGGAAAGCAGCAAAGACGGCAGGAACGAAAAGCAGCGTCGAAACAGTCGCAAACAGCAAGCCGCCTATCACGGCGCGGCCGAGCGGCGCATTCTGCTCCGAGCCCTCGCCGATGCCGATCGCCATCGGAATCATGCCGAGTATCATCGCCAGGGCGGTCATCAAGACCGGGCGCAGCCGCGTGGCGCCGGCCTCAAGGGCTGCCGAGAGCGGCGGCAACCCGGCATCCAGCCGCTGCCGGGCGAACGCGATCACAAGTATGCTGTTGGCGGTCGCCACACCCATCGTCATGATCGCGCCTGTCAGCGCCGGCACGCTCAGATCCGTTCCGGTCAATATCAACATCCAGGCGATGCCAGCCAAGGCAGCCGGAAGCGCGGAAATGATGATCAACGGATCGATCCAGGACTGGAAGTTGACCACGATGAGCAGATAGACCAATACGATGGCGCCGATGATCCCCAAACCCAGGCCGATATAGGAAGATTGCATGGTCTGTACCTGCCCGCGCATCGCGATGCGGCTGCCCTTCGGCAGGGCCGGTTGGGCTTCGTCAATGAGCGCCTGGATCTCCCTGGCCGCGGAGCCGAGATCGCGACCGCGCACATTCGCGTAGATGTCTACCGATGTCAGGATGTTGTTGTGTGTCACGATGCTCGGCTCCTTGTACGGCGAGACCTTCACCAGATTGCTGAGCACCTGCGGCGCAGTATCCTTTGCGCCGGGGATATTGACCGGCAGATGCATCAGATCGTCGAGGGAGCTGATCTTGTATTGCGGCGTCTGCACTTGGATGTTGTAGACGATGCCGTTGGCCGGATTGAGGAAAAAGGCCGGCTGTGTCTGCTGGCTTCCCGAAAGCGGCAGAAGGATATTCTGGGCCACGTCGGCGGGGCTGATGCCTATGTTCTGCAAGCGGGGGCGATCCATCTCCAGTGCGATCCCGGGTTCATCCAGCCTCTGGTGGACATGCACATCGACGGCCCCGTTGACTGCCTTGATCCGGTTCATGAGTTTTCCCGCGAAGACGGTGTTCTCGGCGATATTGTTGCCGTATATCTGTACGTCAATCGCCGCGGGAATGCCAAAGTTGAGGATCTGGGCCACGATATCGGCCGGCTGAAAGAAGAATTCGACACCCGGGAAGCGCTTGCCGAGCTCTGCCGGGATCTTGTCGATGTATTCCCGCGTTGGCCGGTGATCGGAATTGAGCGAGATCAGGATGTCGGCATCCAGCGTACCGATGGTGCCCGAGTTGCTGTATGAGAGATTGATTCCGCTGTAGGGCAAACCGATATTGTCTATGATCGACGCCAGTTCCGTCGCGGGGATTATTTCACGCAACGCACTGTCGACGGCGTCGGAGATCAGTGCGGTGTTCTCTATCCTGGTTCCGGTCGGTACCCGCATATGCAGCTTGATCTGGCCGGTGTCCACCGTGGGGAAAAGATCGCGCCCAAGCATCAGGTAGAGTCCGCAGGACAAAAGGCAAAAGCCGAGAAAGCCGGCGATAAAACTGCGGCGGTGCGTCAGCAGGTGACTGAGCAGAAGCACATAGACGTTGCGCAATTTTTCGAAACGCCGGTTGAAAGATTCATGCACGCCGTACACCCACTGTGCGATCCTGCCGGTGCGCTTCTGGTGTCCCATCAACAGCAGGGCCAGGGTCGGCACCAGTGTGCGAGACAGCACGTAGGAGGCCAACATCGCGAACACCACGGCTTCGGCCAGCGGCACGAACAGATAGCGTGCCACACCTTCAAGGAAGAACATGGGTACGAACACGATACAGATGCACAAGGTCGAGACAAAGGCGGGGATGGCGATTTCACCTGCACCGTCGAGAATCGCCGTATAAAGGTCCGAGCCCATGTGCAGATGACGCTCGATATTCTCGATCGTCACCGTCGCGTCGTCCACGAGAATGCCGACCGCCAGCGCCAGCCCGCCCAGCGTCATGATATTGATGGTCTCGCCTACCGCGTGCAGCAATATGATCGAAGTGAATATCGACAACGGGATCGAAATGGCGATGATCGACGTGGTACGCAAATTCCCAAGGAACAGCAGCAACATCACGGCCGTCAGTCCCGCTGCGACGAGTGCTTCATGAGTTACCCCCTTGATCGCCGTCTTGACGAATACCGACTGGTCCGCCAGCAACGCCACGTCGACGCTCTTGGGCAGCAGGGGCAACAACGTGGGCAACCTGGCTTTGAGGTCGTTTACCACGTCGATGGTCGAGGCTCCGCCATTCTTGTAGATGGACAAGAGCAGGCCGCGCTGGCCGTTCTGTTTGACGATATTAGTTTGCGGGGAGAATCCATCGCGGACATGGGCGACCTCCCGCAGGAAAGTCGTTGCACCCGCTGTGGTCTTCACGGGCATGTTGTTCAGCCCTTCGATCGTCGTCGGCGAACTGTTCAGGCTGACGTTATATTCCGTCTCTTCTATTTTGGCGGTGCCGGTAGGCAGAATCAGGTTCTGGCTGTTGACCGCATTGATCACGTCCGCCGACGTCAGGCCTTTTGCCAGGAGGGCCTGCATATCGAGATCCACGGACACCAGGCGCATCTTGCCGCCGTAGGGCCAGGGAACGGCAACGCCCGGGATCGTCACCAACTGGGGCCTCAGGGTATTGGTGGCCAGGTCGAACAACCCCTGTTCGGGCACATCCCTGCTCGACATCCCGACCTGGATCACGGGAACACTCGACGCGGTGTATTTGATGATCAACGGAGGCATCATTCCCGGCGGCATCTGGCGCAACACGGTCTGGGAGACGGCTACGGTCTGGGCAATGGCGGTCTGGATGTTGACGTTCGGCTGAAAGAATATCTTGACCACCGCGATGCCGTTCAAGGATTGCGACTCGACATGCTCGATGTCGTTGACCGTCGTCGTCAGGATGCGCTCGTGCACCGAAGTGATGCGGTCCGCCATTTGCTTTGGCGCCATTCCGCTATAGTTCCAGATCACACTGATGACGGGAATGTCTATTTCCGGCAATACATCCACCGGCGTGCGCAGTATCGCAAGGGGAGTGGCGAGCAGGATGATGATCGCCAGCACGATGAAGGTATAGGGTCTGCGTAAAGCTAATTCAACAATCCACATCGGGGAAAATTACCTTATTTGATTGTCCTGAATTTCATCAGCACTCTATCCAGGGAAGACAAGCATTGCGGCCCGCCGCATGTTGCTTTGCGACGCATGTACTCAGGCAACGGCCATATATCAAGACGTCTCACTGGCACGGTTTCGCCTTGCCGACGCGCCTCCAACGCTCTGATCACCCCTTCGGGCCGGACAAGCGCTCCCGCAATTGCTTTAGCCGTCCAATTGGATGGGCCAATGCGTTGACGTTGTGCCCAAAAACAGGATCGGCTTTTCACCATGTGACCGACAAGGCTTTTTTGTTGCTGGATATCTGGATATTGAAAGATATTCTGATTCAAGACGGATCGCAGCGAGCGCATGGCTGAATGATACTTTTATAACAGAGGGAGCCTGATAATTTGTTCACGTTTTCATTTTAGCGATTAACGAGATCGAGTTGAATGCGAATTTGTAACAACCTTGTACGATATTCGTAACACAATCTGCAGTAGTCCAGACTTTGTTTGCTATCCGGGTTTCGGCCATCGCTGCCGTTTCGGTTGCCCGAATCCTCGTCTGCTGCGGTATCCATTGCGGAAGTCCTGATATCTCCGGGCGTACCATCTTCTCGGACACTTGCCCGGTATGGGATCGAGACTTCACGAACGGCGTCGATGGGTAGGCCGGGCTGGATAACCTTGAATCCACAACGCGCCTGGTCGACCCTCCCAACACACAGGCGATACGCTACAATCGAATTTTTTCGGCGAGATGCGAAATGGAAAACAACTCTCAGGCTTCATGTTTTTTGACGCAACCCGGCAAAGTGGTGCCCATCCTGTCATTCATGATGCTCCTGTTGCCGGCCATATACGCCGGCCATGCCTATGCGGATCCTCCTCCCTGGGCATCGGCACACGGTTATCGGGACAGGCAAGATCAGGGTGACGATGAGCGTGATTATCGGCGCGAACGTAGACATGACGACGAAGATGAGGGTGAAGGCAGAGAACGGTATCGCGGGCGCGACGACGAGGGCGCACCCTATATTCCTCCTTACGGGATCGAACGCGGCACGTGTGACCGTGAGGCAGTCGGGCAAATATTGGGTGGCGTGACCGGCGCGGCGATCGGTTCCACCGTTGGGCATGGCGGAGAGAATGCCGCAGCCATTATCGGTGGCGCAATTGTTGGAGTGATCGTGGGCGGAACCATCGGTCGTGCGATGGACAATGTTGATCAAGGTTGCGTTGGCCAGGTTTTGGAGCACGCGCCTGATGGAAGACGGGTTGCCTGGTACGATGCAGCCGGGAGAACGCAGTACCAAGTGACCCCGGGCAGGCCCTATAAAGAC
>JGI20214J51650_10001348_pt1 | contig 15592 bp, 12 predicted proteins | sample WetSurMetagenome_FD_51650 | JGI IMG/M metagenome (IMG submission 51650) | reverse complement strand
TTGTTTGAAGATTTTATCCTGTATAAGGGAGAATAATTGGCGTCAGGCGACAAGAAGGATGTATTATGTATTATAGGCGATAGGCGATGTTGGGTTAATGACAAGCCTGTCGCCTGTTGCCTGTCGCCTAATGCCTTTATACTCAAAATATTTCCTTTAATAGACTATTTTCGAATCCTTTTAATCAACACCATATAATTAACTTACAGTCAATATACTATTTTAGACTTATTGCAGAAATAAAATAATTTTCTACATTTGACAGAATTTAAAATCAGCATCTGGTTCTTATCACTCAGTTTGAACGAATGCTGAATGGGAAATTGAGAATAAAAATTATGTAATAACCTATTGAAACTTAAACTTAATACTTAACCTATGAGAAAACTTTTAACTTTTGTTGCTGCAACGTTTATAACCGGTAGTCTGCTTGCAGGTGGTCTGGTTACAAATACCAATCAGAGCGCAATGTTCACGCGGCTTCAGAACCGGAATGCTTCAACCACTATTGATGCAGTTTATTACAATCCGGCCGGTCTTACAAAACTTGGTGATGGTTTTTATTTTTCAATAAATAACCAGACCATCGGACAAACAAAGACTGTAGGTAACAATTATACTTATCTTACAGGTACTCCGGTAGATTATGTCGGAAAGGTAAGTGCTCCCATTTATCCGGGTGTTTATGTTGCATATAAAACAGGAAAATTGGCTTTCTCTGCCGGGTTTAATCCTGTAGGTGGTGGCGGCGGTGCAAAATATGACAAAGGTCTGCCTTCATTTGAAATGGGTATTTCAGATCTTGTTCCATTATTAGTCAGCAAGGGCTTCCCTACATCACAATACGATGCCAATATCTACTTCAAAGGAACCTCGGTATATTTTGGATACCAGGGAAACGTTTCCTATAAAATTAATGATATGATCTCTGTTGCAGCCGGTATCAGATTGGTAAGTGCAAAAAACACCTATTCCGGACATCTGAGAAACATAAGGATCAATCCTACTTATCCTGCTTTTGGTGCAGCATTTAATGGGTCAATGGTACTTGCTACAGATTTCTTTACTTCAGGTGCTACTTTCCTTAATGGTTTAGCAACCAGTTCAAATGCCGCAGCCGCTGGATTGACAACCGCAATCGGGGGTGGTGTTCCTGCAGCAACTCCTCTAAGCGCAATGCCAGCTGCTACAGTTGCCGGTGTAACACAATTACTTGGTGCTGCCGGAATCGATGCTACAGGTATGAATATAGGAACTGCTGCTGCTACTCTTAGTGCTGTTGCCCCTGCGTTTACAGCTAACGCTAATCAAATGACAGCTTATGCAGGTCAAACCCAGAATATTGAAGTTGATGCAGAACAATCAGGTACTGGTTATACTCCGATTATCAGTGTAAATATTTCACCCAGTGATAAAGTTAATATCTCTGTTAAATATGAGTTCCAGACAAAACTTACTCTGACAACCAAAGTAAAACCTAATATGGGTGGTGGCATATTCACGGACGGTGCAAAACTTATTGCTGACATGCCTGCATTACTTGCATTTGGAGCTGAAGTTAAACCTATCGATAAACTTATGGTTGCTGCAACCTTCAACATGTATTTTGATAAAAATGTTGATTATGATGGCAGTGAATCACTGGATATTAAAATGATAGATAAGAATTTTCTTGAGTATGGCCTTGGTGCTGAATACAGCCTGACAGAAAAACTTCGCGCCAGTCTTGGCTGGGTAGCCACCAAAACAGGTGTAAATGCCTATTATCAGAATGACCAGGAGTACAGTACAAACACCAATTCTTTAGGTGCAGGTATTGGCTATCATATTACTCCGAAAATTGACCTGAACCTTGGCGGTCAGTACACTTTCTACGCTGAAGGTACCAAAGATTTCAACCACATGCTTGGTACTATCCCGGTTCCAGTTACTGAGACATATAACAAAAAGACATGGCTTTTTGCAGTCGGTCTTGATTTCGCTTTCGGAAAATAGAACAGAAGAGATATATTATTTTGAGGCTGGCTCTGAAAAGTCAGCCTCTTTTTTTTAGAATTTGACCCCTCTCGAATTAAGATTGCTTATATAAAGCTGAATTCTGGGCGCACCCGATGAAACCATTTTTTTATACCACTCCTCTCCCATTGCCTGATATCCCTTCTTAACCAGCAATGTAACCAGATCGGAGTACAAAGAACCTGTAATCCCGTTGTCGGAAGTATCAGTACTTTCTATAATGCTTTTATACAGACCGATTGCAGAGTCGATCTCTCCTTTATCAACCAGAGTCACTGCTTCATCAATTTTCATACTGAGTTCGTTGTTCAGAAGAATCCCGTAAACCAGGAAACAGTTGTCATTGCAATCCTCTATCAGATCGATCCATTTTGTCCCGGGTTTAAGAGGAGGGAAAGTAAGAGTAAACGGGAGTTTTTCTCCGATTGTTTTGAATTTGTGAGAATCAGGACATTCAGGTATACCTGAAGCTTTCAGTAGTTTTATCCTTGTACCGTCGGGATAGATAATAAAAATGTTCCTGTCAGCGCAGAAGGTTCCTCCAANAATCCTGTTCTCAACTGATAGATATAATACTGTCTTCTCTGAAGTTAAATCTGCTTTAAGAATTTCTATTGTTTCGGGGCTCTTAAGACCTATTGCAGGTTGATTATAGGATTGGGAGAAAATATTAATTATTCCTGTACCTGAACAGAGAAAAATCGTAAGTAATGTTTTTGCTATCATTATAACCGGAATTAGAAACCGCAATTTATAAATTTATATGACTACTTTTTGAAATAGCAAAATTGATACCATACCCAAAGAAAATCAATGATATTCAATAACTTCATCTGAAAGTTAACCAAATTGTAACAAATAAGTAACAGATAACTGACCTCAATGACATGAAATGAAGTTACCTTTGCAACGGGAAGTGTTATAAATAATTACAATTTGATATAGTATCAGAACAGGTAATAATATCCGAAATGAAGACAAAAAGAGAAGAATCAATCCTCGATATAATTGCAACATTTGAAGAGATGGCAGACCTTATTCTCATCCAGCTTACTCTTCTTGAGAAATACATGGCTGGGACTGAAACAGAAGAACTTGACAAAATCAGAACCGGGATAATGGAAAATGAAAATAAAATTGACAAATTTGAAGTTCTTATAAGTGACAAATTCATTAATTCAATAGTTCTGTATCAGCCGGTGGCATCCGACATACGTAAAATTATTGCAATATACAGGATGACAATAAATCTTGAGCGTATCGGCGACCGGGTCATGAATATTCTACATGCCCTTGAGAATACAAAGGAATCTGAAGAATACAGGGCAATGGCTGATGTAATTTCTGTGATGCTTGTATCAGGTGTATCAATGGTTGAAAAGGCGTTACTCTCATTTATAAACAATGACAATGAATATGCCATCTGGACAATAAAAAACGATGAGATTGTTGATGACATGAATCACAAGTTGTTGATTAATAGCATTTCAAAAGCTAAAGTAAATGCTAAAACAAAAGAAATGCTCAGTAGCTATATTGACCTGAAGGATATTATTACAAACCTCGAGAGGATTGCCGACCATGCAACCAACATCGCTGAAGCCTCAATATATTCCATACAGGGAACAGATATCCGGCATTCCGGGCTGGATGCAAATCTTAATGCTAAAATGGAATAATAAATTCTGATGAACAATGGAACTTAATGGAAAACGAATACTTATCGTTGATGATGAAGAGGATCTTTGTGAAATTCTCCAGTACAATCTGAGCAATGAAGGTTACCTGACAGAAACAGCACATTCGGCAGAAGAGGCGCTAAAGAAGCCTCTTGGAAATATTGATCTGATCCTACTCGATGTGATGATGGGTGCAATGTCTGGCTTTAAGTTTGCAGACAAACTGAGAAAAGAACTTAATCTCGATATCCCGGTAATATTTCTCACAGCAAAGGATACTGAAAATGACATTCTTACAGGATTCAGCCTGGGTGCGGATGACTATATTTCCAAGCCATTCTCTGTTAACGAATTGATTGCCAGGGTAAAAGCTGTTCTGAAGAGATCGTATGCCGACAAGATCAGTAACAGATCAATTCTTCAATTCAACGGCATCGATCTTGATACAGTACGCAAAAGACTGATAATTAACGATGAGCGTGTTGAGCTTACAAAAAAGGAGTATGAAATTCTTAGAGTGCTGCTCGAAAATCAGGGCAAAGTATTCTCAAGAGAGGATCTTCTTATGAGAATATGGGGTCAGGATGTCATAGTAACCGAACGCACTGTCGATGTTAATATTACAAGGCTCAGAACCAAACTTGGTAAGTTTGGCTCCTGTTTGCGGAATAAAACCGGTTATGGTTACTTTTTTGAATTCTAATTTTTAATTATCCGGAAATGATCAGCAGAAATAAGTTCAGAAATAATCTATTCATTTATTATTCATCGATATTTATCCTGTTCACTATCCTGATACTCAGCTATCTTTATAAACGGGAAAAAGATTTCAGAATATCGACGCTTAATGACGAGCTCGACAATATCACCAGGATCGTTGATAGTTACATTCGTACAAATTCTATTTATGAAAGAGGGAATTGGATTCTGACTGATTCAATAGTCAAATTGCTTCCTCATGAAAACCTGCGTACTACTGTAGTAAGTCCTTCAGGAGAAGTATTTTACGACAGCTCTGTACATGACTGGAAAAACATGGAGAATCATAAAACAAGACCCGAAATAAACGAGTCACTGTATTCCGATTTCGGGACATCTATCAGGAAATCGGGAACAACCAGGACCGATTACTACTATTATTCGAAGTATTATAAAAGGTATTATATAAGAGCTGCTGTTGTTTATGATATCAAGGTAATTAATTTTTTGTCAGCAAGAAAATATTTNCTGGTTGTAATAACTCTTGCTTTCATAGCAATATGGTTTGTATTGCTNGCAGTAACAAACAAATTCGCAAAATCGATAACCAAGCTTAAAGATTTTGCAGTAAGAGTGGCAAATAATGAACCCTTCGATTCTGATTCAAAATTCCCGAAGAATGAACTTGGAATAATAGGGGAAGAGATCATCGAGATTTATAATAAAATGCTTAATACACAGAATGATCTTGCAAATGAAAAGGAAAAGCTCTTCAGCCACCTTAACGCTCTGAACGAAGGGATTGCTTTTTTCTCAAAAGACAAAACCAAGATCCTTACCAATAATCATTTCATTCAATTCATGAATATAATTTCAGGTGAGTTGACAATTTCATCAGCCAATTTTTTTAAAATTCAGGAGTTTAATCCCGTATTTGAATTTATTGATAAACAGACAGCTGCCGAGATAAAATCATCTGACTTGCCAAAAATGGAGTATCGTATCGGAAAGAACGGTAAATTCTTCAGAGTCCAGTGTGTGGTCTTTAATGATAAAAGTTTTGAAGTAATTCTGAGCGATGTGACTGTTGCTGAGAAGGGCCGGTTAATCAAACAGGAAATGACTTCAAATATAGCTCACGAACTCAAAACACCTGTCTCTTCAGTTAAGGGATACATCGAAACATTACTGAATGAACCCGGTATGGAACCGGATAAACAAAGGTATTTCCTGGAAAAGGCACTGGCACAAAGCGACAGGCTCACCGGTCTTATAAACGATATAGTTGTCATAAATAAAATTGAGGAGGCTGGCAACACTTTCTCGAAGGACAGGGTCAATGTCAGGGAGATACTGAGTGAAGTAAAGGAAAATTTTATCTCTGCAATAAAAACCAAAGGGATGAAAGTGGAGGTCAAAATTGACGATTCAGTTTTTGTCACATGTGACCGTTCTCTTATCACCTCAGTATTCCAGAATCTGATGGAAAACTCGGTTAACTATTCCGGAAATAATACTACGGTAGCAGTTGCCGTATATAATCAGGATGAAAGGTACTATCATTTCTCCTTTTCCGACAATGGGGTGGGCATTCCTGAAGAACACCTGGGAAGGGTATTTGAAAGGTTTTACCGGATCGATTCAGGAAGATCAAGAAAGAGTGGAGGAACCGGACTTGGACTGGCTATTGTCAAGAATGCTATACTCCTGCATAAAGGTGATATACAGGTCAGAAACAAAACTGGTGGAGGAATAGAATTTCTTTTTTCACTGCCAAAGTAATAATCAATTTCAATTCTCAGCCAAACCGGCCAGATATATAATCTTCTGTTTGCTTTTTCGCGGGATTGGAGAATATGACTTCGGTCCTGTTCATCTCTACAAGATCGCCCATATAAAAAAGAGCCGTCAGATCACTTGTTCTGGCAGCCTGTTGCATATTATGAGTTACAATGATTATAGTGTATTCCAGTTTGAGTTCATGAATAAGCTCTTCAATCTTGGCTGTCGATATCGGATCGAGTGCACTGGCTGGTTCATCCATGAGAATGATCTCAGGATTAACAGCAAGCGAACGGGCAATGCAAATACGCTGTTGCTGTCCGCCTGAAAGGCTCAATGCCGAGTTGAATAGTCTGTCTTTCACTTCATCCCAGATGGCTGCCTGCTTTAATGAATGCTCAACAATTTCATCAAGAACACTTTTCTGGCTGATACCATTTATCCTGGGGCCAAATGCAATATTATCATAAACCGATTTTGCAAACGGATTTGATTTCTGGAAGATCATTCCGACTTTCTTTCTCAGGTTAACTACATCAATATTCTTATCATAAATATTTATGTCATCGATATAAACTTCTCCATCAATTGTCACATTATCAATAAGATCATTCATACGGTTAAGTGTCCTAAGGAAGGTCGATTTCCCGCATCCCGATGGTCCAATGAAAGCAGTTACCTTTTTCTCAGGGATATCCATTGAAATGTTTTTCAGAGCCAGGTTTGTTCCGTAACGAAGAGATAAGTCTTTAACTTTTACTTTAATATCATTCATGAAGAAATTGTTATTTAGCTTTTTTTCGTATTCTGTATCTTAAAATAACTGCAATCGCGTTAAGTGAAAAGGTCAGAAGCAACAATACCAGAGTAGTTGCGAACTGAATGGGCAATGTTGCATCGACATTTGATGACTGGGTTGACATAATATAAATATGATATCCCAGCGACATGAACTGGTCGCTCAAAGAATGAGGTAAATCTGAAAGGAAGTAAGCCGCTCCTGTAAACAGGATCGGGGCAACTTCACCTGCACCGCGACTTACTGCAAGAATGGTTCCTGTTAATATACCCGATACTGAACCCGGTAATACTACCTTTCTGATAGTCTGCCATTTAGTGGCTCCCAGAGCCAGGCTGGCTTCCCGCATCTCCCGCGGTATTGTCCGTATAGCCTCTTCAACCGAAACAATAACTACCGGCAATGTGAGCAGTGCCATCGTAAAACTGGCCCAGAGAATATTTGGTTGTCCCCATCGGAGTTCTCCACCGTTTAGAAGACCATCCATGTTTTTTCCTATAAACCCTATAAAGAAACCAAGTCCGAACAAACCAAAAATTATCGATGGTACAACTGCAAGAGTTTTCACGGCAAACCTGATTGTCCGGGCAATTATCGATTTCTCGTTTGCATATTCTGCCAGATATATTGCAGTTATAACTCCGAAGGGTACAGCTGCAACAGCCATTATTATTGTCATAACTGCTGTACCCACAATGGCAGGGAAAATTCCTCCTTTTGTCATTCCGTCCTTTGGAAATTCAGATAGGAATGCCCAGTTAAGGTTTGGCCAGCCACCTACAATTGTCACCGCCAGAATCGAAACAATTATGAAAATAATCAGCAGGACTGAAACTCCGGTTATCCCTTCGACTATTGTATCCTTTATATTTCTGTTCATTTCAACCTATTTCAACCAATTCAACTTATTCCAATCTTATTTCTTTTTCGTTTACTTTTTTGACTGATAGCGCCTTATTACCATATTCTTAAAATAGAATTCCGCCAGTGCATTCAGAAGAAAAGTGAAGATAAAGAGCAGCGAACCTATCAGGAATAACACATTATAATGAGTATCTCCAAAAACAACCTCCGCCATCTCTGCACCAATTGTTGCAGAAAGTGTTCTGACAGAATCAAACGGATTCATTGAAATCATTGCAGCGTTTCCGGTAGCCATAAGAGCGATCATTGTCTCACCGAAGATCCTACCTATACCAAGTACCACAGCTGCAAAGATACCCGGGACGGCTGCCGGCAGCACAACATAAAAAGCTGTCTGACGTCTGCTGGCTCCCAGACCAAGACTGGCTTCAGTAAATGTTTTTGGTACCGCAGTCAGAGCATCTTCTGTAAGTGTGTATATAATTGGAATTGCTGCAAGCCCCATTGCAATTCCACCAACGAAACCATTGAGCCTGCTGGCATAACCGAAAATATTCTGAAAGACCGTAGCCAGAACCATCAAAGCAAAGAAACCGATTACCACTGAAGGAAATCCGGCAAGCAATTCAATCACCGGTTTGATTACTTCTCTCAACCTTGGTTTTGCAAACATTGCCGTATAAATTGCAGCAAGAATTGATATCGGTGCAGCAAAAAGCAGTGCGATAAGAGTAACTTTCAGTGTTCCAAGGAATAAGGGCCACATTCCGTATCGCGGATTGTCTGAAACCGGCATCCATGTATTTGAAAGAAGCGAGGCTGAAGGTTTCTCAAAATTTGTCTGCACTTTATTGGAGTTGTCAACCTGGTTATCAGCTGCTTTAGTTAAAGCTTCCGGGGTTTCTGATCCGCCATAACTCTCCTGAACAAGGACTTCTGTGGTTACCGCTTCCTTATGATTCATTTTGAAAATCGGAAAGGCCTCGCGGAAAACAAATATGAAAATCAGAATGACAATTGCAATTGATAGGAACGCTACTGCTTTGATTACTTTTTCAGCAAACCAGTCCGAAAAACGGAATTTCTTTTTATTGAAAGAAACCATTGCATCAGCTGCATTCTTCTTCTTGAATTTTATTCTTTCAGGTACCTTAAACATAAATAAATATTTCAACCTAATTTCAATCTTATTTCTACCAGTTTCTTTTTATTTCTTCTTTATTAAATGCCAAACTTGTCAGTGTTTTTCTGACAAGCATGACCTACTAACTGATACTAAAACTAATTAAAAAGTACTATCTGTATGGGAAGTATCCTACTTCCGTAACGACCATCTGTCCTTCAGCACTTAAAATCCAGTCGATATATTTCTTTGTTTCACCTGTTGGCCTGTTTCTGAGATACATATACAGGTACCGGGTTATAGGGTATTCACCTTTCCCGATCGATTCAGGTGTTGGAAGATAAGCTGTGCCGTTGGCATCTTTTTTTACTTTGGCGTGTTTTACACCAACTGCATATGCTGCTCCACCGTAACCAATCCCGTTAACATCTTTCTTCACAGCATTTACTACTGCAGCTGTTCCGGGAAGAGACTGTGTATTTGCAGCATAATCAGCTTTCACAACTTCATCATGGAAATATGTATATGTTCCCGAGCTGTTTTCACGACCATATAATCTGATCTCAGCATCATTGCCACCAACCTCTTTCCAGTTTTTAATTTTGCCTGTGTAAATATCACCAAGCTGTTTAATTGTAAGCTCCTGAACTTTGTTTGATTCATTAAGGAAAATTGTAATTCCATCTTTTGCACAGGGAATCTGCACACCAAGAGTATTGTAACGTGCTTTAAGTTTTTCAATCTCAGCCTGTTTCATCGGACGGCTGGCGTTGCAAATATCGGTTGTTCCGTTTATGAGTGCTGTAATACCAACACCTGAACCTCCACCCGTAACCTGAATTGCAGCGGAAGGATTATTTTTCATATAGAGTTCTGCCCATTTCTGAGCGAGTATAACCATTGTATCTGATCCTTTCACTGTAATTTTTGCCTGTGAAAATCCTGTTGCTGTTGCCATCAGGGCAATTATCAGCATTATAGGGAGAATTTTTTTGTTTTTCATTTTATTGTTTTTATTAATGTTGACTTCAAACCTTTATCTTTTTACTTTTATTTTTTGTCTTCAGATTCGCTAGAATTTTGCCTGTATTCTTACGCCAAATGTATTATCCTTCTTGTCTGTAGAATTTGAGACATTAGTCTCATTCTTTGGCATTTCGTAGTTCAGGGAGATCCTGATATTATCATTCAGGTAATACTGCCATGCAATTGTCCATGTCTTATAATTAAGGCTGTTTCCGGCTGCATCACCACTTAATTTGGTATTTGGATCATAATAATCGAACTTGGCAACAAACTGATTTTTAGATCCGATATTCTTAATAAAGTATAAATAGTATCCGGAGAAATTATTATATAAGTTCGGACTTGCTATCATCTGAGCCCGCGTGGAAGTAGCAGCAACTGCACTTGGGGTTGAATTCACACCGGCAACATATTCGCCTTTGATGGCCATTCCACCAAGAACATCTGCAAATATCTGGATTTCACCACCTGCCCAGTTTTTATTTAAATAACGCCATACGTTATCAAGACTGTCCAGAGTGCCATCACTGTTTTTAACATATTTATTTGTTTTTGCCAGGTTGCCACCGTAGTATCCGTTTGCACCAAGGTCAATTCCCACTCCTGCACCAGGAAGTTTAATGGAATATACAAAACGTCCCATCAGATCTTTCTTTGAATCAACATCTTTTGCCTGGGTACCTGTGAAGTTACCATTCATCGCCATCAACTGAAACTTCAAAGGGATTTTAGATCCGATATATTCCAGTTTGACACCAATTTCTCTTTCACCCGGATAAATCGCCCTTATAACTCTTGAACGCTCCAGTACTTCTCTCTGACTCGATGAATATTCAACCTCATAATTAGGTCTGTTCATCTGACCTACCCAGAGGGTGAAGTCTTTAAGTTTCGGGATATTCACAACAGAATAAGCATCTTTCAATGAAAGGTTTCCGGTGCTGAAATCAGGCTGCAATACAAATTTTACCCCGTCAGCTGGCTCATAGGTAAATTTTACTCTTGCTCTTCTTATATAAAATGTACTGTTATAACCGTTTGTTTTCTCAAGATCTTTACCATAATTCTCATATTGTGCCTGAATGTACCCGGATACTTTAATCTTTGTAAGCTTACCAAGATCAGCTTCATTTACTAATACTCTTTCATCCAGCGCATTAAGCTTGCCTTCGTGTTTCTCAATTACCTCTTTCAGAGAATCGAGTTTCTGTGTCTGCGAATACCCAAAGACAGATATCACAGTAAAAATTGTAATAGCTAAAAGTTTCTTCATTTGTTTTATGTTAAGTTTTACTTCATTTTTTATGGTACAAAAGTCAGGTAACTTTATTACAGGCTGATTGCAAACGGATTAAGTAATTGTTACAAATGCATGGCAGGGGAAAAAAGCGATAGAGGCTTCAGAAGCTGTAGATGCTTTAGAAGCTAAAAATTCAATACAATTAATAATAACTTACACGACTGGCAAGACCGGCAAGACTTGCAAGACTTGCACGACTGCATGACAGCAAGACAGCAAGACAGCAAGACAGCAAGACCGGAAGACAGAAAGCAAAGTTACTCCGGATATGGAATACCGTGTCTAAAACCAGTATCCAAAGTTTGCTGAGAAAGTAGGAGCTTTAGCGGCATTTGAATAACCCAGCAGAAGGTCAATCGGTCCAAATACTGTTTTTATTGAATAATCTATTCCTCCACCCCAAATAGTTTTACCATTACCGGTATTCAGGATATCATCATTCTGATAGAGTGCATTTACGAGAAGTGAAACATATTGCTTCTCATATAGCCTTACTCTGATTCCGGCAAGACCCGAAAGAGCAAATCGGTCGATAAGGTTTACAGGAGAAAGACCAATAAAGGGTATATGAAAATCAAAATATTGAGAATATGGTGCACCACCGGCCATTGTGCCTTTAAAAACAGGAAATGCAGTACTTAATATAGTCCGGTTGTAAAGGTTAAGCAGAACTGCAGTCCTTTTGGAAACCGGGACAATATTTCTCATCCGGAATAAAAAAATATGACTTAGGGTACTGTTTTTTCCGAACTGCCCCTGAAGTGAATATTCTGTATAGAGCTCAATGCCCTTCCTGGGGAAATAGTAATCATCGAGATTATCAACCGAAACATATCCATAGAGGTTTGTCAGAAAGCTATTCTTCTGATAATTTACAATATCGGTACTGCTACGGCTGAATATATCACCCTTGTAATACTCCTCTTTAAGTCCAAGACCCATTGTATTCTGGTGCAAGAAACGCTTATACAGATAAATTGCTCCTGAGGAATAAAACAGGTTCGCTTCGTACAGTTTCTTCCCATTGTTGAAAATGCTATAGTTCTGATATTTCCCTTTAATCTCCACACCGGCAACCGGAAAATTTCCTCTGTTGGTTTCTGCAATGAAACTAGCTCCCGGATTTGCAGACAATTCAGCACTGGCAGAAACCTGACCAAATCTNTTGCCATAGTTCTTGTTGGAAATGTTCAACATCAGGGCAGCTGCATCGGTNGTATTAACTTTTAAACCGACATACTCATTCACAACATTCTTCTCTGTAATATTCAGGTTNAGTGTTTCACCTTTGTCGTTATCAAAAAGATTGAAATATATTTTATCAAATATCCCATATCCATAAAGCTGATTTATAATCCCTTTAATATCCTCATATGAATAATAGCCAGGTAGTTCCATGTCAATACTTCTTAAAAGAAAGCCGGCATCAACCTTAAATTTCCCACTTAAGGAAAAGTTGGTTATCAGCCAGGCAGGTGGTGAGACAAAATTCTTTGAAAGGATCTGTGGCTGAAGATTATAGTCGTGTTTTATTTTACGGAGCTGATCAATCTTACCTAAAGCAGCCGTTTCACCTCTGATTATCAGAGTATCAACAGCCTGTTTCGTGAAACTGGTCATTGAATATCCTGTGATATCGGGTTTGATAATAATATCACACATGCTTGAATTTATTGAATCCTTAGGCTGGTTTAAGAATCCAATCAGTTGTGTGAATACATTCGGTATTGATTTTATTTTATCTCTTTCATAGAACTCCTCTGAAATATCCACCCCAATAACAATATCTGCTCCCATTTTCTTTGCAATATCGACCGGAAAATTGTTCACCGCACCCCCATCGATAAGAACAAGACCCTCACGCTCAGGATACTGAAAAATACCAGGGACCGCCATGCTGGCGAACATTGCAGTCGGTAATGATCCTTTATTTAAAATCACTTCCTTACCTGTTTCCAGGTTTGCTGCAACACACGCAAATGAGATAGGCAACTTGCTGAAATCCATGTCAGACGGTACATTTCCCGTAAGCCCACAAAGCAGATTTAAAACATTCTGTCCCCTGATTACGCCCTGAGGGAGTGAAATTTTTTTCTTTTCATTGCCCTGTAAAGCAAAAAGGTATCGTTGCTGGATAGAACGATCATTTCTCGAAAGATAAGCTCTGGGTGTATCATCAAAAAGCAATGATTGCCAGTCCTGCGATTTACAAATATCTTCCATCTCTTTCGCTGTGTAGCCAAGAGAATAAATACCACCAACAAGACTTCCAATGCTTGTTCCTACAATTATATCAATCGGAATACCTTCTTCTTCAAGTACCTTAAGAACACCAATGTGAGAAAAACCCTTTGCCCCGCCTCCACTGAGTACAACTGCAACCTTTGGATGACCGGGTTTATTAGTGGATACCTGTCCCTGGATAATATCAGGGGGAATGACCAATAGAATTGCAATAAGGACAAATAATAATTTTGGTTTAATGGAACGACTTGACATTACATTTATCGGAATTGAATATGTATACAAATTTAATCAACAAATATTTAGCTTTTCATAAATTTATTATCAAATGGAATTTTTGGTTATATTTCTACTCACAGAAAACCGAAAGAAATGGAAAACAAATGGCTGAAATGGGCATCCGAACTGCAATCGATTGCGCAAGCCGGACTGACATTTGGAAAAACACAATACGATATCGACAGGTATCAGAAGATCAGAGATATATCTGTTGAGATTATACATGAATATACAGATCTGTGTCATGAAAAAATCAGGGACCTCTTTGCCGGTGAAACCGGGTATCAGACTCCTAAAGTCGATATAAGGGCAGCCGTATTCAGAGATGGAAAGATCCTTATGGTTAACGAGAAAATTGATGGTAAGTGGTCTCTTCCCGGAGGCTGGGCAGATGTAAATACTTCTGTCAGTGAGTCTGCAGTTAAAGAATGTATTGAGGAAGCCGGTGCAATAGTCAAACCAAAACGAATAATAGCCATACACCTGGCCAACAGGCAGAATAACTTCGTTTATCCTTTTACAATCTATAAAATTATTGTTGAGTGCGGGCTTTTAGAATACAACTTCATAGCGAATACTGAGACCCTTGCTTCGGACTTTTTCAGCATCGATAATCTGCCTGAATTATCTTTAGAAAGGAATACCGAAAAACAGATCAGAATGTGTTTCGAGGCAAAAAAATGTAAGGTATTTGAGACTATCTTTGATTAAAAATCCTTATTTGCAAAACACTACTGATGCGTTTGATTTAATATAATTTGTGCCGCGAAGTGGCACAATCTGAATAACCCCCTTCGGGGTTAACACATCAATTCAAATTAAAAAATCAAAGAACTCGTATAATTAAATATATACCAGTAAATTACAAATAATATAATAAAGTTAACGCATCACTACTGTTTGCAAAATATTGAAGACAAAAGCCATTAAAATTCAATTATTCAAATAGATTAATTTCTCCTTTAGCACTGAAACTGAGCCGATAACTTTCGAGTTCGTTAGTCCGGTTTCATGCAAATCTTCAAGGATCTCTTTTACCTTTTCATTCGGCGCTGAAAACAAAAGGCCACCTGATGTCTGGGCATCGAAAGCCATCATTTTCAGGTTATAGTCAAGATCAGGATCAAAATCAATATCTTTTTCGGCATAATCAAGATTCCTGAATGAAGCTCCCGGAATACATCCCTCATCAATCAGTTTATAGGTATCGCCAATAAGCGGAACTTCCCTCAGATTTATTTTCATTGATACCTTACTGGCTTTAGCCATTTTCAATGCATGACCTGCCAGGCCAAAACCTGTAACATCTGTGGCTCCCTTTATATTATGCCTTTTCATAACATCAGCCCCTGATTTGTTAAGGAGCATCATCAGGCTTTTGGCTTTGCTAAGATCCTTATCAGAAGCCATTCCCAACCTGTGTCCGGCTAGAATCACTCCAGTTCCGATTGGCTTGGTAAGTATAAGTGAATCGCCTGGTCTGGTACCGGCATTTGTTATAATCTTCCCGGGATTAATGTACCCTACAACTGCCAGCCCGTATTTTGGAGGAAAATCGTCAATTGTATGTCCTCCAATTATCCTTACACCTGCTTCGGTCGCCTTGTCGAATCCACCCTTCATTATTTCCGCATAGGCTTCCATTGGTAACTTATCAGATGGAAACATCATAATATTGAGGGCAAGTACAGGATCTCCTCCCATAGCATACACGTCACTTATTGAATTGGCTGCTGCTATCTGTCCGAATTCGTATGGGTCGCTGCAGACAGGTGGGAAAA
>JGI20214J51650_10001347_pt1 | contig 15599 bp, 15 predicted proteins | sample WetSurMetagenome_FD_51650 | JGI IMG/M metagenome (IMG submission 51650) | reverse complement strand
GGCACGTTAATATCCTTTTCTTTCAGAGCAACCTTGATACGGATATCCTGATTCCTTTCAAAAGAAGTCAGATGATAAACCGTTGAAAAATCGCTGGCAGGTTGTCCATTCCTGCGTAATCGGGTGCGTTCATCAATTGCTGTAAGGTCAAAAAGCATTTTATATGGAAGTGCGACTTCATTCTTAAGATATTTTATTACCTGAATCAGGTTGTTCCTGTCTATCCATATTGTCTGAATTCCATCCTTGGTTGCCTGTTCATAAAGGATGGTACTTTCACCAAATTTGGATCTCAGTTCTGAAATAATATTGTTGCCGGCACTTCTCATAAAAACATCTGCATACTGTCTCTGAATTAAATCTCGTTCATTGGTCTTATGATATCCATTCGGGATCGTTCTTCTGTCTTTTTATCGCGCATCGATATTTTCTCAGCTTTATGAATTCCCTGAGGTCCTATTACCCAACTGAATGGCCGTTCCTCTTTACCGATAGACTCTCTTAACAATAAAAGTCCCTCGAGAAATGCGTCTGGGCGGGGAGGACAACCGGAAACATAAACGTCGACCGGTAGAAATTTGTCAACTCCCTGAACAACACTATAGATATCATACATCCCGCCCGAATTTGCACAAGAACCCATTGAGATGACCCATTTGGGAGCCATCATCTGTTCATACAACCTCTGAATTATTGGAGCCATCTTAAGAAACACCGTTCCTGCAACCACCATCACATCGGCTTCACGCGGTGTACCACGTATCACCTCTCCGCCAAATCGCGCGATATCATATCTGCTTGTGAGAGCTGTCGCCATTTCGACAAAACAACAGGAGAGTCCAAAACCAAATGGCCAGAGAGAGTTCTTTCTTCCCCAGTTTATCATCTCATCAAGCTTACCCATCAAAACTGATCTGTGCATAGCATCATCGCCAATGCCCAATTCCTGTCCGGAATATATTTTCCTGGCCTCAATCATCAAGATTAGTCTTTTATCCTGTTCTTGTACTTAAGTATATTCTTCCCGTTTGGTCCGAAATCAAGCGCACCTATACTGAGTTCATAAATTAGCAGAACTACAAGCAATCCAATGAATATCAATATTCCTATATACCCTGCCAGGCCAAGTTCACGGAATGACACGGCCCACAACATAATAAATGCAGCATCAAGATCGAAAATAACGAAGAACATTGCTATTATGTAAAAACCGGAAGAAAATCTTAGTCTTGCATCGCCTGTTGGGGGAATCCCTGATTCATATGGTTCGTCTGTGGTCTTTTCTTTATGTCTCTCGCCAAGAACCCAAGAGAGACCTATCATTATTCCTATAAGAGAAATTACAATGAACGCGAAAACTATAAAGGGCCAGAAAGTAATGTCTTGTACCAACAACATAATATACAAAGTGTTGAATGTAAATTATTACTTCAGATTATTAAACAAAAGCAGATGCGAAAATTTGATCTTTAAGTTTAATAATTACAAATATAATAATAAACAATTTCTATATGACTAAGTAGAATAAAATCAATTTTAAATACATAAAACCATAGACGGAATATTCAAAATGCACAACATTCTTCAGGTTTAATCTATGGTTAGCTGTGCTCATATTATCAACCTGAATAATGAACAATGAAAGATATGAGATTGTTTAATCTTAAACATCAAAAAGAATCAGGTTTTGTTTTCTCTTACTGTAGAATAATTTAAGAATGATTTACAGATTAACCTTATAACAAACTTTAAAGAATCTTTAAATTAATGAAAGTATTCACTTTTATGGCTGACAGAAAAGAGAATATTAAAAAAGAAAATCCGGAAGGATACCCTCAGTACCCATCAGGAGAGGATATTTACGGTAATTATAAGAAAGACAGAAAGGTAAATCCTGAAGATCCTTCAAATCCGAAAGACAATATTGACAATTATAAAATAGGCAAATTTAATGAGAAGGATTTCGAAGATGACCTGACCGGTGATGACCTGGATATTCCGGGATCTGAATTGGATGATGAACTGGAATTAATCGGAAGTGAAGACGAAGAAAACAATTATTACAGTTTGGGAGGAGATGATCATAATGATCTTGATGAAGATTACATTGAATAGCATTAATTAAACCTTATAAAAAATTAAACACATGGTAATATCAAAAATCTGGATAGAAGATGGTTGTACAGCCTGTGGACTATGTGAAGAAATATGTCCCGAAGTATTTAAAGTTGAGGATGTAGCAACAGTTATTCAAGGTGTAAATTATGGTGAGTATGAGGATAAAATAAAAGAAGCTGCCACCAGTTGCCCAGTGGAAGTTATAAGGTATATCGAGTAAATTTTCTTCTCATACAATAAAACCGTAAACATGAATAAACTTAAAACAACTTACATGGGGATTGAACTGAATAATCCCATTATTATTGGAGCATCTAATCTTTTAACAAACACCGATACACTTAAAAAAGCAGAAGAATTTGGAGCAGGAGCGATAGTTTATAAATCGCTTTTTGAAGAACAGCTTCAACTTGAAAGTTTTCAGTTAGATGAAAAGCTTACCGAATTCAATGATCTCAATGCAGAAATGTTACAGATTCATCCTAATATTGTACATGCAGGTCCCGATGAACATCTTTTAAATATCAGAAAGGCAAAGGAGTGTCTGACAATACCCCTGATTGCAAGTCTGAATGCAATTAATCATGAAACCTGGCTCAATTATGCCAGATTATTAAGCGAAACCGGGGTTGATGGCATTGAACTCAACTTTTATCAGATACCTCTAGACTCAACAAAGTCTGCAAAAGAAATCGAAGATGAACAGATATATACTCTGACTGAGATCAGAAATAGTGTTTCAATACCAATCAGCGTTAAATTGAGCCCGGATTATTCGAATGTGCTGAATTTTGTAAAAAAACTCGACAATGCCGGAATAAATGCCTTTGTTCTGTTTAACTCTTTTTTCCAGCCCGATATAGATGTCATAAGTGAAAAGCATATAAAATCTTCCCCACTGAGTAATATCGGCGACTACAAGAAATCATTGAGATATGCAGGGTTATTATTCGAAAATATTAAAGCTGATATTTGCAGTAGTCTGGGTATATTCAGCGGAAAGGATGTGATAAAACTGATATTGTCAGGAGCGTCGTGTGTACAGGTTGTGAGTACAATTTATAAAAATGGCCTGATGCAGATCTATAACATCAAAAGAGAATTAGAGGAATGGATGGATATTAAAAACTATAAAAGCATTGAGGAATTCAGAGGTAAGCTTTCGCATAACAGGCTTGCAGCTAATCCGTTTATATATAAGAGGGCTCAGTATGTAGACCTTCTATTAAATTCAGAAGAGATTTTTCCGGGAACCTGAATTTATTCACCTCTGTAAGCCTTTATCCANTTGGGAACCGCATTTGAGAAGATGATCACAACACAGATAATGATTGATAATGTTAGTACTAAATTGATCAGTCCGGGAACCAAAGTTGATACATTTCCTGCCTGAGGTATGTATATGTTTTTAATATTTAAATATGCAGCTGTCATTGTTGTGACTCCAACAAAAAGCATCGGTAATATTGTTACCCAGGCATATTTTTTCCGTCCCCTGTTAATAATAAATGATGTACCTATTGCAAGGGCAATTGTTGCAAGTAACTGATTTGCAGTTCCAAACATGGGCCATATAGTTGACACTGTACCGGTATATATAAAATATGCCCAGCCAAAAACTATTAATCCGCTTGTGATCAGATTCCCCGGGAGCCANTTTGTTTTCTGAAAAGGCTTGTACACCTTGCCAAAAGCCTCCTGCAATAAAAATCTTCCTATCCTGGTTCCTGCATCTATTGTAGTAAGNATGAATAATGCCTCAAACATTATTGCAAAATGATACCAGTACGACATAAGATGTTTCATCCCGGGTATNGATGAGAAAATATATGCCATACCNACACCNAGGGAAACGGCTCCNCCGGTTCTTCCTGCAATCTTTTCACCCACNCTGGNTGAAAGCTGGCTGAGATTTGATTCTGTAAATCCCATTGNATGCAGCTTTGGAAGTATTTCCTGTAANTTATCCACAGGTACATTTATTTGAAAATAATCGAGTGGCAGAAGACTTGTTGCAGCAATCAATGCCATTATGCTCACAACACCTTCAGTTAGCATGGAACCTACTGCAATTGCTTTTATATCAGCCTCTTTCATTATCATTTTCGGAGTGGTACCGGAGCTTACCAGCGAGTGAAACCCTGAAATAGCTCCACATGCAATTGTAATAAAAAGATATGGGAATAATCTTCCGGGTATTATTGGGCCACCTCCCTTTCCAAACTCGGTAAAGGCGGGCATTTTTATTTCAGGAGCAACAATAATTAATCCTATCGCCAGCAGCCCGATCACCGAGATCTTCATTATTGAACTCAGATAGTCGCGGGGTGAAAGCAAGAGCCAGACAGGCAGAACTGATGCAAAGAATCCATAAACTGCAAGAAGGATGGTTAGTGTTCTATGATTTAAAGTGAACATTGANGCGAACTGGGAACCAGGGATATATCTGCCTAATATTACAACAAAAATAAGCATCACAACGCCAAAAACAGTTGCTTCGAAAGTTTTGCCTTTGCGCACTCTGAACATCCAGATACCCATTATCATTGCAATAGGTATTGTGGAAGCAATAGTAAATGTTCCCCATGAGCTTTCAGCAAGAGCATTTATTACTACAAGGCCTAACCCGGCCATAGCAACAACTAGAATCAGAATGATTGCAAAAGTTGTGGTGATTCCACTGACTTTATTTATTTCTGCCTTTGCAATAGCAGCAAGAGATTTCCCATCGTGCTGGACTGATGCAGTTAGTATCACATAATCGTGGACAGAACCGGCCATTACAGCTCCGATCAACATCCATAAAAACCCCGGCATGAAACCAAACTGAGCTGCAAGAACAGGTCCTACCAGAGGTCCGGCACCTGCAATTGCTGCAAAATGATGGCCAAATAATACCCATTTGTTCATTGGATAATAATTTTGTCCATCATAAAGCCTGTGAGCGGGAGTTTCGCCTAAATCATTTCTGACAGCAACCTTTGCAGCAACAAAACTGAANTAGAGCCTGTANGCAATTACGAATACGGCTATTGTCCCTATAACAAATGGCATTGCATTCATCGATCAGAAAGCTTAATTATTTATTTTCTGATGAAAATATCCGGCTTATTCTTGTCTTAACAGGCTGATCAATTGTAATAGGAACCTGCTCCTCAATGGTATTCGCGGAATCGAGTTGTAAAGCTCTCACATCGGAGATACAAAGAAGTCTCGACAAACTATGAAGTGCAAGGGTAACATTTTCCGTACCTGATAGTTTGTAATCGCGTGGCATTATCCTGTCAATAAGAATATATTTAAAATCGGCAGGCATNGAATGCTTTTTTAATGAAGTAAAAGTGCTTTCNAGCTTTATTTCTCCTGTTGCTGTCAGATCTTCGAGCACCTCCCTGAAATAAAGGTTGATCTTTGGCTCGACCTTGAACCCGATATGGAAGTCAACTCTTATCAGAACTCCNGGAATAATCTGATTAACCTGATAATCAATCCTGTCAGGTTCATCAATCCTGTCCACATGAATGAACCAGTATGTATCGGCACGTTTTGGCTGCTTCTGGAAAATTGAATAAATCACCTTCGATTCAACCTGATCGGGTCTGTTGGCTTTTATTATATAAACCAGGTTAGTTGCCGTTTTTGGAACTGAACTATCTTTCGATAAGTCTTTGAAAAGGTCAATATATTTGTACAGGTCCTGAAAAGTAACATACCTGTTTTTCAACTTCCTTCCGAAATACCACCCATACATGATGATAAAATACATAGAAGCAAGTAACAGTGTGAACCATCCGCCATATTTGAATTTGTGAAGGTTGGCAATTAAAAAGCTACCCTCAATTGTCAGATAGACAGTCAGCATTAATAAGACAAACCTGTGGTTCCATCCAATCTGATATGAATAATACGACAGTAATAACGTAGTCATTATCATGGTGATGGTTATCGCCAACCCATAGGCAGCTTCCATGTTTGCAGACTCTTTGAAGAAGAATACAACAAGGCTGCAGGTTATCCATAAGAACCAGTTAACAAAAGGCAGATAGACCTGTCCCTGGACAAATGTAGGATGTAAAATCCTGATCTTAGGCCAGAAGTTAAGAGAAACTGCCTCGCTGAGCAGCGTGTAAGATCCACTTATCAATGCCTGGCTCGCAATTATTGCGGCAGCAGTTGAAATCAATATCCCAGGTAAAAGGAACCATTTAGGCATAATTGAGTAAAACGGATTTGAATCTGCTGCTGCAGCGCTGTTCATCATCACCCATGCGCCCTGCCCAAAATAGTTGAGCAATAATGTGATCTTCACAAATATCCAGGATACTCTTATATTGGCTCTCCCGCAGTGACCCAGATCTGAATAGAGCGCTTCAGCTCCAGTGGTACAAAGAAATACAGCCCCGAGCAAAATAAAACCTCCGGGATANTCGGTNAGAAACTTTATAGCAAATGCAGGATTTACTGCACGGAAGATAACAGGATAATGAATGATTTGAGAGAATCCAAAGATGCCTAACATAGAAAACCATACAACCATTATAGGGCCAAAGGAGCCACCGACGAAATTAGTGCCAAACTGCTGGATGAAGAACAAGGCCCCGAAAATTATAAGGACAATTGGAATTACCGGAATGTTAGTATTGAAAAGTTTTAATCCTTCTATTGCCGAGGTAACCGTTATTGAAGGGGTAATAACACCATCGGCAAGCAGAGCGGCACCGCCGGCCATGGTAAGAAGTGCTGCCCATCCCGATTTTTTCTTGATCAGTGCAAAAAGTGCAAAAATTCCCCCTTCTCCGTTATTGTCGGCCCTGAGGGTAATGATGACATACTTAATTGTTGTCTGCAGGGTAAGTGTCCAGAATATACAAGATAATGAACCATATATCAGCAATTCGTTAATGTTGGCTTTACCAGCCAGGAGAATTGCCCGCATGGTGTAAAGAGGACTTGTACCCAGATCACCATAAACTACTCCAAGGGTAATGATCAGACCAGCAAAAGAGAGCTTCTTAATATCAAGATGATGTTCTTTCCCTTTCATAAATAATTACCCTGATTTTTATCGTGGGTTTTAAAATAAAGCGGGCAAAGTTAATAATTATTCGAATTATAATACCAGTCTATTACCAGAGAAACAACCTGGTTGTAATTCTTAACACCTTTTTCAATATTATTTGCTTTAAGGTAACTATTGTCTACTGCTGTTTGCATTTTCGAAAGTGTGATATTTTCAAGGCCCTGGTAATATTTCTGTCTCGTTCGGAAATCCTGGAGAACTCTCTGGTCAATCTTACCCAGATAATCCTTATAACCCTTTAGATGAGAGGCATCCCTGAGAAAATAAAGCAGTAGAGACTCATAGCCTGAATACCTCAGACGCTGATCGCCCGATTTGACACAAACGATAAATGCAACAAGATTTGCCTCAGCCTCACTCGTAATCCCAAACTGATGGGCTTTTTCATGGGCCAGTAAAAATGGATAATCAAGAGGAAGGAGATAATGATTCACATGAATCTCATTNAAGAATGGTCCAAAATAGCCGCTTAATCCAAGTTTCCCGTAAAATGAACTAAAAAGCATAGTCTTTGGCCGTCGGCTACCATTTGGATATCTGATACCTAATCCGCTACTTAGACTGCTGTAAGATTCCTCAACCAGAGTATCAATAACCTGAAACTCGGAAGATTTAATAGAAATATAGCTGGAATTTGTTTTAATTATTAAAGAATCCAGGACAGATCTGAATATCATCTCATCGGCTTTTGGACTCTTCCAGCCTATTCTTTGTTCAATCTTTGGTCTGAAATAATTATAACCCCAGATAAAATAGAAAAAGCAGTAAAGCAATGCCAGTACCTGAAGGGTCGTTAAAATTAACCAGGTGAATTTAATCTTTTTGAAAGAGGCTAAAATTAATCCGGCAAATAGCAATAGAATGATCAATATCCAAAAAACATCCCAGAGCGAAAACACAATGAGATTGCTTAAAAAAGAGAAACATTTTGCTATTACAGGGTAAATGCCCTTTGAATAATACTTCTCGATAAATTCAGGGTTCCTTATGGATAACCTGGTGCTTAAAAAGACAGTCAGTAATAAAACAAATGGCCAGATATTAAGGAGAAATTTCCGTCTTCTGATTTTACTCGTCTTATTATTGTTTTCAACCATTGTTTTTTCAAAGTCAACTTCACAAATTTAATGAATCTAAACAATCTTGGGTCTTTAAGATTTTGATCTTACTTGCACGAATTAATTACTAATTGAAATCAAATCATTGACGAAATATGACAAAGGGACTAAGAGACGAAGAGACTGCGAGACAGTATAGTTTCAGGCAATGTAATGCCATGGTAATAAGTAACCTGCGAACAAAACGAAAAATGTTGTCTGAATTTTAAAGAATTACATAATGTTTTAAGCTATCTTTGAGAAAACAAATATCAATCTGATAATCTGCAACTTGATTAATAATTGCTATGAATCGATTACCTGCCAGTCTCCGGTCGTTCCTAATCCTTTTCTTATTAATTTCATTCTCTGTATCAGCGAAGAGCCAGATTCAACCATACTCAGAGAACAAGATTTCCCTACTTTTTATCGGAGATATAATGGGCCACGATGAACAGATATGGTCTGCCGAGAACAGGGAAACACATCTGTACAACTATGACGACGTTTTTCAATACATAAAGCCGGTTATTACAGCTTCAGATATAGCTATAGCAAATTTCGAAGTCACCCTTGCCGGTCCTCCGTATACCGGATATCCTCAGTTCAGTTCACCGGCCGACCTTGCTGTTGCCGTGAAAAATGCCGGAATCGATTACCTTGTCACTGCAAATAATCATGCAGCTGACAGAGGGAGAAAGGGAATAATCAGCACTATCAACAACCTCGACAGTATAGGAATACCTCATACCGGTACTTTCCTGAATCCGTCATGCCGTGATAGTCTTAGCCCTTTAATTATACATAAAAATGGAACCTCATTTGCTCTTTTAAATTACACCTTCAGTACAAATGGAATCGTTGTACCGGAACCTGTAATTGTTAATATGCTCGATAAGGAATCAATTGCAAAAGATATATCTAAGGCAAAGGAAAAAAATGCAGATTTTATAATCCTCTTTTTGCACTGGGGAACAGAATATGATTCTATTCCATCTAAGGGGCAAGTTGATCTGGGAAAATATTTACTTTCTATGGGTGTAGACATGGTAATAGGGTCTCATCCGCATGTGTTACAGAAAATGGTGTGGCTGAGGAATAATGATACAGTTAAGAGTGAAATTGTAGTTTACTCACTAGGTAACTTTGTATCGAACCAGAGAAAGCCCAGAACCGATGGAGGATCGATGGTAAGAATTGAACTGACTAAAAAAGGTGATAAATATTCTATCTCCAATGCAGGATATTACCTCACCTGGGTTTATACTCCAATTGTGAATTACAGAAAAAAATTCTATGTCCTCCCCTGCTCCGAGTTTGAAAAAAAACCTGAGTTTTTCGATAAACCCCAGGCGTTTTATCTGATGAATAAATTCATAAGCGATTCAAGGAAACTATTTAATGACCAGAACATCAATATTAAAGAATACATTTTTAACGGTGGCTCATGGGTGTTAAGTAATTAAACCGCTATTCATTTTCCGGGGCCTCAGAACCTCCCGTAGTTCTGCTGCTATCAGCAATTACTCTGAATAAAAGATTAATGTTCGGATCGGGTATTATCTCAAACACCTTTTCACTCCTGATGGTCCTTCTTGTTATTCTTTCCGATACCGGAATTGTTATCATTTGCGATCCGTTTGAATCTTTTACCTGAAGTTCTATATCAAAACTAAAGAGATATTGCTGCGTTTGTTCAATTGTAATTTCAGTGAATCCCTCTTTTACTCCAGGACCGGTAGTTACCTTCAGTTCCGGCTGACCAGCGGTGTAGAGCCACTGTTTAAAAAAATTGTCAAGATTTTTGTTACTCACTTTCTCCATAACATCCTGAAAATCTATGGTCAGAGCATTTTTATTTTTGTAATCTTTATAATATATCCTCATCCCTTTCCAGAACAGATCATCTCCGAGTTCGTGTCGTAGCATATGCAACATCCAGGCGCCTTTCTGATACGAGTTAGCATTCAAAAGTTTCATAAGATCTGTAACAGTCGTATCAATTACAGGACCGGGGGATCTTGCATTAAGTGCGAGAACACGATCGCGAGCGGATTTCATTGTCTCTTCCAACTTCGCTTTCCCATAAGTTTTTTCCTGATAAACAGCAGTCAGATAAGTTGCAAATCCCTCACTCAGCCAGATATGATGCCAGTCATTTTCAGTAACTGAATTCCCGAACCACTGATGCGCAATTTCGTGGGCCATAAGGTTCTCCGACTTGCCTTCACCCGTTACTGAATTCTCTGAATAAAAGATACATCCTGCGTTTTCAAGCCCTCCGAAAATTGTTTTTGATTGTACGTTTGCCAGTTTTTCATACGGATANGCTCCTATAAGAACACAATAAAAAGCCATGGGTTTCACCCCTGCAGAATAATCGTAAAATCCTGCTGTACGGTTTTCAGAAAAGACCCAACTCCATACCGGTGTTCCAAATACATTACCCTCAAAACGCGTAGCAAATGATGCAATACCAATAGCCATAACTTTAGTAGCCAGAGGTATATCTTCCCTCCAGTGAGTGAGTTTGGTATGCTTGGGCATATTGCTCTCTTCAACAAGATAACCACTTCCTACAACCTCATAGTAATCGGGCGTTGTAATAATGAAATCAACCGTTGCTTTATCATAAGGATGATCAATGCAGGGAATCCAGTTGTGTGCTCTGTCGGGCCAGTTATCTGCAAAAAAAGTCCTGTGACCATACTTGTTATCTGATATTATTAATCCATCGGCAGGAATACCCGAATAATCAATAGTAAAAAGACCCCGGGAACCTGCTGATACTGGTTCATCCAATGTGATTAAGATTCGGTCGCCTGAATGATCCCATTTTATTGATCCCTTATTAAAGGTCACATTTTTTACTGACATTCCTTTCCCGTTTACATCCATATTTTTAAGATCAAACCCGATAGTTTTTACGGCTTTGATGAAACTAACTGTAATTTCAGATTGGCCGAAAATAACATTATTTGTGTCACTTACCGAAATGGAAAAATCATAATGAATAATATCAACAGAAGGATTTCTGGGATAACCATCCTTCGCTCCAACTGCGATGCAACAGAGGACAATAAATGAAATTGAAAACAGAATTCTCATAGTTCAGGTACTAATGTTTGAAAAATAAAGTTAACAATGAATCCTTAAGAATAAGATTTTTCCTTCAAAATTTAAATCAGGATATCACTCAGCTTTTTAACGATAAACATGCTATCGTGAATTTGTATTAAATTACTAGCTTTGCATAAAATAATAAGAGCACAATGAATTACGATTATAATACTCAAAGGAAGAGAATGGCGTTACCTGAATATGGGAGAAATGTTCAGAAAATGGTTGATCATATCAAGACCATTGAGGACAGGACAGAGAGAAACCGGGCCGCTAAGACAATAATTTCTATAATGGGTAATCTTAATCCTCATCTTCGCGATGTTGGCGATTTCAAACATAAATTATGGGATCATCTGGCACTTATTGCAAGCTTCGAACTTGATATTGATTCACCTTACCCTATTCCTGAGCCCGCCAAGTTTGTTGAAAAACCAAAACAGGTACCATATAAGCAGGGAGATATAAGGTTTCTCCATTACGGACGTATTATCGAACTTATGATCGATTCTGCATGTAAACTTGAAGAGGGCCCCGAGAAAGAATATTTTACTACACTGATTGTCAATCAGATGAAAAAATCTTATATCACGTGGAACAGAGGACAGGTTGCAGATGAGGTGATAATCAAGGATATGAAATTATTATCTAAAGGGAAATTGTTAATGACTGAGGGAGTTAGAATTCTTGAAGTCAGAGAATTGATTCCCCCTGTCAAAAGAAAACCTGTCGGGAAGCCACACGGAAAACCACAAAATAAAAATTTCATTAAGAAAAAAGGACACAGCCGCCATTAATGGGTACTTTTATTGTTCAGGGTGGAAAGCCTCTTAAGGGGGAAATTACACCTCAGGGAGCCAAAAATGAAGCTTTGCAGGTAATATGTGCAATTCTTCTTACTTCACAAAAGGTAACTATAAGGAATATTCCTGATATTAGTGACGTTAATATGCTGATAGAACTGATCATCTCCATGGGTGTTAAAGTGGTCAGGGAATCCGATTCTGTAGCAAGTTTCGAGGCTGATAATATTGATCTGGATTATCTCCAGACAAGCAAATTCAAGACTCAGAGTTCAAGTTTAAGAGGATCTATAATGATAGTCGGCCCCCTTCTCGCCCGCTTCGGCAAAGCCTTTATTCCTAAACCGGGAGGTGATAAAATCGGGAGACGCAGGATAGATACCCATTTTACCGGTTTTCAAAAGCTTGGAGCAAAGATTGAGTTTGATACAGGCGATCCATTTTATAAGGTTGAAGCGCCTGTATTAACCGGTACTTATATGCATCTTGATGAGGCTTCTGTGACAGGAACTGCCAATATTATAATGGCTGCTGTTATGGCAAAAGGCCGTACAACAATATATAACGCTGCCTGCGAACCATATATTCAGCAACTTTGCAGGATGCTGGTATCAATGGGTGCTAAGATTGAGGGCATTGGTTCCAACCTTCTTTATATTGATGGAGTTGTGGAATTGAATGGGTGTACTCATACCATTCTGCCCGATATGATTGAGATAGGATCTTTTATAGGACTGGCAGCAATAACCGAATCGGAAATAACAATCAAAGACACATCCTTCGAAAACCTGGGGATTATACCTGATTCATTCAGGCGTCTTGGCATCAATTTCGAAAGAAGAGGCGATGATATTTATATACCATCGCAGAAACATTATGAAATTGAGACGTTTATTGATGGTTCAATCATGACAATTTCAGATGCTATATGGCCAGGTCTCACACCCGATTTACTAAGTATTTTTCTTGTAATTGCCACTCAGGCCAAAGGAGCTGTACTGATACATCAGAAAATGTTCGAAAGCCGTCTTTTCTTTGTTGATAAGCTGATCGATATGGGGGCACAGATTATTCTTTGCGATCCACACAGAGCAACTGTTATCGGACAGGATAAAATGATAAGGTTAAAAGGAACAGTTATGTCCTCACCTGATATCCGCGCAGGTGTTGCCTTACTCATTGCTGCTCTTTCTGCCGACGGTAAAAGTATCATTCATAATATTGAACAGATCGACCGGGGTTATCAGAATATCGATAAGAGACTGAACGCCCTGGGTGCGGATATTCAACGAGTATCATGACGGCTCAAAGGCGCAAGGGCACAAGGGCGAAAGGGCTAAGTTCAAAACTAAATCTGACTTGATGCTTTTTGCCGTTGTGCCGTTGTGCCATAATTCCGTTGCGCCATTGTGCCGTTGTGCCTTTTCTCCCCTGCCAAATTGTCAACACAATCAGGGTTGGCAGGACTTTTGTTAATAATGATATTGAACTGAAATAGAGTGTTTGATGATGAAAAAAAAAATGAAAAACCACGAGAACGCAGGACATAATAATAAAAACAGATCAGTTGAAAATATAGAAAGCACCTCGAATCAAGGGAAAAACGACAGAGAGGAATCTTTAGAATCCATTACGGGTGTATCAACAGAACAAGTATCTGATGGATTGAACGGAGATGTCACATCGCCTGACAAAGTGATCGACGGGGTAAGAGTTATTGAAGAAAAACTGGCAGAAATGCAGGACAGGTATATCCGTCTCTCTGCCGAGTTTGACAACTATAGAAAAAGGACCCTGCGTGAGAAGATGGAATTATCAAAATATGCTGGGGAAAACCTTCTGTTGGGAATCATACCCCTTATGGATGATTTTGAAAGAGCTCTCAAACACATTGATACAGATTCTGATTATGTTGCATTGAAAGATGGAATTGAATTAATCTATGGAAAGTTCAGTGATTTTCTTAAACAGAACGGTGTAAAAGAAATTGAAGCACTTAACAGTAGTTTTAATGTTGATTTACAAGAAGCTGTTGCAAAAGTCCAGGTGGATGACCCCGACAAGAAAGGGAAAGTGGTTGATATTGTACAAAAAGGTTATTTTTTACAGGATAAAGTTCTAAGGTTTGCGAAAGTTATTGTTGGTGAATAAAATCTGAATCTCAGTCCAAAAAAAGAAAAGTGGCTGAATAAAAAGAATAGAAGGATGGGAAAAAGAGATTATTATGAAGTTCTTGGAGTGTCGAAGGAAGCCACAAAAGAGGAGATTAAAAAAGCATACAGGAAACAAGCTTTGAAGTATCATCCTGACAAGAATCCGGGTGATAAAAAATCTGAAGAGAATTTTAAAGAGGCTGCTGAAGCATATGAAGTCCTGAGCAATGATGAAAAAAAAGCCAGGTATGACCGTTATGGCCACGCCGGAATGGGCAACAATGGTGGAGGCTTCTCGGGGCAGGGAATGACAATGGATGACATTTTCTCTTCATTTGGCGATATCTTCGGCGATGCTTTTGGCGGTTTTGGCGGATTCGGAGGCGGTCGACGCGCTCAAAGAATTAACAAGGGCAGCAACCTCAGAGTTAAAGTTAAACTTACGTTGCAGGAGATCGCTGCCGGAGCAGAAAAGAAAATCAAAGTAAATAAATATGATACCTGCGACTCCTGCGGAGGAACCGGAGCAGCCGATGCCTCCAGTCTATCAACCTGTTCTACCTGCCGTGGCTCGGGACATGTAACACGCCTGACAAACACTATGCTTGGCCAGATGCAGACTACATCGGTCTGTCCGGCTTGTGGAGGAGAAGGAAAAACCATTACGAAGAAATGTACAAAATGCTACGGTGAAGGAATTGTACAGAAAGAGGAGATAATTAAAATAAATATTCCTGCCGGGGTAGGAAAAGGAATGCAAATGACCGTTGGCGGCAAAGGAAATGCGCCAAGAAGAGGTGGGATTAATGGTGACCTGCTGGTGGTAATTGATGAAGAAGAACATCCTGATTTGATCAGAGAAGGCAACGATCTGATCTTTAACTTGTTTATAAGCATTCCCGATGCTGTTCTCGGTACTCATGTCGAGGTACCAACTGTGGATAATAATGTGAAAATAAAAATTGAACCAGGTACCCAACCCGGTAAGATCCTGCGTCTCCGGGGAAAAGGGTTGCCGGAAGTTAATGGATATGGCCGTGGCGATTTGCTCGTTAATGTGAATGTATGGATACCCAAAGGCCTGAGCAAGGATGAATTAAAAGTATTTGAAAAATTTAAGGATTCAGAATCCTTTATACCCGATCCTGATAAAAACGACAAAGGCTTTTTTGAAAGAATGAAAGGGTACTTTGAATAATTTAAAATCGAATAATTGAATTAAGAACAT
>JGI20214J51650_10001346_pt1 | contig 15601 bp, 26 predicted proteins | sample WetSurMetagenome_FD_51650 | JGI IMG/M metagenome (IMG submission 51650) | reverse complement strand
AATGGATATAGGGTGAATCCAGACAGTAATACAGATAAAATATGCTTCGGAAGAATAGTAGATTATTTTAATAACTGTGATATTGGAGCAAGTTCAAAGACAATGCTTATCGCGCTTTTAGATGGAACTCCTAAAGAAATAAACTATCCTCTTGACAATGGTGATTTTGAAAGATGTTATTCAGTATTTGATAATTTTCCTGATTTATTCAATAACATAGATAAAGTTTCAAAATTAAGCAATGAATGGAAGTACATAACACTAATATGGAAAACTTTTGGATTGAAATATTGCAAAGAAAATATAGATAGCACATCGCTTTTAGCAGATATTATAAAACAGTATATGAATTGCCCTTTTAGCAAAGATTCCGTTAGCCAAATGAGAAAAATGTTGAAAAACTGTAAATAACATTGGAGAATATAATGTGTCGTGATTTTGAAGATTGGATAAGAAAAGAAGGATTTGATTATTGTACATTTAGTGACCCATACAATAATATGAGAAAAAGCTTTTATAAAGGAGAGTCTATAAGGGAAGAAGCTATATTTGAAGTACTTAAAGATAAGTATAATTTCTCTAAAAAGCAGACTGATGAAATAAGATATGAAATAAGATACAGGCAGGAAAGTAAGGGAGGAAAACAATGAAAAAGGAAATAACTTTTGATTTGATAAAAGATGCAGTACTTTCATGTTTTGAAAAGACTGACAACAGCAATGATGATTATCAATGCTACAACGGAGACTGGTATGTTCCAATTTGTGGCTGTGACACATTGCAGGACATATTAGACACTTTAGAATGTACAATAAGTGATAACAAAAATGACATTTAATGGTTTTGCTGTAGACAGAACACATATAGATACGGAAGAAAAATGTGTTCATTTATATGCTATGAAGCATAATATTCCATACAAATATTTTTGCAATTATAAGGATGTTCCTATTGGATGGATTCCGGTAGGAACAATAGACTGGTTTTTGAAGGGTACTGGACTAGAAATAAAAGCAAGTGGAAACAAACCTGATTATGCTGACAACTATCCATCTTTTCTGAAACCGTATCTAAACAGAAATTTGTATATAAGTGATAAATGGCCTGATTATCCAGTATTCATAAAGCCATCGGATAATCTTAAACGGTTCAACGGATTTATAACCGATGGAACATATAAACACAAAAAGAAACCGCCGTTTTTCATTTCAGATATAGTCCATTTCATTGATGAATGGAGATACTATATAACTAATGAAAAAGTAGTAGGTACTGGCTGGTATGCAGGAAGGTCTGGAATATCTATGGAAGAACCTATTGCTCCCGATATATCAACACTTGGAATAGATTATCCGAAAAGGTGGTATGGAAGCATAGACTTCGGAATAGAAGAAACTAAAGGATTGACTTTTATAGAAGCGCATCCACCTTTTGCTGTAGGTAATTATTTGGGACTTGGTTCAGATGCTTATGCAGAATGGCTAGTTACTGGCTATTTGTATCTAATGGAAACATATAATCATAATACTTCCCTTAAAAAAATGTAACCTATTGTATAGATTAGGCGTATTTCGTAAGTTATATAGAGTTGTGTTAAATACTACAATATAGAAGATTAAACATTGATAAAAGTCATAAACCGAGCAAACACCTAAGTTCATAGCAATGTCCATTATGTAATTATGTAACAATAATATAAATTGCCTATTTTGTTATACCAAAATATAACACAAATATAGGCTATCTCTATTGACAAAACGATGTTATTGTGATATTGTAATTACAAGGAGCAAATATGAAGAAAAATACAAGGAATGAGCAGTTCACTATTACAAGAGACATTGTTATTCCGAAATGAACAGTTCTAAAAGAATGGAAAGGACGATATGAGGTTGTATTAGGAATAACGAAAGATTCTGTTGCTTATTTTTCTATGGACATGGAAGATATAAAAGAGTCTGATGGTTTTGCAGTTGATATGAATAACGAGGAGCAAAAATGAAACAGGTTATACAGATTAACAGTTTGGAAGCAATTGAAAAACTGATTGGTGGAGATTCTGATATTGAAGTAAATATACGGAATAATGTTGTACAGAATTTTTCAAAAAAATATTTAAAATCAATAGCACATGAATTGTGCTGCAAAATTAGCGATGATTATATTTTAAATCGCGTAGAAAACAACATTAGAGATGAATTGTATAAATACCGATATGACGGTCAGGGAAGAAGGATATATGCAGGATTAAAGGAAGGTATAAATCCATCGGATGAATTTATTTCCCAGAATAGAAAACGTATAGGAGATATTGTAAACAGAAAAATTGATGAAACCATATGTGGAAAGATAAACAAAATAGATTCATACGTAGATACTGCACTTAAAGACAGAATAGATTATATAATGAGAGAGAGTGGATATAATAATATGATTTCAGAAATGAACAAAGCAAAAGAAGAAGTCGAAACATATTTCAAAGAGCTTGAGAAAAACATGGATTCAAAATTAAGCGAAATGATTGCTGAAAAATGTAGAAATATAATGGAGCGATATAAAAATGAAACAAAATAGTATTGATATATCCTATGCACATATAACTCTTAGAAATGGAGAGAAGTTATATGTTGCGTTTGAAGATGAAGCTACTAAAACTATGGCGGTATGTGGACTTCCTTCATGTATTATGTGCAAACTAAAAGATATTCCAGAAAAAGATAAACCTGTACATTATTGGTTTTATGGGGATAAGAGCATAAAACAGGTTATGTCAAACAGAATAGCATACAAATAAGGAGATAAATTATGGAAGGAACAGTTACTATAAGTCTGGACGAATATAATAAACTAGTTAATACTGCTGAAAAAAATGAATCAAAAAAAGATGAATATAATAATGATGGACTTAAAGCGTGCCCATTTTGTAATAGTGAACTACCGCCAGCCTAAAGACTGACAGCTTTATTTTTCGCTTCAACCAGACTGTTTGCTGCGTTATCAGCTTTCACCAATAATGAAGTATTTACCAGACTGTCCACGGAGGTTCGTTCCAGACACTCAGCTCTCTTTGTCGAGCCAAACATTTTTACATTTCTAGCAGCGTGAATATCTCTGTCATACTCATATCCGCAGTCACATTTATAAATACGGTCGTTAAGTGTTATTCCGGTATTTATGCTTCCGCAGACGGGACAGGCTTTAGTAGTAGGCACCCATCTTGATATTTCAAACGAACGTCCAGACTTCTCAAGTTCAACAAGTCTTGCCTTTATCCGTCCCATATACGAATGCTGTATGTTATGGGCAAATCCTTTATTGAACTTCTTCCACTGGCTTATCTGTTCATCCTGAAAATAGATGATGTCATAGGTTTTAAGAAGGTGCGACATCAGTTTATTGCTGTCATCATCCCTCTTGTTGATCTGATGCTCATATGTACGCTTTATCTGACAGAGACACCTGTAGTACCGCTTTGACCCTTTCTGTTTTTTAGCCAGCTTACGCTGTAAAAACTTAAAGTGGTCATCTTCTTGCACACTACAGTTATATTTCTCACCGTCAGATGTCGTTATATTATCTTTTATGCCGAAATCAAGTCCTACTGTCTTTCCGGTGGCCGTTCTTGCACTTTCTTTCGGTATATATACTGTTACCTTTATATAATAACCCGATGCTTTTCTTATGATATTTGCATTTGCAACTTCATATCCGGGTATGTTTATAAACTGCTCAAGACCGTATACAGCAAGGTTCCTGAACATGGGGATTGATATCCTTTTAGACGAGCTAACCTTAAGCATTCCAGTCTTCAAAGGTATACAATTGCATTCTTTCCTGAACCTTAGTTTACCTACATGCCTGCCCTTATTCTTAGCCTTTGACAGGTTCATTATATCAGTCTGTACATGCTTTATGATATTCTGGTGTACTCCAGTCTGCATAGTAAGTTTCCGTTCTACAATATTATGGTCTTTATCAAAGTTCCGTACTGTCCTGTGTTCTTTATATTCATAATGGAATACATCTTTAGAAGCAATGACATCATTTTGTATCCACTTTGCTTCCCGGAACAACCCGGACAGCTTCTTAAAATCCTCTTTCGACGTATGATGACAGTCAACTTTCAGCTCAAACACTTTTACCGTCTGCGTCTTTCTTTTGAGTGAGGTATTTCTCAGTGTCTGTCTTATCTGTTCGTTTTTTGTCATCATCTATGTTATAAACCTGTCCTGCCTTATTGTCAATATGTTTTACTTATATTTCCAGTTTTATATGTAATTATATATTGACAAAATGTTGTTTACGTATTACACTATTAATAGTGCGCATTAGAAGCAGTTCATATGCCGACTTAAAAGTACGGCATCTTTCCTGTTTTTCCGCTGTAAAGATTGTGGAATATCAGTGATAGTTGGAGAACCGTCAACACAATCTAAAATGTTGAAAAGATTAACAGACTCAGATACAGAACTATTTAAAGATAGATGGAATAATAGGAGTTAACAAATGATCACATTAACAGAACATGATGCAGACAGTATTTTGAAAATACTTAGAAAAGAAATAGAGTCTATGGTATCAGGTTATGAATCGCTGAATAATATGATTCTGTCACTTATTTCAAGTCTTTCCGATGGTAAAGAAGAAGAATTAGAAAAATACGAAAAGGAAAAGATAGACAACGAAAAAACGTATTATAAAAAACTTAAAGAATATGATGATATGATTCTATTACTTACTACCGGGAGTGAGATTAAATAGGAGAACATTAAACAAATGGAATTTAAGCCTATTGAAGAATTAAACAAAATGACATATACACAACAATTAGAGTATGTATTAAATTTGTGTATTATTACATTATATGAATCTATTGAAATAGCACCATTGGACGCAATTCCTCCTAACAACGGAGATGTTATTCAGGAAGCTCAAGCAATATTAGATATGCATAATAACAAGAAGAAATAGGATAAATAAAATGACATAAATGAACAAAAGGATATGATATGAATATTTTAAATTATTTGTATGTAGAATTGATACTCAAGCCATATTTTTTATTTAAAATACTATTCGGTAAGTATTTTGGAATAGCTATGATTAAATGCATTTTAGACGGAAAATATGGAACTTCCTATTATATGGAATTAAAAACTAATATTTTAGATGCCGTGCACTTGCTTTTGTTAGACGATTATTCAAAATGAAAATAAAAGGAGGTAAGATAAATGGCTAAAAAATATACAGACGAATGTATTCTTGCAGGGGAATTTGAATGCACTTGGTACCATAGGTTATGTAATATGCATACAGCAGAAAACAAAGACTGTATAGAAGCAGGTGGTATCGCTATATGTGGAGAATTTATTAATGGCTATGATTTTTCGTTTATGAATGAAAATGTATATTTGGATAATATCGGAATGCACGAAGGTGATAATATATTTCTACTTGAGAATACCGCAATTGAACAATTAGTATCATTTATTATAAGATTCAATAAAATATATAAAAAAATAGTGCTTATTGGCATATGCATGGATGATATGGCGTTAGAATATGATGAATACAGACCTCTTGTTTTTGAAGATAGTTTATGTAATAGACATTATATTCATATTCCATATTCAAAATGGAAAGAAGATTTTTCTATGATATAACCACCATTTTGCGGATATCCGTAAAATGGTATTGATTAAAGGATAATTAAACAATGATAAAATCAGAAGATGAACGTTTTATATTTGAACAAAGTGAGTTAGATGAAATGAGGCGTAATATGACACCATATGATTTTGAAAAAAAATATGGATTAACATGGACTACAATGTCATACGAGTGTATAAAATGGGATTATTATAAACATTGTCGTGCTTTGAGACAAATATTTAAAAACAGATAATATAAATTCTGCGATAATCACAATATCAAGTAAAGTAATAATAGCCAGAAATGGAGATATTTTTGAAGAATTAATTAATAAGCAGAAATAAATATATAATGATAGAAATTAATATCTAAACCAAACCGTAAACCCATAATCTGTAGTTTCAATATTAATCACGTCAAGCGTTGTTATATTTCTTTTTAAAATACCTTCTTTGAGTCTGCTTAATTCACCCTTAGCTATGACGAACATTCCAATATTAGACCGTGTTGTCACATCTTCTTTTTGTTTTTTCCTTAACATATATTCTCCCGAAAAAATAATTAAAAGAAAGTATATCCATCTGGATTAGTACCGATAAAACGACACTGCGCAGTTGATGATGTACTTCCAGCCTTTTTTGTGTTCATATTCAAAAGTTCCTGAACACGAATCCAGTTTTTAGAATTATCCCACCACCATCGAAAGCTATTTCTTTTCGGAAGCTCATTAACTTTCCGTTCAATATTGCGCATTATATTTAACTGCAATTCTGAACGGGTCATATATTCAAGTGGTTCTTCCATTTATTATCTCCTTTTATAAAAATTATATTATATAAATTTAAATTTGTCAACACAAATAACACTAAATAAACTTTTTGCTTGCATAATTAATAGACATCTGCTATATATACGTATAGGAGTTATAAATGATAGATTGCGTACCTATGGCAAAGAAAATGGTAGATATGGAAATAAGTATAAGTGACCTTGCAAAGAGTGTAGGTTTATGTCCTCTTACAATTAAGAAGATGATAAATGGCGGTGTATTCTGCACTAAACATCTTAGTGTTTTATGCAAGTATTTTAAGTGCCAGCCGAATGAGCTTATGAGGATTGTAAAATGATAGACTATAAACCTATGTTTAAACTTATGGTAGAAAGACACATAAGTCAGGTTGAACTTGGCAGAATGGCAGGACTCACAAAAAGTGAAATAAGCCGGATGCATTGTAAGAAAGGTATTTATTCAGGTACTCTTGAAAACATTTGCAAAGTACTCGGTGTAGGCATAGAAGATATAATGCAATTCAAGGAATAACAAATGGGAGTACTTACACCAACCGCTACTATATCAAAAATATCAAAGGATGAAAAACATGCAATTTCAAGATGTCTAAAAGAAATTATGCAGCGGGAAATGGTAGATAATGAAAAAGATATTGATACCGGTCAAATTGTAAAAGTAAAAAAGACATATGCACAAAAGTTTGCAGAGCATTGTATGGAAAATGCTTTAAGTCCAGACCCTAAAATATCAGCACCATTTTCAAGACTTGTTATAGAATATGTAGACGGTAAAGCTGCTGTTATGCAGGATGCTGAAAAAGATGAAACACCGGGAGTTAAATTCGTACTTGCGCCTGCTGTAAGTAAACAGGTAAAAGAAAACTCATTGAAAGGACTCCCAGATGATACTGAAAATGTTGGAATAAAAATAGATATAGATGATGTAGATGAAGATGATGAAATAAATTCAAAAGAGGATAATGATAATGCCGACGATTAAATATCAATTATCAGAACCTCAGTCAGAAATAATATCCTCTTCTGCATCACGTATTGTTGTGTGTGCAGGAAGACGTTTCGGTAAAACATGGGTTTCTGGTTCAATGATGTTTCAGGAGAGCACAAAAAAGGCAGACCGTCCTAAAAAAACTTGGTTTATATCTCCTACCAATGCGCAGTCCCGTGAAAATATGTGGAGAGACTGGATGGATAGATACATTCCTTTACAATATTATGAAAGGAAAGAAAAGGAAATGTATGCAAAATTCTATAGTACAAAATCTGAGGTTTATTTAAAATCTGCCGATGACCCTGAACATTTGAGAGGAAGTGGCCCAGATTTTGTTATATTTGATGAATACAGAGACCAGCCAAAGGGTACATATGACATTGTTTATCCTGCAACTACGGATAAGGGGAAAGACCATAAGTTACTTATTATTTCAACTCCTAATGGATATGATGAATTCTATGATTTGGCAATGAAAGCAAAGAGATTGCAGGAGTCAGGAAATAAAAACTGGGCTTATTTTCATTACACTTCTATAGACGGAGGCAATATAGAAGAAGAGGAAATTGAACAGGCTAGAAAAACCATGAGTCCAAAAATGTTTGCACAGGAATATCTTGCTTCTTTTGAAACAATGACTAATCGTATTTATGATGGATATACAGAATCAATAAACTCAAACAATAAAATAGATGCACTGATAAGAGAGGTTAATCTTCCACATGATATACTCGTTGGAATAGATTTCAACGTAAATCCTATGACAGCGGCCATTGCTTTTTCTGTACCCGATGCAGAACTTAAAGAGAGAATTATATTTTTCGATGAAATAAGTGAGAAAAATTCAAGTACACAGGCATTGTGCGATATGCTAAAAAAGAGGTTCACGGGTAAAAACATAATAACATATCCTGACCCTACTGGTAAAAAAAGACAGACATCTTCTATAGTAGGTAAAAGCGATTTTGATATTATTTTAAATAATGGATTCAAAGTATGCGCCCCTTATGCTCCATACCAAACCAGAGACAAATTTAACACTGTCAATGCGTCTTTAATGAATGCAAAAGGTGAATCAAGGGTATTCGTTTCTGCTACAAGATGTCCTCATTTAGTAAAATCATTAAACGGATATTCATACAATGATAAAGGTGAACCTGATAAAACGTCAGGATTAGACCATATAAGTGATGCTATGGCGTATCTGATATGTTACAGAATGCCATTCCTTCATAAGAATAGAATTTACATACCTAAAATTATAGGTATATAGGAGCTGAAATGGAAAAAGACACATATAACGCAGGTGTAATAGATTTGGATGGAGTTTCAACAGTAGACAGTCTCTATGTTGATTATAAATATCAGTGGGATATGATTGCTGACTGCATAGCAGGTGACGACAGGATAAAAAGCATAGACCAGTATTGTCCTAAAAAATATAAAGAACCAGAAGAATCTTATAAGGCTAGAAAAGGAAGAGCCACATTTGCCAACTTTACCGGACGTATACAGATGAATATTGATGGTATGCTTACACAGAAATTGCCAGAAATAATTGTACCGCAGGAATTTATAGATAAAGGATATCTCGATAATATAGATATGAACGGCACTACTATTTATCAGTTTACTTCTGATATGATAAATGACAACATTCCTACAAACTGGGGAGGAATACTCGTTGATTATCCAGAAGCAGACCCGGAAGAAAGTGTACTGGATGCAGAACGTAATAATCACAGGCCTTATTTAACATACTATTCAGCATATAATGTTATAAATTGGAAAAGACGTAGAGTTAACGGCATAAAAGTGTTGTCTATGGTCGTTCTTAAAGAAGAAGAAGATATAAGCAATGTAGAATTTGCACATGACAGATTATCAAGATTCAGGGTACTTGAGCTTGATGAAAATAATAATTATGTGCAGAAAATATATCACATAGAAGAAAATAAAAAATTCCTTTCAAGAGAAGTAAGGAAAGAGATAGTAAAAGTTGATGAAAGAATTATATACATGCACAATGAACCGATGAAGTTTATTCCTTTCATAACTATCCCCGGTGATATTCCATCAAAGTCGATGCTTTATGATATTGCTAAACTTAATATAGGACATTTCCAGAAATTAGTTGATTATGAATACGGAGTTCATATGACAACTCTTCCTACTATGTATACGACAGGACATACACCGGGAGTTGAAGATGATGGTACAAAGGAAGAGATAACTGTTGGTAAGGAAACAATGATAATGCTTCCAGAATCAGATGCAAAGGTTGGAATATTGTCTTTTGCTGGAGAAGGACTTACCCACAGTGAAAAAGCTATAGCAAATGCAGAATCACAGATAGGATATATGTTCTCAAGTATTACTTCAAAAGATACATCTACTTCTGCCGAGTCTGCCGACATACACCGTATGGGAGAAAACGCAAATCTTGCTACGTATTCAATCCGTATAAGTCAGGCAATGACAAAAGCGCTTAAAATAATGTGCGACTGGGCTAATATGGATTCTTCTATTGTATCATTTGCACTTAGCACTGACTTTGATGCCAAAGATAAAGATTCTAATATGGTCAACTCTCTGGCAAACCTGTTCAATACGAACCATCTGTTATCACTTCACGACGTGTATTATGTACTTAAAAATTACAATATTATCCCGAAAGATGAAACGTATGTGGATTATCTTGTACGTCTTGATTTAGACAAGGCACCGATTACGTCTATGGAAGCAAACAGGCTTTTTAACAAATACAAAGAAACCGGTAATATAGATATACCTGAATATGACATGTCTGTGAACGATGATACAAAAATTTCTAAAGGTAATGGTGTAAATGGATAGATTCGATGAATTCGCAAAACATTATATAGATTTGGAATTCTCTGGAAATACTGTATCTGAATATATGTCAGATATGCTGAATGATATGGAAAATGATATAAATGATTATATATCAGATGAAAAATCAGTACCAACAAAAAATGCATATAACAGGATTACTGATTATATAAATAAAAGCATATCTGATTACTCAGACAAAGTAAAAGAATACATAAATAAAACAGTAAATAAAACTATAAAGATGGAAGATAAATGGATAACTGGTATGCTTTCTGCATCCATAGCGGCAGATATTATCATTCCTAAAATTAATTTCATGCCTTTTAACGGAAAAATAACTATAGGTAAGTTTCTGGACGATGCGTTTGCTTCTATATATACATCTTATGATACAACAATAAGAACAGCATATATGTTCAAGAGTCAGTTATCATCACTTACTGATACATTGAAAAATAGAAATAACAATATAAATTCAAGAGCATCACAAACATCACAGGGAATAATACCGTCGGTAGCTAAAAACACAGACAGATATGTAATGGCAAGAGATAAATCAATTAAAATGTGGACTTGGATTTCAATGCTTGATATTGCTACCTGTATTTCATGCGGAGATTTATCAGGAACTACATATACTGATTTATCAAATGCACCACCATGTCCTTTACATGATAGATGCAGGTGTTATTTATACCCTGATAAGGCATCTAAACCGTCTTATTATGAATGGTTTGAAAAACAGGATGATAGTTATAAATATAAAATACTTGGTAAAACTAGGTATAATTTATACAAATCAGGTTTAAAAGTAAAAAATTTTGTTAATAATGGAAAAAAGTTAACACTTGAAGAAATATTTTCAAAAAAAACTTGACACATATTTAATTAGGTGTTACTCCTATTAGCAGTACAAGTATATTTATGTATAGTATATTTGTATTTTGATACATGGCACAGGAGTGCTTCCGCAGGAGCGGAGTTATCAAATTATAAAATCGCACATGCAGTGCGTATTGCAGGAGCAATTATGAAAATTGAGGATTTGAATGGTATCAAACCGGAAGGTTTGGAAGATGATGTCTGGTCAAAAGTTGCTGAATCTTTTGTATCTGCCCATGAAGCTGATGTTCTTAAATTGAAGACTAACGAAGTTGCACTTAAAAAAGAAAAAGAGGACTGGGCTGCAAAGTATAAAGATGTTGAAGCCAAGTACGGTTCTACTTCAGGAGAAGTTGAACAGCTTAAAAAACAGCTTGAGGAAAAAAATCCTGAGAAGATCAAAGAATTTTATACATCAGAGATTGATAAAACCAAAAAGCAGTATGAAGGTGCTGTAAGCGAACGGGATAAGACTATTAACGACTATAAGTCACAGATAGACAATCTGTCTAAGTTCAAACATGCAGTACAGGTTAACAACGTTTTTGATGAAGCTGCTAAAGACAAGAATATCGATACTTCTGCTTATTCATTTCTTCGTTCTACCGTTGTAGGAAAAGATGGTGAGAATTTTTCGGCAACGAATATTGATGGTAAAGATGTTTATATGAGTGGCAATGGCAAGACTATTGACCTTGCACTCAAAGAGTTCCTTGATACACCAACCGGTAAAAGGTTCCTTGTATCTGGAAATTCAGGTGGCGGTGGAAATGGTGGTAAAGGCGGTTCAGGCGGAGATGGATTGACTCATGATAAATGGGCATCTATGAGCGCACAGGAAAAAGCCAAATACTCAACAGAACATCACGGAAACCTGAAATTCGCTGATTAACAATTATTGGAGGATTTATTATGGGAGTACTTGATACTTACATTGGACATGCATGGGAAGCGGTAGAGAATCTTTCCCGTGAAACAGTCGGATTTATACCTGCTGCTTACAAAAGCACAAGTGCAAATAAAGTGAAATTCGGACAGGAAATACAGATTCCGTATGGAATTGTAGGTGATATGGTTGATACACCTATCGGATTTGCTGTTCCTACGGCACAGACAAATACTGATTCACTTGGATATGTGTCTCTTGTTATAAACAAGCGGAAAACAGTTCCGATTGATATTGACGGTGAAGATGAAGCCGGACTTGCAACTACCGGTACAGAAGCGGATGTGCGCCGTGACCAATTCTCAGAGGCTTTCAGAAAAATTGCAAACGCAATGGAAGCTGATATGGCATCTGCGGCAATTCTCGGTTCTTCCCGTGCGGTAGGTACGGCCGGTACATCTCCATTCAACACCGCTGGTGACTTTACAACGTTTGCTCTTGCACAGGACGTTCTTGATCATAACGGAGCATCACCTTCAGACCGTGTAATGATTCTTTCTACTGCGGCAAAGACAGACCTTGTTGGAAAACAGGGAACAGTGTTTAATGCTAATCAGTATGGAAGCACAGATGCACGTATGTGGGGCGTTATCAACGAGAATATGTACGGTTTTATGGTACGTTCTTCTTATGGACTTACAAAACATACAGCCGGAGCAGGAACACTTTACGTTCTCGCTGCGGCAGCAGAAGGAGTAGACACCGGTGACGGAGATACAGATCTTTCCGTTGGAACCGGTTCAGGAACGGTGCTTGTAGGTGATTACGTAACACTTGCTGGTGATACAAACAAGTATATCGTAGGAACTGGAATTACAGCACCGGGTACCATCGTACTTAACGCACCGGGACTCCGGCAGGATTCTGCAATTAGTACGGCTCTTACAGTGGGAAGTACTTATACTCCGTCTATTGGTTTCCAGAAGAACGCAATTGTGCTTGCTACACGTACTCCGTTCTATCCTAACGCAGGAGACGGAGCACTTGGACGTGAATACGTTACCGATCCTGTTTCCGGTATTACATTTGAAATAGCAATGTATCCGGGACAGCGCAAGACGCAGATTCAGGTATCCGCCTGTTGGGGTGTTAAAGTTGTAAACCCCAGACACGTTGTAACAATGCTTGGTTGATTTATATCCGGGGGAATTATCCCCCGGAGTTTTTGGAGGAATTATTTTGGAAAATGTAATTAACTATGTTACAATGACAAGATTTGCACCAGAGCGTCCCAAAGCTCCTACTTCTTATACGGTTCAGGAATGCGACATTGATAAAATGAAAGCTAGAGGGTGGATTGTAAAAGAAGAAAGCAAAGAATCTGTAAAAACTGAAATACAGGATGAAAAAATAGATGAAAGTGTTCCTGTTGAAAATAAGGAAGAAACACCATCCGAACCTGTTGCAAACAAACGTGGAAGAAAACCAAAGGCAGACAATCAGGAAGGGAACTAGAATATATGGCTGATATTGAATTTATCGTTGAAAACGGAACAAATGTAGTAAATGCAAACAGTTATGTAACGCTCTCATATTTTAATACATATTGTACTATTCACGGTTATGATATATCGGCATTTACTGATGAAGAAAAAAAGGTTCTTATTATAAAAGGTATGGAGTTTGTGGATAACTTTTTCCTGTGGAAAGGTTCAAAAAAATATGCAACACAGCCATTATCTTTTCCCAGAGTTGGAATATATGATAAAAATAGAGAAGAGGTTACAGGTATACCTGAAGGATTGAAAAAGGCTATATGTGAAGCATCTTTTATTGCAAAGACAAAAAACCTTTGGAATACAAAAAGCAGGAAAGGTGATATTGCAAAAGAGGCAGTTTCGGGAGCAGTTTCAGTAGCATATTTCCAGAACGAAGATTATAAAGTAAATAGTGCAGGAACTACCTATACATCTGTATATGAGTCGGTAAACATTCTTTTAAGAGGATTGTATAAGACGAGTGATACAGGGATATGTGTTCCTGTAAGATGGAGTGACTGATGGATTATGAAGGATTTTATGATACAGCATTAGACCTCATAGAAGAATATGGTAATGACTGTACTATACTCCATCCTGATGGAACATATACTACTAATCAAAAAGGCATGAAGATAAAAAACTATGTAGGAAATAATTGCAAAGCTATAAAAACAAATTATACAGCAGAAGATATAGGTAATTCTGGTAATTTAATAAAAGCAGGTGATGTAAAACTTATTGCAAGTTCTGTATTTGAACCTACCGAAGCAACAGATTTTGTTTTATATGGTTCAGATAGATTTACAATAATAACAAAGAATAAAATACAGCCAGACGGTGTTATAACCATAGTGTATATATTGCAGGGAAGAAAAGTAGAAAATGCCAGCTAATATAAAATTTACTGCAAAAATACATGGTAAATCTTCATTGGTATCAGATAAAAACATAACAGGTGTATTTGATGATATTACATATGAAGCACTCGGAATTGGAGTTTATAGAATAGGAAAGACTGCAAGACAGAGAAATATTTATCTTGCATCTATATTCTTTCAGAGAGTTGTTTCAAGGACACCATTGGATGAGAACTATATCAAATATAATGGTCAGAAACATGAAAAAGACGATGATGTTGTAAGAGAGTGTTGGTATCTTGAGTATAATGGCAAAAGAATATATTCAAGAGAAATCGGTATGGATTTATTTGAAGACATAGGAAATAAAGAAAGCACAGAAAGTATTAAATCTGTATTGGATAGATTTTTTCCGGAAGGTAAAGTTCCCAGACAGATTAAAATATATAATGACAACGAACGTATGTCATGGCTTGAATATGGTACATATGACGCAGATTCTAAAGGAATATCATATAGTTCTACGGGAATACCACATGGTATTGAAGATGGTTTTTCCATACAGGCTCCAGTAGGAATGCTTAGGATAACTATGGCAGAAGTTGGAGAAATAGCAGGAGAATCAAGCCATAAAGCTGCTTGGACTATAAGAAAAACACGTGATTATCCAAGCTCAGAACGTCTTGTGAAACTTGGTAAATATGTATCAGGAACAAAAAAAATAGATATAGGTAAAGTGGAGGACTTGTTTTGAACGATAGCGATGCAGAAGACGTGCTTATGACAGCAGTCAATAATATATCGTTCTCTGATTATGGATTTCCGGTTGTATACCAGACACAAACATTAAATAGACCTGATAAATATATAGAAGTAAAATTTATAAGAAAAGGAAGCGAAAAAAAAGAGCTTGGAAGAGATGGGTTTAATAAGTGGTCTGGAATTATGCAGCTTAATATATGTGTTGTATCAGGTGATTCTGTAGATTCTGCTGAATCAATGGCTACTAATGATAATATAAATATAATTTATAATAAAATATATGATACTTTTAAAAGTGGTACTTATATTAATGGCGTGAGGATAGTAAGAACATATAGAAATACAGGCGGTAAAATTAATGATGATA
>JGI20214J51650_10001345_pt1 | contig 15606 bp, 12 predicted proteins | sample WetSurMetagenome_FD_51650 | JGI IMG/M metagenome (IMG submission 51650) | reverse complement strand
TCAAGAACCTGCGCGATCTGCAGTTCCTGCGCCGCAACCTCGACGACTGGCGGTCCAAGCTGGGCGCCTTCGACGACATGCTCGCGACGCGCCGCCAGGGCTTCGCGCAAAGGCTGCCGGCACTGCGCGAGCGTGCCGGCGCGCTCGGCCTGCCGGCATTGCGGNTGCGGCGCGACGCGCTTGCCGCCGAACTCGCCGGGGCCGAACAGTCGCGCGACCCGGCGGCCTTCGCCGATGCGCGCGAACGAGCACTGCAGGCACGCATCGCCGATGTGCGCCGGGTGTTGCAGGCCGGCGCCGGCAACCCGGCGCTGGCCGACGCGGCCGAGCGGCTGCGCCGTGTCGAAGGCGCGCTCACCTGGCAGCTCGCGCAGGACGAGCCGGCGCGCTTGTGGGACGCGCACAAGGGCCTGCGCGCCACCGACCGCGCGCTCGCCCAGGCACAGGCGCACGACGCCGCGCTGGCGCGGGCCCAGTCCGAAGAACCGACGCGCTTCGAGCGCTTCGCTGCCCGCATCGCGGGGCTCGAATCGCGCATCGAGGCCTTGACGCCGCGCGTCGCGGCCCTCGACGCCGAACAACAGCAGGCCTTGCAGGCGCTGGCGGTGGCGGCGCTGAACGCNCAGAAGCAGCGTCTGGACGTCTACACCGCCCAGGCCCGGCTGGCGATCGCTCAGCTGCATGACCGCGCGCTGCTCGCCGGGCGCAACGACGACGATGCGCACTAGCACTAGCCTACTTCTCGTCGCGCGCGTCACGCTCGCCACGCTCGGTGCTGGCGCGCTCGGCGGCTGCGCCGCCTGGCGCCACCCTGCGCCGCCCGAGCCGCCGACGATCGCCAGCCTGAAGGGCCGCCAGGTCGAGCTGGCGCCCGACCCAGGCATCCGGACCAGCGATGCGCGCGCGATCGAGGCCTACCGCGACTTCCTCGCCGCGGCACCGCAAGCACCGCAACGTGCGCAGGCGCTGCGCCGGCTGGGTGACCTGGAGATGGGCCGCGCCGAACAGCAGGCCGGCGACGGCGGCGCGGCTGACTACCGGGCCGCGATCGAGCGCTACCAGGCCTTCTTGAACGCCTATCCGCGGGACCCGGCGAACGACCGTGTGCTCTACCAGTTGGCGCGCGCCTACGAAGAAGACGGCCAGGTCGAGTCCGCGCTGGCGACGCTGACCCGGCTCGTCCATGAGCACCCCGACACGGCCTACCGCGACGAAGCCCAGTTCCGGCGAGGCGAGCTGCTCTTCGCGACGCGCCAGTACGGCGCTGCCGAACAGGCCTATGCGAGCGTACTGCTAAGCGGCGCGGCGACGCCGCTGGGCCAGCGTGCGCTGTACATGCAGGGCTGGTCGCTCTACAAGCAGGGCCGGCTCGACGAGGCGCTGCGCCCGTTCTTCGGCGTGCTCGACGCGCAACTCGCCGCGCTCGGGCCGAACGACGCGCTCGAGCGCCTCGGGCGCGCAGAGCGCGAACTGGTCACCGACACCTTGCGCATCACGAGCATCGCGCTCGAGAGCCTGCAAGGCGCTGCGAGCATTGCGCCGCTCGTCGACAGCGAGCTGCGGCGCGGCTACGAGCACCGCATCTACGAGCAGCTGGCCCGGCTCTACCTGCACCAAGATCGGGTCAAAGACGCCGCCGATACGCTCGCCGCGTTCGCGCGCGCCCGTCCGCTGAACGCGCAGGCCCCGGTACTGCTGTCGCGCGTGATCGAGATCTACGAAGGCGCCGGCTTCGCCAACCTGGCACTCGACGCGAAGAAGGATTACGTCGTCCGCTACGGTGCCGACGGCGAGTTCCGCCGCGCCAACCCCGAGGGCTGGCAGCGCGCGCAGCCGCTCGTCAAGGCGCACCTGATCGAACTCGCACGCCACTATCACGCGCTGGCCCAGAGGGGCAAGGCGAGCGCCGACGTCGACGCGGCGGTGCATTGGTACCGCAGCCTGCTGGCCTCGTTCCCGAACGACGCCGAGGCGGCACAGAACGACTTCTTGCTTGCCGAGCTGCTGTTCGAGAACCGGCGCGACGCCGAAGCGGCGATCGAATACGAGCGCGTCGCCTACGCCTTCGCGCCCCATGCGCATAGCGCCGACGCCGGCTATTCGGCACTGCTCGCCTATGCCAGGCTTGGCGAGCGCGGGCCGGCGACGGTGGCCAGTGCGTTGCGCTTCGCCGACCACTTCGCGCAGGATCCGCGGGCCGGCAGCGTGCTGACGAACGCCGCCGACCAGCTGTACGCGCTGCACGACAGCACGCAGGCGAGTCAGGTCGCGCAGCGCGCGCTCGCGCTGCCGACACTCAGCGCGCAGGACCGGCGTACCGACTGGACCGTGCTCGCGCACACCGCCTTCGAACGCGCCGACTACGCCGCGGCCGAGCAGGCCTACGGCCAGGCGCTCGCCCTCACCGACGCCGGCGCGGCCGAGCGCAGCGCGCTCGTCGAGCGCCTCGCTGCATCGGTCTACCAGCAAGGCGATGCGGCGCGCGCCGCCGGTCGGCCGCGCGACGCGGTCGCGTTCTTCGANCGCGTCGCGCGGGTCGCACCGGGCTCGACCGTGCAGGCCACCGCGCAGTACGACGCCGCGGCCGCGCTCATCGCGCTGAAGGACTGGAGCGCGGCCGCCGATCAGCTCGAGGACTTTCGCCGCCGCTACCCCGGCCACCCGCTTCAGGNGCAGGTGGACGACAAGCTCGCCGCGGCCGACCTGGCGCTCGAGCGCTGGGGCCCGGCGGCGGCCGAGTTCGAGCGCATCGCGTCGACGAGCCGCGACGCCGAGGTCGCGCGCAGTGCGCAGTGGCAGGCGGCCGAGCTGCACGAGAAGGCCGCCGACGGCGGCGCGCCGGCGGCCTGGGCGGCCTACGTGCAGCGCTACCCGCACCCGCTTGAGCCCGCGGTCGAGGCGCGCTGGCGCGCGGCCCGGCTCGCCGGCGACAGCCGCAACGCGATGGTCTGGATGCAGCAGATCGTGCAGGCCGACGCGGATGGCGGCGCCGCGCGCAGCGCGCGCACGCGCACGCTGGCGGCGAAGGCTGCACTTGCGCTCGCCGAGCCGGTGGCCGCGGCCTTTCGCCAGGTGACGCTGGTCGAGCCGCTGAAGCGCACCCTGACGCTGAAGAAGGCGCGCCTGGAGCAGGCGCTGGCGGCCTACGCGGCCGCGGCCGACTACGGCATCGCCGAGGTCAGCACGGCGGCGACCTTCGACACCGCGATGCTGTACCAGGACTTCGGCCGCGCGTTGCTCGCCTCGCAGCGGCCGAAGCGCCTGAGCAAGGCCGAGCGCGAGCAGTACGACGTGATGCTCGAGGAGCAGGCCTTCCCGTTCGAGGAAAAGGCGGTCGCGTTGCACGAGGTGAACGCGCACCGCGCCGCCGCGGGCGTCTACGACGAATGGGTGCGCAAGAGCTTCGACGCACTGGCCCGGCTGCAGCCGCTGCGCTGGGGCAAGACCGAGCGCAGCGACGGCGCCGGGCCGCTGGCCGCGCTCAACGAGCAAGGCATCGCGTTGCGCCGCGAAGGCCGATTCGCCGAAGCGCGCGCGGCCTACGAGCNGGCGCTGGCTCAGGACCCGAACCGCGTCGCACCGCTGCTCAACCTGGCAATCCTGAACGACCTCTACCTCGGCGACGGCGCGCAGGCGCTGGCGCTCTACGAGCGTGCGCTGGCGCTCGCCGTTCCGGCCGACGCGCCGGTGGACAAATGGGTCGCCGACTTGAAACGACGCCAGGCCACGGCCAAGCTGGTCAGCCGCAAGGACACGCCATGAGACGACTGCTGCTGACGCTCGCGCTGACGACGAGCTGGGCCGCGGCGCAGGATCGCGCCGACATCGACAAGACGCGGATCATCGGCAACCGCGAACTGCCCAAGGTGCTCTACATCGTGCCCTGGAAGAAGCCGCCGCCCGGCGTCTTGAGCGGCCGGCCGGTCGCCAGCGTGCTCGACGAGGCGCTCGCACCGATCGACCGCGACGTGTTCCGGCGCGAGATCGCCTACCGGCAGCAGCTCCAACCCAGCCCCCCTTCAGCCACGGAGAAAACGCGATGAATCCCTTAGATACGGCGGTCAAGTTCTTTCAGGACTGCGGTCTGTTCATCTACCCGAGCCTGACGATCATGGCCATCGGTCTGGCGATCGCGATCGAGCGCGTGATCTTCCTCGGCCGCGCGCGCAGCGAGAACCGGCGTCTGTGGGATCAGGTGCTGCCGATGCTGCAGGGCGGGCGCTTCAAGGAGGTGCACGGCATGGCCAGCGCCAGCGACGCTGCAATCGGCAAGATCGTCGCGAACGGCCTGACGCGCATGCACAGCGCGCGTCGGCGCGAGGACATCGACGCTGCGATGGAGGAGGGCATGATGGAGATCGTGCCGCGGCTCGAGAAGCGCACGCACTACATCGCGACCTTCGCCAACGTGATCACGCTGGTCGGCCTGCTCGGCACCATCATCGGTCTGATCAAGGGCTTCACCGCAGTCGCCGCGGTCGACCCGGCGCAGAAGGCGGCGCTGCTCTCGCACAGCATCTCGATCGCGATGAACAACACCGCGTTCGCGCTCATGGTCGCGATTCCGTTCCTGCTCATCCATTCGTTCCTGCAGGCGCGAGCGTCGGAAATCGTCGACAGCCTGGAGGTGGCGAAGATCACCTTCTTGAACCTGGTCCAACGCCTGGCCCACGAGCCGGCAGCGGCGTCGGCACGCTGAAGCGCCGGGAGCGACGATGCGCGTGCGACGCCTGAACAAGACGCCAGCGCAGCTGGAGATCACCGCGTTCATCAACCTGATCGTGGTGCTGGTGCCATTCCTGCTATCGACCGCGGTCTTCACGCGGCTCGCGGTGCTCGACCTCGCGCTGCCGGCGCCGTCGGCGGCGGTCGAGCAGCTGAAGGTCGACAGGCTGCAGCTCGAGCTCGTGATCCGGCCTGACGCGGTCGAGGTCGGTGACCGCATCGGCGGGCTGATCCAGCGCTTCGCGCGCGGCGCCTCCGGCATCGACACCGCCGCGCTGTCGACGCTGATGCAGCAGCTGAAGGCACGCTTTCCGACGCAGACCGACGCCAGCGTGCTCGCCGAGCCCGACACGCCCTATGACGACATCGTCCAGGTGATGGACGCGGTGCGCCGCGCCGACCTCGTGCAGGGCGAGCGGGTCGAACACCGGGACTTGTTCCCCGACATCGCGGTCGGCGACGCGCCGCTGCGTCAAGTGACGAGGACACGATGAAGCTCAGCCCGCTGCAAAGGCGCGCCGAAAGGCGCGGCCGCAACGCTTCGATGGTCGACATGAACCTCGTCTCGCTCATCGACGTGTTCACGATCCTGATCTTCTTCCTGCTCTCCAGCGCCGGCGTCGAGACACTGACGAGCACGAAGGCAATCGACCTGCCGCTGTCCAGCGCCGACACGACGCCGCGCGAGACCGCGGTGCTCGTCGTCGCCACCGACGAGATCCTGCTGCAAGGCCGGCATGTCGCGACGGTGGCTGAGGCGCTCGGCGACGGTAGCGCCGAGATCGCGCCGCTGAAGGCCGCGCTCGTCGCGCTACCTCGGCACGACCGCGTGACCATCCTCGGCGACAAAAGCGTGCCCTATCGCCTGCTGCGCAAGGTGATGGCGACCAGCACCGCGGCCGGCTTCGCCGACGTCTCGTTCGCGGTGCGCCGCAAGGACGGTCTGTGAGTGCGGCCGCGATGGCGCTGCCGGTCTCGTTCCGGCGCCCGGTACTGCCCTGGGCCGCGGCGGCCGACGACGAGCGGCGCTTCAAGCGCATCCTTCGCCTGGTGCTCACCGCGGCGCTGATCGCCGCCCTCGTGCTGCCCTGGCTGCCGACGCCGCAACCCGAGCCGGGGGAGGTGGTGAAGCCGCCGCTGCCGACCGCGCGCCTGTTGCTGGACCGGCAGCCACCGCCGCTTCCCAAGCCGCCGGCGCCCGCGCCGCAGGCCGCGCCAATACCGCTGGCCAGGGCCGAGACTGCGGCGCCGAAAGCGGCGCGGCCGCTGCCCCGGCAGCCGACCGTGCCCGAGGCGCGGCGGCCGGTACCGGGCAAGCCGCCGGGCGAGGTGTCGGCGCGGCGCAAGGCCTCGGGCATGGGGCTGCTGGCGATGAAGAACGAACTCGCCGAGATGACCGGCGCGCCGGTCGCGGTTCAGCTGCGCCAGGACATCCGGCCCGGGCGCGGCGTCGGCACCGGCAGCGGGCCCGGCGTCGGCGCCGGCACCGAGTCCGGCGTGCCGGTGCGCGCGATGATCACCGCCGCCGCCGGCCGCGGCAGCGGCGGCATCAACACCGCCGGCTACAGCCGCGACACCGGCGGCGGCGGCCTCGCCGGACGCGCGACCACGCTCGTCGAGGGCGTGGCCGGGGGCGGCGGTGGCGGCGGCGCGGGCGGTGGCGGCGGCAGCGCGAACGGCGGTGGCGCGGCCGGCGGCGGCACGCTGCACAAGGGCGGCAGCTCCAAGGCGAGTCGCTCGATCGAGGAGATCAAGCTCGTCTTCGAGCGCAACAAGGGCGCGATCTACGCGCTCTACAACCGGGCGCTGCGCGACGATCCGGCACTGCAGGGCAAGGTCGTGCTCGAGTTGAAGATCGCGCCGTCGGGAGCGGTCGAGAGCTGCCGGCTGCTGTCGAGTGAGCTCAAGGCCGACGCGCTCGAGCACAAGTTGCTCGCGCGCGTGCGCCAGTTCGACTTCGGTGCGAAGGACGTCGCGACCATGGTCGTCAGCTGGCCGGTGGACTTCCTGCCGTCATAGCCGCGGCCGGCGCGGTGGCAAGATCGGCACCGTGAAAGCGCGCCATTCGGGCCCGGGCGGCCTCGTCTACTCCACCGACGGCGGCCGCATGTGCCCGGCCTGCCGGCGTCCGCTGGCCAATTGCGTCTGCGCCGCGCCCGCCGCGGCGCCGCGCGGCGATGGCATCGCGCGCGTGCGCCGCGAAACCCAGGGCCGCGGCGGCAAGGCGGTGACGGTGATCCGGGGCCTGGCGCTGGACGCCGACGCGCTCGCGGCGCTGGCCAAGCTGCTGCGCAGCGCCTGCGGCGCCGGCGGCACGGTGAAGGACGGCGTGATCGAGGTCCAGGGCGACCACGTCGAGCGCGTGCTCGCCTGGCTGCAGCAGCAAGGACTGAGCGCGAAACGCGCCGGCGGCTGAGCGACGTGCGTCCGAACGATCGCGCGAGTTTGAAACAAGGGATCTCGACACCCCGCGGAGGCGCTGCCGCCGGCCTAAGATGTGCCGATGGCTGGATTCGACGACTCGACGCTCTGGCGCATCAGCGCCTACGAGCGGCTGCGCGCGGCGGGTGCGGCCGGGCTCGACGCCGGCGCGACGACGCTGCTGCCCACGACGCTGCAGGCCGAGCTGGGCCGACTGCAGGGCGGCGCCTCCGCGGGTGACGTGCTCGAGGTTGTCGCCGCCTGTCTGCGCCACCGCGAGCCGGCGCTGCTGAACCTGGCGCTTGGCGAATGCGTCTGGCCGCTGACGCTGTTCCCCGGCCAGCAGCTCTACCACTCGCCGCGCGATGCGGCGGCGCTGCTCGCGTTGTCCGGGCTGCAGACGCTGCGCCTGATTGAGGCCGAACGCCCGGGGGTGCGCCCGCCGGGGCACGTGATGCACGAGCGCATCGCGGGGGCCGACAAGTACCACCCGCTCGCGCCGCTGCTGTGGACGCTGGCGCTGCACGGCCCGCGCCCGGCGCTGCTGGCCGAGATAAGCGGTCGCGCGGCCTACCGGCTCGCCAGCGGCCACTCCGAGGACTGCGCGCTCGCCCCCGGCGCGCTCGCGCCGGCCGTGACGCTGCTGCGCCGGCGCGCTGTGTCGCTGCGCGAGATCGCGCGCTGGCCCGGGCTCAGCGTCGAGCGCGCGAGCCGGCTGCTCAACGCGCTGTACCTGACCGATGCGTTGATGGTCACTCGCAGCCACCCGTCGGCGCGCAAGGCGCCGCTGGACTGGCGAGCGCTGCTCGGCCGCGGGCGCTGAGATCGGCGTCGCCGCCGCAGCGTCGGCCGCGTCTGGCCTCGAACGCGGGGCCGGCCTATTCCGGCGCCACCGGAGTCTGGGCGGCGCGCGCCGCCAGCGACTCTCGCAGTTTCTTCAGCCGCTCGCGCGGGTCCTCCTTGACCACCGCCTCGTCGAGCTTCATCTCGGCGATGAAGCGGCTGGGTACGCCGGCGACCGTGTCGCGCCCCTTCTTGCGCCGGCGCAGCGTGCTCACCACCAGCGTGCTGCGTGCGCGCGTGATGCCGACGTACATCAGCCGACGCTCTTCCTCGAGCCGATCGGGCGTCATCTCTTCGTCGCCGCTGCGAAACGGCAGCAGCCCTTCGTTGACGCCGGCCAGCACCACGTGCGGCCACTCGAGCCCCTTGGCGGCGTGCAGCGTCGACAACGTGACCACGTCCTGCTCGTCGCCGCGCTCGGCCAGGCTGATGATGACGCTGATGGTCTGCGCGACCTGCAGCACGGTCTGGCGCTCGCTCTCGAACTGGCCGCCGTCCTGGGTGAGCTGGCCGCCGCAACGCTTGGCGATCCAGTCGACGAAATCGAGCACGTTGGCCCAGCGCGCGGCGGCGAGCTTCTCGCTGTCCTCGCCGTCGTGCAGGTGCTGCTCGTAGCCGATGTCCTTGAGCCAGCCGAGCAGCAGTGCCTTCGCGTCCTCGGCGCCTGCCGTGTGGCGCGCGCGGTGCTCGAGCTCGCCCACCTCGCGCCCGAACTCGCGCAGCGCGTCGATCGCCTTGCCCTTGAGCGCACTGGCCAGGCTGGGCGAAAACAGCGCCTCGAACAGGCTCGTCTTCCACTTGCCGGCGAATTCACCCAGTGATGCCAGTGTCTGGTGGCCGATGCCGCGCTTGGGCGTGGTCACCGCGCGCAGGAAGGCGGGATCGTCGTCGGCGTTGACGAGCAGGCGCAGCCAGGCGCAAAGATCCTTGATCTCGGCGCGGTCGAAGTAGCTCTGCCCACCCGAGACCTTGTACGGGATCTGCGCCGCGCGCAGCTTCTGCTCGAACACGCGCGCCTGGTGGTTGGCGCGGTAGAGCACGGCGAAGTCGGCCAGCTTGTTGCGGCCGTCGGCGCTGCGCAACGCCTGGATGCGTGCCACCGCGCGCTCGGCCTCGTGCTCCTCGCCGTCGCATTCGAGCACGCGCACCGGCTCGCCGTCGCCGAACTCGCTCCACAGCTTCTTCTCGAACAGCTTCGGGTTCTTCGCGATCACCGCGTTCGCCGCGCGCAGGATGTGGCCGGTGCTGCGGTAGTTCTGCTCGAGCGCGATCAGCTTGAGCGAAGGGTAGTCCTGCGGCAGGCGCTTAAGGTTCTCGATCGTCGCGCCGCGCCAGCCGTAGATGCTCTGGTCGTCGTCACCGACCGCGGTGAACACGCCCTGTGGCCCCACCAGCGCCTTCAGCAGCTCGTACTGCACGGCGTTCGTGTCCTGGACTTCATCGATCAGCACATGGCGGAACTGCGCCTGCCAGGTCGCGCGCGCATCTTGATCGTGCTGCAACATCTTGAGCGGCAGGCCGATCAGGTCGTCGAAGTCCACCGCCTGGTAGGCAGCGAGCCGCTCCTCGTAGCGCGCCATCACGCGCGCGGCGACGCGCTCGTCGTCGTCCGCCGCGGTCGCCGCGGCGCCGGCCGCATCGAGGCCCTGGTTCTTCCACAGGCTGATCGTCCATTGCCAGCGCCGCGCAAGCGCGTTGTCGCTGCAACCACCAGCGTCGCGCAGCACGCCGAGGACGTCGTCGCTGTCGAGGATCGAGAACTGCTCCTTCAGCCCGAGCCGGTGGCCGTCGCTGCGCAGCATGCGCACGCCCAGCGAATGGAAGGTGCTCACCGCGAGGTCACGGGCCGCGCGTGCGCCGACGAGCGCCTTCGCGCGCTCGCGCATCTCCTGCGCCGCCTTGTTCGTGAAGGTGATCGCGGCGATCTGCTTCGGCTCGAGCCCGGTCTGCAGCAGGCGCGCGATCTTGTGCACGATGACGCGCGTCTTGCCAGAGCCGGCGCCGGCGAGCACGAGGCTGGGGCCGGCGAGATGGTGTACGGCCTGGAGCTGGGCGGCGTTGAGGGAGGCGGGAGCGTCGGCCATGGTCGGGGCAGGGCCGCGGATCATAGCGGCGGTCCCGTGGGCCGGCAGGTGCCGGCGGTCAACTCGACGCGGCGGACGCCGCGGGCGCGGCCGCAGTGTCATCGGCGCCGAGGTGGATCAGCCAGAGCCGGGCGATCTCGCCCAGGCTGCCGCCGCGGTTCTGCAGCGACTCCAGGATGGCGCGCGCCGCCTCGTCGCGCCCGGCCTGCGCCGAGACCCAGGCCAGGCGCAGCCGGGCGCGCGCGGGTCGGGTCACTTCGCCCTGCGCCAGACCTTGCTTGACCAGCCCGATGCCGCGCTCGGCCTGGCCTTCGGTGGTGTAGGCCAATCCGGTGGCCACGCGCAGGTCGCCGCTCGCGCCGGGACCGGGGTCGGTAGCGCGCGCGAGGTGGCGCGCGTCATCGTCGGCGAGCTTGTGGACGCGCTTGCGCAGGGCCTCGTGCGTTGCGGCGTCGGGGCCGGCGCCGAGCACACCGGCGGCGAAGCCGGCGTCCAGAACTTGCTTGGCCTCGCCCGGCAGATTGGCCTGCAGCGCGAGCTCGGCCAGGCTCGTGTACTCGGGTGCGTCCTCCATCGCTCCGGTGGCGAACAACAGCCGGTAGCTGTCGATCAGCAGCAGCGGGTCGAAGCCGCTCTCGCGCTGCAGCCGCTCGATGCGTTCTCGCCAATAGGCCGCGCTCGGGTGGTAGCGCAGCAGCTGCTCGAGCGTGTGCAGATAGGCCTTGTCGTCGCCGGCTGCCGCCTGGCTGGCCGCCTCCCGGCGCAGCGTCGCTTCGGTCGGTACGCTGCCGCTGCCAATGCCCGCGGTCGACGACAGCGGAGCGCTGCAGAGCAACGCCGCTGCCAGCATCGGAGTCAAGCATCGGATCAGGCGGGCCACGGCAGATTGTCGATGGCGCGTGGGCGTCGCGCGTGCCGGGACCCCGAAACCGGCNGGGCCGTGACCTTGGCGAGCAACTCCTGCCTGCTCGAGACCGCAGAGGATGACACTGCCGACATCTGCGCGTATCTTTGATCGACGATGGCGGCCATGCTCGATGAAGCTTCTCCTGTCGACAGGTTGGAACAGGGCTTTGATGCCGCGGCGACGGGAGAGTTCGAGCGGCGCGAGCAGGACTGGCGCAACGGCGCGGTCGTCTACCAGGTGCTGGTCGACCGCTTCGCGCCGCCGGCTGACCTGGACGCCAAGCGCGCGCTGTACCTGCCACCCAAGGTGGTGCATCCGTGGAGCGACCTGCCCACGCCTGGACATTACGTCGAGTCGGCCAGGGTCTGGAGCCACGAGATCGACTTCTGGGGTGGTGACCTGAAGAGCCTCGAGGGCAGGCTCGATTACCTGCAGGGCCTCGGCGCCGACGTGCTCTACCTGAACCCGATCGATCTCGCGTACACGAACCACAAGTACGACACGCTGGACTACCAGCAGGTCTCGCCCGAGTACGGAACGCGCGCCGACGTCAAGGCGCTGGCCGCCGATCTGCACCGGCGTGGCATGAAGCTGGTGCTCGACGGCGTCTTCAATCACATGGGCCGCAACGCACCGTTCTTCCGCCAGGCCGAGGCCGACCCGAAGAGCCCGTACCGGGACTGGTTCGTCTTCGGTCCGCAATATCCGGGCGGCGCGCGCGCCTGGGCCGGGGCGCAGAACCTGCCCGAACTGAACCTCGAGAACCCCGCGGTGCGCGCCTACCTCTGGGGCAACCCCGATTCGGTGGTGCGCGGCTGGCTGCGCGACGGCGCCGATGGCTGGCGGATCGACGTGGCATTCGATATCGGATTTCGCTTCCTCGCCGAGCTGACCGAGGCTGCGCACGCCGAGAAGCCNGGCGCGCTGGTCGTCGGCGAGATCGCGAACTACCCGCAGGAATGGTTGCCTGCGGTCGACGGCGTGCTTGGCTTCACGCTGCGCCAGCTGATCCTGCGCACAGCNGCCGGCCGCATCGACGGTGCGACCGGNGGCCGAATGATGGCGCGCCTCATTGCTGACGCCGGCGTCGACAACATGCTCAAGAGTTGGCTCTACCTGGGAAACCACGATACCGAGCGGCTGGCGACGGCACTGCCCGACGAGCNCGAGCGCCGCCTCGCNCAGGTGCTGCAGTTCACGCTGCCGGGCTCGCCCAACATCTACTACGGCGACGAGCTCGCGATGACCGGCGGCGCCGACCCCGAGATGCGCGCGCCGATGCGCTGGGACCGGGTGCGCGACGACGACGCGGCGCTGGCGTGGACGCGCCGGCTGGTCCAGCTGCACCGCCAGCAGCGCGCGCTGCGCATTGGCGACTTCCGTCCCGCGGTGGCGAAGCGCTTGTTGGCGTTCGAGCGCCGTACCGACCGCGTCGCCGACACCGTGATCGTGATCGTCAACCCGGCGCCGACCCGGGTCAGCGAGACGCTGCTGCTGCCCGACTCGAAGCTGATGGACGGCGCGCGGCTGATCGACCTGCTGGGCACGCATGCCGGCGAGCCGCTGCGGATCTTGTCGTCGCTGCTCGAGGTCGCGCTGCCGGCGCATTCCTGCCTCGTGCTGCAGCTCGACACCGCGGCGCAGGGCGGTTACTCGAATTTCAAGCGAGTGGCGTGATCGCCAGGCGGCGCGGCACTGCGGCTGCGCAGCGCCTCANGCGCGATGCTGTTCAAGTGCCAGCGCCGCCCCCGACAGCGCCGCCAGCGTGTCGGTGATGAGCGCAGTCGGGATCGCCTGCAGATACGCGCGGAAGCGCCCCTTGGCCTCGAAGCGCTCGCGAAAGCGCGACNTGAAGAAGAGCTCGCCCAGCCGCGGCACGATGCCACCGCCAATGTACACGCCGCCGCGCGCGCCGAGCGTCAGCGCCACGTTGCCGGCGAAGCCGCCGAGCAGCGCGCAGAAGTGGTCCAGAGTCTGGGCGCAGCCCGGCTCGCCGGCGAGCCCGCGTTCGACCAGCATCTCGGTCGTCAGCCGTTCGGCGGGCCGGCCCTGGACCTCGGCGACTGCGGCATGCAGCACCGGCAGCCCGATGCCCGACAGCAGCCGCTCGGCCGAGACATGGGCGTAATCGCGCCGCACGCGGTCGAGCAGCCGGCCCTCGAATTCGTCGGCCGCGGCGAGCGTCACGTGGCCGCCTTCGCCCGGCAGAGCGATCCAGCTCCGGCCCGTTTGCACGACGCCGGCCACACCCATCCCGGTGCCCGGACCGATGACGGCGAGCGTGCCTTGAGGCTGCGGCAGTGCTCCGTGCGCGCGCAGCTGCGTCGGCCCCAGCCTCGGCAGCGAGAGCGCCAGCGCCTCGAAGTCGTTCAGCACCAGCAGCGCGTCCAGCTGCAGCGCCGCGGCGAGTGCGCTGCGCGAGAAGCCCCAGGGGCTGTTCGTCAGCTCGACACGGTCACCGGCCACCGCGGTCGCGACCGCGATCGCGGCCTTGCGCGGCGCCGACCAGGCCGGGCCGATGCGCTCGCGCAACGCGGCCAGATAGGCGTACGCCGCCTGGGCCGGCTCAGCGTGGTCGGCGACCTGCAGCTTCATCACGTGCTGCACGCCGCTGGCTTCGTCGGCGACCCAGCCGAAGCGCGCATTGGTGCCGCCGATGTCGGCCACGAGCCAGGGCAGTCCGAGCCCCGATGCGGCGCGCTCCGCGGCGTCGGCCTGCGCCGTTGCACCTAAGTCGGCAGGCGCTCCTGAGGGGGTTCGATCTTCGGGGGTCGACACGCTGCGCTCGCTCCGTTTCGTCATGGCGCAAAAGTAGCAAAACTACGCCAATTGATCAAGGGCGAGCTCATGGGTCTGAGTAGCAAATGCAATGCGCGTCTCTTGTGGTTCGGAAAATTCGGTAGTCAAGCTACGATCTGAGGGCCTTGGGTCGCTGACCCACAATCGAGCCGACGAACGCCACTTCCTTGGACCCGCCCAGGCGAAGAACGATGAAACCCTTCGACAGCCCCCGATTGATCGCCGACATCGGCAGTACCTACGCAAGGTTCGCGCTCGAGACTGCGCCCGGTCGGTTCGAGCAAACGACTTCGCTGCGGTGCGCCGACCACGCCGATTTCGGCGCCGCCGTCAGCGCCTACTTGGCCACGCTGCACGCAGCGGCGCCGGCGCACGCGGCGATCGCGATCCCGAACCCGGTCGAAGGCGACCAGGTGCGGATGACGAACTATCCGTGGCAGTTCTCGATCGAGCAAGTGCGCCAGCGTCTGGGCCTGCAGACGCTGGTGGTGGTGAACGATTTCACCGCGCTCGCGATGGCCTTGCCTCGCCTGGTCAGCGGCCAGCTGCGGCAGGTCGGTGGCGGTCAGGCGCGCGAACGCAGCGTGATCGGGCTGCTCGGCGCGGGCAGTGGCCTGGGCGTGTCGGGGCTGATTCCAGCGGGCGACGGCTGGATCGCGCTCGGTACCGAGGGCGGGCACGCGAGTTTTGCGCCGCGTGACGAGCGCGAGATCGCGATCCTGCGCCATGCGCTCACCGAATTCGAGCATGTGTCGTTCGAACGCCTGCTGTCCGGACCCGGGCTGGAACTGATCCACCGCGCGCTTGTGCAGCGTGCCGGGCTCGCGCCCCAGACGTTGGCCGCACCCGAGATCACGCGCCGCGCGCTGGCCGCAAGCGATGCCGTCTGCCGCGAATCGCTGGACGCCTTCTGCGCCGTTCTCGGCACCGCCGCAGCCAACCTCGCGGTGACGCTGGGCGCCTTCGGCGGCATCTACATCGGCGGCGGCATCGTCCCGCGCCTGGGCGAATACTTCGAGCGCTCGCCGTTTCGTGCGCGCTTCGAGGACAAGGGTCGCTTCAGCGACTACGTGCGTGCGATCCCGACCTTCGTCATCACTGCCGAAGTGCCTACCTTCGTCGGCGCGGCGGCGATCCTGGCTGAGCAACTCCGCGGCCTCGAAGGCGGCGAAGGCGCGGCGATCCTGGGTCAGATCCAGCGCGCGCGACCCCATCTCTCGCCTGCCGAGAGACGCGTCGCCGACCACGTGCTCGCTCACCCGCGCTCGGCGCTGGGCGACCCGATCGCGACGATTGCGCGTGCCGCCGACGTGAGTCAGCCGACGGTGATCCGCTTCTGCCGCTCGCTCGGCTGCGAGGGGCTGTCGGACTTCAAGCTGCGTCTGGCCTCGGGGCTGACCGGGACCGTGCCGTTGACGCACGCGCAGGTGACGGGCGAGGACAGCGTGCTTGAGCTCGGCGTCAAGGTGCTCGGCAACACCGCGTCTGCGATCCTGCAGGTGCGCGACTACCTGAACCGCGAGACGCTGGCGCGCGCGATCGATTTGCTGACCGCGGCCGAACGCGTCGAGTTCTACGCCGTCGGCCATTACGGCGTCGTCGCCGACGATGCGCAGTTCAAGTTCCTGCGATTCGGCGTCGCGAGCGCGTCGTACACCGACGCAGCGCTGCAGCTGTTGGCGGCACGGGTGCTGCGCCCCAGCGACGTCGCGGTGATCATCAGCAGCAGTGGCCGTGTCGACGAGTTGCTCGCGGTGGCCGATGCCGCGCAGGCGCGCGGCGCGACGGTGGTCGCGATCACCGCGAGCCAGTCGCCGCTGGCGAAGA
>JGI20214J51650_10001344_pt1 | contig 15608 bp, 9 predicted proteins | sample WetSurMetagenome_FD_51650 | JGI IMG/M metagenome (IMG submission 51650) | reverse complement strand
TAATTTTAATTTTAATTTCCCGGCAATGAAAAAACTATTATTCTTTTTACTTCTGCTATCTCAGGTCGCCCTTTTGGGACAGAATTACAATCCCTCATGGGAATCTCTTGACAAGAGACCTGTCCCAGACTGGTTTCAGGATTCCAAGTTTGGTATTTTTATTCACTGGGGTGTATATTCAGTGCCGGCATGGGGACCTACCGGCGACAGCATAGGAGTATATGATAAATATGCCGAATGGTACTGGAAAAAACTGGTAGATCCTTCAAAAGTCCAGAAGTACTTTATGGATTTCCATACAAAAACATACGGACCCAATTTCAGGTATCAGGATTTCGCCCCTCAATTTAAGGCTGAACTATTTAACCCCGACAAATGGGCAGAGCTTTTTAAGGAATCAGGAGCCCGATATATTGTGCTTACTTCAAAGCATCATGAAGGTTTTACTTTGTGGCCCAGCGCCCAGAGCTGGAACTGGAACAGTGTGGATGTCGGCCCTCACCGTGATCTCTGCGGCGATCTGACAAAAGCAGTTAAGGAAAAGGGCCTCCATATGGGGTTTTATTATTCATTGTATGAATGGTTTAACCCGGTTTATCTTACCAATCCCAAGGCATACATTAATGAACATATGATTCCCCAGATGAAAGATCTGGTTACAAGGTATACACCAGATATACTATGGACTGATGGTGAGTGGGAAAAGACCAGCAAAGAGTGGCAGAGCGAAGAATTTCTTGCCTGGCTTTATAATGAATCTCCTGTTAAGGGAAATGTTGTGGTGAATGACAGATGGGGCAGTGAAACCAGAAGCAAACATGGTGGAATTTTTACAACAGAGTATGGACTGGTTGGCGATAAGGAAGGAATTGACAACACTATAATTCATCCATGGGAAGAATGCAGGGGTATAGGAACATCATTTGGCTATAACCGGACTGAAAGCCTGTCTGATTATTCCAGCGCAGAACAACTCATCAGACTATTGGTTTCAACTGTGTCAGCAGGTGGTAATTTGCTTCTGGATATTGGCCCGGCCGCCGATGGCACTATTCCTGTAATCATGCAACAACGGCTGCTAGAGATCGGAAAGTGGCTGAAAGTGAACGGCGAATCCATTTATGGAACCCGGGCATTTATAATGTCTAAGAAGGCTGAACAGATCAATCCTGAAACCAATAAAACAATCTTTTTCACTCAGAAAAGCAATGAATTATTTCTGATTTGTCTTGGCTGGCCAAAAGGAGATATAGTTCTGAAAGACATTGGAATAACAGACATGGCGAAAGCAGTGCTGCTTGGATCCGACAAAGCAGTGGTCTTAAAAAATCAGGAAAAAAATCTTCATATTTTGGCGCCCGCACTTAATCCTGATGATCATCAACTTGCATATGTTTTTAAAATTACCGGACNCTTAAAAAATATTCCTTAGTGTAAAGAGATGTTAAAATATCTTAAAAGTTGAGTTTGCAGGAATCATTTTTTGATGAATGTGAACTATTTTGATAACTTTAAATTTTATGCGGCTATTGAATCCTCCGGTCAGCGATCTCTTTAACCTTTAACTCAAGTGATGATTTAATTTTTGAAGATTATCCGATAACCATTTCAGGATAGATTAGCCAATCACTAGCAATATTTTTAATGAATAAAGATTTCTTTCTTTCAGTATTCCTTATTTTATTTATTTCAGTTTCAGGAATCTGCATCACCCCTGTCATAAATGGCCCAATTCTTTCGCAGCAAGGTCCGGTAAAAGATGATCAGAACCTTTACAATGGCAAAGAATGGGTTAATCGTTATACTGCTATCAGAGGAGATCAGTTCCTCTTTTCCAAAGTATTTCTGGATGGAACAGTTACGATTAACGGTAAAACATATAGTAACATATCTCTTAATTACGATATTTATAATGATCAGCTATTGATCCCTGCAAAACGGGGTATAATATTACAGCTTAATAAAGAGATAGTTGATAGTTTTACGCTGGTCCTTGAAAACAAAACATACAGATTTTTTAACACTGACAGGGACAGTCTTCAAAATATTAAAGGTTTTGTCAAAGTATTATATGAGGGCAAATCTTCACTATATGTCAAGTATAAAAAAGAAATTCAACCTCTAGCAGTTGAGGAAAAATATGACTTGTTTTTTCGTACATACAGGGTATATTATGTCAGGGGAAATCAAGTAGATCTGATATCAAGCAAGAATGAGCTTTTAAAGGTTCTGAATGATAGACGGGATCAAATAAAGGATTTCCTGAAAAAGAACAGGATAAAGCTTTCAAAAAAAGATCCTGAAAGTTTTGTTCCGGTTATCAGGTATTACGATAGTTTAGGCGATTAGACCTGTATTTATGAAATTTAAGATCCACATAATCATTTTATTGGCTTCAGTATCCTTGAATCTTGCAGCGCAGGATAAATTCAAGATATCATCAAATTTTAAGGATGTTCCTTTCACCGATTTCGCAGCACAGGTCGAAAGCATGCTGCCTGTCAGATTCTTCTTTATGGAGGAATGGGTTAAGGATCTTAAGTTGGGAGACTATCCAGGCTGCACTACGTTAGAGTGCATAATGGACAACCTGATTAAAGGAACTACTCTTTATTATTATATAGATAGTTTTGGCGATGTTATACTTACTAATGACTATGCTATTAAGGTCGCTGCCAGCCCATCTGATAAAAATAATAAATTTCTTCCTCCCACTGATTATTCGAGTGCTGCAGAAAACCAGAGGACTGCCGGAAACACAACTGTAGAAGTCGGAAATCCGGCTGAAAAAAATAAGCCGGGGAATGTAACCGTGACCGGATACATAACTAATGTCGACACTAAAGAACCAGTCATAGGAGCTACAGTATTTATACAAAAACTTAATACAGGTACAATCTCCAACGAGTATGGTTTCTATACGCTGACTATTCCCAGAGGAGCTCATTTGCTTCATTTTTCTTTCGTTGGTATGCGGGAAAAAGCACTGAATCTTAATCTTTACAGTGCCGGGGAACTCAATGTAGACATGAAGAGTGTTCTTATACCTTTAAAGGAAACGGTTATTTCGGCTCAGAAAAGCGTAACACTGCAGAGGTTTGAAGTTGGAGCCGAAAAGATTAATATTACTACTTTTAAGCTGTTGCCAACAGCGATGGGAGAATCTGATATAATAAAAAGTATTTTATTAATTCCGGGTGTTCAGTCAGTTGGCGAAGGTTCTGCAGGATTTAATGTCAGGGGTGGATCAGCCAGTCAGAACCTGATATTGCTTTACGGGGCTCCGATTTACAATTCATCACATTTCTTTGGATTCTTTTCAGCTGTCAATTCAGATATCATAAAGGATGTTACTTTGTATAAAGGCGGTATTCCCAGCCGCTATGGTGGAAGGCTTGCTTCAGTTCTTGACATCGGAGCAAAAGAAGGAAACAGGAAGGAATTTCAAGGCAATGCAGGTATAAGTCCGATCACTACGCATATATCGCTGGAAGGGCCTATTATAAAAGACACTCTTACTTATCTTATTACTGCGCGGACTACTTATTCTAACTGGATTTTCGGGTTGATCAAGGATCCCTCGTTGCATAAGAGCAGAGCCTCATTTTATGATATTAACGGCAAACTGACTTATGATTTAAATAAGAATAATAAAATAGATTTTTCTGCCTATACCAGTCATGATGCGTTCCGCTTTAATTCGGATACGGTATATAGTTATGATAATAACATTTTTGCATTAAAATGGAGACATTTTTTTACCAGCAGGTTCTTCTCCTCAATTTCGGTGAGTAATAGTTCTTATAAATATGGTATTACAAGTCAGTATCTTGCATCTGAGGCTTTTAAGCTTGCTCATAAAGTAAATACCACCGGAATTAAAGCTGATTTTAACTGGTTCCTTGGCAGAAATGAGTTTAATTTTGGCCTCGATCTGGCAAAGCATACCATTGTGCCCGGAAGCTATAACCCTGTTGGTGATTCCTCATTGGTAATATCTCATACTATCCCTACAGAACGTGCATGGGAAGGAGCATTATACATTGACGACAAATTCCTTGTAAATGATTTTCTTTCTGTTAATGTTGGAATGAGAATGTCGTCTTACTGGTCGCTCGGACCTCAGGATGTGCTGGTTTATAACCCGGAATTTTCAAAAAGCAAAGCAACGGTTACTGATACTCTTCATTTCAAATCTGGACAGACCACAAGTAAAAATTATGGTCCGGAGTTCAGAGTGTCGTTGAATTTCAGGATTTCAGACGATAACTCCTTTAAGATTAACTACAACAGGACCAGGCAATACATTCATCTCCTCTCTAATTCAACTTCGATTGCGCCCACCGATACATGGAAACTCAGTGATTATTACCTGAAACCTGAGATAGGCGACCAGATAGCTGCCGGATTTTATGAAATGCTCTTTAATAAGAAATTCGAAGGATCTGCTGAGATATATTATAAGACAATCAGAAATATGGTTGACTTTAAGGGCGGGACTACTCTTATCATGGATGAGAACATTGAAAAAGATATTGTAAATGTTAAGGGGAAGGCGTACGGACTGGAATTGGTTTTAAAGAAAACTGAAGGGAAAATACGTTATAGTATCGGGTATACATTTTCCAGGACATTTATAAAAAGTCTGGGTTCCTTTAGTGAAGAAACGATTAATGCCGGAAAGTGGTTCCCTGCTAATTTTGACAAACCAAATGACCTGAACATTACCTTTAATTATATATTCTCACGTCGTCTCAGCTTATCATCTAATTATACATGGAGTACAGGCCGTCCGATAACTTATCCTATAGCCACCTATAAAGTTGGGGATAAATTACTTGTAACATACTCAGACAGGAATGAATACCGGATTCCTGATTATTCAAGGCTCGATCTCTCATTAAAGGTAAGCGGAAATCTTAAGTCGCACAAAATAGCTCATCCAAACTGGATTTTCTCCATCTATAATGTTTTTGGCAGAGAGAATGTATATTCAATTTATTTTAAAAAGGAAGGCCAGGTTGTCAATGGATACAAGCTTTCTGTTTTTGGAAGGGCAATACCATCGGTTACGTTTAATTTTGACTTTTAAAGAATTAATGAAAAGAATTTTTCAGATATTTTTAATTTCAGTTTCATTTCTGCTTCCGGGATGTGTTACAGAGTTTGTTCCTAAGACAACTACTGATTCGGAAATGCTTGTTGTTGAAGGATTAGTGACTGACAGACCTGAAGCGTATACCATAAAGCTATCGAGGCCGCAGCATCTCGGATTGCAAAATGTACCAAGACCCGTTCAGGGAAGTGTTGTCAGTGTCTCAGATGATTCTGGTCAGTCATTTCCGTTTACCGAGACGAACCCGGGAACCTATGTTTCAGATCCTTCAAGCTTTCAGGGAAGGTTAGGTCATTTTTATACTCTTCATATCAGTACAGACGTGAATAGTGATAATGCGAAGTATGAGTCATATCCTATGGAACTACAACCGGTTCCTCAGATAGATAGTCTTTATTATGAAAAAGTTAACCTTGTTGAGGAGTCCCCGAACACACAACTGCAGCAAGGCTGTAACATATTTCTCGATACGTGGGATCCAAGTAACACTTGTAAATACTTCAGGTGGGAATATTCTGAGACATGGGAAATTCATATTCCTTTTCCTGTACCAAACAGTGTTTGCTGGATATCAAGCAATTCCCCCTCAATAAATATAAAAAATACCACTGTGCTGGCGGAAGATAAGATTGTCAAGTATCCCGTCAGTCTTGTAAGTAATTCAAGCGACAGGTTATCAGTCAATTACAGCATTCTGGTCAATCAGTATTCATTGAGTGAAGATGAATACCGATATTGGGAGAAGTCCTTGAATGTTTCACAGCAGGTTGGAGGATTGTACGATATTATACCATCATCTGTCTCCAGCAATATTTACAGATTGGATGATCCGAATGAACAAGTCCTTGGTTATTTCAGTGTGTCAGGTTGTTCCTCCAAAAGACTTTTTGTTAAGGATCATTTTAACGGCTTATTCAGTCCTTATACAAACGATATCTGTATATCAGATACAATATATGGGTCACCATCATCGCCAATCGCTCACCTTGGCACTTCGGTATGGGTATTAATTAATCATCCTTTGCCACCTCCAAGTTACAGGGTGTTAACCCGTATTAAAGATTGCTATGATTGTACGCTCAGAGGAACAAACATTATGCCTGATTTTTGGAAATAAAGTGTGTAATGAATCATCGAAGAAAGTATAATAAATGATTAATAAAAATATAACTGCTATTCTCATTCTGGTACTGATTATGTCTCTGCAGAATCTTTCTGGACAGGCACCGGCAAATATGACTGATCAGCTGACTCATAAGTTTCAGGACTACGTTTCATCAGTTCCCCGTGAAGAAATATATATCCATTCCGACAGGGATGCGTTTATATCGGGAGAAGATATGTGGTTTAGTATTTATCTTATTGACAGACAGAGTTTAAAACCGTCTTCTGAAAGTAAAATTGCATATTTTGAACTCCTGAATCCTGACAACCGGCCTATAGTCCAGAAGAAACTTTGGCTTATGGGAGGATATGGACCAGGGCATATTGTCCTGCCTGATACATTAACTACAGGTACTTATACGATAAGAGCTTATACGAGCTGGATGAAGAATTTTCTCCCTTACAATTGCTTTTCAATGGAAGTTCATGTTTACAATTCTTTCAGCTCCAGAACTTTCAAAAAGAAGAATGGTATTGAAAATTATATGAACAATACAGGGAATCAGGCCTTTACCTCGTTTGATAACAAAGGTGTCACTTTAAAGGCAGATAACCTGAAACCTGATATACTGGATATTTTTATCCAATCTGATGATAACTTCAGGTCTCAGAACAATAATCTGGTGTATCTGTTCATTCAGACGCATGGAAATATCGACCGGGTCAGTACTGAAAGACTTACAAGTGAAGACACCAAAATATCCGTTTCAAAGAAACAGCTGAATCCAGGTATCAATCAGATAACTATATTTAATATAAAGGGTCAGCCTGTAGGGGAGAAGTACATTTATACTTCGGTTAAATCAAGTGCACCGCTTACAATTCAATGTGTTGACAGTTCAGGCCCCAGAAGAAAAATTTCCATAGGGTTAGAACTGGAGGATGTTTTAAACAGGGAAGCCGGATTATCAAATTTTAGTATTTCTGTAACTCCTGGGACAAATGATCATTTTAAGCTGGATCTTGATGATTATATGATCTTTGGAACTGAGTTTGCTAGTAGCCGGAGTTTAGTTGTTAAAAATAAAAAAGCAAATGACTTCACACCGGAAGAAATTGATAACCTCCTTCAGAATGTGAAGAGCAACTGGATCAATTGGGATTCTATCCTGGCCGATAATTTACCGGATTTTAAATATCCTATGGAGAAGGAATATCATTCCATCTCAGGCAGGTTGTTATCGGGCGACAAAAAAACCGGGGATGCCGGCAAATTTGTGTTGCTGTCAATCCCGGGAAAAACAGCAGGTTTCCAATATGCCAGAACAAATGAACAGGGAGGTTTTAGTTTTAATCTCCATATTGATGAAAAAATTAAAGACTTAATTATAGTTCCTGATATTATTTCAAAAAGTCAATCGATCAACATCGAATCTCCCTTTTCGGATCAATACTTTAAATCTGATCTCAACACTGATACAACAATCAAGACTATCCCTGATTATATTTCTGTGATGAGTGTGAATTATCAGGTCAGAAAACTTTATGGCGCCAATTCAGTTAAAGATTCCCTTTACCCTGTGATTCCTGTTCCCCGCATAAAGAGGTTTTACGGGAAGCCTGATGACGAACTGAAGTTGAAAGATTATATAGCACTCCCTGTAATGCAGGAAGTCTTTTTTGAGTTGCTGGCCGGTGTAACTCTTAAGAGTAAAAAAACAGGTTATGAGATTACAATTAATAGTCCTGATAATAGTAAACCCTATGAATCGTCTCCGGGATTATTTATTGATGGGGTAGCAATTAAGGATGCTTCACTTATTGCAAGTCTGGAGCCGGATGTCGTCGACAAGATTGACGTGGTGCGTTCGAAATATTATATTGGCGATTACCTGTTTTATGGTATTGTAAATGTTATAACGAAGGCGGCTGATTTCAACAATCTGCAATTTCCGGATAACAGTGTAAGATTACCCTATAGAGCCATTGATCAGGTAAATCCTTTTTTGTCTCCTGATTATTCTTCCCCCGATAAGAGAAAAAGCCGTATTCCTGATTTCAGAAATACTCTTTACTGGAACCCGTCTGTAACACCTGACAATTCAGGGAAAGCAAGTGTAAATTTCTGGACCTCTGATTTTATTTCTGATTTTGTTGTTAACATTCAGGGATTTACAGCTGATGGGAAAGCAGTATCAGTTAAAAAGATTATTAAGGTCAGAAAATAACTTCATAATACAGTATTGCTCAGGGAGACTATTCAGTCTAACTAAGGCTATAGATTCTGTTCGTTTATTTGTATTCTACATTGTAGCTCAAATGATTACTTTTAAAAGATATATATTTCGTTACCTGGAAGAAAGGATTTCTCTATTCAAACCTGCATTTTTAATTTTTGCATTTGCTTTCCTTATTGCTATTAACAGTTGTATAACGAAATTTATTCCGGAAGTCAGTGCAGATCAGGACTTAATCGTTGTGGAAGGCATAATAACGGATCAGCCCGGGCAAAAGATAATTAAGATCTCAACTTCAACGCCATTGGGAGAAAGAAGCAACCCAAAGCCGCTTGCAGGCTGTAATGTTACATTATCTGATGACGCAGGAAACTATATACTGTTGAATGAAATTTCAAATGGTATATATGCAACACCTTCTGATTTTCTGGCCGTCGTTGGACGATCATATACTCTTCATCTAGAAACCAATTCCAATCATCATAACAAGACGTATGAGTCAACACCGGTACTTATGAAACCTGTTCCTCCTATTGACAGTCTATATTATGAGAAGGTCGTTCTATCAAGGGCATTCGACGGAGTTCCATCCGCTGAAGGTTGCCAGGTATACCTGAATACTCATGACCCATCGAACAATTGCAGATACTACAGGTGGGAATATGAGGAAACCTGGCAATTCGAAATACCTTATTATGTGCAGAACCGTAAATGCTGGGTCTCAAATAATTCACCGCAAATAAATATTAAAACCAGCTCTTCCCTTTCTGAAGACAGGGTTGAAAGAATGCCTATGAATTTTATCACAAATGAGTCGGACAGGTTGAATATAAAATATAGCATCCTGGTTAACCAGTATTCACTTACCGAACAGGAATATAGCTATTGGGACAAATTGAAGAATACGGTAGAACAGGTTGGAAGCCTGTATGATATAATCCCGACTTCAATTCCGGGTAATATTAAATGCCTTGAAAATCCTGGTGAGAATGTATTGGGATATTTCAGTGTATCAGCCGTAAAATCAAAAAGACTCTTTATTGATGACAGATTCAGGGGAATGGTTAATCTGTACACTCTTTGTGAGAATACTTCGGTAGGTTATAATGATTCTATCCCCGGTCTGGATATTACCAGATGGATAATAATATGGCACCCTGAGCCGGCTCCCGGTTATAAAGTCCTGACATTTTCGAAAGGCTGTGCCGATTGTACAGTGAGAGGAACAACCGTGAAACCTGATTTCTGGCCTGATGATGTTAAATGAATCAGCAACTGATAAGTTTAATAACAGGATAAGTAAGAAAGCTTTGATAAATTAAAGATCTGGCGATGAAACAGAACAGAAGAGAGTTTATTTCGACTTTAGCAGCAGGAAGCTCAGTAATACCTTTATTATCAGATATTAATTACATGCACCACGATCCCCTGGTGAACAACTATCCTATAAGGCTGTTCTCAAAGCCTCTCGATAACTATGATTTCAAATTCATATGTGAATGCACATCAGCTTCGGGAATCGGGGGGATCGATCTTACAGTCAGGCCGGGAGGAAAGGTTGAGCCTGCAGATGTTGAGATCATGCTTCCAAGGCTTGCAGACGTGGCCAGATCACATAATCTTGAAGTTGATATGATTGTGACAAGTATAACCGGTGCATCCGGACCCTATACCGAAAACATACTTAAAACTGCATCAGCCTCAGGAGTACGGTATTATCGGCTGGGCTGGTTTGAATATGACACTAAAACCGGTGTATGGGAAACGCTTCAGATGTACAGGACAATTTTCGCCGATCTTGCCAGAATAAATAAAAAATATAATATTCATGGCGGATATCAGAACCATGCAGGAAATTACATCGGTGCTCCTGTTTGGGATCTGCATGAACTGCTTCGGGATATTCAGCCTGAATACCTCGGCAGTCAGTATGACGTAAGGCACGCAATGGTTGAAGGTACTGATACATGGGTTATTGGGATGAGACTTTTATCCAGACAGATTAAGACTCTGGCCATAAAAGATTTCACGTGGAGAAATGAGAATGGCAGACCCCAGCCTGTTACTGTTCCTCTTGGAGAAGGAATGGTTGACTGGGATCTTTACTTTAAGACTCTGAAAGATTTAAGTATAAAAGCCCCCTTGACTCTTCATATTGAATATCCCCTTCTCGATAATGGTGAAGAAAAGCTACCGCTCCCGCGCCAAAAGGAAATAATAACCGGCAAACTTAAAAAGGATGTTGATTTCATTAAAGAGCATCTCAGGAAATACCAGCTTTAATGATTTATAGTAGACTATGCGGAACTCGTTGTTAACTTTTTTTAATTTTGCAGCTTTTAGTTTAATTACCAGATCACACTCAACACAGGAAAGATCTTTATGAACAAGACATATATTCTATCAGTTTTATTTTTATGCTTCACATCAGGAATTTATGCTTCTGAATATTCCTCAGACTCATCCTTGATAGGGGATTCAGACCGCTCCGTGAAAGATACACTTATTGAAAATCAGTCTCTTTATAATGGCCGGATATGGAGAAATCTTTACTACATGATAAATGGAAACCAATTCCTGTTCTCGAATGAGCTTTTAACCGGATCTGTAAGTATGAGAGGCAAATATTTTACAAATATTAATGTCAAATACGATGTATTCAAAGATGAGTTGCTGACTCCCATTGACCATGGCAGAGTTCTTCAGCTGAATAAGGAACAGGTCGATAGTTTCTCAATTCACTTCGGGAATAAGGAATATCATTTCATCAGGCTGATTAAAGATAGTACCAATAATTCTGGTGAATATTTTTGTATATTATATAAAGGAAAGTCAGCTCTTTACATTAAGTATTTCAAAAAAATCAATAAGCTGTCAATATCCGGGGAATCGGACTCGTTTTATCAGAATACGAAACTTTATTTTGTAAAAAACAATCAGTTTATGACAATTTCAGGAAAGGGTGATCTGCTCAGAGCCATGAATGATAAGCGGGATCAGATCAAAACTTTCATAAGGAAAAACAGGCTTTCTGTTTCAGACACGGAACCTGAAAGCATTGTTCCCGTTATCAGATATTTTGACAGCCTAAGCCAATAACATTCTCTTTATGAAATTTAAATTCTATTTCCTGATATTGTTATTGGTGTTTGGGGGAACCCTCAAAGCACAGGATAAATACGTGTTGTCCGGGAATTTCAGTCAGATGTCATTCAGGGAATTTGCGACATCAGCTGAAAAAATCCTTCATGTTAAATTCTTCTACCGGGAAGAATGGGTTAAAGATCTTAAAATAGGAGATTATCCGGAATGCAAGACGCTTACCTGTTATCTTGATAACATTCTCAAAGGTTCTTCGCTTTACTACCTCATAGAAGAATCAGGGAATGTTGTGATCACCAACAGATTCGCCGTAAAGGTTAATGTGGAACCGGCAGCAAAGGATAATAATTTCATTCCTCCGGGAGAATTTTCAGAGCCGGCTGATAAACGAAAGGCTGAAGGGAATTCCTCGGTTGAAATAGGAAATCCGGCCGATAAGAACAAGACGGGTAATGTTGTAGTTTCAGGTTATATCAAAAATGGTGATACAAAGGAACCAGTATCAGGAGTTACTGTATTTGTCCAGAAATCATCGGTAGGTACAATTTCTAACGAGTATGGATATTATTCACTTTCATTGCCCAGGGGAGTTCATTTCCTCCAGTTTTCTTTCATCGGGATGAAGGAAAAAGTTATAAATCTGAATCTTTACAGCAGCGGTGAATTGAATGTGGATATGCGTAGTGTGCTTATTCCGATAAAAGAAGCAGTTGTGTCGGCTCAGAAAAGTGTTACTCTTCAGCGTTTTGAGGTTGGAGCCGAGAAGATAAATATTACATCTTTTAAATTGCTCCCTACATCGATGGGTGAATCAGATATTATTAAGAGTGTCCTTTTAATACCAGGCGTTCAGTCGGTTGGGGAAGGTTCAGCCGGGTTCAATGTACGTGGTGGCTCTGCAGACCAGAACCTGATACTTCTTTATGGAGCTCCAATATATAATTCATCCCATTTTTTCGGATTCTTTTCTGCAGTCAATTCCGACATTATTAAAGATGTCACTCTGTACAAAGGAGGGATCCCGAGCAGGTATGGCGGACGAATTTCATCTGTTCTTGATATCGGATCAAAGGAGGGGAACAGGAAAGAATTTGCAGGTAATGCAGGAATCAGCCCTATTACGACTCATATCTCTCTGGAGGGACCAATTATTAAAGACACACTTACATATATTCTTACTGCCCGGACGACATACTCCAACTGGATTTTCGGCCTTTTAAGCAACCCTTCACTTCACAACAGCAAAGCTTCTTTTTTCGATCTGAACGGTAAGCTGACCTACGATATAAATAAGAATAATAAAGTTGATCTGTCTGTATATGTGAGCCATGATGGTTTCAAATTCAACTCTGATACCACTTATGGTTATAATAATAACATAGTTGCATTGAAATGGAGACACTTTTTCAACAGCAGATTCTTTTCATCCTTTTCTCTGAATAACAGTTATTATGATTATAACATTTCGAGTCAGTATCTGGTCAAGGAAGCATATGTTTTATCTCATTATCTGAACAGCACCGGTTTTAAAGCTGACTTTAACTGGTTCCTAGGCAGAAATGAGATCAACTTCGGTGTCGACCTCAGCAGATACGCTGTAATACCCGGGAAATACATGCCATACAATGATTCTTCGCTTGTCGTTCCTCATACGATACAGAAAGAACGGGCTCTTGAATCTGCCCTGTACATCGACGACAAGTTTCAGCTGACCGATTTCCTTTCAGTGAATGCAGGTATCAGACTGTCATCATTTCTTTCATTCGGGCCGCAGGCAGTTATGATATATAACCCGGAATACTCAAAGAGCCTCTCAACAATAACCGATACTCTGAATATTAAGCCATGGAAAGTGGCCAGTAAATATGGAGGACCCGAGTTCAGGGTATCATTAAATTTCAGGATATCCGACAAGAACTCTTTCAAACTTAACTATAACAGGACGCGACAGTATCTCCATCTGCTTTCAAATTCAACATCCATTTCGCCAACCGATACGTGGAAGCTTTGCGACTACTATCTTAAACCTCAGATCGGAGACCAGATCGCAGCAGGATTCTATGAGATGCTGTTCAAGAATAATTTTGAAGCTTCTGCTGAGGTCTATTACAAGGAGATAAGGAATATGGTTGATTTCAAGGGAGGAACCGACTATATTATGGATGACAATGTCATCAAAGATATTGTTAATGTGAAAGGAAGAGCATATGGTGTTGAACTGGTACTTAAGAAGACGGAGGGGAAACTGCGTTATAGCATAGGATATACCTATTCCAGGACGTTTATCAGAAGCCATAGCAAATTCAGCCAGGAGATTATAAACGACGGAAAGTGGTTCCCTGCGAATTTTGACAAGCCGAATGACCTGGTTATAACATTTAACTATATATTCTCAAGACGTTTCAGCTTTTCGACAAATTACATCTGGAGCACAGGCCGCCCGATAACATATCCTGTTGCTACTTACAGCATGTATGATGATATCCTGGTTGATTATTCTGACAGAAATAAATACAGGATTCCTGATTATTCAAGGCTCGATGCATCCTTTACCGTTGGCGGAAACCTTAGATCACATAAACTTGCACATCCGAACTGGACTTTCTCGGTATACAACCTTCTTGGAAGACAAAATGTTTATTCGGTTTATTTCAAGAAGACGGGTGATGTTTATACCGGTTATAAATTATCAGTATTTGGCAGGGCTATACCGTCCGTAACTTTCAGCTTTGATTTCTGATAAAGCAATGAACCAAAAAACATCCATATTGCTTGTGTTGCTGACTGTTCTCATTAACAGCTGTATATCTCAGTTTGTACCTGTGATTTCAGAAGAAAAAGAACTTCTCGTGGTTCAGGGATTAATTACCGATTCGAATGAAAGGGATACAATTAAATTGTCCAAATCACTTCCGGTAGGTCAAAAAGGTACTCCACAACCGTTATCAGGATGCATTGTAACTCTGACTGACAACCCTGGCAATAGTTATACTCTGCCAGAGATAAGACCAGGAGCTTATATAACCCCATCATCATTCAGGGGAGAAGTAGGCAGGAAATACACCCTTCATATCAGCTCAGCTTCGGATTTCAGTAATTTTCATTATGAATCAGATCCTGTGGAGATGAAACCTGTTCCTCCAATTGACAGCATTTATTACACTAAAACAGTTATTGAACCAGCCAATGGTTTTTTCAAGGGTGTTGACGGATGCCAGATCTATCTCGACACTCATGATCCATCGGGTAATTGCAGGTATTTCAGATGGGATTACTCAGAAACATGGATACTCAGGCTTTTATTTCCGGTAGAGAATCAGACATGCTGGATTAAAGACAGATCTCATTCGATAAATATTAAAAGCACTGTAGCTTTCAATGAATCAAAAGTAACTAAGCTTCCGGTAACTTATATAACTAATGTAACAGACAGATTGACAAGAAAATACAGCATTCTTGTCAATCAGTATTCTTTGAATGCAGATGAATATTCATACTGGGAAAAAATCCAGAATATTGCAGTACAGGTCGGGGGGCTTTATGATGTAATCCCGGCTTCTGTCCAAAGCAATATAAAATGCATAGAAGATCCGTCCGAAAAAGTATTAGGCTATTTCAGCGTATCTGCAAAATCCTCGAAGAGATTGTTCATAAAAGATAATTTTGAAGGAATTATCTACCGTTATGGCGATTGTGTAACCGATACCATACCATATGTTGATCCACCTGGTTTAGGTGTAAGCGTTTGGATTCTTGAAGATGAGCCGAACTTTATTCCTCCGTTTAAGGTCCTTACGGATAAAAAAGGATGTGCTGATTGTACTGTGCGCGGGACTAATATAAAGCCTGATTATTGGCAGGATGATAAATAGTTGATTATGAGACAAAAACACAATATGATATTTTTGCTGACATTACTGCTGCTAAACAGTTGTATAACGCAATTTGTTCCTCAGATTGAAGAATCGAAGGAACTTCTTGTCGTTCAGGGTCTGATAACTGACCAGCATGAGACAGATACNATAAAACTTTCGAGATCGTTGCCTCTC
>JGI20214J51650_10001343_pt1 | contig 15613 bp, 15 predicted proteins | sample WetSurMetagenome_FD_51650 | JGI IMG/M metagenome (IMG submission 51650) | reverse complement strand
GCTATGACCATATTACTGCGGCCATAGGCGGGGCAATTGCAGGGGCGGCCGGCGCGGACTTCCTATGTTATGTCACGCCTGCGGAGCATATCAGGCTGCCGAATCTGGACGATGTGCGTGACGGCATCATAGCCTCAAGGATAGCGGCCCATGCGGCCGACATAGCAAAGGGTGTTCCGGGCGCAATAGAGCAGGACATAAAGATGGCGGAATGCAGGAAGAAGCTTGACTGGGAAGGCCAGGCGGCCCTGAGCTATAATCCCGAGATGGTGATGAAGTGGAGGGCCGAGGTCCCGCCGAGCGTCACTGAGGTATGCAGCATGTGCGGCGAGTTCTGCGCGATCAAGGCCGTTGAAAGGGCGCTGGAGCAGTTGAATAAAAAGTAAAAAGCCCTGATTATTCCTGATCAGGTATTTTGGAGACGAAATGATACTCGGAGTTAATGTTGATCATATAGCGACTTTGCGCCAGGCCCGCCTGGCGCAGGACCCCGATCCCGTGATAGCCGCCGGTCTCGCTGTCTTGGGAGGGGCCGACGGTATCACCGTACACCTCAGGGAGGACAGGCGTCATATCCAGGACAGGGATGTGAGGATTATCAGGCAGACTGTCTCCTGCGAAATGAATCTCGAAATGGCTGCAACCGATGAGATTATCGGTATTGCCGTCGAAGTCCGGCCCGATCTTGTTACCCTCGTGCCGGAAAAGCGGCTTGAGCTGACAACAGAGGGCGGACTCGATGTCAGGGCAGGCAATAAGCATTTGCAGGACGCAATAAAGAGGCTGAAGGACGCAGGCATCAGGGTCAGTCTTTTCATCAATCCCGATATCGAAGATGTGAGGATATCCGGAGAGCTCGGCGCGGACATGGTCGAGATACATACGGGCATGTACTCCAAAGCAGGGCACTCGGGCGCTCAGGAGGAACTACGCAGGGTGATCGCTGCGGTGAATGCTGCCCTCGAAAACAGGCTGTTTGCAAATGCGGGCCACGGGCTTAACTATCAGAATGTGAAAGAGATAGCAGGCATCAGGGAGATAAGGGCGTTGTATATCGGGCACAGCATTATTGCCCGTGCGGCGTTTGTCGGCATAGAGGCGGCGGTCAGGGAAATGAAGCGGCTGATAAGGCATAGCCGATGATCTGCGGCGTAGGCACCGACATAGTGGACATTGCGCGCATACGTGGCGCCGTCGAGGAATGGGGCGATCATTTTTTAAAGAAAATCTTTAATGATGACGAGATAACATATTGTTATTCAAAGGGCGATCCTGCGCTGCATCTTGCTGCACGGTTTGCGGCCAAAGAGGCGGGGATAAAGGCCCTATCGTCGGGAAGGGGCGCAACTCTCTCCATGAAGGACTTCGAGGTCTCAAATGACGAGTCGGGCAAGCCTTCGATAAAGGTCAATAAAGACGGATTCAGCGCCGGGGCGATAAAACTCCACCTTTCTATCTCCCACGAGCGCAATTACGCCGTGGCCACCGTAATAGCAGAGGAATAATCCCCTTATCATGAGCGCAGGAGGCGGCGGCTCCCGCGCTTTGAGAACAGCCTTCGCTACGTCTATCCATGGCTCCGGTTATGGCTTTCTTTTATAATTCGTTGCCGCTTATGACACAAGCAATTTCCCGAAGTCTATGGCCTTTTTGACCGACGCGTCCTCATTTGTCAGGGTCCCGGCGTCAACGATTACGTCGGGGAACAGGCAGGAGGCGAATTTGCAGCCAAGCATTTCAGCGGGATACCTGATCTGGAGTTCCAGGAGGTCCAGATTGTCTTCCATGGAACCGGCTGCAGTGGCTATAAGGGCAAGCGTTTTCCCTGCAAGAGGGGTCATGATTTCCCCGGTCTCTGAAATCTTGACTAAGGAATACATGCGATCTATAAGCATCTTTATCTGCGAAGAAGAACTCCACCAGTACAGAGGGGTTGAAATTACAATCACATCATATTTCGGAAGAGATGCAACAACCTTTGCCAGCTGGTCATTGATGACGCACTCATATTTTTCGGATATCTGGCATTGCCCGCAGCCAATGCATCCGGGGGTCCTGAATTCCAGGGCTATGGCGTCGATCTCAGAGACCTCTGCGCCTGATTTCTTCGCAGTCTCCATTGCAATCGCGGATATGGCGCGGGTGTTCCCGTTCTTGCGGGGGCTTCCCTGGATAAAAACTATATTTTTCGGCATGTTTTCTCCTTCCCTGTCCAATTTATTTAAAATGCAATGTTTATCAATAAAAATAGGCCTCTTATTGAACGCACTATATATATTATATACCGATTGTCCGATTATTCGGTATCACGTGAGGTTGCATTTATAGGATTGATATATTGTGTCCATATGATAATTCACGAATATCCGGTTGAAAGAAGAAGCGGTTAAAGAGTATAATTTTGGGTTATATTCGGTAATTTCGCCATGATAACAGGGAGGTTTTCCGTGAATTGTATTGTATGTATTAAACAGGTTCCAGACGCCGCCGAGGTGCGGATCAATCCCGAGACAAACACGCTGATCAGGGAAGGCGTGCCGAGCATGATAAATCCGTATGATATGCACGCAATAGAGGCGGCCATTCAGGTCCGCGAAAAGCTGGGCGGAAAGGTCACGGTCATCACCATGGGACCTTCGCAGGCGGATGTCGCGCTGAGAGAGGCCATATCCCTCGGCGCAGATGAGGCCAAACTCATTTGCGACAGGGCCTTTGCCGGCTCCGACACATGGGCGACTTCGTACACGCTTTCAAAGGCCATAGGCAAGCTCGGGTTCGATCTTATTTTCTGCGGCAAGCAGGCAATTGACGGAGATACGGCTCAGGTAGGGCCTGAGATTGCCGAGTTTCTCGATATTCCGCACATAGCGTATGTGAAGAAGATCGAAGAGATTACCGACAAATCGATCAGGGTCCAGCGCATGATGGATGACGGATACGATGTTGTCGAGGCCCCATTGCCTGCGCTCCTTACGGTTGTGAGAGAGATCAATGAGCCGAGGCTGCCGTCTCTCAGGGGAAAGATGGCTGCGAAGAAGGCTGTTATCGAAAAACTTGATTTCGCCTCTATAGGCGCGGAAGAGGCCAAGGTCGGGCTGAAGGGCTCTCCGACCCAGGTGCGCAATATCTTCGCGCCACAGGCAAATGTCAATAAAAAGATCCTTGAAGGCACGCTTGAAGAACAGGTGGCTGTGCTGATCGAAGACCTGCGGGGGATGAAATGCGTATAAACATAAATAAAGATAAATGCAGCGGCTGCGGCGTCTGTGTGGGCGCATGTCCTTTTAACTCAATAGAGATCAGGGCCGGAAAGGCTGAGATAAATGAGTCCTGCAATATCTGCAGGGCATGCCTGAACGCTTGTCCTGAAGGCGCCATCCTCGAAATTGAAGACGGGGCGACTGCGCCTGCGGCGGACCTGTCCGCCTATAAGGGCGTATGGATATTTGCAGAACAGAGGGAAGGGCGGCTTGCTTCAGTAGGCCTTGAACTCATAGGCGAAGGCCGCAAGCTTGCGGACATCAGAAAGGCCGAACTCTGCGCCGTGCTCTTCGGGGCGACCGAGGCGGAGGCAAAGGAACTCATTGCCTGGGGCGCTGACAAGGTCTACCATGCGACCGATCCCATACTCGATAAATTCAACGATGAGCCTTATGCGCAGGCCATGGCGAATCTGATAAACGAATACAGGCCGGAGATCGTGCTGGCAGGGGCCTCGGCCCTCGGCAGGTCTTTTATACCGAGGGTTGCGGGAAAGGTCAGGGCAGGGCTTACCGCCGACTGCACCTCCCTCGAAATAGATGAAGAGAGCGGAAACCTTCTACAGATAAGGCCTGCGTTCGGCGGAAATATAATGGCGACCATCCTCTGCCCGAACAACCGTCCGCAGATGGCGACTGTGCGGCCCAAGGTGATGAAGAAGGGTGTCCATGACCCCGGCCGCAAGGGTGAGATAATAAAGGTCCCGGCAAGCGGCCTGACATGCAGGACGAAGGTCGTCGAGATTGTGCAGGAGGCTTCGGAATGCATGGTGAATCTCCAGGACGCGGAGATACTCGTTTCCGGCGGCAGGGGCATGAACGGGCCCAAGGGCTTCGAGATGCTGAAGGAACTTGCAATGCTTCTCGGAGGCGCTGTAGGATCATCGCGCGCCGCGGTGGATGAAGGCTGGATACCGTACCGGCATCAGGTAGGCCAGACAGGGAAGACGGTCTGCCCGAGGATATATATCGCATGCGGCATTTCGGGCGCCGTTCAGCACCTGGTAGGCATGCAGTCTTCGGACATAATAATCGCCGTAAACAGGAACCCCGAGGCCCCGATATTCAAGTATGCAACTTACGGGATAGTGGGCGACCTTTATGAAATAGTGCCCATGATGATCAAAAAAATAAAAGAGGTGAAGGGATAATGGCTCTCGCGTTCGTATTCCCGGGGCAGGGCAGTCAGGTCGTCGGGATGGGAAAGGATTTGTACGACGGTCTCGATGAGATAAAAAGGCTGTATGACTCGGCTTCAGAGGCCCTCGGTTATGATGTGGCCGCGCTCAGCTTCAACGGGCCTGCCGAAGAGCTGAACAAGACGTATCGTACCCAGCCGTGCCTGCTCACGGCGAGCATTGCGGTCTATACCGCGCTGAAGCTGAAGAGTATCCATCCGTCCGTGGCTGCCGGCCACAGCCTTGGAGAGTATTCAGCCCTCGTCGCCGCCGGCAGCCTCTCTTTTGGGGATGCGGTGAGGATAACCGAAACCCGCGGCAAAATAATGCAGAAGGCCGTGCCGGAAGGGGTCGGGCTCATGGCCGCGGTGCTGGGGATGGAGGGCGCTGCGCTCGACGCCTTGTGCAGGAATGTAAGCGCGGGATATGTGGCGGTGGCGAATTATAACTGTCCGGGGCAGCTGGTGGTCTCGGGCGAAAAGGCGGCGGTAGAGGAACTGACGGTAAAGGCAAAGGAGGCCGGCGCGAAGAGGGTATTGCCGCTTTCGGTGAGCGTGCCTTCACATTCAGGGCTGATGAGGGATGCGGCCGATAAATTTGCCGAAGCGTTAAAAGAATTCGAGATAAAGGATGCGGAGATCCCTTTTGTGAATAATGTGGCCGCAAAGGTCATCTCAAAGGCCGGTGAGATAAGGGAATCCCTGATAAGGCAGCTCAGTATGCCGGTGCGCTGGGATGAGTGCGTAAAGACGATATCATCCCAGGGCGTATCCGCATTCATAGAGGTCGGACCGGGCAAGGTCCTTTCTGGGCTGATAAAGAGGATAGCGGCGGACGCAAGGATATTCAATGTGGAGAATATGGAGAGTTTGAATAAGACGGCAGCTGAAATATAATCCGACAGTGTCAGTCTTCGCAGGCTCTGAATCCCGGCCCGCCAAATTAGAAAATCGGCCCCGGCAACCGTAGGCAGGGAAATAGCGCCGGGTATCCTTTTCTTGAATATTGACTCAACGACTCGCGCCGGGCCTGCGATTCTATCGTCTGCAAAGACTGAAAAACAACAGTATAAAACAAAATAATGGGAGGAAGTAATGGAAAAGACGCTGACTATGATCAAACCCGATGGGGTTAAGAAGAATATCATCGGAGAGGTTTTAAGCAGGTTTGAAAAGAACGGGCTGAGGATAGCGGCCATCAAGAAGGTATGGCTGACGAAAGAGAATGCAAAGGCCTTTTATGCAGTCCATAAAGAGAGGCCTTTTTATGGCGAGCTTACGGATTTCATGTCCGAAGGCCCGATTATCGCAGCGGTACTGGAAGGCGATAAAGCCATAACAAGGTTAAGGGAGATCATGGGCGCCACCGACCCTGCAAAGGCGGCTGCGGGCACGATCAGGAAGGACTTTGCGGCGAGCGTGCAGTGCAATATCGTTCACGGGTCCGACTCTCCCGAGTCGGCTTCCATAGAGATACCGTTTTTCTTTTCATCCCTCGAAATCCTGTAGCAGAGCGGCATAGGGAGGCCCGGACATACAGGTTTTTATACTGTATGTCCGGGCCTTTTAGCGCAGATTTGTCATTATACAAGAATAGTCTTTGTAACAATTTTAAGGACATCATAGGCATCCATATCTCGACTCGCCAAATTAACGCAAGTTGTTCAGACAAATGAGGATAATGCAAAGGCGCCGGATATAATTGACTGAAATCGCAAAATTAACTGCCTGCGCCGAGTCTTCGATATGGCCATCCATGATGTCCATTTCAATCAGGTTTGATTCCGGTTTTATGTCTATTTGAGCCGCTTCCTGATCGTCAGGATATTTTTCCCGTCTTTGTATTCGTAATCGACGCCGTCCATCGTCTTTTTGACGAGCAGGACTCCCAGGCCGCCGGCGTCCCGCTCTTCTATCGGGAGGGTAGTGTCCGGATCATCCCTTGCCAGAGGGTTGTAGGGGAAGCCTCCATCGAGAAACCTGATTGTAGCCTGTAAGGGTTCATTGCCGATGGAACACTGCACTAACGCCTCGCCTTCAGCGGGCTGATAAGCGTAATGCGCGATATTGACGAAGATCTCCTCGACCGCAAGCTCGATCTGCATTTGCGTTCTCATGGGGCAACCATTTGCCTCAAGCTCGGCGTTTATGAAATCAATGACTGCCGTCAGGTTTTCGGTTTTTGCCTGAAGGGTGATCTCCTTCATTGGTCCCTCCTCCCCTTGTATTCGAGTGCGAGCATAGTGATGTCGTCCGCCTGCTCGGCGCTGGCTGTAAACCGGTCGAGTTCCTGCGACACATGCTCTAGAAGACGGCGTACATCCATCTGTGCGGCGTTTTCTGTGTTCAGCGCCGCTTCCAGAGAGGCATACGAATAGAGGACCTGCTCCTGATTGAGCGCCTCCGTGACCCCATCCGTGTAAAGGAATATCTTGTCGCCGGAATCAAGGAAGAGTTCATACTGTCTGTAGCTCATTCCTTCCATGCCGCCGAGCACAAACCCTGCATGTGTCTTCATGGCTTCGAAAGGTTCGCCGGCCTTTCTTATCAGCGGCGGATTATGTCCGGCATTGACGTATGTGAATTTGCCGGTATCCAGTTCCAGAATACCCATAAACGCGGTGACGAACATCCCCATTTCATTGTTTTCGCAGAGGCGCCTATTGGCCTCCGTGAAGACCACGGCAGGCGCAAGTCCCGATTCAGCAAGGCTCTGAATCAAGGTCTTGGTTGTCATCATGAAGAGCGCCGCCGGTATCCCCTTGCCCGACACATCAGCAATCAATACGGCCAGATGACGCTCTCCGATCAGATAGAAGTCGTAGAAATCCCCTCCAACCTCTTTGGCCGTCTGCATGGCGGCGTAGATTTCAAACTCATGCCTTTCGGGATAGGGAGGGAATACATTCGGCAGCGAAGATATCTGAATGGCCCGGGCCAATTCCAGCTCTGCATCGATACGCGCTTTTGCCTCGGCAATAGCGTCCTTCAATGCGGAGACCGTGGAATTGATGCCGTTTGAAAGCGAGATGAACTCATCGTTGGTCTTTACCTCAACCCGCTCGTTCAGGTCTCCCTTTGTAATCTTCTCCAGAGACCTGTTGACCTTGTGTATCCCGTTTATGACGACCTTCTGCACGAGGAAGGATACAAGCATAAACACCACCGCGAACAGGACCAGATTGCAGACAATCAGGAGGACCCCCATATCGTTTCTGCCGACATACATTTCGGAATGCGGCAGAACGCCTATTATGGTGTAACCTTCATAATTCCGGGCCATCGCGATGTAGCGTGTGCCCCGGATTGTCACAATGAAATCGTCTTCGGTCCTGAGTTGCTCAGGGGGGATGCCATATTCCTGAAGGCTTTTCCCAATGAACCAGTGGTCGTTGATACTTACTATCCTGTCGTCTTTTGCTATGATAATGCGACCGCTTTTCCCGATGCGAAACCCTGCGTAAAGTTTTTCGATATCCGCAACCTCCATGGCGTCACGCAGCCGTTTCGGATGATAGCCGATCTGCACGATCCCGGGCCTGTCGATACGGGCTACACCCGCATATTGAAATATCTCGCCGTTGATGCCTTTTTTCTGCGGGTCCTGCGCCAGCGCAAATCCGGGGTTTGTCAGGGCAGGCATAAACGCGCCGGACTGTTTTGAACCCGCCATATTATAACCCCTGTATTCTGCAGGGATACAGGCGATCAGGACGCCTTTCTCATTCGACACATGGAGTTCATCCACATCCAGCCTGACACGGATATTTTCGAGCTCGCGCGGACTGTTCAGCAACGAAGGTTTCAGCTCGATCATTTTGGCGAAGGCACGGGCCTTTGCAAGCGCAGAGGCGTCTGCGATCGCGCGGATCACGGCAATGTTCTCGCGGTTTTCCATGATTTGCTTCTGAACATCATCCATTTTCAGTTTGATTGAATTAACGGCGTTTTCCCTCGCCTGTTCCGTCTGGATGAAAAAAGAGACACCAAAGGTCAGCAAAAAAGCCGCCGCAATAAAGAGGAAGAGCCATTTCAGAAAGGTATTGCGCATAGCGCCCTATTCAAATGTCAGGATATCCGCGAAGCCGGTCATCTCAAAGACTTCCATGACGGTTTTATTGACGTTTTTCAGGGCCATGCCTCCGGATTTGGACAGCTGTTTATGAGCTGCGAGAATCACACGCAACCCGGCGCTCGAAATATAGACGAGCTGCGCAAAATCCAGAGTCAGATGGGTAACGCCGTTCAGAGCGGTTTTCAGTTCTTCTTCCAGCTGCGGCGCAGTGTTGGTGTCCAGCCGCCCCTCAAAAAGCAGTGTCAGTCTGCTTCCATCCAGTGTGTGCGTTATCGTCATAATGCTTTTCTCCTTATTGAATCCGATTATTTTATGCGGAGGCCCGGACCATGTTAAATAGTCAGTTCCAGCCTGTTTTTCCCCTCTGTGAACGAATATTCGCGCCTTTTCGCCAGCTTGCCGACAATCATCATTGAGAGGTCGGCGTCATCCCCGTTCTCTATCGGGTTGTAGGGGATGCCGGCATAAGTCAGGACTACTTTTATCTCACCGCCCGCTTCGGAATAATCGACAGTGACGGTGATGTCGACGGATTCTCCCTGTTTTTTGAGCAGGTTGTTCATGACTATCTCTTCGATGAGAAGCTGTATGTTGTAAATCTCTTTTTCCGAAAGGATATGTTTTCGACCAAAGGCCTCGATGCCTGCGTTCAGGCTGTAAAAATCAAAGGAGGCGGACCTGATCTCGAAAACAAAGGTCTTTATCTTGTGGATAAAGGCGCGGGTCCTGTCATATTTCGGCTGTTCAAAGATTTGTTGGGGAGAGCCTTCCTCAAATATGACGCCGTCGTCCATGTAAAAGATCCGTGTGGAGACATCCTGCGCAAACTTCATCTCGTGGGTGACGATCATCATGGTCATGCCTTCACCCGCCAGCCTGCGGATTACTGCAAGCACCTCGCTGACCATAGTAGGGTCGAGGGCGGAGGTCGGCTCGTCAAACAGCACGATCTCGGGTTTCATGGCAAGGGTCCTTGCAATGGCGACCCGCTGCTTCTGTCCGCCGGACAATTCCTCGGGATAGGCATACGCCTTTTCAGCGAGTCCCACGGTCGTCAACAGTTTCATGCCCTCATCAAAGGCCTCCTGACGCCCCATTTTCAGCAGGCCGACAGGCCCGAGCATTATGTTTTCGATCACCATCAAATGCGAGAAGAGGTTGAAGGACTGGAAGAGCATGCCCATTTTTTGACGGAGCCTGAAGATGTTCGTCTTTTTGTCGAGGAGGTTGACCCCGTCAATGATGATCTCGCCGCCGGTCGGTCTTTCGAGGAGGTTGATGCAGCGCAAAAAGGTGCTTTTGCCTGTGCCTGAAGGACCGATGATGGATATGACCTCTCCCTTTTTTATCTCGGCATTCACATCCCTAAGGACCGTTGAATCGCCGAATTTCTTGGACAGATGTCTGACACTGATCATTTTGGGGCCACTCCTTTTACCTCTCTTTTCCGCTGCTTCGGGTCAATCCTCAGTTCGAGCAGGGACAAAAGGGAGGCCAGTATATAGGAGATTGCAAAATATATCAGCGCCGTGGCTATAAGGGGGAAGAAGGCCTCGTAGGTGCGGCTCCGGATGATGTCGCTCATCCTGGTCAGGTCCTGGATGGCGATGTATCCCACAATCGAGGTCATCTTGAGCATTGATATGAATTCGCCCTTGAAGACAGGCAGCGCGTGTCTTGCCGCCTGCGGGAAGGTGATCTTTGTAAAGACCTGGAACCCGTTGAAGCCGATGGCGGCAGCGGCTTCATGCTGCCCCCTGTCAACAGCCTCGATGCCGGTCCTCATCATCTCGGACACATAAGCGGCGAAGCTTATCGAAAAGCCTATGACCGCGACTATTATTCCGTTGATATCCACGCTGCCGAACACTATGTAGTACAGTATCATCAGCAGCACCACGATGGGTGTCCCCTGAATGGAGCGGATAAAGACCTTTGCCGGGATATTCGCCAATCTGCTTTTCGACATGCGCATAAGGCAGACGACGAAGCCCAGCAGGGCCCCGAATATTGCCGAAAGGATGGTAATCAGTATGGTCACATACAGGCCCTGCAACACCATTTTGTAGCGGTTTTCGGTGATGAAGGTCCGCCTGAAACTCCCGGCGAGACCTGTATAAAATCCGTCTTCGCCGGCAGGCCTGTCCGCAACCATGACAACCACCCCGCCTGAGTAGTTTGGTACGCTGAACAGCACGGATTTGGCGCGCTCCTCCGTCACCGTTATGCACGCGCCGGCCATATCAGCCTTGTCGCTCATCAGGGCGGGGATGATAGCGGCGAAATCCATGTCCATGACTTCGAGTTTTCGGCCGAGCTTTGCCGCTATAATCTGCGCAATCTCGATGTCATATCCAACGATCTTTCCGTCCCTGACATACACAAACGGAGCGCTGTGGCTGCTTGAGGCAAGACGGATCACGCCGTTCCTGCCCTCAATTCCGATATCCGGAAGGACCTTTGCCGAATCATCCTTGCCGAACCACTTTGCGTCGAGTTTTTTAAGCGTTCCGTTTTTTTTCAGTTCGTCTATGGTGATGTTTACCTGTCTTTGCAGTTCCGCCTGTTTTTTCGAAAAAGCGAAGGCATAACCGTCCGAACTCAGCATCTTTTTCAGCCAGGTGACGCCGGAGGCCCTGTTGGCAATGTCCCGCGCCATAGGCTCATCCACCAGGAAGGCGGCTATCTTCCCTGCCTTCAGGGCGGCCGTCTGATCGGCCATATTATTGAAATATTCAGGGACCGCGCCGGGTATATGTTTTTTTAACATGGCGTCGTACACGGAGCCTGTAAGGATACCGACTTTTTCCCCGGCAAGTTGCGATAATTCCGTAATCCGTTTGTCGTCTCTTTTTTTGGAAAGCCTGTCTTTCCTGACAAGGAGGGAGATTTCCGAATCCACATATGTGTCTGAAAAGAGCATATGTTGTTTTCTTTCAGGCATGGCGTTCAGGTTGGCCACAAGCAGGTCGATCTTTCCGGATTCAGCCGACGCTATCAATGCGGGAAAGTCCATTGTATGAAATGTCACTTTGGCGTTCAGGAAGAGGGCGAGCCTTTTTACAAACTCGATATCGAAGCCGGTCAGTTTTCCGTCGGCATAATAATTCATCGGTTCATCCAGACCCTCTGTCCCGATCTTCAGCGTCATGGCCGGATTTTTCGGTTCAGGCAGTTCAGGCATCTTCATGTTTTTCCCGAGGAGCCAGCGGTTGTACATATCCCGGTAGGTCCCGTCCGCCCTGTATTGCGCGATAAATGCGTTTACCTTGGATATCAGGTCATTACGGTCGGGAGCCGAACCTACGACGATGAATTCATCCGCGATCTTCTTATCCATCAGGGCCAGATCAGGATTCTGAAGGGTCACATAGCCGAGCGTGTGGCGGTCAAAGGAAAAGGCGTCTATCTTCCCATACTTGACGGCCATGTAGCCGTCACTAAGGGACCCGTAATATTCGATCCTGCTTTTGGGGAATTTTTTTTCAACTGCCGTCATTGCGGCGGCGCCCTGGGGCACACCAATGGAATATTCAGGGGCATCCATCCGGAAGGGATCGGATGGAAGAAGCTTGCCTTCATTTTCCCTGGAGCATCCGACCAGGACAGAGAAAACAAACAGGGCGGCAAGCGCAAGAAGCCCATAGTATTTACTGTTGCGCCGGTTTTTCATTTTTCCCCATCCATCCCCAAAAAGATTTCTCGTTCGAAAATGCGATCGGTTGGATGTCCTGCTGAAGCGTTTTATTATAACATCAGGAAGGACAAGGAGCAAAGCAGGGACTTCTTTCAAAACAGTTCCCCGTTAATTCATAATTCTTCATAATCTCTTCTATACTGGTTCATAATTATTTGTTATCATTTAATCAGGAAAAGGGAACAGAATAAACAAAATTAATAATATCCGGTCAATGTGGAGGTGGAGATCATGAAAAGGGTTGCGATGGTATTTATGGTTATTATGATAGTCTTTTTGGCGGCAGGTATAGGCTTTGCGGGACCCCACGGCGGGCACGGAGGCCACGGCGGCTATCATCACGGCGGGTACTGGGGCGGCGGTATATATATAGGCCCCGGACCATACTATCCGCCTCCTTATTACTATCCGGACCCTTATTATACCTATCCGCCTGATTGCGAGACCAGGTGCTATAAAAGGGTTGTCCCGACATGCAGGACGAACAGCGAAGGGCAGCGTATTTGCAGGGATGAGGTTGTCCGCACCTGCAAAAAGTACTGTTATTAACAACGCGTAACAACGATTTTTGAAATTGCGGGGGCTTGCCGGCCCCCGTTTTTTATGTCCATTTCTTGCCTATCTGATAATAGGGCGGATATAATATTTGTATAATATCAGGCGGGGACCAGGTGGCATACAGGGATTTACGCGATTATCTCAAGGTTGTCGAATCAAAAGGGCTTCTCCACAGGATCAGGGTCGAGGTGGACCCTGTCCTCGAAATATCCGCTGTCACAAACAGGGTCAGCAAGGGGCCGAAGGGCGGCAAGGCCCTTTTTTTCGAGAAGGTTAAGGGCTCGGATTATCCGGTTGTGACCAATATCTTCGGCTCTTTTGAGAGGATGTGCCTTGCGCTCGAAACCGGTCGGCTTGACGATATTGCGGCGCGCATAACGGATCTTATGACCCAGGCGCCTCCAAAGACGCTGCTTGAGAAGCTTTCCATCCTGCCCAAACTACTCGAATTTTCCAGCTTTCTTCCAAAGACCGTAAAGGACGCTCCTTGTCAGGAGATAATCGAAAAGGACGATCCCGATCTCGGCAGGTTCCCGATTCTCAAGTGCTGGCCCGGAGACGGGCAGGCGACCGATGAGGGCAGGTTTATCACATTACCGATGGTCTTTACAAGGGACCCGGAGACAGGCAGCCCCAATTGCGGCATGTACCGGGTCCATGTCTATGACAAAAACACAACCGGCATGCATTGGCATATACATAAGGACGGAGCGCGCCATTTCGACAGGCACAAGGCTCTGAAGCAGAGGATGCCTGTCGCCATAGCCGTCGGAAGCGATCCCGCGGTCATCTATGCCGCGACTGCGCCTATGCCTGAGGCGATTGACGAGATGCTGTTTGCCGGGTTCCTGCGCAGGGCTCCTGTGGAGATGGTCAAATGCATTACATCCGGCATATCCGTGCCTGCCAACAGCGAGCTGGTAATAGAGGGCCATATCGATCCCGAAGAAACGCGGCTGGAAGGGCCGTTCGGTGACCATACGGGTTTTTATTCACATGCCGGCTGCTATCCCGTGTTTCATGTCACTTGCATTACGCACAGGAAAGACCTCGTCTATCCTGCGACCATTGTGGGCAAACCTCCCATGGAAGACTGTTATATGGCAAAGGCCACCGAGAGGATATTCCTGCCGCTCATGAGACTCGATTTTCCCGAGATAAAGGACATCAATCTCCCGATGGAAGGGGTCTTTCATAATTGCTGCCTCATATCCATAAAAAAGAGTTATCCGGGACATGCAAAAAAGATCATCCACGGGTTGTGGGGCATGGGGCAGATGATGTTCTCAAAGCTGCTGATAGTGGTGGACGACGATGTGGATGTGCAGGATATCCCGTACACTGCCTGGCGCGTTTTGAACAATGTGGACTGGAAGCGGGATATGGTTATTGCCGACGGCCCGCTTGACGACCTCGATCACGCGGCAAACTTTCCGAGGTACGGCTCGAAGATGGGAATCGACGCAACCCGGAAGTCACGGGAAGAGGGCATGACGAGGGAATGGCCGCAGGAGTTGTCCATGTCCGGCGATATTGCGTTGCTTGTGAAAAAGAGATGGAAGGAGTACGGGTTTCCGGATTAAATCCTGATCGGACCTGAAGATATGGATAGAGCAGGCGTAACTCGTGTTGCAAAAGACGGAGTCTTCATGAATCAGGCCCTGAGGCTTGCCGAGAGATCGAGGGGGATGACGAGTCCCAATCCGCTCGTCGGGGCCGTTCTTGTGAAGGCCGGCCGGATCATATCCGCTGAATACCACAAAAGGGCGGGCGATCTTCATGCCGAGGCCCTTGCTATTCAAAAGGCAGGGCTTGAGGCCAGAGGCTCTACCCTTTATGTAACGCTCGAACCCTGCTGCCACACAGGCAAAAAGACCCCCCCATGCTGTCCCGTGATATTGGATGCAGGCATCAAGGAGGTTGTTGTCGCCATGAGGGACCCGAATCCAAAGGTCTCGGGACGCGGGATAAAGACCCTTATGGATAATGGGGTGCGGGTGATCGAGGGCGTTCTGGAGGAAAAGGCGCGCAGGCAGAACGAGGTGTATTGCAAATTCATCACTACCGGCAGGCCTTTTGTGACCCTGAAATGCGCCATGACGCTCGACGGAAAGATCGCGACCCCGGAAGGGGAGTCCAGGTGGATAACCGGCGAAAAGGCGCGGGTGGTTGTCCACAGGATGAGAGGAGCCGCCGACGCGGTCATGACGGCTGCCGGCACGGTAATGGCCGACAATCCGAAGCTGACCTGCCGCAATAAATCCGGCAGGCAACCCGCAAGGATTATTATCGATTCCGGGCTGGACACCCCGATTGATTTTAATGTGGCTTCAGCGCCGCCCAGGACCATATTTGTTACTGCGTCTTCTGATGATGAAAAGAAAAAGGCTTTTCTTGGAAGGGGAGTCGAATTTATCGGATACGAAGGCCCCAGGGTCGATCTTCCGTGGCTGATGGAACGGCTCGGAAGCATGGGCATTACGTCCGTGCTGATAGAGGCCGGGTCTTCATTCAACGCAGCCGCGCTTATGGCGGGGATCGTGGACAAAGTCGTCTTTTTTATCGCGCCCAAGATCATTGGGGGGCGCCTATCCATTCCTGTTATTGGCGGTGAATCATTCCTGAACCTTGCCGACGCTATCCAAATATCCAATATGACCGTGAAGAAGGTCGGGGAAGACCTCATGGTGGAAGGGTATGTCGGTTCGCGCCTGTAATTCAAGAAACCGTTTAGTTTAAAACAGACATCATGGATAACCACATCTCGGCTCGTCAAACCAGAGAAGTTTATCAGGAAAACGCAAAAGGGGTAAATACCGCCGGGCACAATATGCCAAAACGGGGGG
>JGI20214J51650_10001341_pt1 | contig 15630 bp, 15 predicted proteins | sample WetSurMetagenome_FD_51650 | JGI IMG/M metagenome (IMG submission 51650) | reverse complement strand
TCATCTGCTGACATTTCTGAAATCAGTTGAAACAACTGATGCGTAATGGTTGGATCTTGCAGAGGTATTTCCGAGGAGTTCATTACAAAACACCCAATGCANGCCTTTGGCCGCAACCAAATGCTGTTTGAGCCCAGGACGGGGGGTGTGGTCTCTGGCGAGTCCGCAACCGGAAATGGACACATCCCGCCAACCGCCCCCTTGCCTTCGAACCTTCCCCATGGAAGTAACAAGAAGTAAGTAGTAGGCAGTAAACAGTAAGCAGTAAAAAACATGCAAACAGAATTACTGGTAACTGCTTACTGCCTACTGTTTACGGGTTTTGTGCGGCTCTGAAAAGACCACACCCCCCAGTCCGGGATCATAAGATCTATGCATCATGCACAGAAGTTTCGGTTTAAGACTCTAATGTGAGAATCAATGCCCCGCGCAGGACATAATAAATAAAGGTTGAACCAACACTTATGAAACGAAAAAAGGCTTATCGAGTCAAGGGAAATCCACCTTGAGGATAAGTGATTTTTCATCAGAAGATTTACTCAGAATGTCAATATCTGGTAGTGTGGCTTGCCCGAGAGAAACTGATCATTTCCCGAATCCGCAAAGATCGCTGATCCAAGCATACCCAAATGTCAGGAAAGGCTTAAAACCAACGTCCCACGCTTCTTGCGCATTCGCCTGTCAGGCGATCTGTTTCCCATCGTGTACTTAGAGTTCGCGCTAGTTTTGACAGCAGGCGATTAGCAATTCAAATCGATATGTACTGTGAAACGCAAAGGCAGAGCCGAATGGCCCTGTGTCAAATCTGATAAGGTGAAAAAGCGGTTGCCTGCCCAACAATTCTCAAGGTTTTGTTACCGCTCCTAGACAAATGCTGTACCAATCGTTGACTCTTACCCAATCAGCTCTTCGCTCAAGCCGCCTCCTTCGCTCTTTTCCGCTCCTTCTCTCAACTCCTCCCTGTATGAAATACTCAAGAAGATATACTTTGCGCCTATCCCCTTCTGAGCGACGATCTACGACCGATTTCCTTTTGTTGTCCATTCTCATCCGACGTCCACTAGGATATTGAAGAACACCTTATTTCTTAGCCTGGAATTATGATTTCCTGAGCTCTTTCTGAATCCTGCACGAGCTATTCAGCAAAAGGCAATAATGGATTAAAGTTTTGATAAGAAAGCTCAACCAGATGAACAAAAGGCTTTCATATGCTTTGCACACAGACATAGACAGCCTTCTGTTTATGCCCCTATCCAACAGGCGGCAGTAAACGTGAAGCGGATTAAGACAGTGCTGAATGGATAGAAGTCTTGCTACCAAGATGCGGGATCCAATTTGAAATTAACTCTCTCTTCCTAAAATTCANTTAGAAGTGGCCCTTCGTAGCCCGTCAATTTGAACTTCAGGAATCTCCTTTCAGCAATCTTAAGATCTTCGGGCGAGTAGTAGAAAAGGTTTTCGGGCGTTCTGAATTCACTCCTGTAGTATTCTACGAGAAGCTTGAGGCGCGCATTTTCGTTTGAGTCCTTCTCCATGTTTACTTCCTCCAAGTGAACCTCTTCGTTGGCCCACATAGACTGATCTGCCTAGAATTATGAATCATTTTTGATGGAGTTGGTAGGATTTGAGCCTACGGCCTCAGGGCAATGCGGTGAACTTTCCACAGAGTGGAAATGCCGGGATTAAAACCTGACTTTCATGACATTGCCATGCGCTCTCCTACTGAACCACAGCCCCATATACTGATGAAAACAGTAGCTTGACGATAGTGCCTTGGTGCCCCTTCTTGAGAGGTTATTCACGATCCAGGAATCCCTTGAAGGTACTGGACCACACCGACATCCTTACCCAGTCCTTTCTTCTCTCTTCTGTGGATCTACGTTCTTTACTCGTTCGCCTTTCGTCCCCTCCTGAACGAAAGTATCCTCGGTTATATATTTTGCGCCGATCTTCACCTGAGCGCCTATCAACCAACAATCGAAGCGTTTTCTGCATTTCAAACCTCTTTGTTGATACAATGGGACAAAGAGCAAACACCTATTACGAGACCGATTTCTAGCTTGATGCAATTTCATTTAGTAGTATCAGCAGAATGGTAGTCGCTGACACAAGCATCGCGTATTTCATTTTCCGCATTAACTTCAACGTCATATGGCAAAGCACCGCCAAACTTGAGAAATGATTATCCGTCATGTGGATAGAGCTAAAGTATTTCACTGGCCCTTCATAGTCGTCAAATACCCAGTGATCCAAATTAAGCTTGTGTCCGCGGGAGACGCGCTCAACTTTCATATCCCTCTGCCCATTTCTGAAACAGATATTGTCCGCTTCCGCCTTTGTGTTGTCCGGTTGATAGTTGGGGCGAGAAGAGATCTTGTGCGAACTGAACTCGGCATCTCTGTTTAATCTCCTAAAGGGCGGTACGGGTGAGCAGTTCCCTCTGGGGGCGTTTTGTTAGAAACAAAACATCCTTCCTCCTGACTACCCTTCTGTTCGCCTCACCCATCGGCCTTATCCACCCCATGATTGGATGCCAGGATTCACTGTCGCACCTGGGGCACCTGGATTTGCCCTCGAAGATTTCTTCACAGTCGAGACACAACCTTGCCATTCTTAGATCCATGGCACCTGTTCCTCCTTTTGCGTTAACTATCTCCCAAGAACTCTGGTCTAGCTCCGGTGGCTCTTAAAAGGTGAGGGCATCAGTAAGCTATGTCCGTGCCACCCTTCTGCTCCCTCTTCAGATACCGGTAGATCAGCCAGAAGAAAAAAACACCACCAATTAAGCCGGCTGCTACAGTCGCCCACAGCATATCCACCTACCTCTTCCTGACAAAATTGGCTTCCCGTGATGCCGTTGTTTTCCGTTCGGTGCAGAATCTTTGGGTCAAACTAATGAACATCAGAATGACCGACTACATGGGGATGACCGAGTTAAAAGATGCACGCACACCCGAGAAGTTTCAAGAGTGCCACCTCACGCTTCCTTTTCAAACGATTACCTTTCGAGGCTTTCAGCCGTCTCATGGTTCGTTCTTTGGTGTTGAAGGTGGGTGGCACTCAGCAGACTTCAGCTACTGAAATTCTTCAAAAAGCGATCATGAAGGCATCGCTCAGGTTCGCAGCTCTCTTGGATATCCATATAGTTTTCCCGAGAAGAGGGTGAAGATGGCCCACTCGTAGAACCAAGATATAGAGATCGCAACGCTTTTTGAAAAACCGAAATTCAGCAAGCGGCAGTCAATATGAAGACGGTTCAGGTAGTGCTGCGGGGTTTCGCGCATAGCGCATCAACTCACCGTCTCGATCTCCTCATATTTCAGTTTGGCGAATCTCTAATAAGCAGTTATTGCTAAGATCATGCCAAGAGAGAAGGGAAAAAGTTTCAACGAGGTTTCAGATAGATAGGGTAGTGCCTAAAGCCCTATTGGAGAGGTGTGCAATGAAATACCCTTTTTTGTGAGTAACAGAGTGCCAACTATTGGCAATCTTTTTCACACTCTTAACGTAGCTGAAGGAAAAAGGCATGGAGTCAGGCTAATCGCTCAGCGAATTCTGGTATTCAGAAAACAAGGTCATCCGAGTTGATAATTGCTCTCGGTTTCTCACCTGTGGGTTTCCTCAACATGGTGCGACTCAACATAGTAGTCTCGCGTATCAGCCGACTGTTTAGGTCCCTGTAAACTCGGATTCCTGATCAACCAAAAGTGTAAATCATCAACAAGCACAGAAGCCTTGGTTGGCGGTTCCCATCCTTCTTGCCCCGGCCGTACCAGACCTGGTGGCACTCCTTCGACGGGAGAATCGAAGTTAACATTGAATCTGACCAGGTCGGATTCATTTCCATGGCGGTTTACTGCCGTAATGCCGAGAGCGACTTCCCCGTGAACATNGTGAAGTGGGGGGACCTGGTCAGGCAGGATAACCTCCGTGCCATCGCCGATGTCGATAAATTCAGAGTTATAGCTCACTTCTCCAACAGTCGCCCAATAGAGCCTATAGGTAACCACATCCAGAGAAAGAGAGCGATTCCAGCGAACCTTTCTCTTCTTAGTTTTCGATGCGGCTTTACGGCTTTTAATCGTGATCATCACCAACTATTCGAATATAAGCTGAGCTGTCTACTTTACGTCATCTATATGAACTACGCTTAAATCATATCCAATAATCTCTTCTTCGAGAAGCACTTAATCACCTCATGCTCAAAAGACGCTGTCAGTTCCGTTCGTTGCTCTTGAAGAATTGATGCGTATCGCATACTTGAATTCTAAAACGAGGTGAAAAGGACACGCTTACAAGCCCTAATCGCTTGTTAAATCATACAAATAGAAGATCTGGACACCTCCCCCAAATTCGTATATTCTCTCTTCAATCCCTACACAATTCAGTCACCCGGTCAAGTTTCAGCATACCTGCTGCCTTCTTGAGATGGCCATGAAAGAGTGCAACACCAAGAAAAAGTAAATGGGGGTAGGCACCATGTTACGTATCAAACTGTTCCATCGCTATCCTCTGCATGTTGCCATGGATAGAGCCACCGGATACACTGCCTTTTTATTTTGTGCATTGGCTTTTCCGGTGCTTTACATCGTGAGCAGGTATAACTACAACCTTTTTCACAGCATTGCGGATATCTTTACCATTGTCATCGCTAGCATGGTATTTGTCGTAGCCTGGAATTCAAGGCAGTCCTTGGATAACCATTATCTCCTTTATGCAGGTATCGGCTTCCTTTCCTTTGCCTTCCTGGACCTGTTTCACGTGCTGGGTAACAAGAACATGGGCGTGTTTCCCCAATACGGGAACCTGGGCCCTGCGTTATATATCGCCAGCAGGTATGTACTGAGCATCTCACTGGTGACGGCGCCGTTGTTTATCAACCGCAAGCTCAGAGTAGCCCCCGTTTTTGCCGCGTATTCGCTGGTCACTTTGCTTGTTCTGCTCTCCGTTTTCTACTGGCAGAACTTCCCGGTGTGCTTTGCTGAGGGCGTGGGGCTAACATCGTTCAAGNTGGTGAGCGATTACATCATTTGCCTGATTCTATTGGGTGCCTTGGTCCTTCTGTTTCTCAACCGACGGTCATTTGATGCACGAGTCTTCCGGCTGCTCGCGGCTTCGATCCTCTTGTCCATTGCCACCGGTCTGGCCTTTGCCTTGTACGCTGACCCATTCGGCGTAACGAACGCGATAGGCCATTTCTTTCAGATTATTTCTTTCTATTTGATTTACCTTGCCGTTATTGAAACCGGCCTGACCAAACCCCAGAACATCTTGTTCAGGAAACTGAAACAGAGCGAGGAGAAGTACCGCAACCTATTCGAGAACATGGCCGAAGAAGTGCACTTCTGGCAACTGGTGCGCGATGAGGCCGGGAACATTAGGACGTGGCGGCTGGTGGATGTCAACCCGCCGACGCTCAAGACGTGGGGCCGGCAGAGCGTCGAGGGGATTCGCGGCAAGACTACGGACGAGATTTTTGGCACTGGCGCGACGGAGCACTACATGCCCGTCGTACAGAAGATCTTCGCCGAGGGTGTGCCGCATTCATTTGAGGATTACTTCCCGAATCTGGGCAAGCACTTCCGGTTCACGAGCGTACCATTCGGCGAATACTTCATCACCACCGGTGCGGACATCACCGCCATCAAGAAGGTCGAGGAGGCGTTGCGGGCATCGGAGGAGAAAGCACGCAATCTTATTAAGTATGCCCCCACGGCTATCTTCGAGATGGACTTCAATGCCACCCGTTTTTTGAGCGTGAACGAGGTCACCTGTGATCTAAGCGGATACACCCGTGAAGAACTCCTGGCTATGGGCCCCCTGAACCTGACGGATGAGCCGAGCACGAATCTCTTCAGGGATTGGGCCAGGAGAAAATTATCAGGAGAAAAAGTGGAGGATACGGGTGAATACACGGTGAATACGAAAGATGGGCGCAAGCTGGTTTTGGCGATGCGCGCCAGTGCCTTTACCTACCGGGAGGGGGAACCCGTCACCGTTCTGGTCATCGGCCATGACATTACCGATCGCAAGGCGAGCGAGGAGGCGCTGCGCCAAAGCGAAGCCCGACTCCGCCGCATCGCGCAGGCCGGTCGCATCGGATTCGTCGAGTGGAATGTCGCTAAGGACACCTCCTATTGGAGCCCGGAACACTACGAGCTCTTCGGTTTCGAGCCCGGGTCGCCGACCTCCTGGGAGCGATGGCTTCAGGGCGTGCATCACGAGGATCGGGAGCGCATCGTGCAGAACGCCGCCGGGTTGCTGGAGCGCGGCCGCTCGGAAGGACAAGTGCGGGGCCATAAGGACGAGTACCGCTACATCCGTGCCGACGGATCCATGGTCTGGCTGGAAACCGACATGTCGGTGGACATGGTCGGCGGAGAGGCGATCGTCCGCGGCTCGGTCCGTGACATCACCGAGCGCAAACGGGCCGAGGAGGCACTGAGAAAGGCTCGCGACGAACTGGAGAAGCGAGTCCAGGAAAGGACTGCCGAGCTGACCGAAATGGTTCAAAGACTCCAAGGCGAAATCCTCCACCGCAAACGACTGGAAGAAACCCTCCGTGAGTCGGAAACACAGGTACGGCTTTTCGCTACTCAATGCCTAACAGCCCAGGAGACAGAGAGGAGGAGGATCGCCGCAGAGCTTCACGACAGCATCGCGGCTTCTCTTGCCGCTACGAAATTCCGAGTCGAGAATCTTTCGGAGCAGTTGAAACAGGGACCTATCAGCTTTGAGTCCATGCGAGATCTTGGCTCGACTATAGCGGAGGTAATCAGCGACGTCCGGCAGATCATGGCTGACCTGCGGCCGTCCATCCTCGATGACCTCGGCATCGTGGCCGCCGTGAACTGGTTCTGCCGGGAATACCAAGAGACCTATCCCCACATTTCTGTTGAAAAGCAGGTCGCCATGGAAGAACACGACGTTCCTGATTCCCTGAAAACGCCGATCTTCCGTATTATTCAGGAAGCGATGAACAATATCGCCAAACACAGCAGAGCAAGCATCGTGAGTCTCTCGCTTCGAAAGAAAGATGACAAGATCCTGCTGACGATCCAGGATAACGGACAAGGGTTCAACCTGGAGACTGTCAGAAAAGGAATGGGTCTTTCCACCATGAGAGAGCGAGTCCAGCTTTCGGGAGGGACTTTTGACCTTGAATCAGAGATTGGGAAAGGGACGACGATTCGCGTTTCATGGCCAATCCAAATGCGCAGTGTTGGTTGAAAGAAGCAGCCGATTAGCATGATTGCGGATACTGGAACTGCTGAGCAAGTGTCGGACGAGCGGGTAGCAGACGCACGGGATCGGAAGCAGCAGGTCTCGACGGAAGCATTAGATTGGCAATCCAATGCATAAGCCGCTTGAAACAGAAAAGGTCAAGCAATGGCTCAAGGACATGGGAAAATACATGGTCCAGCTCAAATATAAGGTCTAGACCCTATGGACAATTCCAAAACGCAGACGTAACGTGATCCCGTGCTAACCAAAACAAGAAAGCGGCGACTTTGCTACGGAGACCTATTCCATGCCAATAAAGGATTCCGTACCCTTCAAAATGATGTTGGTCGAAGATAACGACGGTTTTCGACGCAGTTTGGCAGGGTTTTTGAGGGCGAGATTTCCCTCTATAGTTCTCGCTGAGGCTGTGGACGGCACCGAAGCGATGGAGAAAGTGGAGAGCTTTCTCCCCCAACTGGTTTTCATGGACATCAAGTTGCCGGGGCAGAACGGGCTTGAGGTCACAAGAAGCATCAAAGCGCTTCATCCCGACATCAATGTCGTTTTCCTCACGAGCTATGACTTCCCAGAGTACCGCGAGGCGGCCCGTGAGTGTGGAGCATACCGCTTTTTTTCAAAAGGATCATCCACGTCCCAGCAGATTCAGGATGTGGTGGAAGAGCTGTGGACAAAATGGAAAACCTCATGGGTGCAGTCTGTATGAAACGCGCAAGGCACTTAAGGAATTAAGGAGACTCCGGAGTACTGAGAATAAGCGAGCCAGCAGGTCTTATCGGTTTTCTTTGATTAAGTTTGGGATAGTCTTTGGTAAACTGACCCTTAATGAGTGATCGATAAAATAGAGGCTGGTGTGGCCTAGAGCGTTCAAGAGCGGAATTTCTTAGAATGCAGTTTCTATTCTGGAAGTGAAAATGACCGGACCAGGTCAGGCCTTTCGTCTTCGTCTGAAAACAAAAATACCCCACACCACGCCACTGCTCGGCGAAGGGGCTAGGTTTTCTCTTATGAGATGAAAACTAGGCTTTTCTCTTGTTCATGGGCTGGCCACAGCAGACGAGGACATGCTCCTCAGCACAACCGCACGCCTCATCCACAATGACCCTGTAGCCGCAAACCGCGCATTCGAGTGCAGGCTTCTTCTTTGCTGGGGCCTTTTGTTTGACGACCTTCTTGGGCTTGGCAGCTTTCTTCTTAGCTTGAGTGGGCATTTCTTGTCTCCTTTGTTAGAGGTAAACGGCGTCCATCAACACTTGTCTATCATCTCCGTTGTATTGGCGTCAATATTCTTTGGACCCGGTTTGATCCTTGACCTCATCAAGGCAGAGTTGAACGAGCGTCATTTGAAAACGAGCGACTGCTTATCGAGGAGGAGATCGCACGGACGACCATAACAAACGTCACTTACAAACCCTAGTCATAACCTTCCTTCGCTACCGAAAATGCTGAACGTCGCCCACCCCTGAAGCGATCTTGAGTACGTGGCGCAACACCAAAGATAGATCGCCCACCATAGAGCATCCCGCTCACGGATTTAGGATACGATACCTCAAAGTATTAAAGCGCAAGGTCCGACTCCAGGTCATTTCTGCCCGACACATATCGAATGTTGCTTAGGTGCTCGGAATGGCTTTACGCCCTTGTGCCCCTTACAGTTGGGACACATAGCCAAGAATTGCCCTTGGGATGGCTCTGATAGAATTCCGTTCAGGAACCCGTATCCCCCTGATGTCTTCTTTATTTTGACATCGATCAATTTCCCACATCCTATGCACTGGATATTTATAAAACACAGGACAACCTCACCTTCCAATTTATGCGAGAAAAGATGGTTCAACGTATCCAAACTAATAGCTGCAAACTCCGATGCGCCCATGGTCTGAACCCTCCATTGCGAAACATCTGCAAGCATTTGTCTCAATTACTCATCATAAATCCTAGCGCCTTTTGGATGCATCGGGAGTTGGGTCTCAATCAAGGGCAATGGATCAACGGAAATAATTTTTCCTTCAACGGTTCTCACGTTCATCATCCTTCCGCATGAAAGACATTTCGCCGGTCCTGAGTAATGATCGAAAATCCAATGACCTAGGTTAAGCTCCCGCCCGCAGGAAATGCAATTTACTCTCATATCGCTCTACCTCCCGTTATCTCTCAAGTGAAGCACTGCCCTCAGGTTCACCGGAGATCTTGCTTCCCTATGTTTCCGCATTGAGCAGCCGACGTACGGTTCCTTCGATCTCTTTCAGCTTGAAAGGTTTCAGGATTATAGTATCCACACACCTCATGTTCATCTTTTCCCAATGCGTCTCATCATAAGCCCCTGATACGACCATAACAGGTGTGTTCGGTGATCGTTCTTTGATTAGCCGGGACAACTCCCAACCGTTCATCATAGGCATCTCAAGATCTGTAATCACCAGATCGTAAGATCCAGTAAGAAAGAGTTTGGCTGCTTCGATGCCATTACCAGCGAGAGTCACCCCGTAACCCCAAAAGGAGAGTGTTTTTGACAGAACCTCCCGAATAGCTTGGCTATCGTCAACTACGAGCACCTGCCTCTTCCTTCCCGATGCGGGAAGGGGATGCTTCGGACCTTTCTGCATCACGATTTCAGATTGCAACATATCTTCCCCCTTGTTTTTCTGACCTTAGTATGGGTGGACGGATTGGATCGGAATGGGTGGGCGCATTAGCCCGGAAATCACTGGACGGATTGCCCTGAATACGCAGGCATCGCAGGCATCAAAAGACAACACTTTACCCAGCCTCTCTTGCGGTGTGAGACCGGTTTTGTCAAAGGCTACCGCCGGACCTACCCATACGAGGCTTACCATCAGCGAGACAAGAATGGATACTTCTTTGAGATTTCTTTTGTTCATCGAGATGTTCCTCCTTTCTAGTTGGTTTAGTTTCACTTCATGGTCTCCGAACAGAACTGCTCAATGCTATAGATATTCCTATCTGTCTCAGCTTCCCTTCTGATCAGCCCAAGGCTTCAACTCTTTGGACAACACAGACATTTTGCATTTTNGATTAATCCACGGCTGCGGCAGCATGGACTGAAAGGACGCCAGCGTAGAAAAATGCGAGGGGTCTAGCAGCGAAGGAGGGTATTAAGAAGGATGGCCTTCTGGACGGCACACAGACTCTTCATGGAGAGAAAGCAGGGAGGGTGGGTATTCCAATGGGGGACGGGCGCGTTAAGAATCGGAATTTGGCATGCGAGACCAAGGTCTAAGAACTCATCAGCGTAACAGCTCTCGCACCCAACATAATCAGATGCCGTGAGGGCTAGGCATCCCATGATGCTGACCAATAAAACGAAAGCTATTAACGGATGATTCTCCTTCATGGTATTTTGCAACTTAATAGGATGACTCTGGGAAGGGAATAGGGTGGATACTGTATTTTGACAAATTAAGGACTGTATTTTGGTTGGAGTTGACAACACCACTGCACTCCTCAACTGGGACCGATTTACCCCACCCTTGAATTAATCTGCGCATCGTACCCTCTAGGGGTCAACCCGCCCTAATGCCAGCGATTATAGGCGAGGCTGCTGCGCCCAGGATGTCAAAAGGCGAAGGTGGGCTTGCGAGAATGAAGCACGAGAGCTTTTTGCCGACTGTTCCGGGGATTGAGGTGTCGATTAGCAATAAGTGTATCCTGCGAAAACGAGAAGCCCCATAACGACTTCTAAATGAAGCCTATCGAGATGGCACGTAGACGCCAACTTGTGACTAAGCCCAATGAACCTTGAATTTTAGATTCCAGATGACCGAGGAGCAGCGCAAGGTGACGCTCAGGGACGGGCAGGACGCTGGGGAGATGATCCTGGATATCGAGCGGCGGATTGGGGAGCTGGCGGAGAAGGAGACTAGTATACCCTAGCAGAATTTTGCCTCCTGGTAAAGACAAAGCAGACCATTATTCTCTACGAGGCTTTCTCTTGATCAGTTCATAATCCTAAGAAATATTAAATATTTTCTTTGAATCCCGATTCTCACCAAGACATGAGAAAAAAACATACCCGCGAATCCGGGTAAAGAAAAGATGATCCGGGTTGCGAAGTTGCTCAACTGGCCCGAACCCCCAGCGCTTGATCTCTGCAAAGAAAACTGGGAGTATTAGCCACAGACCTACACGGACAACCGCGGACACCCGCTTGAAATCCCCTTGGCGGTGCGCTCTTGGCCGGAGAAACAGGCGAGCCTGTTCCCCTGCCAATTTGCCAACGCCGAAGCGCTCAACGCTCCGCTTTGAGCGCTCGCTCCGCTCGCATTTCAANCGGGAAGGAACCAATGCCGCTGGCCGTTGTCGTCGTCTGGCGAATTTTACCGTAGTTTTCTTGTCGTTTTTTTGTCATAACATAGCGGTATTTTTATTTGTCCCGCGAGCGGGGCAAATAAAAATGTCTGGTTTTGTCGGTGTGGGTCTGTGGCTAATAATCTTTGGGCTTTTACACTGACCGTTGTCCCAGCTAGGTGGTGGACCATGGAAGAATACAGAAAGAAGATCAAAGGTCTCTCCGAACTCAAGAAGGAGATCGAGGGGCTCAAGGCTCAGGGAAAGCGCATCGTTTTCACAAACGGCTGTTTTGATCTGCTCCATCCCGGGCACATGCGCTATCTGTATGCCGCCCGTCAGCTGGGCGACTATCTTGTCGTGGCGGTGAACACGGACCGCTCCGTGAAAATCATCAAAGGGGCGAACAGACCCATCCAGTCTCAGGACGAAAGGACGGAACTTATCGCTGCTTTGAGCTTTGTCGATGCCGTTGTGCTCTTCGACGAGGACAATCCCCTGAACGTTATCCGGCACTTGCTCCCGAACGTTCTGGTCAAAGGAGGAGATTGGACTGAAGACAAGATCATCGGAGCGGATGTGGTAAAGAAAGCCGGCGGGGTGGTAAAGAGCCTTCCCTTCGTGGCCGGATATTCTACAAGTGCCATTATCGATAAGATAAAGGATAAACAGTAGTGACGACTTATCGGCGGTCGGCCGTCGGCGGTCAGCGTGCGAGGATTCAAGATATGTTCGATATTGCAGCAATTCGTAAGCAGTTCCCCTCATTGTCGCAAATTCAAGATGGGAAACAGGTCGTTTACTTTGACAACCCGGGCGGCACCCAGGTGCCCCAGACGGTCATTGATGCTATGGTTCAATACCTCCTCAGGGACAATTCGAACCACGGCGGTGCCTTCCCAACCAGCCAACGCAGCGACGCTATGCTGGAGGAGGCTCATCAGGCCATGGCGGACATGCTCGGCGCGGCTTCCCGTAACGAAATCGCCTTCGGCCCTAACATGACGACCCTGACCATGGGCCTTAGCCGTGCCCTGGCCCAGTGGGTGAAGCCGGGGGACGAGGTGATCGTCACTCGCCTGGATCATGACGCCAACATCAGCCCATGGATGCTGCTTGCCCGTGACACGGGTGCCACCCTGCGATGGGTGGATTTTCACCCGGAAGACTGCACGCTCAACCTGGATAACATGGAAAGGCAGCTCTCCAAGAAAACCAAGATCGTCGCCTGCGGCCTGGCCTCCAATGCGGTGGGAACGATCAACGACGTGGAGATGATTTCAAGAATGGCCCACGCGTACGGCGCTCTTGTTTTTATAGACGCTGTTCAGTACGCACCCCACGGCCCCATAAACGTTCAGGGCTTGGACTGTGATTTCCTGATTTGCTCCGCCTACAAGTTTTTCGGTCCCCACGAAGGCGTGCTCTACGGCAAGTACGATCTTCTCGACCGTTTGCCTGCGTACAAGGTGCGGCCTGCCGACAATCGGCCGCCCCACAAATTCGAAACAGGCACCCAGAACCACGAAGGCATCGCCGGAACTCTTGCGGCCGTAGAATACCTTGCATCCCTTTCCGGAGACAGGGGAACGCGGCGGGAACGCATCCTTTCGAGCATCGCCATGATCCAGGACTATGAACGAGGTCTTGTGAACCACCTGTTCGAGGGACTCCAGCGGATCAAGGGACTCCGAATCTACGGCATCACTGAGCCGGATCGTTCTGACCAGCGCGTGCCCACTGTGGCTTTTCGAATCGAAGGCTTTGCCCCACGCCGGATCGCCGAGTGCTTAGGAGAGCGCGGTATCTTTGTCTGGGACGGCAATTACTATGCTCTTGCTGTGACGGAACGTCTGGAAGTGGAAGACAAGGGCGGCATGGTCCGCGTGGGCTTGGTGCATTACAACACGATGGGGGAGGTGGACCGCCTCATCGAAGAACTGCATCGCATCACAAAGTCTTGAAGCGCGAAGTCCCGGTCTAAGGGATGAGGGTAAATCCCTGTTCTTTAAAGTGTGGATCAAAGCCGAACACTGCTCTAATTCCCAAATCCCGCATGACCTCGAAACTCACGCAGTCCACGAGGCTTAGCCCTCGCCTGTCCGCTGCGAGCAACGCGGAGACACCCGAGCGATGCTGCTCAGGAGTGACGAATTCTACCTGGAGAATGGGAATCAGATCTTCCTGGAGGCCCCTGACAGCGGCCACACCAATTCGGTTCTGCAGCAAGGCAAACGTCTCCACGAGCACATAATTTGTCGTGACCGAAGATCCTCCGGTGTCAAGAATCTCGGTCCAGGCTTTCTTCGCTGACCCATGGCTCTGATCCCCCCTGTCCAAAAGCGCATAAAAGGCCGATGTATCCACGAAGGTTTTCATTTGCGATACGCCTCCGCAAGGTATCGATCATGGTTGCTCGAAATATCGCGTCTTCCTGACCGGAATTTTCCCACGATTTCGAGAGCCCGCTGATGCCTCTCTTTCCAATCGCCAGCAGGGCTGGAGATGATGACCCCGTCAACGGCACGACGGATCACCTCAGCCATGGACGTTCCTTGGGCAGCGGCGATTCGTTTAATGGCCTTGGCTTGCTCTTCGCTCAACTGTATCTGTGTTCTAACCATAATGCCTCCGCTGATAACATATTTGCTTACATGATAACGCCTTAAGTCAAAGATGTCAACCCTTCGGGCATGGGGTCAATCTCCTGCTCCCTTGCAGGGACAAGCGCATTCTCTAGAGAGGAAATAGTAAACCGAGCTTTTGTAGATTAAAAACAGGAGGGAGGGAATTGGTATGGCCGCTAATCGTGCCAGTAGAGAGGGCTGTATTCGTTCATGGCCTGTTTGACGCGCTTGACATATTCTTGGGTTTGCCTGATGGGAGGGACCTGATACCCGGCCTCGACGACTCTCGTGGGTCCTGCGTTGTACGCCGCAAGAGAAAGGTCAAGGTTTTGATCGAAGCGCCGCAGAAGGGACTTCATGAACGTCAGGCCGATTCGAATGTTCACGTCCGGATCGAACAGTCTCTCCGCCGACACTTCGTATTTTTCCCATGCCACGTGCGGCATGACCTGAAGCACTCCAATCGCTCCTTTTGGTGAAACGGCCCTGTGGTCGAATCTCGATTCCACCTTGGCCATGCTGAGTGCAAGGCGGGGCGCAACACCGACCTCGCGGGCGATCTGCCTGAGCCGCCTTTCGATCAATGCCCGGTTTGCCGCTTCCAGATCTTCTGGGGCGTCGCCGTCACTCAGCCCGCCCGGTGAAGAACCGCCCATGGCATAAAGGATCCTCGGATTGTAAAGCGCAGTGAGGTTGTCCAGCTCGCGGTCGAGAGACTCCAAGCTCGCGTGCATCTCACGCACCAGGGAACGATAGCTCTCCCGCACCGGACGAAGAGGCTGGGATCCCTCCCGATCGGCGGTGGCCGAAAGGAGGTTCTGGACGTCGTCGTAGGCTTCCACGAGCCTCTCTCCGAATTCCCCCTGTCCTTCATATTCCGGCAAGCCCTCGAGATCGTAAGCTACCTGCATGATTTCTTCCGTCATGCGCCGGATGGTTTCTTGCTGCTCCGCATTTTCCCTCTCGAGACGCACAAACTCGAGCCAGGGCCCTCTCACGGTCCGGTAATCTGCCACAACGTAGGATAAGATGCCGACCCATAAAAAGGCACAGCAGATCCCGAAGACCGCGAGCGGCTTTGGAACGGCCAGCCTCTTCAGGGTCCCTGCTTCGCCGGGCATCAGAAAAATTTGCAGTTTTTGTGCCATCGTTTGATATCGTTTTCGTCCGTCTCTAGCACTCCGGAAAACCCGATCGCCTCCGCTTTGCGACCTTTCTCATTTCTTTTAGCAGCAAAATGTCTGCCACGCCCCATGGGGCTTTTAGATCGCATTACATTTCGCGCAGTTACTTGCGCCTGCCGAAATTCGTCAAATACTCCGTATGTAGACGTTTGCCGAAAATAGGAATTCTTCTGCCACCTCTTGGAAGGAGTTTACACACTCCAGGCCGAGATGGAATAAGGCGGAGGCCTTGTCTCCGGAATTAATTCGCAGTTAAAGTCGCCCGGGGA
>JGI20214J51650_10001339_pt1 | contig 15634 bp, 12 predicted proteins | sample WetSurMetagenome_FD_51650 | JGI IMG/M metagenome (IMG submission 51650) | reverse complement strand
GGCCTCCTCCCAGGTGCATTTCCGGAATCGGCCGTCTGTCTTGATAAGAGGGGACTTCAAACGGATGAAGCTGTTCACGTACTCGTGGAGATTCCAGCCCTTGATGCAGAGTTTCCCCTGATTGACGGGATGGGTTTTCAACGGCAGGGTAGCGACCAGGTTCCCATCCGCAACCTGGAAAAGCACTCCGCACCCTGTGCCGCAGTAAGAACAGATAGAAGGAACAAACTTGAAGGTCATCACCATTTCCCCCGGTTACAGAGACAAGTTAGCTTTTTGAAATGGAAGGCTTAGGCCATGGGGGTCTCTCTAAAAACAGAAAACGAAGGGTATGCGGGAAAGACTACGCAGATAAGGGGCAGCGAAGGCGGGCGGCGAGGTTTCACCGGCACCTGCCAGCAGGGTCTCAATTGGCGAGTTCCCCGATAGCCCTCCGCCCGCCTCACCCATGGCCTAAAGCTGGCCACTGTGGTGTGGCTTCTTCGTTGTTCTGTTTTTAGAGAGACCCCCATGGCGTTTCCCTGTGTTTATTTCAAAAAGCCAACCTGTTCCCTTTCATATGGGTTTGGGTNCCAGAGTGACCTCTTTGCCGAGAAGATTCAGGGGAGACNGANTCAAGCCTATCCCCGCCTCATAGCCAAAAACCTCTTTAACGATTTCGTTGACCTTGCCGTAAAGGACTCTGAGTGGAATCTCAGCGGGGCAAGCCTCTTCGCACAATCCGCAACCCGTGCACCGGCCTGCCATGTGGACTGCACGGACCAGATGAAACAGGGGGACCTCCGGAGGGAGATTTCCTGTCCCCACGAGGTCCGCGTTCTCCAGGCTGCACTCGTTGCAGAAGCATACAGGACAAATGTTCCGGCACCCGTAACACTTGATGCACTTCTGAAACTCGTACATCCACCTGGAAAATCGTTCCCAGGGTTNAAGNCGGTCTATGTCCCGGANGTCGGCATGGAACGCGATGCCCAGAGCCTTTTTGATGTTTCCAGTCACTTTCTCCTGAAGAGAGGGGGCGGCCGCAACCGGGAGGACCTTGATTCTCGTCTCTGCAATCTGATTCCATGCTTGAAGAACTTTCAAGGCCCGCTGGTCCCCATCCTGCGCCAGAAGTCCGATCGTGGCATCAGGATAGAGGCGCGCCATTTGCCAGGCTATTTTTTCGAGCGGATAGCGAGCCGAGCCCGGCACCATTTCGTTCACTTCCACGCTCCTGTCTTTGGTGAAGACGTGAGGCAAAGAATGTCCATCCGTGACCCGGTACCCAAGGAAGAGATCGACCACGCCCTGGTCAAGCCACGCCCGAACCTGTTTTGTGATTTCATGATCCATGGTTCAATGCCCTCTTGCTCCCCCTCCCCTTCATCCCCTCCCGCCAGGGGAGGGGAAGTCTGAAAGAAGACTGATATTGCTGTCCTCGGACAGCCTCGTTTCTGTCATTCCCGCGGAGGCGGGAATCCAGGAGGAGCTAGGGAAACTGGACCCCGGCTTTCGCCGGGGTGACGACTTCCTGCGAAACCGTTGCTCGGTGTTCCGCGAACAAACCGAAATCCGCATTCAAAGGAGAAGGCCCCATGCGCCTTATCTTGTCCGTGAATTCGGTGATGGCGCGGACATATTTCTGCGCCTCAGCAGAAGAAATCCACACAAGGCTCAAACGGTCCTCCAGCCCCACGAACCTCATCAGTTCCTGAAGAAAGGTGATTCTCTTGACCGTCATGAAATTACCATACAGGTAATGGCAATCNCCGACGTGTCACCCTCCCACCAGGATCCCGTCTGCTCCGCTTTGAAATGCTCGCAGGATGTGGTGAGGCGAGACGGTGGCGGAACACATGACCCTGATGGCCCGGAGATTGACAGGGTACTGAAGCCGGCTCACCCCTGCCAGATCCGCTGCACCATAAGCGCACCAGTTGCAGAGAAAGGCGAGGATTCGTGGCTCGAAACGGTTTTCAGTCATTCTTCACTCCTCGGTCTTCGCTCTCCCTCTCCCCTCGGCATGTTGGATCTCATCTTTGAGCCTATCCTATGACTCTCGGATTCCCTCCCCCTCGATGGGGGAGGGTGAGGGTGGGGGTGGAAAAGATGCGAGATACTCCAGATCGTTCTTGTTTCCCCCTCCCCTTTATCCCCCCCACAAGGGGAGGGGAAACGATGTTGCGCCGCCTCCGCTGTGCGGTCTTCCACAGGCGTTTTCAGCAGCCTGTTATAAAAGCGCGCTTCTGATTTGCGCATACAGCTGCCTGTGATCAAAGCCGCTCAGCACCACGGCCTCTGAGGGACACGTGGCGGCACACGCCCCACACCCCTTGCACAAGGCTTCGTTGATTTCAGCGGCATTCCTCTCCTTGTTCAGCGTGATCGCTTCATAAGGGCAGACCTGGATGCACCCCATGCACGCGCAGCATCGCTCGGCCAGAATGCGCGAGACAATGCCTCCGACCTGGATGCTTTCCCTGCTCAGGAACGTGAGCGCTCTTGACGTGGCAGCCAGGGCATGGCTCACGCTTTCGTCAATGGGTTTTGGATAATGGGCCATGCCGCAAAGAAAAAGACCGGGCGTTGCAAACTCCGAAGGCCCNAGCTTTGCGTGGGCTTCCACAAAAAACCCCTCTTCGTTCACCGGGATCTTAAACAACTGCGCCAGGTGTTCGTTTTTGTGAGGCACCACGGCAGAGGCGAGAATCAGGAGATCCGCTCTCATGCTCACGGTCTGCCCGAGGTTCTGATCCATGACTTCGATCTCAAGCCCTGACTCCTTCGGCATGACGTCGGGTTTATGGTCCACAGCATATTGAATGAAGACAACCCCTGCGAGCCTGGCCCTTCGGTAGAGGTATTCTCTCTCCCCATAGGTCCGGATATCCCTGTAAAGGATGGTGATGTTCATGTCCGGATTCAGCTTCTTCAAATGAAGAGCACTCCCTATGGAGTGGGTGCAGCAGACTTTGGAGCAATAGGGCCTCTCCGGTTCGCGAGAACCGACACACTGGATGAAAACCGCAGAACGGATATCCCTGAGCGATGGATCGCGACGCAGGAGCTTTTCGTCCAGGTCAAGATGGGTGAGCACCCTGGGGTCGTGGCCGTAATGATATTCCTCGGGCTTGTGTTCTTCGGCCCCTGTGGCGATCACCGCGATCCCATGATCAAGGGGCTCTTCTCTTGATCCTGACCGCAGAGTCGATTTGAACTTGCCCACAAAGCCGTCGACCTTGCTCACTTCCGTTTCCAGATGGATCCGGATGTTCGGGTCGGACTCCACGGCCTCAATGAGTTCCCTGAGGTTCTGCTGAACGTCTTCTCCCTGCCATGTCTGGAAGAGCCGGCGGGCCTGTCCCCCCAAAAGGGAAGAGCGCTCGACAAGGGACACACTGTAGCCGTGGAGGGCCAGGTTTTTCGCAGCCGTCATGCCCGAGATCCCGCCACCCACCACCAAGGCCTTGGGGCACATGGGGATGTCGGTTTCCATGAGAGGCACCATGAGGGAAACCTTTGCCACGGCCATTCGGATCAGGTCTTTTGCCTTTTCCGTGGCCCCTTGCGGGTCGGAAGCATGAACCCAGGAATCCTGGTTGCGTATGTTGGCCATCTCCAGGAGGTACTTGTTCAACCCGGCGCTCACCATGGTCTCCTGGAAAAGACCTTCATGAGTCCTCGGCGTGCAGGCTGCGACCGCAATCCGGTTGAGGCCCTGCTCGAGAATGAGGTCCCGGATCTTGTCCTGGGTGTCCTGGGAGCAGGTGAAGAGGTTTTCTGCGACAAAGGTCACATTGGGCAAGGTCTTAGCGTAGGCAGCTACCTCAGGGACGTTGACGACCCCTCCGATGTTCTTCCCGCAGTGGCAGATGAAGACGCCGATCTTCGGATCTTCCCGGCTGATCTCTTTTTCCAGGGGCCGGATGGTCTTCCGGGTTTGGGTATGACGGGCCTGAGCGAGTCGCCCTGTGGCTGAACAGGCGGCTGCGCCCGCTTCAATCACGGACTGGGGAATGTCCTTCGGACCCTGAAAAGCACCACACACATAAATGCCCTTCCTGGATGTGGCCACCGGATGAAAAGAAGAGGTCTTGCAGAAGCGGCCCTCTGTCAGGTCAATGCCAAGATTCTGTGCAAGGCTTATTGCTCCGGAGGCCACTTCCAAGCCCACGGACAGCACGACCATGTGGAAGGTCTCTTCCACCTGCTCACCCCGGGGATTGACGTAAGGAATGATGAGATCCCCTTTTCCCGAGGCCGTTTCGATGGAAGGCACCCGGCACTGAATAAAGCGTACTCCATGCTTTTGCCTTGCCTCCTCAGAGTACTTCTCAAAATCCTTTCCATGGGTGCGCAGGTCAATGTAGAAAATAGCGCAATCCAGATGACCGCTTGCATGTTCTTTTGCGACGATCGCCTGCTTGACGGCAGCCATGCAACAGACCGAGGAGCAGTAACCGTTGTCACAGCGATGAAAATCCCTTGATCCGACGCACTGAAGCCAGGCAACCTTTTCCGGAACCCTTTCATCCGAGGGCCGGTGCAGATGCCCCTGATAGGGGCCTGTGGCGCTCAGAATCCGTTCAAACTCCAGACCCGTCACCACATTCGGATTCTTTCCGTATTGGTAGGCAGGATGTTTTGCAGGGTCGAAGGCCGTAAACCCAGGGGCAAGGAGGATGGAGCCCGTGCGGATGATTCTCCTCTGTTCCTTCTGCTCAAAGTCGACCGCATGGCTAGGACAGAATTTCTCGCAGGCCCGGCACTTTCCTTTCAAAAAGTAGATGCAGTTGTCGCGGTCAATCACATACTTGAGGGGAACCGCCTGAGCATATTTCACATAGGCGGCTTTGCGGTTGTTCAGCCCTTCATTGAATTCATCGGCAATTTTCTTCGGGCATTTTTCCGCACAGGTCCCGCAGGCGATGCAACGACCCATATCCACGGACCGGGGATGGGTGAGGACTTCCACGCTGAAGCCGCCTTCCTCCCCTTGCACGGCTGTGACTTCGGACAGGGTCAGGAGTTCGATGTTCAGGTGCCGGCCGACCTCGACCAGCTTGGGAGCCAGGATTCACATGGCGCAGTCATTCGTGGGAAAGGTCTTGTCCAACTGGGCCATGGTGCCGCCGATGGCCGCGGTCCTCTCCACGAGGTGAACGAAAAACCCGGAATTGGCCATNTCGAGCGCCGCCTGCATCCCGGCAATTCCGCCTCCAACCACCATCACCGAGCCTTGCGTGTCCTGATTTGATCGGATTGGGTTCATCTTTCCTCTCCATGCATAACCGGCGGCTGAGAAACGCTTGTCTACGGCGTTGCCCTCACACTCAGGAAAGTGACAAGCGACGAGTAACGAGTAACAAGTTCATGTCTTAATCTCGTCACTTGTAACTTGTCACTTGTCACTCTCACGGTCGCCTTGTATCTGCGCGTTCTTGAGCAGCCAGCTAACACGGTCTTTTTCAGCATCTTGACTGAAGGCTACCAGGCCTCTCGCTCCAGGCGCTTGTAGATGAACATGAGCTGCTTTTGAGTCAGTTCACCCACGTTTTGATTGATCCATCGCAGGTCTCCTGACACAATGGCCGCCTTGGCTTCACTGGAGAGGTGATAGTCCCTNAGCGCCTGGGAGCCCATCTCCATGAGCTCTCTCCAGAAGGCCCGGTCCTGAGCTGTCCTGTCCAGGATCCGGGTGACCTCGCGGCGTTGAATCAGGCGGTCCTGTTCGGTCACGGCCGGGGCAACCCTTACTTCGGGCACAGCCTCCTTCTTCANNTTGATGGCTTTTTCCACTACTGACTTGAATTCGTCGTCGGTAAAGGGCTTCGGCAGATAGTCCAGAGCCCCGAGCTTCATGGATTCCACTGCCGAGACCACCGAGGCATACCCTGTGATGACGATAACCTCTGTTTCCGGTTTGGTCTCCTTGATCAGGCGGAGCACTTCCATGCCGTCCATGTCAGGCAGCCTCAAATCCGCCACCATGAGGTCGAAATTCTTTCCTGTCAGGGAACCCAGAGCCCGTATCCCTGTATCCGCTACCGACACGCGGTACCCTTGTTCCGAAAGAACCATTTTGAGCCCCTCAGCCAGGCTTGGTTCATCTTCCATGATGAGAATGCGAGGACGGGTCAAATCTTCTGAATCCATGTCCTCGCCTTCCGCATCCCAGCGAGCTCTCGTCATTTCAGGTCTGTCCGGCTCCTGCTTGATGGTGCCTTCCTTCCCTTCCTTGAAGACGTTCTCCACCGCTGTTTTGAAATCATCACCCCAAAAGGGTTTTGGCAGATAGTCTGATACGCCGAGCTTCATGGCATCCACGGCCGAGGATACGGAAGGGTACCCGGTGATTACGATGATTTTAGTTGCGGGCCGCTTGGCTTTCACTTCACGAACCACTTCCATGCCGTCCATGTCCGGCAACCTCAAGTCCGCCACCAGCAGATCCACGCCTTTTTTCCTCAAGGTGTCCATGGCACTCCGTCCTGTGAAGGCAAGGTCCACCTCATAGCCTTCATCCTCCAGAATCATCTGCAAGCCCTCGGCCACACTCGTTTCATCTTCCATGATCAGGATCGTCTGTGCTTTCGCAGAGNCGACCCCGACACCCCACTCTGCACTGTTCATGCTGTTCATATAGATCCCTCCTTTCCTCGGAATCTCTAATGCCTCCAGGGCACATTCATCTTTCGCATAGGGGCTAGAGCAATTAGTGTTCCAAGAAAGAGAGGTGAGAAAGAAAAAGCTTGGTTTTATAGTTTGTATTTTCAATTAGTTATGAAAGCAGTCTGGAGCGGGCACAGAATGAAGGAGCCCAACCGTATAGGTTTATATACGGCTGGAAATCGATGGAGAAAGCTATGTAGCTGTTATTCTGGAGAACTTGTCAGCGTATAGAAGTCGATACGGTGGAACCGTACCCTAACCCTTTTCTGGGTCATCGGCCGGTAAGATGTGGTGCTTCTTCATCAGGGCGGAGAAGTTGGATCTCTGCATGCCTACTTTGGAGGCAGCAAGTGTGATGTTGCCTCCGGATTCCTTCAGCGCCCGAACCAAAAAGTCTCTCTCAATGCCGGCAAAGGTGCCTTTCAAAAGGGTTTTCTTGACCTTCTTGAGGTCTTCAAGTGTGGCCGGAACTCCTTCCGGTGCCAAAGGACGTCTGGAATGAATGCTTCCCATCATATCCGGAAGACTCACCACACTCTGATCCGCCATGATGACCAGACGCTCCACCACGTTCTTGAGCTGTCTTATGTTCCCGGGCCAATCGTGGTTTACAAGCTCTTCCAGGGCATCAGCGGTGAATCCGTTGATCCTCTTTCCGGTTTTTCTGCAAAAGACGCGGAGGAAGTGATAGGCCAGCCTGGGAATGTCGTCTTTTCTGTCTCTCAAAGGGGGCAGAATAAGGGGAAAGACATTGAGCCGGTAAAAGAGATCTTCCCTGAAGGAGCCTTCAGCAACCATTCCCCGGAGGTCTTTGTTGGTTGCCGCAATGATTCTGACGTTGGTTTTCTTGAACTGAGTTGACCCGACCGGTTTGTATTCCCGTGTTTCGAGAACACGGAGAAGTTTGGCCTGTATTTCCGGGGTGAGGTTCGCCACGTCATCAAGGAAAAGGGTCCCCTCGTTAGCGACCTCAAAGATCCCTGTCTTGTCCTGAATAGCGCCCGTGAAGGCTCCTTTCACATGGCCGAACAGTTCGCTCTCCAGGAGTCCGGGTGACAGAGTGCTGCAATCCACAGGAATGAATTGCTTGGTGGAACGGTTGCTGTGGGAGTGAATCGCTCTNGCAAAAAGCTCTTTCCCTGTCCCGCTTTCGCCCGTGAGAAGNACGGTGCTGTCCGTGGGGCCCACCTTCTTGATGGCTTCAAAGATTCGAAGGATCATGGGGTCTTCGCCCACGATNTTGCTGAAACTGAAGCGGTCGAGAAGTTCTTTCCTGAGAGCGAGGTTTTCGAGGATCAGCCGCCTTTTCTCCGCCGCCCTCTCCACACCGAGCACCAGTTCATCGTCGGAAAAAGGCTTGGCGAGATAATCAAAGGCCCCGAGCTTCATGGCGTCCACAGCGTTTTTCACCGTGGAGTAACCGGTCATCACGATAATGCTTTCCCCAGGCTTTTCTTTTCTGAGGGTTCGCAGGATCTCCATGCCGTCCAGGTCAGGGAGNTTCATGTCCAGAAGAATGACTTCAAAGTTTCCTTGGAGGATGGCCTCCAGCCCCTCTCTTCCTGTCATGCGGGTTTCGACCGAATGCCCTCTGTCGGTCAGGGACTGCCGGCATCCCTCGCAGATCACCGGTTCGTCATCAATGACCAGGATGCGGATCGGTTCCACGGTTTGAGAATCCTCCCTCCTCAGGGTTTGGCCTGGTTATAAGGCAGCCTGATCGTCATGGTGGTCCCTCGACCGGGCTGGCTGCTCACCCTGATCTGACCGCCATGTTTCTGAATGATCCCATAGTTCACGGCCAGCCCGAGGCCGGTTCCTTTCGGTTTGGTGGAGAAGAAGGGCTCGAAAATCCTTTCCAGATGCTCTTGCGGGATGCCCATTCCGCTGTCTTCGATCTCCACAACGACCCCTTGGTTGTCTTCATCCTTGTAACTGCGGACCGAGACGGAGCCTTGACCCTGAATCGCCTCGACGGCGTTCATGAAGAAGTTGATGAAAACCTGCTCGATCTGATTGACGTCGATCAACACACTCGGAAGATTGTCTGAGAGACGTTTTTCAAGGGAGATGCGGTTGAGGCGAAACTCGTTGGCCAGAATGCTCAAGGCTTTGTTGATGACCCCGTTGAGGTCGGCCGAGGCTTTTAANGGCTCCCTCTGCCTGGAGAACTCCAAGAGATCCTGAATGATGCCCCGGCACCGNATGGTTTCGTGGATAATCACCTCCAGCCCTTTTTTGAGAGGTCCTGTTTCAGGCACTTTCTTGACCAGATTGGAGCTGTAAAGAAGAATACCTGCAAGGGGATTGTTGATTTCATGGGCGATGCCCGCAGCCATTCTGCCCAAGCTGGAGAGCTTATCCGCCTGGATCGCAAGGTTGTCGTATTGAATCTGTTGCTTCTCGATCAGGCGAGCCTTGTCAATGGCCAAGGCACATTGCTCGGCAATAGCGACGGCAAAGTCCAATTCCTCTTCGGAGAACTCCCGCTTTTCGTCAAAGAAAATCCGCAGGATTCCGACCACGTTCTGTCCCATGAAGAGTGGAAGATCGACCATCATCTTGATCCCTTCTTCCTTGGCCTCCTTTGGATACTGAACGCGAGGGTCTGTTTCAAGATCCTTTATGATGATGGCTCTGTTCTCCTCACAGAACTCCTGGATCACCTTTCTGCTGGAGACGTGCCCCTTTGAGAGATATCGGTCACTCAGGCCATAGGCCGCATTCAACTCCAACTCACCTGTTTTCAAGTTGAGAATTCTCAAGATCGAGCCTCTGGCATTGAGAGCCTCTGTGGTTTTTCTGACTGCCAAATGCAGAACCTCTTCTACTCTCGTGCTGGAGTGTACGGATTTGCTGATGTCCCTGAAGGTGCGGTAAAAGGTTTGAATGCTGCCGTTATTTCCCATGGCAACCCTCCGCGGAGATCCAGTCAATCCGTTGTGGCTGATATCGGTCAAAGAGTGTCCGGCCAGGGCAACAAAAAACCCTGTTCTCATGAAGGAGAAACAGGGTCCTCAAAAGTTAAGAGCCATGGCTGATCCTCTTTTTAAAAAGGTTCCATGCCCAACCCTGGGCGAACACCCCGGGATCCTCTGACCAAAGGCACTGCCCCGTCAAACGTTTATTTATTGTTGAATTTTAGCAAGGCGCTTGTCTGAAAGCAAGGTTTTTGAAAAGTCCCACTATCTCAGAGCATTATGGTTGCCAAAGGGTTCCAGAGAAAACTATAATAGTGCTCGTTCAGATGCGCGGTCGATCGATCTTGGGCAACCGAATTCNGAAAAAGCTGATTTCCGGGGAGGAAAAGAAGAAATGATAAAAAGAATCGCTCTAATCCTGGGGATCGTTGGTCTTTTGTGGAGTCCGGCCGCGCAGGCAGCGGATGTCAGGTTTCCTTCCGTGAGCGGTTGGAAGCAGGTGGGGGAAATTCAAACCTTTAACCCCAACACACTCTATGAATACATCAACGGGGGTGCAGACCTTTACCTGGCATACGATTTTGAGGAACTCAAGGTTGCAGAATACCAAAACGACAAGAAGGCCTCTGTCACTGTGGATGTTTACCGCCACAGAACCCCCACCCATGCCTTTGGGGTTTACAGTCAGGAGCGATTTCCCGGCGCAAATTTCATCGATGTGGGAGTCCAGGGTTACCAGGAAAAGCATGCGCTGAATTTCTTGTCGGGGAACACCTATGTGAAAATAACCGGCTATGACATCATTCCTGAAGATCAGACGATCCTGCTGGCCTTCGCAAAAGCGGTTGCCGGGAACCTGGGAGAGAAAGGCGCTTTTCCCCCCCTCCTGGCGGCTTTCCCAGGGGAAGGGAAAGTGAAGAATTCGGAAAAGTTCACTGCCAGGAAGTTCTTGGGCTACCCCTTCCTGCGTTCAGCCTTCAGTGCGGATTACGAGCATTCCGGGAAGAACTTCAGGCTTTTCATTATTGAAGGAAAGGATCAGGCGGAGTGCAGGGACATGGTGGAGAAATACCTGGAGCAGCTTGGCAGGGCGGACAAAACCGCTGCAGAGGGACAGTACGCCCTTTCAGATGCCTATCATGGAGAAATTGATCTTCACTGGAGAGGAGCACGGATATGGGGTATTCTGGATCTTGGCGATCCCGGGCTTCGGGCAAAATACTCTAAACTGTTTGAAGAGGAGCTGCAAAGAACAAAATAAGAGCAATTGGAAGCACGAAATCCGAAGCACGAAATTCGAAACAATATCCAATGCTCCAAATTCAAATGACCAAAACAAAGACCAATGAGTTTCTGTTTTGACTATTGGAGCATTTGTGCTGTGAATTTGTTTCGAAATTCGGATTTCGGAATTCGAATTCGCTTAAGCGCGAAGTCAAGCATCTGCCATTTAAATGGAGAGGAACTGTGAAGGACAGATGGATCGGTAGAAGGGATTTCATGAAGACTACGCTGGCCGGGTGCGGCGGGCTCTTTATGCTGGCTTCAGAGGCGAAGGGACAAGAGACGAAGATTGTCGACTCAAGAGGAAAAGATAGGAAGTTTGTTTACCGCGCCCTGGGTAACACAGGGTTGAAGCTCCCGGTGATCAACATGGGGGTCATGAACTCGGACAATCCTAACCTGATCAGGGCTGCACTAGATTCCGGCCTGGTGCTTCTGGACACCGCCCACGGCTACATGGGCGGGCGCAACGAGGAGACCATCGGAAGTGTGATCAAGGGGCGGCCAAGGGATTCTTTTATGATCGGTTCCAAGGTGAGCCTCCCGAGAGACCGATCAACGGGACTTTATCTGGAAGGGGCCACCACGGACGAGTTTCTGAAGAAACTCGATATCAGTCTTAAGCGCCTGGGTGTAGATCACGTGGAAATCCTCTACCATCACGGGGTTTCGAATAAGGAGTCGGTGGTTTATGAGCCTGTCCTGAAGGCCCTGGAAAAGGCAAAGAAAGAGGGGAAGATCCGATTCGCCGGGATCTCTACTCATATGAATGAACCGGAAGTCGTTCACGCAGCAGTGGACTCGAAATCTTACGATGTGATCCTGGTGGCCTACAATTTTCAACAGAAGCACTACCCTGAGGTGAGGAATGCGATTGCCAGAGCCGCTCAGGCTGGCATCGGCATTGTGGGAATGAAAGCGATCCTGGGACGCAGGCAAAGTCCTGCGATCCAGAACGCGGCAGCCGCCCTCAAATGGGTTCTGCAGGATCCGAACGTACACACCGTCGTGCCCGGTTTCACGGCCTTTGAGGAGCTGGAGACGGACCTGGCTGTGTTGGAAAACCCGAACCTTACGGAAGACGAGAAGAAAGCGTTGCAGAAGGAGGTGTCTCTCACCAGCCTTTACTGTCAAGGGTGCGGCCAGTGTTTGAAACAGTGCCGGGACCAACTTCCTGTTCCTGATTTGATGCGAGCCTACATGTACACCTACGCTTACCGTAACCTTGCCCTTGCCCAGGACCTTGTGCTCTCGCTGAACCTTCCGAGCCACGCCTGTGAGGATTGCTCTCAGTGCGGGGTGAAATGTTCGGTTGGGTTCAATGTGTCAGCGAAGATCAAAGATGTGGTTCGCCTGAAGGATGTTCCCACAGAATTTATCTCGTAGTTTGCCTCATTGAACAGCATGCCTTATGTCGGTGAACGAGAATCATTCGTTGTTCACCGGTTTGGCGGGGCTCTTCTTCCCCGACCTGGCAGGGATCTGAGGAAGGCGAGCGATCAGCATCATCAGCCCGAGGAAGATCAGGAGCACCGGAATCAGGACGTACCACGTGTAGCGAGATCTGTCGTGCATGAACCATGCGATGCCCGCGGCGATGAGAAAGGGGCCGGTGACGGCCGAAAAGGCCCTTCAGCATTTGAGGGAAACCCATCCTAAGGTGGCGAAGCAGTAGCCATTTTGAAAGGTAATTCCCCTCTTCTTTTATATCATTTCTGTTAACTTTCTATTTCACGCCATTTCCAGTTTTCTTTATACACAATACTTTTCGAATGCATACGGTGTTTTATGCCACAAGAATATATCAAAAGTGATATTTTTTGGTTGACAATGGATACGACTTTAGTTATTCAGCGCGAAACGAGACTTCCTGCCAAAGGAGAATTCGCATGGGAAAGCGTCTGGACAAAAGCATTAGGGCTTTAGTGGAGTCATCGGTGAGTCGAACTCCCGGCAAGCCGCTTTTCCTCTTCAAGGACAAACAGGTGACCTACGCAGAGGTCCTGGATTCAGTGAACAGAGTAGCGAATGGGTATCTGAATCTTGGGGTCAAGAAAGGGGACAAGGTCGCCATCCTTCTGCCCAATTGCCTCGAATTTCCCTATTGCTGGCTTGCTGCAAACATGATCGGCGCCGTGATGGTGCCTGTGAACAACCGTTTTGTGGGGGATGAAGCGAAGTATATCCTGAATCACTCTGAGGCAAAGGTACTGGTCACATCCAACGGGTTCCGGGAAATGATTGCAGGAATTCGAAACGGTTTGCCCTTCTTGAAACACCTTATCAATATTGATAACTATATCGGGAAAGAAGATGTCCCCTACTCCAGGCTGCTTGAGAATTCGGCAGTCCTGCCGCCTGCGAACATCGGCGAAGATGACCTCGCAGTGCTGCTTTACACTTCGGGGACCACCGGGAACCCCAAGGGATGCATGGCCAGCCATTACTACTTTGTGAACCTGGCTGACATCGAGGCGGAACTGTTCAATCTCACCGCGGAGGATCGGGTTTTTACGGCCCAGCCCTTCTATTACATGGACCCTCAGTGGAACACGCTCATGGTGATGACCCGCAACGCCACCCTTGCGTTTGCTGAAAAATTCAGCACCAGCAAGTTCTGGGACGAAGTCCGCCAGTATGGGATCACCTGTTTCTATTGCATCGGCTCGATGACGTCGTTCCTCTTCAATATGCCTCCCTCCGAATTGGACAGCAAGCACAACCTCCGATTGGTCGAGACCTCCGGGATGCCGCAGCGGATGCACGAGGCCTGGGAGAAAAGGTTCAATGTCCCGGTCTATGAGGTCTACGCCTCCACCGAGACGGCGTGCGATATCGCGGTGGCCCCTGGAACGGATCGAAAGATCGGGACGTCCTTCATCGGGCGGCCTGTCTATTACAGAGAAGCCAAGGTCGTGGATGAGAACGACACAGAGGTGAAACCGGGGGAAGTGGGGGAGATCGTTCTAAAACGGGCGCGAGGCATGATGACGGGATACTACAAGGACCCTGAAGCGACAGAACATGCCTTCAGGGGCGGGTGGTTTCATTCCGGAGATCTTGGGTACAGGGAGGAGGACGGCGGCTACCATTTTGTGGGCCGAAAAAAGGACATCATCCGCAGAGGAGGAGAGAACATCTCCGCTTCGTCTTTGGAGCAGGTGCTCATGAGCCATCCGAAGATCATGGATGCTGCCGTTATCCCGGTGCCGGACAAGATCCGGGGGGAAGAAGTGAAAGCCTATATTGTGGTGAAATCGGGTGAGACCGCGGCTTACGAAGAAATCGCGAGGTTTTGCGAACAAAATATGGCAACCTTCAAAGTTCCGCGGTATTTTGAGTTCAGAGACAGCCTGCCCAAGACTCCCTCTGAGAGAGTGCAGAAGAAAAAACTGATCGAGGAGAAAGCGGATCTTACCCAAGGCTGTTATGATCGCCTTAAGGAAGGAGCAAAAGGATGAAGCTGTCGGGAGGGCAAGTTCATCGAATGAGGAGGTGAAAGTCCAAGAACCTGGGCTGGACTCCCGAGCACCAAAGTGGGAAACCGAAGTTCACTGACAACTTATTTCAACAGGGTATTCATTGACAGGAGGTGTGACAATGAAAAAAGCGGGATGGTTGGGCTTGGTATTTCTGGTGCTGGTAACCCTCTTGGCTGGAGTCGCTCTGGCGGCGGATGAATGGGGGGAGGTCGTCGTTCCGAAAGACGCTCCCATCAAAATCGGAATGGGGACCGTTCTTTCAGGAGGCTACACAAACTTCGGGCTCGACATCAAGAACGGCGCTGAAATGGCTCTCATGGAAAAGGGAGAGATCCTGGGACACAAGCTCGCTCTGGAACCTGGAGATGACCAGTGCGAGGGGGCTCCTTCAGCGGCTCTTGCGGAAAAATGGGGTAACGATCCCACGATGGTAGGCGTTCTAGGTTACATGTGCAGCAGCGGGACGATCGCCGCATCAGACGTGCACAACAAATACAAACAAATTCAAATCTCAGCGTCTGCCACCGGCCAGGAGGTCACGGCCCGCGGCATTCCTATCATTTACCGGCTCTGCTGGAATGACAAGGTGCAGGGGAAGGTGGCGGCTGATTTCGTCCTGAAAAAAAATTGGAAGAAGGCCGTTCTGATTCACGACAAGAGCACCTATGGCCAGGGACTGGTCGATGTCTTCAAGGAAACCTTCACCAAAGGCGGTGGTCAGGTGCTGGCCTATGAGGCGCTTACACGGGGAGACAAGGATTTTAGCCCTATTCTTACGAAGATCAAGCCCTTGAACCCTGAAGTCATCAATTTCGGCGGCATGGTGACAGAGGGCACTCTATTGGCTCGCCAAATGAGGCGCATGGGGATCAAATCCAAATTCGTGGGATTTGAGGGAATTTATTCTGAAAAAGACTTTATCCAGGCGGCCGGCAATGCGGCTGTCGGCGCGTTTGCGACCTATTCAAAATCACCTGGGACTCAGGTTTATGCGGACTGGCAGAAGAAATTCCAGGCCAAGTACGGCCCCCCCGTGGCCTATGCCCCTCATGCCTATGATTCGGCCAGGGTCCTTTTGATGGCTGTCGAGAAAGTGGCTCAGAAGAAGGACGATGGGAGCCTCGTGATCGGAAAAAAAGCGCTGAGAGACGCTGTCGCTTCCACAAAATACGATGGAATCACCGGTCCAGTCAGTTTCGATCAGGTTGGAGATCGTATTGGAATCGCGGTCACNGTCAATGAAGTGGTCTGTGAAGGGCAAAAATGCTTCTTCAAGGAAGTGCAGTAGCCGCT
>JGI20214J51650_10001337_pt1 | contig 15641 bp, 18 predicted proteins | sample WetSurMetagenome_FD_51650 | JGI IMG/M metagenome (IMG submission 51650) | reverse complement strand
TTCGAGCTGACGCTGGACCGTGGCGAGGTTGCCGAGGCCTTCGAGGTGCCGCTCGCATTCCTGATGGATCCCGTGAACCACCGCCGTCACCTCTTCCGCTACGACGGCGGGGAGCGCCAGTTCCTGTCGATGCCCTGGGGCGAGCACTTCATCTGGGGCGCGACGGCGGCGATGCTGCGCAACCTGTACCGTTTCCTGAGCCGGTGACGCGCTGAGCGCGGCAGGGGCGTCGGTATCATGACTGTGCGATGAGCTTTTTCGCCGTCCTGTTCGCCCTGCTGATCGAACAACTCAAGCCGCTGCCGCGCGACAACTGGGTGCACCACACGCTGGTGTCCTGGGTCGGCTGGACGAGCCGCAACTTCGACGCCGGCCGTCCGCACCACGTGCTCGTCGTCTGGTGCGTCTCGGTGCTGACGCCGACCCTGGCGGTCGCCGCGCTCTATCTCGCGGCAAGCCACTACAGCCTGCTGCTCGCGCTCGGCTTCAACGTCGCACTCCTGTACCTCACGCTGGGCTTTCGCCAGTTCAGCCACTACTTCACCGACATCCGCGACGCGCTGGACCGCGGCGACGAGAACCTCGCGCGCAGCAAGCTCGCGGAATGGCGCCACCTCGACGCCAGCGAGCTCCCGCGCACAGAGGTGCTGCGCCACGTACTCGAGCACGCGCTGCTTGCCGCTCACCGGCACGTGCTCGGCGTCTTCTTCTGGTTCGTTGTGCTATCGGCGCTCGGCCTCGGCCCTACTGGCGCGGTTCTCTACCGGATGGCCGAGTTTGCGAGCCGCTACTGGGGTTACCGGCAATTCCGCATCGACGCGCCGGCCAACGACGAGTTGCTGTTGCTGTCGCGACGCCTGTTCGGCGCGATCGACCACGTGCCGGCGCGCCTGACGGCGTTCGGCTTCGCCGTCGTCGGCAATTTCGAGGAGGCGATCGGCAGCTGGCGCCGCGACGCCGGCCTCTGGCAACACGCGAACGAGGGCATCATCCTCGCCGCCGCCGCCGGCGCGGTGGGCGTGCAGCTCGGTGGCAGTGCCGCGCCCGGCGTGACGCCGGATCGCTCAAAGACCTTCACCGTCGGCGCCGATGCTGCCAGCGTCGCCGCCGAGGGCTCCACCGGCGGCGCGCCGCCGCAGGTCGCGCACCTGCAGAGCGTGGTCGGCCTGGTCTGGCGCTCGGTCGTGCTGTGGATGCTGCTGCTGGCGCTGNTGACGCTGGCCAACGTCGTCGGCTGACGCGGTCAGCGCCGCGCGTCCGACAGTTCCCCGAACAGCTCGCCGTAGATGCGCCAGCGCGACTCGGCGATCTCGCCGCGCGCCAACGCGTCGCGCACCCCGCAGCCCGGCTCGTGGCGGTGGCTGCAGTTGTAGAAGCGGCAGTGACCGAGCACGGCGGCGATATCGGGCATCAGGCCGGCAAGCTGCATCGGTTCGATCTGGCGCAGGCCGAATTCCTGGAAACCCGGCGAATCGATGAGCGCGCCGCGCTGCGTCGTCGCGTCGGCAGGTGTGCCCGCGGGCGTGCCGTCGAGCCAGTACCAAGTCGTCGTCGTCGTCGTGTGGCGCCCGGTGTTGAGCGCATGCGAGATCTCGCCGACCTGGGCCGCGGCCCGCGGTACGAGCAGATTGATCAGCGTGCTCTTGCCCATGCCGCTGGCGCCGAGCACGAGAGTGGTCCGGTGCGNCAGTCGCGGCAGCAGCCGCGCGCGCGCGCCGTCCGGGTCGGCCTTGAGTGCCAGCTCGATCACGTCGATGCCCATGAGCCGATAGGGTTCGAGGCGTGCGCGCGCCGCAGCGGCGACGGGCAGGTCGGTCTTGTTCAGGCCGATGAATGCCGGCACGCCCGCCTGCGCAGCCGCGATCAGCGCCCGCGCCAGCTGCGACTCGCCGAACACCGGCTCGCCGGCCACCAGCACCAGCAGCTGGTCGAGGTTGGCAGCGAAGGACTTCGTGCGCCATTCGTCCTGACGGTAGAGCAGGTTGCGGCGTGGTTCGAGCCGTTCGATAACACCCGCGTCGCCCGCCGCCTGCCACTGCACGCGGTCGCCGACGACGAGCTCGCTCTTCTTGCCGCGCGGATGGCACAGTACGCGCCGGCCCTCNGGTGTTTCGACGACCACGTGGCGGCCATGCGCCGCTACCACCAGGCCGGCGGTCAAGCGAGCAAGGCGTCCACCCTGGCCGCGCAGATGAAGTCGTTGATCGAGATCCCGCCCACCGAATGCGTGTTGAAGCGTACCGTGCAGCGCGCATAGCTGACGAGCAGGTCGGGGTGGTGATCCTCGTGGTGCGCGATCCAGGCGAGCGCGTTGACGAAGGCGATGGTGCGGTAGTAGTCGGCGAACTCGAAGCGCTTCTCGATGGCGCCGTCGACGAGCGCCCAGCCGGGAGCTGCCGCGAGCCGGCGCTGCACCTCGTCGACGCCCATCGGGTTCTGGCCCTCGAGGGGTTGGCAGTGAAGGGTGCTGAGCTCGTTCATTGGTGTCTCATGCGGCCGGCCGGGGCAGGGCCGCCAGGCGTTCGCTCGCCGGCGGGTGTGAATAGTAGAAGCGCACGTACAGCGGATCGGGTGTCAGCGTGGCTGCGTTGTCCTCATGCAGCTTGAGCAGTGCGCGCGCCAGGTCGCGGCCGTCGGCCTGCGCGCAGGCGTAGGCGTCGGCCTGGAATTCGTGCCGGCGCGAGAAGAACGCCATCAACGGCGAGACGAAGAACGTGAACGGCGGCAGCGCGAGCACGAACAGCAGCAGCGCGAGGGCGTCGTTCGGCGCCGCCAGGTTCGGCGTCACGCCCAGGCCGGTGTAGAAGCCGGTCTGCCCCGCAAGCCAGCCCAGCAGCGCGAGCCCGGCGAGGCTGAAACCGAAGATGCCTAGCATGCGCTGCAGCACGTGGCGATGCTTGAAGTGGCCCAGTTCGTGCGCGAGCACGGCCTCAACCTCGCCCGGTGTCAGCCGCGACAGCAGCGTGTCGAAGAACACCACCCGCTTGGCGGCGCCCAGCCCCGTGAAGTAGGCGTTCGCGTGCGCGGAGCGCTTGCTGCCGTCCATCACGAACAAGCCTTTCGCGGCGAAGCCACAGCGCTGCATCAGCGCCTGCACCCGGGTCTTCAGCGCCTCGTCGGGCAGCGGCTCGAACTTGTTGAACAGCGGCGCGATCACTGTCGGGTACAGCACCAGCAGCGCGAGGTTGAACGCGACCCACGCGCCCCAGGCCCACAGCCACCACAGCCCACCGGTCGCGGCCATGATCCACAGCACCAGCGCGGCCAGCGGCAGGCCGATCAGCGCGCCGACCGTCGCACCCTTGAACAGGTCCGCGAGCCAGAGACGCAGCGTCATCCGGTTGAAGCCGAAACGCTGCTCGATGCGGAAGGTCGAATACCAGTCCAGCGGCAGCTCGATCACGCCGCCGATCGCCGCAAACGCGGCCAGCAGAGCGAGCTGGTAGGCGAGGCCGCCCCAGCGCGGCGCGATGGCTTCGCGCAGCAACAGGTTCAGCACATCGAGGCCGCCGAGCAGCGTCCACGCAAGCAGCACGACGCTGGCGACGGCTGCTCCGAGCAGCCCGAAGCGGCCCTTGGCGAGCGTGTAGTCGGCGGCACGNCGGTGCGCCTGCGGCGTGACGGTGCCGGCGAACGCAGCCGGAACATCGTTGCGGTGGCGCGCAACATGGCGCATCTGGCGCGTCGCGAGCCACAGCTTGAGCGCCAGCGAGGCCAGCAGCGCGGCCGCGAAGGCCAGCGTGACGGTGGAAGCTTGCATGGGGCNCAAGTGTAGGCTTGGGCGAGAATCGGCGACCGCCCCAGCGCCANGTGCCCATGACCGACGCCACTCTATTGCCCAACGACCAGAACCTGGTCTGGATCGACCTTGAGATGACCGGGCTGCTGCCCGATACCGACCGCATCATCGAGATCGCCGTCATCGTCACCGACGCGCAGCTGACGCAGCGCGTCGAAGGCCCGGTGTTTGCGATCCACCAGAGCGACGCGACACTGGACGCGATGGACGCCTGGAACAAGGGCACGCACGGCAAGAGCGGGCTTGTCGACCGCGTCAAGGCAAGCGCGGTCGACGAGGCCGGCGCCGAGGCGCAGGTGATCGAATTCCTCAAGCGCTACGTGCCAAGAGGGAAGAGCCCGATGTGCGGCAACTCGATCTGCCAGGACCGCCGCTTCCTGGCGCGCACTATGCCGGCGCTCGAGGCGTTCTTCCACTACCGCAATCTCGACGTCAGCACGCTCAAGGAGCTTGCGCGACGCTGGAAGCCGGCGGCGCTGGAGGGCTTCAAGAAGGCGCAGGCGCACACCGCGCTGGCCGACATCCACGAATCCATCGACGAGCTGATCCACTACCGCCAGCAGTTGCTGGCGGTTTGAAAAGAAGTCGCCAGCGGTTGCTGGCGCTAAGTGCGCGGGCCATGCCCGTGAAAACCCGAACTCGGCTACAATGACACACGGTCTGCTTCGCGGCAGGCCGTTCGTTCATCCCCTCTGACCTTCGTCGTTCCGTTTCGGATACGCGTTCTCTCGGTTGGCGGCGATGCCGTCGCCCGCCTGGCGCGACTTCACCTTTCCGAAAGACGACGATGAGTTTCGACACTCTGGGCCTGCATGCGGCCCTTTCCCGCGCCGTGGCCGATGCCGGCTACACCGAACCCACTGAAGTGCAGTCGCGCGCAATCCCGCTCGCGCTCGAGGGCCGAGACCTGATGGTCTCTAGCAGCACCGGCAGCGGCAAGACCGCCAGCTTCGTGTTGCCCGCGCTGACGAAGGTGCTCGCCGCGCGCGCCGACGGCAGCCAGCGCCGCGACAAGACCGCGCCGCAGGGCCCGCGCATCCTGGTGCTGACGCCGACGCGCGAACTCGCGATGCAGGTGGCGAAGGCGGCGGTCGACTACGGCCGCCACGTGCCGGGGCTGCGCGTTGCCACCATCGTCGGTGGCGTGCCTTACGGTGCGCAGCTGAAGGCGTTGCGCGGCCCGCTCGACGTGCTGATCGCGACCCCGGGNCGGCTCATCGACCACATGGAATCGGGTCGCGCGATGCTCGCGAACATCGAGATGCTGATCCTCGACGAGGCCGACCGCATGCTCGACATGGGTTTCATCGAGCCGATCCATCACATCGCCGCGGCGACGCCTAAGACGCGCCAGACGATGATGTTCAGCGCCACCTTCGCCGGCCACGTCGGCCGCCTGGCCGAGGAACTTCTTCGCGAGCCCCAGCGCATCGACGTCTCTTCGCATACCGAGGCGCACGCAGACATCGAGCAGCGCCTGCACTGGGCCGACGACCTGCAGCACAAGAACGCGCTGCTCGACCACATCCTGACCGAGCGCAGTATGGAGCAGGCAGTGGTCTTTACCAGCACCCAGCGCGACGCCGACTGGCTCGCCGACCGGCTTGCCGACATGGGCCACCATGTCGCGTCGCTGCACGGCGGCCACCCGCAGGGCCGACGCACGCGCGTGCTGCAAGGCCTGCGCAGCAAGCAGCTGAAGATCCTCGTTGCCACGGACGTCGCCTCGCGCGGCATCGACGTGCCGACGATCAGCCACGTCATCAACTACGGTCTGCCGATGAAGGCCGAGGACTACGTGCACCGCATCGGCCGCACCGGCCGTGCCGGCCGCGCCGGCCTGGCGGTGACGCTGGCCGAGCGCCGCGACGCGCAGATGGTGCACCGCATCCAGCACTTCACGACGCAGCGCATCCCGGCGGCGACGATCGCCGGCCTCGAGCCCAAGCGTGTCGAGCCCAAGCCGTTCGCGCGCACCGAGCGCCCGGCCGGCAAGAGCTTCGGTCCGCGGCCGAGCGGGCGGCCGTTCAAGCCGGCAGGCAAGACCTTCTCGAAGAGCGGCCCGTCGCGCGCGCCGCGCTAGACGGCCAGCAACTCGACCTCGAAGACCAGCGTCGCGTTCGGCGGGATCACCCCGCCGGCGCCGCGCGCGCCGTAGCCCAGCGCGGGTGGGATCAGCAGCACGCGCGTGCCGCCGATCTTCATGCCTTGAACGCCTTCGTCCCAGCCGCGGATCACGTGGCCGGCGCCGAGGGGGAACGAGAACGGATCGCCGCGGTCCTTGCTCGAATCGAACTTCGCGCCGCGGCCATCCGCTGCGGCCGCGTCGTGAAGCCAGCCGGTGTAGTGGACGCTGACATGCGCGCCGGGGCTGGCCTCGGCGCCGCCGCCGGTGACGCGGTCGTCGTATTGCAGGCCGGACGGGGTGGTGATCATTCGGGACTCCTGGGTTCGGGGGGACGCATCATGCCAGCCCAGGCCACCACGGCCTCGGCGAGCCATTCGCCAAGCGTGCCTGCGCGCGATGGCGGCAGGCTGAGCACGGCCGCCGCCGCGCGCAGCGCCGCCAGCGGGTCGGCCAGATCGAGCGCCTGCGCGCCGTTCTGCTTCGACAGCTTGTGCCCGTCGGCGCCCAGCACAAGCGGTGTGTGCAGATAGCGCGGCGTCGGCACTCCCAGCGCGCGCTGGAGCAAGATCTGGCGCGGCGTGTTGTCGGCCAGGTCCTCGCCGCGCACGACGTCGGTGATGCGCTGCGCCGCATCGTCGACCACGACCGCGAGCTGATAGGCCCAGAGGCCGTCGGCGCGCCGGAGCACGAAGTCGCCTACCTCGCGCGCAACGTCCTGAGCGCGCGTACCCAGGCGCCGGTCGTGCCAGCTCACGATGCCCGCGCCGGTGCGAAAGCGCCATGCACGCGCTGGCCTGCCCTGCAGCCCGGCGCGGCAGGTGCCGGGGTAGGGGCGCTCGCCGAAGCGCGCGTGCGCGATGCCGCGCGCGGCGAGCGCCCCTTCGATGTCGCGCCGCGTGCAGCCGCAGGGATAGGCCGCGCCCGACGCGACCAACGCGGCCAGCGCCGCCGCATAGGCAGTTTCGCGCGCCGACTGCCACCGCGGCGTCTCGTCCGGGTGCAGCCCGCAGGCCGCGAGCTGGCGCAGGATCAGTTCGTCGGCACCTGCAACGCAGCGCGGCCGGTCGACGTCTTCGATGCGTACCAGCCAGCGCCCTTGCTGCGCGCGTGCGTCGAGCCAGCTCGCCAGTGCCGCGACCAGCGAGCCGGCGTGCAGCGGCCCGGTTGGCGACGGCGCGAAGCGGCCGATATAGGCCGGCGTCACGCCAGTGGTCCGGCGTGCCGCTCCAGCAGCGCGTGCCGCGTCGTCGGGCTCTCGAGCTGCGCCAACCACCACTGCAGCGCGCGGCCGACACCGAGCGGCCCGCGCTCGGCGCGCCAGGCGTAATGCAGCAGGCCGACTCGTGCGCCGCGCGCGGTCTCCTTGTGCACCAGATGACCGGCCTCGAGGTGGGCACGCGCCAGCGGCTCGGGCACGAAGCCGCAGCCCAGACCGCGCAGCAGCGCCTCGAGCTTGCTGCGCATGCTCGGCACCGTCAGCACGTCCTGCCCGGGAAGAAGATTGACGGTCAGCGGCGCCATGCGCTGCGCGGTGTCGGCGACGGCGATCGCGCGGTGGTGTACGAGCTGGGCGTCGACCAGCGGCTCGTCGAGCACGGCCAGCGGATGGTGCGGCGCNACGCAGAAGATGAAGCGCATCTGGCCGAGCGGCCGCAGCTCGATGCCGCCCGGGTTCGCATGTTCGCCGGCGACGCCGATGGCCAGGTCGACCTGGCCCGAGACCAGCGCCTCCCACGTGCCTGCGAGCACGTCGCTGCGCAGCCGCAGCCGCGTGCCCGGGCCGCCCTGGCTTGCCTGGCTGCCGTTCGCGACGCGATCGTCCTTGGTCGCGCACAGTCCGCAGAAGGCCTCGACGAGCTCGAATACCGTTGGCTGCGAGAGCAGGTCCTCGACGCTGATCGCCAGCGTNGCTTCCCAGCCGTTGGCGACACGGCGTACNCGGTTCGCGACCGCGTCCATCTCGTGCAGCAGGCGCCGGCCCTCGTGCAGCAGCTCGCTGCCGGCAGCTGTCAGTTGGGCCTGGCGCGAGCTGCGGTCGAACAGCAGCACGTCGAGCGCGTCCTCGAGCTGGCGCACACTGTAGGTCAGTGCCGACGGCACCTTGCCGAGCTCGCGTGCCGCGGCGGCAAAGCTGCCGGTGCGCGCGATCGCATCCATCATCGCGAGGGCATCGGGGGTCAGGGCCTGGCGGCGATCGCTCATCGGCTTCATCTTATTTGAACGAGACCTTCAAGGCGCGGCCACCCTCGCGCGCCGGGTGCTGCCTACAGTGACGGCATCACCCCACGGAGGCCCGCTCGATGATCCGCCTGCGCAAGTCCGCCGACCGAGGTTATGCCGACCACGGCTGGCTCAGGAGCTTCCACAGCTTCTCGTTCGCCGACTATCACGACCCGGCCCACATGGGCGTGGGCAACCTGCGCGTCATCAATGAGGACCGCATCGCCCCAGGCACCGGCTTCGGCACTCACGGCCACCGTGACATGGAGATCGTCAGCTACGTGCTCGAAGGCGCGCTAGCGCACAAGGACAGCCTGGGCAATGGCGTGGCCGGCGGCGCGGCGCCGGGAACGTCGGCCGGCGTCATCCTTCCCGGTGACGTGCAACGCATGAGCGCCGGCACCGGTGTGCGCCACAGCGAGTTCAACCACTCCGCCGACGAGACCACGCATTTCCTGCAGATCTGGATCCTGCCCAGCCGCGCCGGCATCGCGCCCGGTTACGAGCAGATGCATTTNGGCGTCGCGGCCAAGCGCGGCCGTCTCGCGGTGGTCGCGTCGCCCGACGGCGCGAGCCATGTTCCGGGTTCTGTGACGATCCATGCCGACGCGACCCTTCGCGCCGGCCTGTTCGACGGCGCCGAGCGCGCCGAGCTGGCGCTGGCGCCGGACCGCCTGGCGTATGTGTACGCCGTGCGCGGCAGCATCAGCGCGAACGGTCAGCCGCTGCAGGCCGGTGACGCGGTGACGCTCGACGGCGAGGCGCGGCTCGTGCTCGACGCCGGCGACGCCGCCGAAGTACTGGTCTTCGACCTCGCGCGCTGAAGCCGGCGCGCCCCACCTATTGCAACCTAACCACAACGGATCGACCCCATGAAGACTCCCGCTCCCCTCGTTGCCCTTGCGCGCGTGCTGCTCGCACTGATGTTCGTGCTCGCCGGCCTGTCCAAGTTCGGCAACCTCGCAGGCACTGCCGGCTACATCGCGAGCAAGGGCCTGCCGCTGCCGATGCTGCTCGCCGCGGCCGCGGGAGCGCTCGAGGTCGTCGGCGGCGTCGCGCTCGCGGTCGGCTTCCACGCCCGATGGGCGGCGCTGGCGCTGGCCTTGTTCACGATCGTGATCACGCCGATCTTCCATAACTTCTGGGCCTTGCCGGCGGGCCAGGCGATGGTCAACCAGTTGCTGTTCATGAAGAACGTGTCCGTCGTCGGCGGCCTGCTCTTCGTGTTCTCGCTCGGCGCCGGCGCGGCGAGCTTCGACGCCCGCCGCGCCGCGGCAGCCTGAAATCCCGTTTTCCCCGTCACCCAAGGAGTCCCCACAATGAGCAAGATCGTCATCGTCTACCACAGCGGCTACGGCCACACGAAGAAGGTCGCCGAAGCGGTGGCCCAGGGCAGCGGCGGAGCGCTGCTGGCGATCGACGCCGAAGGCAACCTGCCCGACGGCGGCTGGGAGCAGCTGGCCGCGGCCGACGCGATCGTGTTCGGCTCGCCGACCTATATGGGCAGCGTGAGCTGGCAGTTCAAAAAGTTCGCCGACGCGTCGAGCAAGCCCTGGTACGTGAAGGCCTGGCGCAACAAGCTCGCCGCCGCCTTCACCAACTCGGCCACGCTCAACGGCGACAAGCTGTCGAGCCTGCTCTACATGTTCACGCTCTCGCAGCAGCACGGCATGCTGTGGGTCGGTACCGGCATGCACCCGAGCAATGCCAAGCAGCACACGCGCGACGACCTGAACAACCTCGGCGGCTACTCGGGCCTGATCACCGCGACGCCGTCTGACGCCTCGGTCGACGAGATGGTGCCGGGTGACCTGGCGACGGCGCGCGCGTTCGGCCAGCGTGTCGCCGAGACCGCGACCCGCTTCGCAGGCTGACACGGTGAGTGCCCCGGTTCGCGTGCTCGTCACCGCCGGCAGCGCGCGCCGGGGCTCGTACAACGCCGCCCTCGCGCGCGTGGCCGCGACGCTGGCGCGCAGCGAGGGCGCCGAGGTCACCGAGCTGGATCTGCGCTCGCTCGCGCTGCCGGTCTACGACGCGGACGTCGAGGCCGCCGGCATGCCCGCGGGCGCGCTCGAGCTGCGCCGCCTGTTCGCCAGCCACGACGCGCTCATCGTCGCCGCCCCAGAATACAACGCCTTCGTCACGCCGCTGCTCGTGAACGCGCTCGACTGGGCCTCGCGCCCGGTGGCCGACGGCGCGCAGCCCAGCGGCTTGGCGGCGATGAATGCCACCGTGGCGGGCATGCTGAGCGCATCGCCCGGCGCGCTCGGCGGCATGCGCTCGGTGCTCTTCCTGCGCTCGTTCCTGGCCACCTCGCTGGGCATGCTGGTGGTGCCAGAGTCCGCTTCGGTGAGCCAGGCGCACCAAGCCTTCGACGCGGCTGGCGCGCTGAAGGACGAGCGCACGCAGCAGGCCGTGCTGCGCGTCGTGCGCTCGGTGCTGCGCACGGCCGGTGCGGGGCGCGGCGCGGCGGACTGACGACGACGCCGCACGGCGCGGGCGCCGCGGACCGTCCGTACACTGTGCGCTAGCGCCGACGCGCCGATCCGGCGCCGCTGGCTCGCTGCCTGGAGTTCGACACATGAGCGATTCACCCCACTACGCGCCGCCCGAGGTCTGGACCTGGAACAAGGACAACGGGGGCCGCTTCGCTAGCATCAACCGTCCGTTCGCCGGTCCGACTCACGACAAGGAGTTGCCGGTCGGCCGCCATCCGCTGCAGCTCTATTCGCTCGCCACACCGAACGGCGTCAAGGTCACGGTGATGCTGGAGGAACTGCTGCAGCTCGGCCACCATGGCGCCGAATACGACGCTTGGCTGATCCGCATCAACGAGGGCGAGCAGTTCGGCAGTGGCTTCGTCGCGGCGAACCCAAACTCCAAGATCCCGGCGCTGGTGGACCGCAGCGGGCCGACGCCGGTGCGGGTGTTCGAGTCCGGCGCGATCCTGCTGCACTTGGCCGAGAAGTTCGGCGCCTTTGTGCCGGCCAACGGCGCCGCGCGCGCCGAGTGCCTGTCGTGGCTGTTCTGGCAGATGGGCAGCGCGCCGTTTCTCGGCGGCGGGTTCGGTCACTTCTACGCCTACGCGCCTACCAAAATCGAATACGCGATCGACCGCTACGCGATGGAAGCCAAGCGCCAGCTCGACGTGCTCGACCGACGCCTCGCCGAGAGCCCGTACCTGGCGGGCGACGACTACACGATCGCCGACATGGCTGTCTGGCCTTGGTACGGCACGCTCGTCAAGGGCCAGCTCTACGAAGCGGGCGAGTTCTTGCAGGTGCAGGACTACCGCAACGTGCTGCGCTGGACGGACGAGATCGCCCGACGTCCGGGCGTGCAGCGCGGGCGCATGGTCAATCGCACCTGGGGTCAGCCGGCGAGCCAGTTGCATGAGCGCCACGATGCCAGCGACTTCGACACCCGGACTCAGGACAAGCTGGACGCACCGGCCTGAAGCCCGGCCGTATCACCGACTCGGAGACCCGCGACGATGTTCACCCTCTACGACTGTGCCACGGCACCGAGCCCGCGCCGCGCGCGCATCCTGCTCGCCGAGAAGGGCGTCGCGCACGAGACGGTTGCAGTGGATCTGAGGAGCGGAGAACAGCTGAGCGAGGCCTACCGCAGGGTGAATCCGCAATGCACCGTGCCGGCGCTGCGCACCGACGACGGGCTGCTGCTGAGCGACAACGCGGCGATCACGGCCTGGCTCGAGGCGCGCTACCCCGAGCCGCCGCTGCTGGGCAGTACGGCGCAGGAGAAGGCCGAGATCGCGAGCTGGAACTGGCGCGTCGAGTTCGAGGGCTTGCTGGCCATCGCCGAGGCGTTGCGGAACAGCGCGCCGGCGATGGCCAACCGGGCGCTGCCCGGGCCGGCGGACTACGCGCAGATTCCCGAACTCGCAGCGCGCGGTCTGGCCCGGGTGCAGCAGTTCTTCGTCACGCTGAACGAGCGTCTGGCTGGCCGCGACTTCATCGCAGCCGACCGGTTCAGCATCGCCGACATCACCGCCGTGGTGGCGGTCGACTTCGCACGCGTCGTCAAGCTCAGACCGGGCGAGTCGCACCCGCACCTGCAGCGCTGGCGCGCGGCGATGGCCCAGCGACCGTCGATGTCGCTCTAGGAGTGCCGGCGCGAACTGTTCAACGCCGCCCACCCCAGGGCAGCATGGTCAACAGCACGCCATCCTTGAGCACCCAATGGTGGANCAGGGCTGCCGCGGCGTGCAAACCGGCGAGCCACATGATGGCGTCGCCCAGGAACCCGTGCACNTCGCCCCAGTCGACCAGCTTCGCGANCGCGGATTCGGCGATCAGGGGCATCCGATCGACGCGCACGCCNCCCANCAGCGTCAGCGGATGGCCTTCGCTGCCCAGGGCCAGGAAGGCGCTGAGGGGCAGCGCGAGCAGCAACGCCCAGAGCGCGACGTGCATCAGTCTGGCCGCCAGGTGCATCCAGCCGGCCATGGTGATCTGTGGCGCGGCCGGGCGCAGTGCAAGCCAGACCAGGCGCAGCGCGGTCAGCCCCAGCACCAGGACCCCGAGCGACTCGTGCCAGACGATGTCGCTCCGGGTCGCGGGGTCGACGCCTTGGTGCATCAGGCGGCCGAAGCCTCCCGGCCCAAGGGTGAAGGCTACGGTCACGACNATCGCCGTGACCCAGTGGAAGACCTGGCTGAGCGCGTCGTAGCGCGAAGTGGGTTGCTGATTCATGGGCTTGCGGCAGAGTTGTCGGTGATTGTGGCGCTCCCGGCCCGACCGGCCGTGCGGTCGGGCCGGCGTTGTCGCCCTGGTCCTTCGGGCAGTGCCGAGATCGCGCGGTCGCCAAGCATGCAACGAGGAGTCCGCCATGGAAATGCGCTCGCTCAAACGAGCGCCTGGACACCGCGGAGATACTTCTTGCCATGATGCGATCTGGCAAGCACACCCCCCGGCTCGCAAGGGCTGTCGTCCTGGCCGGTCTGGCCGCCGTCGCATCGGCTCAGCGCGCTCCGGCCCAGACCTCGGCCACTGCCGAGCCGGCCCGGCCGCTCTGGGCGGCGGGTCTGGTTGCCGGCGGCGGGCGCATTCCCGACTACCCGGGGGCCGGCCAGGCGCACCAGCGCGCCGTGGTCTTTCCGTACGTCCAATACCGTGGTCCGGTGCTCAGCATCGACGAGCGCGGCATCCGCAGCCGCTTCCTCGACACCGTGCACTGGGATCTGGACCTAAGCGCGACCGCCGCTTTCAACACGCGCAACAACGGCTTGCGCGAAGGCATGCCGCCGCTCGATTACTTGTTCGGCATCGGCCCGCAACTCGTCTACAAGGGCTGGCAGAGCGCCGACGGCCGTGGCGCGTCGGTGCATTTAAAGCTCAGGGCGATCCAGTCCACGGATTTCAAGCGCATCGACTCGCGCGGCGCCACCTTCACGACCGAGCTGCGCTGGCGCTGGCCGGGCCCGACCAGCCCGGGATCGGAGCTGACCGCCTCGATCGAACCCACGTGGGCGAGCCGACCGCTGCAGCGCTACTTCTACGAGGTCGGCGCAGCGCAGGCCACCGCAGCGCGGCCGGCGTACGACGCGCGCGCCGGTTACTTGGGCACCGACCTCACGCTGATGCTGCGCCAGCGACTCGGCCGCGAGCTGTCGTGGTACGTCGCCGCCGACCTGACGGCGCTGCAAGGCGCGGCCAACCGTGCCAGTCCGCTGCTGGCATCGCAGACCAATCTCGCCGTCGGGGCGTGGCTGGTGTGGACGCCGTGGCGCAGCCACCGGTCGGCGGCCGACTGATCCTTCGAGCCGGCCACGCGCGGTCGGTCGCGGCAGTGCAGGTCTCGCGCGTCAGTCCGGTCGAGCGCACGCGCCGCGCGCCTCAGACTTCTTGCCGTGCCGCCAGCCCGTCGAGGAAGGCCTCGCAGCGCGCCAGCTGCTCCAGCGTAACGTACTCGTCCGCCTGGTGCGCCTGCGCGATCTGGCCGGGTCCGCAGACCACGGTCGCGATGCCGGCGCGCTGGAACAGCCCGGCCTCGGTGCCGAAAGCGACCAGCGTCGTCGTGTCGGTGCCGGCCAGCCGCTGCGCCAGCCGCACGGCCGGGTCGCCGGGCGGCGCCCGGAACGCGGGAACATCGCAGATCGGCTCGAAGCGGAATCCCGTGNTCGCTTCGACGGCNCGCATCGCCGGCTCCAGCGTCGCGGCGTAGTCGCTGACCTGGCGCTGCAGCGCGCCCACGTCGGTGCCNGGTAGATCGCGGAATTCGTAGTGGAAGTGGCAGTCTTCGGGCACGACGTTGTCGGCGATGCCGCCCTCGACGACGCACACCGCCGCGGTTGAGTAGGGCACGTCGAAGCCGCCCTGGCGCGGCCCGCGCTCGCGCAGATCGCCGGCCAGGTCGGCGATGCGNGCGATCAGCCGCGCGCCGGCCTCGACCGCGTTCACCGCCTGCGGCGTCAGCGACGAATGCGCAGCGCGCCCCTTCACGCAGCAGCGCCAGCGGTGCACGCCCTTGTGCGCCACGGCCGGCAGCATGCCGGTGGGTTCGCCGACGATGCACAGCCGCGGAGCGAGGTTGGTCTCCTGAAGGTCCTCGATCAGATGGCGCACGCCGAAGCAGCCGACTTCCTCGTCGAAGCTGAAGGCGTAATGCAACGCGAATGGCAGGTCGGCTTCGAGCCAGGCCGAACTGCGCGCGACGACGAGACCGATGAAGCCCTTCATGTCGGCGCTGCCGCGGCCCCAGAGCCGGCCGTCGCCCACCTCGGCCGAAAGCGGGTCGCGCGTCCACGCCTGACCGTCCCAGGGCACGGTGTCGGTGTGGCCGGAGAGGATCACGCCGCCGGGCTTGCCCGTGCCCAGCGTCGCGAACAGGTTGGCCTTGCGCCGCGCGTCGTCCCAGGTCAGGCGCAGCGGCACGCCGAGCGTGCGCAGATGGTCGGCGATGGTCTCGATCAGCGCCAGGTTCGATTCGTGGCTGACGGTGTTCAGGCGCACGAGGCGCTGCGCCCACTCGAGGCCGGCAGCAGAGGGGGTGGTGTCGCTCATGGCACGAATGTAGCGGCTAGCATCGCGCCATGGCTGTGACCCGAGACGACATACTGGCCGCCCGGCGACGCATCGAAGCCGACGTGCGCCGCACGCCGCTGTGGCGGCTGCCCGGGCGCGCGCTGGGCCTGGACGTCGCCGAAGTCTGGCTCAAGCTCGAGCAGTTACAGGTCTCGGGCAGCTTCAAGGCGCGCGGCATGTTCAACCGGATGCGTGCGCAGCCGCTGCCCGCGGCCGGCGTCGTCGTCGCTTCGGGCGGCAACGCCGGCATCGCGGTGGCGCACGCCGCGCAGGTATTGGCGGTGCGGTGCGAGGTCTTCGTGCCCGAGGTCTGCAGCGCCGCCAAGCGCGCCGCGCTCGCGGCGCTGGGCGCGCGTGTCGTCATCCATGGCGCGGCCTACGCCGATGCGCTCGCGGCATGCCTTGCGCGCCAGCGCGACAGCGGCGCGCTGCTGATGCATGCCTACGA
>JGI20214J51650_10001336_pt1 | contig 15647 bp, 20 predicted proteins | sample WetSurMetagenome_FD_51650 | JGI IMG/M metagenome (IMG submission 51650) | reverse complement strand
ACAGGCTGATCGTTGCGTGCCGGGTAGCGCACTTCGCCGGTCCTGGGGTTACGATAGACGACCGCGCGCTCGGACGGATGGATGGCGCGAAGGAGGGTATCGCCGCGGCCATCGGTGGCATGTGGACAAAACGGCCAAGCGCCAATGACGAGGGAACGGCCGCAGGTTCCGCAGTTAGTAGACATGGCCATCGAGCGCCGGCCGAAACACGTTCAGCCACAGGTAGTTGGCCAAATCCTGGTTGCCCGCGCGGGTCTTGATGCGCTTCAACACGCCAGGATCGACGAACACAACGGCTTCGCCCGAGCCATCGGGCATCAAGGTCAACGCACACTTGTCGGTCGAGAAGTCGGCATTGGGATCGATAGGAGCGGGGCCGGAAGGACCGCTAGGGGAAGCGGGAGGAACTGGCCCCACTGACTTCACCGCCGTTGATGACTTGGGTTGAACGGCCATTGCGACTATGTTACAGGTGAAAGTGCGGACTGTCAACCCCGGTCCCAGTCGTCGATGACATCACCCCAGCGGTCGCGCCACGAACGCACCTCCGAGCCGAAGTCCGGAGCGATGCGCTGCGGATCGAGGATCGGACTCTGGGTCACGGGTCCGACATCGGTGTCGCTGTAAACCCACGAGTGGCCGGCCCAAAATGCCATATTGGCAGCCTGCATCCGGTCGTCGTGTGCGCTACCCGCAGCCTGCGCTCTGGCCTTCTCGACATTGAACACTGCGTCTCGGTACTCGGCTAGCAGCCAAGGCGACAGGATCTGTGCACGGTCTTCCATGAGATGTCTCCGCGACCGATACCACAAAAGGCACTGCGAAGTGCCCCACGAACGCCAGCCGATTCGATTGGTTTGTTCGGCGGCGTTGTCGATGTACTCCCAGTACCAGAGATTTGAATATCCCAGGCGCAGCAGCTCCTGTGTGGTCAACAGTCCAGGCCCGGGGTACGACTCGTAGATCAGTTCGCAGTGCTCCTCGGCGCCCCCGGCGTAGATGCGTCCAAGCAGACAGGCGATCCGGGCGATCTCGACGGCGTCAACCGGTGCCGCGAACTCGGCGACCTGCTTGTCGGCCATGACGTATTTCTGCTGCTTGGTGCGGTCGTCGATATCGGGCTGGCCTTTGTCGTCATAGAGCAGGCGCTTGATCGCATCGATCTTGAATACCTCGATGGCGCCATTGTCGATTTTGGAGTCGTTATCGACGCGGCCAGTGCGGGTCCAACCTGTGATGCCAACCGAGGGGTCAAGACCCATTTCGTACTTGGCATGAGGGTCCGGGGGCTCCCAGATCCAACAGATTCCGCGGGGGTCGTCGATCAGCGACTCCATGGAATCGACTGAGCGGATCAGCGACGAGCCGGAGACACAGAAGGCGTCCTGGACGGTAGGTAGATCAGCCATCAGGCAGCGATCTCCATATCGTAGGGATGGCCCGGCATCACCCTGGTTTCCATCTTCTCCAGCAGTTCGACCGGCAGCGCACCCTGGCTGACGTTCTGGAAGCTCTGCTCCGGCGTGGCCGGGTAGCTGGCCAGAAACGAAGCCAGTTCACCGGATTTCGCGTAATTGTGCCGCGTGGTTTCCCACCAGTAGAGCTGGCTGCGATTCGGACGCACCGTGCGGCCATCGAACCACTCGGGCGAGGTCCTCTCGATCAGTTCGGCGTGGCGCTCGGTGTGCTCCTCGGGGGTCCAATCGTCCGGCACATTGGCCCGATATTTGTCGAAGTTCATATACCACGGGATAAAGCAATACACCCAGATCTCGTAGCCACGACGCTTGTGCCGGGCGGCCTCGGTGACCTCGTTCCAATAGTCGCCCTTGACGTTCGAGGTCGATTCCTGGACATGCAATGTCGTGACAGCCTTGGGAATTGAGGGCACGAACGAGAACCGGATCTGCGAAGGGTAGCGCCAGAGGGCTACTTCGGTCAACGCCGAGATGTCGTTCTGCGACCCGGTGCCGATGCCGTGCTCAGCGTTCTCGGCCTCGAATGCGGCTCTCGACGCAATGGGCTCCTCGAAGCCGATTTCGGTGTCCTTCACGTCAGGGTAGACTTTAGGCTGTAGCCAGAACGGGAGCCGGTCGAGCATCAGGTGGAATCTCTTGAATATCTCGGAGACGCGCGGGGCATCGAGCGATGCGGCGTAGGATCGGGTGCCCGGCCAGAAGATCATGCGGTGGAGCATTAGTTCGAGCCACGTCTGCGTGATGCAAACCTGGCGAACCTTGTGCGCGTAGACCCTGATGCCTTCGGTGAAGCCGTATTTCTTCTTCTCGGCGTGGCAGTCCTGCTCGCGCCGGCCGATCTGCGCGAGGAAACGGTGCTGAGACGGCAAAAAGGTCGCCGCGCCGATCTTCATAGTCTCCGCAGTGGGCCGATTCGAGTCGCTAGGAATCACGCCGGGATCGACTTCGATCTGAGCGTAGCGTTGTGCCCAGTATCCAAAGTCGCATTTGCACAACAGAGTTTCTGAGTCGATAAAATCTCGCTCGAACTTGAGCAACGGACGCGCAAACTGGCCTTCGGGGAGCAGTTGGCCGGCTGGGCCGCGGCGCAGCAGTTCCAGTTTTGCAGCGACCTCGATGCAGGTCTCACGGGGAAGCCGACGAAACGCCAAACCGGACTTTTTGGCCGCCGCGAGGCGCCGGTCTACGATCAATGGCGAGTACATGGCGTCATCTTAGTCCCGGTCCTCGGGCTCCAGTTCATCACTGGCCTCAAACCAGCGTTTGTACAAGGGGCGGTCATCCTTGACCCCAGCGTAGAGCACTTCAGTGTCTTTTTCGGACGGGCGCTCGGTCACACGGAGGACCGGGGGGTTGCGCGAGGCTAGTTCCAGCTCGTAGAGTTCGGCAATCAGGCGCAACGACCGGGCGATCTCGGGCAAGGGCCTCAGCAGGGACAACAGAGTCCGTAACACGAAACCAGCATAGCATGAACCTCACCTGGAAGATTCAACCCAAGGCCCGTCCAGGATACACTATTGTCGAGGGCAATGCCGAAATGAAGACCGTTTGCTTGATCCTGGGGATGGCCGCCACGCTTTGCGGGCAGGTCAGTACTGGCAATGCCAAGAGAATCCATGGCCGGGACGTGGCCGAGACTGCCCCATCAGATACCAATGTCCTCTGTTGGGATGCCGGGGCGGGTACGTGGAAGCCATGCGCGGCTGGCAGTGGAGGGATTGGAGACGTGACTGGAGGGTCTGGGCTGACTACTCCGGGCGTTATCCCCATGGTGGATACCACCATTGGCAAGTTGACCGACACCAAGCTCTCCTGCGCTGGCGGAGTTTGCACCCTCTATGACGCCACGCCAAGCACGGGGGCCAGCACACTAGTAGTGAGGGCGGGAGCGGGGCAGAGCACGGCGAACTTGCAGGAGTGGAAGAACGCGGCGGGGACGGTGATCGCGTCTTTAGATAATACCGGTATGATGGCGGGGTCATTTTCGCTTGACGGATCATACTCTTCTTTGACCCGAAGCGGTACAGCAGCAAGCTTGTTTTCGGATGGAGGATATACCAGCATACAGCTTGGTAGTTCTTCCGCACCATTGATTAAAATCAATGGTGCCACTTCCGCCTTCCCCGCCATCAAGCGAAACGGGACCGGCATAGACTTCCGCCTTGCAGATGACAGCGCCTATGCTCCGATAGCGGCTTCTAATATGCTTGGTCAGCGCGTTGGCCTCTCCCTTGATTATGTAGATGAGGACACGGTATCCATCTCCGCTGGTGGTTGCGTCACGACTGGCGGTACAGCTCTCAGCTACGCTGGTGGGAACATCACCTTCGCCAGCCTAGACACCGGCGCTCGCGTGCTTGGTAACGACTACGCGGTGTTCCTGACCGCCGCTGGCCCGAAGATAACCCTGATCTCCGTCTATCATGCAGGCGGTCTTGTTCCGGCTACGTACACTTCTGCTAACACCTGCTTGCTGGGCTACTTCCACAACGGCAAGAGCGTCAACAATGCCAACGCCCTCGGTGCCATTTTCGAGTATTCTGTCACGAGCAACGATAAGCTTAACCGGACCTACCCCTATCGGGGTGTAAAGGATCTTGCGGCTGGAATTCCGCTCCCAGGAATGGTCAAGGTTGGCAACTTGGCTATCGGAATCTACAAGGCATCTCACGAAGATGCCACGCCCACCGCCGCTGGGTCAACGAGTTACCCTGTAAGTCGATACGGGGTTGTTCCTTGGGTTTCGATCCAGGGATGGGATGCAATGCAAGTCGCTGCGCAGACTGGCAACCGACTTCCAACGTGGGCGGAATGGCTGGCATCCGTGCAGTTTTATCCTGGCTCCGTCACCGGCGCGCGGATGAATGGCAACACGGATTACGGGAGTTCGTCCGATGGTGGGGAATCTCTGAGTGCCCCTGGGGCCGCTACGGTGGGCGTCTCAACCGGCCCAGGTTTGACGGGCGCTTATTACTACAAGATCACACTTGTGAATGCCAACGGAGAAACTATGGCGGGCACCGCGTCAACCGTGGTTAATCCGTCCAACGAGACCGTGAATCTGACGGCTATTCCGACCGGAGCCGTTGACACGACGGCGCGGAACATCTATCGCACGGCTGCGGGGGGAAGCACGTATAAATTCCTCCATCAACTAGCTGACAACAGCACCACAGTCTGGGATGATGTGCTCCCCGATGTCAGTCTTGGAGCGGGCGCCCCGGTATTCAACACTACCGGACTTCAGTACGCCACAAATGACCCGTCGTGTAATTGCGGAAGGTCTCTTCTCGGCACCGGCCCGCGCACTGCTGTGTGGAGTTCCACGATGACAGGTAGAAGCTGGTATTCTCCGGCTGGGATTGCGGACCCGGTGGGCAACCTATGGGAATTCGTCACACAGTTTTTCGGGGGACTAAAGACTAGCGGTCCTGGAGGGTACGTAGCGTGGGGGTCGGAGGGGGATGGGATGTGGAATATCGACGGCCAGTCGTACAACCCGGATACTTCCGGATGGACTAATGGGCTTCCTTCCATGCTCTACGTGGGCGGGAGTTGGTACGACGGCTCGCTCGCTGGGGTGCGCTCGGGGGGCGCCGGCGGCTCGCCGGGGGGCGCCTTCGGCCACGTCGGGTTCCGTCTCGCGAGGTGAAAAGTTTTCGAATTTTGACTTTTGGTTTTTGGAAAATGGGAGAATATCAGAAGTTCGAGTCGAAAGGAATCTATCAAGCCATCCACGACTTGGCGCTGTGGCTGACTCCGCACGTGGGGAAGTGGCCCAGGTGGGTGCGTCCAACGTTAGGGCACCAGATGATGGAGTGCTTGCTGAATTTGTTTCGATGTTGCGTTTCTGGATACTCCACCCCCAAGCAACAACGCATCAGTTATTTGTATTGAGCCAGTACTTGGAGAATACTTATGCTAATTATCTATCGAACAAACCCCGGATTTGAGGGACAGATCCAGACACTCGACAGGCATCAACTTGCCATCGAGTTTGACGTGTGGCTGGAAACCGCCACTCCGGCGCCGAACCTGGCCTATCTGGATATCGACGAACTCCAGATGGGGACGGATGCGCTCAGGGATCTATTCGCTCACCCGGATCAATACCGAGTGGATGTGGAACGGGGAGTCCTCGTCAGAGGCGATGCGCTAGTGGATTATGCGGATCTACTATCCGAGACATCCGCAAAATTGCAGGCCAGGGACGTGGAGATTGGGAAGTTGAAACCGAATCCCGTTCCCATAGTCGTGAATAAGGAAACGCCATGAAACTACTACTCGCACTTATCCCCGCGCTCCTGCTGGCTCAGACTCCGCCCGTGAGCATCCTGGTAATGCCGGACGGCGGCGCCGCAGCAGACGGCGCGCGCTGGGATCTTGTTCTCGTCGGACCGCGGGCAAAGATCGTGATCACGTCCGTCAAATGCTACCAACTCGCGGGAACGGTGCCGGACCTCATTAAGCCCGCCCTGGACATCGCGCCAGGTGAGACCATCTCGTGCATCTCGACTCTGAGCGCACCCACGCTTACCGCGGGCTTTCCTCTCCGCGTGGTCCCTCCCTATGGTCTGACCGGCCCCGGCCTTGTCACGGTCCCGGCGGGGGCCTCCACGGCTACGTTCACGATCTCATACCCGATCCCAGCCGCGGCGCTTGACCCGCTCCCCGTCTGGCCGACCGTCGAACATATGTGTGGGCCGGTGCGATGCAGCACAACGCTGGTGGCGTTCGCGGTGCCGGGGCGGACGCCGGAGAGGCTGTGATGCCCGTCGCTGAGTGCTCCGTCTGCTCGCGTCTCGAAGTCCGCGCGACCGCGGAATTCGTCTGCCGCGGCTGTCGGGAGCGTTCGGCCGGGCTGACGAGCCGCTTGCGCCGGTCGCTACACGCGCACTTCGCGGCGGGGATCTACGGACTCGAGCTGGTGGCCGTCGAACGCTTCATGACGGCGGCTCGGGCGAGAAGTCGGATTATGCGGTACAGGAAGCCGTGAACGTATGAAAGTGATTCTTCTGTTTGCCGCGGTGGTTGCGGGCCTGCTCGCGCAATCGCCGGTACCGCCCGCACCCGATACCCTGCCCCAAGCATGGAGCGGCGCTGGCGGCGCCTTCAACCACGCGGCGCGGCCCCAGGGTTCCGCCTGGTTCAGCTACGCTGAGCTGATCTCCGCCAGTGGGCAAATCTACTGGTTCACGACGGCGGATTTTACTGGGACCCGGGGCGACCGGTTCAACCTCAAATCTTCGATCCGCCCCGGACTCGCAATCGTCTTCCGCCGGTTCGGCCCGATCACCATCCTGGCCATCGCGGATGCGGGCGTGGTTTCCGCCGGCCCGCGGGCGGGGAGCGCGTTCTCGGGCGGGGGCCATGCGATCTGGCGCCTCGGCAAGACGCGCTGGACAATCGGGGGCGGCCCGCGCATCTTGCACACCGCTATCAGCTCGACAGAGCATTTGGTGGAATTCGGATTCGGGAGGATACTGTGACCAAGACGTGGAATCACTTGTACAACCTGTTTTTCGGTCTGGTGGCACTGCTGGCCGCGCTGCCGCGCGAGGTGCTGGACGTGCTGCCGGCGGCGTGGAAGCCGGGGCTGGTGGCGGCCTCGGTGATCGCGTTGTACATCAAGAGCCACTGGAACCTATGGGTGAACCCAGACGGCACGCCGGCGCAGACGCCGTACATGCCGCCGCGGCCATAGACGGGAGGAAAGTCATGCTGTCTTTGGAGCAACTTAAGTCGCTGGATAAGGCGGCTGGGGCGGCGGTTACGGTGGAGGTATCGAGCGGCGCCCCGGCGGAGCTGATAGTGGCGCAGTGGGCACTGAGAGAAAGACGGGAAGACGAAGGCGGGCCTGGCAGGTTGCTGGCGCGATCACAAGAGCCTCCTGGAGATCCCACCGGATCTCACTCCGCCGCCTCCCGGCTCTCCTCGGTAACATCGACGACATCGGTCACGCCCTCAGATGACAGATCGAACGCCACCGAATTGAGTTTCTCCAATGACGAGCCGATGCCGCCGAAGTTCTGCTGGATCTGGACAGCGGGGCCATTGCGCTTGCCAGCCACGCCGGTCATCTCCAGGATCATCTTGCGAGCCTCGGAGTCGCCGGTCTTGCGAACCCGGCCGGCGCCTTTGCACTCGGGACAGGTGCGAATCGTGCGCTTGGCCAGTTGATCTAGGCCAGGCGTATCGGCCGGTATTTCAGATTCAGAATATACCCATCCGAAGCCGTCGCAACGACCACACGACGTCAGACCGGGTAGTGCGTCTGTGATGATCCCAGCCGTGATGTCGGCCAAAGCGTCCTGGGCTTTGACCAAAGCACGCTGGACTTGGGCTTTTTGCCAGAATTCGGCCCATTCGGGGAGCGATAGACCAACTTGTTTGGCAGTCGCGGCTAGGGAAATGCGACGATACGCGGGTTCCTGGATACGAGTCAGGAATTCACGGAAACGGTCGTCGCGCGCAGTGGCTAGAGCGAAGCGGACGGCGATGGATCGCTCAGAGTCGCCGAGGGGGTCGAGTTCGTCCAGATAAGCGCAGTAACTGACATCGAGCTTGCCGTAAGTCGAGGTCGGCACGAGTCCGCGGGGGCTGCGGCGCTCGATCATGAATTTGGGCCGGGGCATTATTGCAAAACTCCCCATAGGAGCCAGTAGTCCACCGCACACGCAGCCGCGAGCGTGTCGATGTACTCGGCACCCGATGTCGTAATCAGAGAAGCGACCACGTTTTCGGCGGCTGTAGTGTAGGACCCGGCCGCGGCTATCGTGTCCGATTTGTTGGTCGCAGCAACGGCCGCCTGGATGTCGAACGTGTGTACTCGAAACAGTTCATGACTGCCGGCAGTGCCCAAGCCAGTCACAGCGGTCGTCGTCCCGGTGCAGGCTACAGCGGTTTTGATCCGCATGTCAGAAACATAACCGTTCGCGGGGAGCTGGAAGAGAACTACGTCCTGAGTGAGCCCTGCCAACCGGATCGAGTTGTAAACCCCGTTGACCTGCCAGCAGCCGTTGGCATTGGCACAGGTGTTGACTCCGTTGGCGATGGAGACGAGAGAGTATTTGCGCCACTCGGGGGGGCTAGGGAGGGAGATCGGTAGGTTCCCGAAGATCTGCTTATTGGTTCCAGTGCCGCCATCGAACACATTCCCAGTGAGCCCCCCGCTGGTGGTATTCCCTGTGAAGTGATAGTTGTCGCTTCCAGCCACTGGAACATAGACGTTGTAATTCTGGGTGTCAGCCTCGCCGTCGTAGGGGCCGATATAGGAATTCTGAACAGACCAGTTCGAGAGCGCCCCGCCCCCAGCCACCGCGAACCCGTCGTAGACCTTCGCCTGGATGCTTAGACCGGCATCCGTGTACGTCGCATCCGCCACCGCAGAGGTGGTGAAGGTGTAGGTGAATGGCGTAAAACTCGTGATCGTGTAGGTGCCATTCAGGTCGGAGTCTACCGTTGCTCCGGACACGACCACCGTGTCGCCGGTGATCAGTAAATGGGGAAAAACCGTGGTCGCGGTTCCCTGATTCGTGTTGACTACGATGTTTGTCAGGGTGCCTTGCGCGATGCTGGTTGGGTTGTTGTTTCCTGCGATGGTTGCGCTCTGAATCCGGAAATCGGAAACGGAGCCACCCACCGAAAAACCATGCGCGTGGTTGCGGAGAGATCTGTGGTTCACAAAAGAGACCCCGGTTACGTCTGAACTTCCGCCTTGCGTGACAATGTGAACGCCGTTCGCGCCGTTCCCCGCTGTCCAATTACCAGTGAAAAATGCAGAGCGGATGGCGCCCGTACCGGAAGGAATCATGGCGATGCCGTCGTTTTGGTTGTTGTCGAACGCGGCATCGGAAACAAACCAGTTCAGTTGCAGCCCACTCGAAGGATTTGAGAGAAGGCCATAACCGGACGCGAAATAGTCCCCTCCCATTACCCACAACCCTGACGTGTTCTTGATCCACAAGCCAGCAAACGCCTGGTTTGTCGAATCGGCGCTACTCGTTCCGCAGTTCGTCATCATCACGTCGTTGCCGTCGATGGAGAAGCCGACTCCCGTAAGTGGGGGAAGGCGGATGGCAAACACGTTGTCCATCCGCACAGTGCTGGCATTGGAAGTTTCCACACCCGTGGGCCACCCCATGATGTATACGTTGCGGGCGCTGAACGAGTCCTGATTCACGAGCTTGACGGCCGCCCCCGTGGTTTTCGCCACAGTGGAGCCGGGGGTTGTAAAATACTGCGGAAGCGTAAAGGACAGGTCCGAGATCCCATTTTTCAAGCCGCGTCCGGTAGTTTGGGTGAAGATGAAGGTGTCTTGCGTTGTGTCTGCGGTGGTAACAATGGATGCACCTTCACTGGAACCCCTGATCTCGACCCCGTTGCAGGTAGCTGGGGTTGAAATGGAACTGACTTTGTACGTCCCTGGAGGGAAGTAGACGGTTCCTTTACCGTCCGTGCAAGCATTAGTGAGGGCGGTTTGCACTGCCGCCGTGTCATCCGTTGCGCCATCCCCGACAGCTCCCGAGGTCTTCACATTGTAGGTGCCATTGCTTCCTCCAGATCCGCCACTCGGCACCACGGAGGTGCCGGCCAGAACCCAATCAGCCGCCGTGTAGTCGTACAGGAACGTGGCCATGCTTTGGCCCGTACTCGTGTTAATGGTGAGGTCCCCGTTCGCCGCGGTGGAGTTCCAGATGCGATTTCCAGCCGTAGACCCGGTGCTCTGCTGTGTGATGGTCATGGCGCTGCTGGAACTGTTGTACACGTATAAGACCTTACCTGGATACCCCTGCGTGAATCCTCCGATACTGAATGCTCCAGAGGAAGCCAACCGAAGCGTGGTACACCCCTTCGGGTCAATGTCATCATTAACGACGCCGGCCGTCATAGTCAGCTCGCACGATACCGGTTCCCCGACTTCGGCGATGTTGTTGTTCTGGACGATGTTTCCGGTAGCACCCTCGAAATCAATGGTAAATGGAATGGCGTGAGTGGGATACGTAAGCCGGTTCCCCGTCACCACGGCGGCGTACTGATACCCCTTGAACCGCAACAGCGTTCCCGTGACGGAGTTGTCGGAGACGGTCGCGTTCACGCCCTCGGTTGAGATTGTCACCGAGGCCGTGACGGTCCCTGTGCATACCGATGGGGTGGCGGATGTCCAGGTGGGGGCGGTAGCGTATCCGTAACCTGGATCGAGAAACGGAAGCGGTGAACCGCCGGCGATTGCGTTTGTGCCGGTCAAGGGGAGCCACACAACCGCCCCTGTGCCGCTGCCTCCCGAAGCGTTCAGGATGCACAGATCCCCGGCAGAGCCAGTAGCCGTGAGGCCGCTCGTATAGGTACCGGCAGCAAGTGCCCCATTGCCGGCGAAGTTGATCCATGTTCCGATGTGGTTGCCCGATATAGTGGTGTAATCGGAGCCGGAGAGTGTGCTGGGGAGACCCCCGTAAGTTTCGTTGCCAGAGAACATCATATTGCGGATTCGGGACTGCGGATCGAAAGCGAACAGTCTTCCGGAAGCAATGAGCCGGCTGTTGGCGACCTGGATCAGGTTTAGCGATATTCGGCTGGCCGGCGGAGTGGTGAATTCGGAATAGAAAATGTCTCCGACGTTTTCAGTGTTCAGGTCCTCGACGGTGAGCCCTCCGTTAGGGGAAAAACTGAGGTTGGTGGGATCGTAGTAGTCCAGAAACGAAATTACCTTGAACGCCCGGACGTTGGGCAAGGTGCCAATCTGCGGAATGATCGTGCTGTGCGAAATGCGAACTGTATCGCTGTACGGTCCCGAGATCACGACTCCCCGTGTCGGCACCAGGGTTTCCCCACCGTTCATTCCCATTTCGGTGCGGTCGATTTTAACCTCTACAACGTTGTGGAGCCGCACATATGCATGGTTCGACTCGCTAAGGCTGCAATCGATAAGTTTCAGACCGAGCGAGATCGAAGCGCCCCCGGCGTAAACGTCGTAGTATGAGTTTTTGCTCTCGACCGAGCTCAGGGTGAGGTAATTGTACCAGTAGGCAAGCACGCCTACCGAATCGACGGGTGGGGTGTTGGGCGAGATAGTCAACAGTCTCGTTACCGTCAAATCTTGAAGAACACCGTAGAGCGCATAACTATTTGCCGTCGCATCGCTTCCGAACTGGACGACAGCGGTGAGATTTTGGTCTCCTTGCAGATACGTGGCCCGCTTCCCCATCCCCTTTATGGAAACGTACCAATGGTCCACCACCAGCGTAGCGTGCAGGGTCGCCGTGCCTGTCGGATAGCAGACGACTCCGCCTCCGGCCACGGCGGCCACTTCCTCGGCCTCCTTGCCGCCTGCTGTAGCACTCGCCACGGTGTACCCGGCACCATGAGTCCCAGAACAGTTCAAGATCAGAGTCCCGCTTGTGGCGCCGCTCACGGCAGTCCCGGGGCCAGTCGATACGATCAAGCACGCTTCAGGGGTTCCAGTCCCCGCGACCCAAAGCCAGTGATTCGTATCGTTCCAATTCACGCCAAGGGGAACTGGGGCCAGAGTGATCGCATTGTTGCCGGCCGAGAGGGTTCCCGCGGGGGACTGTGCAGCGAAGTCGTGGTAGTCGGCGAACAAAGGGGCCGTTTGGCCGATTGTGATCGCAGTCGTTCCCGTGACCGAGATGCCATTGCCGGAGGAGGCCGGCGTTACCGAGGGGATGAACAGCGCCGGGTCGACCAGAAGGATGTCGCCAATGACGAACGGGGAACCGATGCCGGCGCCCGAGAGCTGGACATCGTAGTGGCCGTTGGCGGCGTACCAGAACCAGTGGCCTGTGGTCGCATCGGCAGCGAAAGGATTGGACTTAGCGGTACCAGAGTTGTCCGAGTAGATCGTCGCCGGCGCGGTCGTACCGGAGATGTAGACCGTGACCGTGCAAGCCGGGTAGGCCGCCTGGACCTTGGTGGTAGACGGCACACCAGACGTTACAACGACTCGGCCGCCGACCGAGCAGTCGCCCTGGGCGCGCTGACGGGCGAACGAGTGGACGGGCGCGAGAGCGGACAGAGCCGCGGCGAAGACGAGCAATCGAACGTGCATGACTTAGATGATAGCGTGGAAGGGTTGATTGGGGAACTGCGGGGCTGGGGAACTGACCGATGCACGGGGAACTTCTCGGGCGGCAGGACCCCCCTCCAGGATGATGAAACGTCGTGCGCTTCGCGCACTCCTTGTCATCATCCTTCCGCCCTCCGAGCGCCTCGGCCGCGAAACCGCTCGGTCGGCAGAAGCACCAGCCGGGCGGCCTCTGGCTCGCCCTGCGGGTGCTCAGATACACTATAGCACCTAATTTCGGATTCAGAAACTTCCAGGTGAACGATCCTCCCGCGCATCGCGCGGAGCGAGGTCTGGATGGCCGAAGGCCAGACAGACCGAGCGTAGCGCCTACAGCGCCAGCCGCATCCCCCGCAAACATTAATCGTCCGGTGAATCTCTAGGTGAGCGGCTCACCTGGAGCCATGCGCGGAATTTTTTGACACCCGGCAGCGTCCGAGCCCGAGCCTGCGCCGCGGCTGAGCCCCCTGGAACAATGGTGCCGCCGGCGCGGCGATCAATCGTGCGATAAAGCGAGCGAGCGAGCGAGCGAGCGCATAGAAGGTCGGCTTGCATGTACTAGTTGTTGATTACGCTCATAAGCATACAGAGCACAGGTCAGCTCGAACGTGCAAAGCATACATGGATGACAGGGCACCGGCCTCCAGTCGCGTTATCGAGACAGGGATAATGCTATCCCATCTATACACACACGTCTCACAGATCGTACTTGTGCTTGACCCAACGGTAGACACGGCTGGCACGGCGCTCCCGCAGTGCGGCGCGGCTCGTTCGCCGGCGTGGTATCCTGCCGCACTCGCATCGCGTAGTCTCGCGACGATGCCATCGGCCACACTGGCATCTCCAATCATCATCTCTTGTGCGCATCGTCCTAGGTTTGACTGTACCAAACTGGGTTTGACCAGTGCAAACTCGTGAGTTTGACCAGGATAAACTGCGTTTGTGCTGCTATAACGCTCGATAGATCTCTCGCTGGCGCGAGATCTATCTCGCTTAGTCGCACCCAGCCGCACATGAACGAACTTTAATGTTTCTAAATAACGAATTGTATTGACTAGTTGAGTTGTAAGCATTAATATTGGAGCATGAACGTACCAACGAAGTGAGGACGCACAAGCATTTAGCGAGGCGTCCCACGCTGCCACACGGCCGACCAGACGGTCTACCGTGTGGCCCGGGGTACATCCCAACAAGAGGATACATGAGCAAAAAGCATTTCATCGAATTAGCCGCTTGCCTGAAACGGACTGAACCGCGGAATCCGGATCGGCATTGCCAGTGGGCCTTGATGCGCGATGCCATCGCGGATCTGTGCGCGGCCGATAACCCGCGCTTCGACCGGGCGCGCTGGCTGGCTTACATCGCTGATCAGCAGGCGACTACGGACTACAGCGCTGATTGCCCCGCTTGCTTGCGCGGGCGGCAACACACACAGCAAGAACATGAAGTTGCCCTCGCTCGCGTTTATGCGGCGAGTCGGGCTTAGCGGCTCCCCGCCCCGCCTCCCCTGACGAGCGGGCACGAAACCGGCGCAAGCCGGTCGGGAGGAAAAGGAAATGAAAGCCAGAACGGAAACGCGAAAGTACAACATCGAATACAACGCCGGAACGGATGATACGCCGGACTGGCGCTACGCCGGAACGGCTTGGGGGTACAACCCCCGCAGTGCGACTATTTCGTTTCGCCAAGTAGAGCGGATCTACACCGACTCTAAACTGAGGGCCAAGCTGTGGAGGGCCTAGCGGCTCCCCCGGCGCGGCCTGGGAGATCTGAGCGACGGCGCGGTGGTGCCAACCAATGCCACATACTATGTGGTCCAGGTCCCGCTCAATCGTAGCGGATCGCGCGTGCAAGAGTATACGCTTTCCCATGCCGAGTACGAGCAGTGGGAAAAGGCGCGGGAAGCGGCCCTGACGGAGACCGAGTAGCGGCTCCCCGCCCCGCACGCCAGGAGGTCCGGACGCGCGGTGAGGTGAACCGATAGACGATGCAAATACTCAATCGATGGACCGGAGCCGTGCTCTACGAGACGGCATTGGAAACTCTGAGCGGCGCCGACCTGCACAGCGCCGACCTGCACAGCGCCGACCTGAGCGGCGCCGGCCTGCGCGATGCCGACCTGCACGGCGCCAACCTGCACGGCGCCAACCTGCACGGCGCCAACCTGCGCGGCGCCGACCTGCGCGGCGCCAACCTGAGCGGCGCCGGCCTGCGCGATGCCGACCTGAGCGGCGCCAACCTGCACGGCGCCAACCTGCACGGCGCCAACCTGCGCGGCGCCGACCTGCGCGTCGCCGACCTGAGCGGCGCCGACCTGCACAGCGCCGACCTGCGCGGCGCCAACCTGCACGGCGCCAACCTGAGCGCATCTAATGGGGCAACCGCTCAAGGGGACTACCTGCGCATCACTGGATCGCGCCACGCTCTGATAGCCATCGACGCCGACAATATCAGCATCGGGTGCCTGCGCGACACGTTAGCGCAGTGGCGCAAGCACGACGCTGGCACCAGGTGCTTGGAGTACTACACGGCGGCGCAAGTCGAGGAGTACCGGCTGCATATCGAGTACGCGGCAGCGTGGTTGGCCTTACGTGAGGCCGAACGCACGAAGGACAAGGCAAACGCGCAATGACCTGCATCGATGCTCTCGAAATCGTCGCGCTGTTCGGCACCTTGTTTGCCGCACTGCTCGTCTGGTGCCTAATCGTGGACCTGGCTGTGCAATCGATCGTCGGAGGGGCCGCGCGCCGAAGAATGCTGCGGATGCTGCACACAACGATGTTTGGCAAAGGAGACTCACAATGACGACAGAACAACTCTACGCGCTGCCGGTAGATCAATATGGACGGCGCATAATGGGCAACGGCAACAAAGTGTGGCTCGGGGACGGCGTTCGGCTCGGGGCCAGTGTGCAGCTCGGGGTCGGCGTGCGGCTCGGGGACGGCGTGCAGCTCGGGGCCGGCGTGCGGCTCGGGGCCGGCGTGCGGCTCGGGGCCGGCGTGCGGCTCGGGGACTACGTGCGGCTCAGGGACGGCGTACAGCTCGGGGCCAGCGTGCGGCTCGGGGCCGGCGTGCGGCTCGGGGACGGC
>JGI20214J51650_10001332_pt1 | contig 15675 bp, 9 predicted proteins | sample WetSurMetagenome_FD_51650 | JGI IMG/M metagenome (IMG submission 51650) | reverse complement strand
TTTGCTGATGTGCACAGCCATATTGCTCGGGATGGCAAAGCCGAGGCCTTCCGAGCCGCCGGATTCCGAGGCGATCGCGGTGTTGATGCCGATTACTTCTCCATATAGATTCAAAAGCGGACCGCCGCTATTGCCGGGATTGATGGCGGCATCCGTCTGGAGGAAATCCTGGTAGCCGCTCGGGTCGGTAATGCCGCGGCGGTGCTTTGCGCTGATAATCCCGTGGGTGACGGTCTGGTCGAGGCCGCGCGGGTGTCCGATGGCTACCACCCATTGCCCGACCTCCATCTTGTCGGAATCGCCGAAGGTGACGTGCGACAGAGAATCCGTCACAGCGATCTGGATCACGGCGAGATCGGTCTTGGCATCGGTTCCCACCAGCATCACCGAGTTTCCGGACAGAGACTGCCCGTTAGCCATCACCACTTGAATCTTGCTCGCACCTGCAACCAAGTGGTTGTTGGTGAGGATGTGTCCCTTGGCGTCAATGATGACGCCGCTCCCCAGGCCGACAATTTCCTGCTTGAACTTCTTGGGCATCTTCTTTGGCAAATTGAAATAGCGGCGAAAGAAGGGGTCTTTTTCGAAGGGCAAAAAGGGGTTGTCCACCTCTTTGCGTTCTGTGACTTCGATATGAACCACCGCGGGAATATTCTGTTTGGCAACCTGTTCAATGGCGGTCACCAGGTTAAGCCGTCCCCCATGGCCCTCAGCCGCTTGCGAGAAGGTCGCATAAAGTATCAGGAGTGCTGTCGCCGCCAAAAAGTTACCGATGAAGAGGGGTGCAAGGTACAAGAGGTGGGAAACGCATTTTTTCAAAGGTGCCCTCCGTCACATAGTTCGGCCCTACTTCCGCCGATTCTGCCATACCGGTTGTTCTAGATCGGCTGCATCGCCGGTTGGCGTGCCCTCGAAGCAGCCTCGCCCCGATAGCAGCCTGGCAAGTATTCTAACACTAAACAGTCCCCATCTCACCCCGCAAAATAGAGAAAAGTGGGGAAAATAGGTTGACTTTTGAGACCCAATTCTATATTGAACGCGAGGGTCACTGTAATTGAATTATAAATGCCATGAGTCTAATCGGGAGCGCAAGTTCATTTCACTGATCCTCCCCAAAATCTTGACGTCTCAATCTCTTCGTGGCGCATACGCTCGCTTTTTCTCTGCTGTTTATACCATTGGTCTTCCTGACCTGTAGGCCTGGAACTCGGTCCGGTAAGGCGCGGTAGCGCCTTGTCACCACCGAAGCGGTTCCGAAAGGGCTTTGCGGGCGCGATGATGCAGCATTTCCTGAAGATCGGACACAGTCATTAAGACAAAGCTCGTCCCGACCCGGGCGATTTTGGTCTGGAGCGAGAGGGGTTTGGAAGGAAAAANGGCCACCCGGCCTCGGCCGGTGGTGTGAGAAACCAACTGGACTTTTTGAAAGGAGGACCTGCCTTGGCTTTTCAACCTACTAAGCAAGTCTATTCGGGACGTATCAGAGAAGTGACCTTGGGGCAAGGCGAGAAAGCGGTGACTGTTGGCGGCAAAGCGGCCTATCCCTTTCATACTTTCGAGGCAGACCTGCCGCGGTCGCCCAGGGTAGCCATGGAGGTCTGGGACAAGGACCCCAGCGCCGAATGGTCGGAGGCCGCGAAGGCTCCTTTCAAGGACGTACTGGGTGATCCTGCCGCATGGGCGAAAAAGTGTGTCGACGATTACGGTGCCGAAATCATCGTGGTGCAGACCAAGAGCGCCGATCCCAACGCCGATAGCAGGCCCGCCGCCGAAGTAGCCGAGGTCGTGACGAAGGTGGTCCAGGCCGTGGAGGTGCCGGTGGTGGTCTGGGGTGTCGCCAACCACGAAAAAGACGTGGAGGTCATGCGCCTGGTCGCAGAAAAGTGCGCCAACCGGCGACTCGCTATCTCTCCCGTGGAGGAGGGGGATTACAAGCAAATCGGAGCGGCCTGCCTGGGGTATAAACATGTGGTGGTTGCCTCCTCTCCAATCGATGTAAATCTGGCCAAACAGCTCAATATCCTCCTCGGCAACCTGGGCGTCCCCACCCAGGACATGCTTATCGACCCGACCACGGGTGGTCTTGGCTACGGCATGGAATACACCTATTCGGTGATGGAGAGAATCATGCAGGCGGCCTTGACCCAGGAGGACGAGAAGCTGCAGCAGCCAATCATCGCCAACGTCGGCAACGAAGTGTGGAAATGCAAGGAGGCGAATCTCAGCCTCGAAGAGGCCCCGGAGTTAGGGGACCCCGAGAAGCGAGCGGTCCTGATGGAGTCGGTTGCGGCCGTTGACATGCTGCTTGCGGGGGCCGACATCGTGGTTCTGCGACACCCGGAGTCCCTCAAACTGGTCAAGGGTTTTATTGACAAGATGATTTAGGAGGGTGTCTCAAGACGGTCATTTCGAGCCGAAGTCGGAAGATCCACGGACGTGGATGCGGTTAATCCCCGGGATGCCTTATTTCACGGCACAGCGTTCGAAACGAATGACGGGTACCTTTCCGAACCTCTCCTACTAGAAGACTTGTGCCGGGTCCCGTGACATCAATTCAAAGACCAGGCGGATTTCAACAAAAGCCCCAGGAAGGGGCAATGAGGTGTGGCATGACGGAAGAAGAGAAAAAACTAAAGGCTGTTTCTGTGGAAGGCAAAAAAGGCAAGGAAATCGATTTTCGGGATACCACCACCTGCGAAACGACCCTGCAGATGCTCCAGAAGGTGGCGGCAGATGGCCATGAAACGGCCATCAAGAGGGCTTTCGACATGAAGCCGTGTCCCATTGGAGCGGAGTCGGCGTGCTGCAAACACTGCTTTATGGGGCCATGCCGTCTGAACGCCAAAGATCCGTATTCCCGGGTCGGAGTGTGCGGCGCTACGATCGATACCATTGGTGCCCGTAATTTTGCCCGCATGGTGGCCAGTGGCTGTGCAGCCCACACGGACCACGGCATGGGCATGCTCGATGTGTTTCGAGAAGTGGTCAAAGGCAACATCAAGGGTTTCCAAATCAAGGATGAAACAAAACTTCGGAGCGTGGCAGAGAGCATCGGTATCAAGGTGGAGGGCCGAGAGACCAAGGATATTGCGCTGGAACTCTATGAGGAACTCGAGAGGACCTACACCCAGGTTGAGGGTGAAATTCCCTTTGCCAAGCGGGTACCGGCAAAGACTCTGGAGACCTGGAGAAAGCATGGCATCGTTCCCCGTGGGGCCATGCGCGAGATCATGGAGATCATGCATCGAACCCACATGGGTGTTGACCAGGATTATGAGAACATTGTGAAGCAATGCTCGCGCACAGCCCTCGCAGATGGCTGGGGGGGATCGATGGTCGCCACGGAAATCTCGGACATCCTATTCGGCACCCCAACCCCCGTTGTCGCTGGCGTAAATATGGGATTTCTCAAGGAAGACGAGGTGAACATCATCATCCACGGCCATGAACCGCTCCTCTTTGAAGCCATGATCGCCGCCTGCAGCGACCCCTCGATCGCTGAGAAGGCAAAGGCCGCCGGAGCCAAGGGGGTCAATCTGCTGGGGATGTGCTGTTCCGGCGCCGAAGCCCTGGCACGCCACGGGATTCCTCATGCCGGGAACTTCCTCAGCGTGGAACCGGTGATCGCCACGGGCGCAGTCGATGCCATGGCGGTGGATGTGCAGTGCATCATGCAGTCGCTGGCCACGTTGTCCGAGTGTTACGGGACGAAATTCTTCACCACAAACCCGAGGTGCAAGATCGAAGGAGCGACCCACATTCAATTCAACGAGCACAAGCCGGAACATGCTCCCCTCGAGATTATCGGGATGGCCATCGAACGCTTCAAGAATCGTCCCGCTCGGGTGGTGATACCGAGTCGCAAGGACATGGGGGTTCACGGGTTCTCCCATGAATATGTCAACTACATGCTGGGCGGCACCTTCAGAGGGTCTTACACCCCCTTGAACGAGAATATCATCAACGGCCGCATCCGTGGCGTTGCGGGGGTTGTGGGCTGCACCAATCCTCGGGTGAAGCAGGATTATATCCATGTCACGCTGGTCAAGGAACTGATCAAGCACAATGTGCTGGTGGTGCAGACCGGGTGCTCGCAGATTGCGCTGGCCAAGGCCGGATTGATGAAACCCGATGCGGCCGTGCTCGCCGGCGATGGCCTGCGGGAGGTGTGCGAGACGGTGGGTATGCCTCCAGTGCTCAGCCTCGGGTCATGCGTGGACAACAGCCGTATTCTGATTGCCTGTGCAGAGATGGTCCGGATGGGCGGGCTCGGCGAGAGCATCGCCGACCTTCCGGTAGCTGGTTGTGCTCCCGAGTACATGAGCGAAAAGGCCATCTCCATCGGCCATTACTTCGTTGCCTCGGGGGTCTACACGGTTTTCGGGGTCACCTTCCCGACCGTTGAAGGAACAAAATTCCACAAGCATCTTTTCGAAGATCTCGAGAATATGGGCTTTGGCAAATGGGGGTTCGCGACGGATCCCTATGAGATAGCGCACCTGATCATTTCCCATATCGACAAGAAGCGGGCAGCCCTGGGCATTATGGGGGAACGCGAACGTAAGCTCTTCAGCATGGAAGACCGAAGGGCCGCAGAGGGCTAAGGATCATGCGGGGGGATTGAGGCCCGGTTCCCGGCACAATCCCCCCGAGGAACAGGGAAATATCGGCTTGAAGCCGATGGTGCAGAGGTACAAGTCAGGGTAGAACAGCCCTTAAGAAGAGGAGTAGACTATGTCCAGGTTAGTCGCTTTTGCCGCGATTCAAGGTGCTTACAATATCGTTTCCAAGGCGGACGGTACGTTCAAACGGGCGATGGATAAGTATGGCCCCAACGAGCCTTTGGCCTTCCCCAACACCGCCTACTATTTACCGGTTATTTATTCCATTCTCGGCATCAAGGTGGAGAAACTCGGTGATGCCGAAAAGGTGCTCAACCGTTGTAAGGAACTGTTGCCCCCGCACCTCAAAGGCACCATCCACGTGCCCTACCTGGGCCATCTTCTGGATGCCGGGATGGCTGCCATTCTTGCGGAGGAAGTGGCGGAGGCCATCCGCTATGTTGAGGACCCGGGCTTTTATCTTCCCGGTGAAGATTGTGATGTCGAGGGGGGAAGGATCTGGCTGGGGGCCGCTGATGACACTATTATGCGCAAGCGCGGCATCGAGTTTGTTGACGGCAGCGCTCCCGGGTTTGCAGCCATCGTCGGCGCGGCGCCGAACCCGGAAATCGCCAAGATGATCGCTGAGGACTATCAAAAGAAGAATCTTTACGTCTTCATGTGTGCCAACCAGGCGGGCACGACTTTTACCCAACAGTTGATCGACGCGGGGGTGCAGGTTGGCTGGGGCACTCGTCTGGTGCCTTTTGGTCCGGACATTTCGGGTGCCGTCTTCGCTTTAGGCTTTGCCAACCGTGCAGCCATGGCCTTCGGCGGCGTGCAGCCGGGCGACTACCGGACCGTGTTGAAATACAACAAAGACCGGGTTTTTGCTTTTGTCAACGCGCTCGGAGAGGTGAATGCCGAGTGGGCGGCCAATGCTGCCGGGGCCATCAACTGGGGCTTTCCGACAATTGCGGACACGGACATTCCGGAAGTCCTCCCGACCGGGATCTGCACCTATGAGCACGTGGTTGCCAATGTGCCCCACGACCAGATGACCGCGAAGTCCATCGAGGTCCGGGGCCTTAAGGTCACCATCACCGAAATCCCCATCCCCATAGCGTATGGGCCGGCTTTCGAGGGCGAGCGGGTGAGGAAGGACGACGTTTATCTCGAATGCGGCGGCGGCAGAACGCCCTGCTGTGAACTGGTGCGGATTGCCGATATGGACGCGGTGGAGGATGGCCGGGTCGAGGTCATCGGTCCCGATATCAAGGACATTCAACCGGGAAGCAGACTGCCTCTCGCCGTCGTTGTGGAAGTGGCCGGCCGCAAAATGCAGGAAGACTATGAACCCATTCTGGAGCGCCAGATTCATCACCTGGTCAATTATGCGCAGGGGATCATGCACATCGGCCAGCGGGATATCGCCTGGTACCGCATCGGCAAGCAGGCGGTCGAAAAAGGGTTTACTCTCGAACACATCGGCAAGATCCTGCACGCCAAGTTCCACCAGGATTTCGGCGCCATCTTCGACAAGTGCCAGGCAAAGATCTACACCGATGAAGCGAAGGTCAAAGAAATCGTGCCCCTGGCGCAACACGCCTATGGGATCCGGGATGACCGTATCGAAGGCATGACCGATGAGGGGACGGAGACCTACTATTCCTGTACTTTGTGTCAGTCTTTTGCCCCGACCCATGTGTGCGTGATCAGTCCCGAACGAACCGGATTGTGCGGCGCTTACAACTGGCTCGACTGCAAGGCCTCTTTCGAAATCAATCCCACCGGGCCGAACCAGCCCATCCAGAAGGGTGAGACGCTGGATCCCAATCTGGGCAACTGGAAAGGCGTCAACGATTTTGTTTTTAAGGCCTCACGCCAATCCATCTCCAGCTACAATTTCTACAGCATCGTCTACGACCCGATGACCACCTGTGGTTGCTGCGAATGTATTGCTGCCATCTTGCCCATGTGCAATGGAATCATGACAGTGAATCGGGATTTTCCCGCAATGACGCCGAGCGGCATGAAATTTACGACTCTCGCAGGAACCATCGGGGGTGGAAATGTTACCCCGGGATTTGTGGGGCACAGCAAGTACAATATCACGCAGCGCAAGTTCATCCTGGGTGATGGCGGTCTTCTACGTCTCGTCTGGATGCCGAAGATGCTCAAAGAAGAACTTCGGGAACGTCTGCTGAAGCGTGGGGAAGAGGTTGGAATTCCCAACTTGATCGACATGATTGCCACCGAAGAACAGGGAGTCAGCGAGGACGAAATCTATGCCTTCCTCGAGCAGGTTGGCCATCCCGCTTTGACCATGGAATCCGTTTTGGGATGAGGAGAGAAACCTATGGGCTTGACCGGTATTCAGATTTTTAAATTGCTTCCTAAGACCAACTGCGGTGAATGTGGGGTCCCCACCTGCCTGGCCTTCGCCATGAATCTGGCGGGCGGTAAGGCGGAGTTGGACAAATGTCCATACGTCTCCGAAGAGTCCAAGGAAAAGCTTTCATCGGAATCCGCGCCGCCGATTCGTCCCTTGACGATTGGAGTGGGCGAGTATGCGGTTAAAGTGGGCGGTGAAACCGTCCTTTTTCGCCATGAAAAGACCTTCGTCAATCCCCCCGGACTGGCGGTCGTCGTCAGCACCGATGAGGATGAAGGTTCCATTGGCGGGAAAATGGACCGCTTCAAAGCCTGTCAGTATGATCGCGTGGGTTTGAAGCTGCGGGCTGAAATGTTCGTCGTTCAGGACTCCGGGGGAGATGCGGCCAAATTCACTGCTCTTGCCCGTAAAGTCTCTGAGGGGACCGGCGCAAGCCTTATCCTGAAGTCGGATAAGGTGGAGGTCCTGAAAGATGCGGCGTCGGCGCTGAATGACAAAAAGCCGCTCCTCTATGCCGCCACCGCAGCCAATGCCGATGCGCTCGGAGAACTCGCCAAGGAGGTGGCCTGCCCCCTTGCCGTCAAGGGCGACGGCAGCCTCGAGAGCGTCATTGCGCTGACCGAAAAACTCACCGCAATGGGACTCAAAGACCTGGTCATCGACACCGGCAACCGGGAACTCAAAAAAGCATTCGAAGACCAGGTCCTCATTCGCCGAGCGGCACTAAAAGACAAATTCCGCCCCCTCGGTTTCCCGACCATCATCATGGCCAATGAAATGGCTGACAATCTGATGGATGAAACCCTGGTGGCGGCGACTTTTATCGCCAAATACGGGGCGCTGATCGCGATGAGCGATTTTCAGCCGCACACGCTCTTCCCGCTCTTCCTGGAGCGGCTCAACATCTACACCGATCCGCAGCGGCCGATGACCGCCGAACAGGGGATCTACCCCATCAACAACCCTGATGAAAACTCTCCGGCTTTGGTCACCTGCAACTTCTCCCTCACCTATTTTATTGTTTCGGGAGAAATTGAGTCCAGCCGCGTGCCTGCGTGGCTCTGTGTTCAGGACACGGAAGGGCTGTCGGTGATGACGGCCTGGGCAGCCGGTAAATTCTCCGGTGAATCCGTTGGCACTTTCATCAATAAGTGCGGTATCAAAGACAAGATCAAACACAAGACGATTATCATTCCGGGCTATGCTGCCGGGATCAGCGGAGAGCTTGAAGAAGAGCTCGGTGGCTGGACGGTGACCGTCGGTCCCCGGGAAGCAAGCCAGATACCCAAGTTCCTTAAGGTTTGGAAGGCTCAATAAAGGCGATATTCACGGAGGAAGAAGGAATGAAGCTCATTGGTGAAAACTTAAACATTATGAGCAAGAAATACGGAAAGGCACTGAAAGAGAAGGATGCAAAGACCCTGCAGGAACTGGCCATTGAGGAAACTGAAGCCGGAATGGACTGGATCGACCTCAATATCGGCCCGGCGGGCAAGACCGGGGTGGACCTGATGACCTGGCTGGTGCCGGTGGTGCACGAAGTGACGGACCTTCCGCTGGCTCTCGATACTTCCAACATCAAAGCCATCGAGGCCGGTCTCAAGGCTCACAAGAAAGGCCGCCCGCTGATCAATTCCATCATGGTACGTCCCGAAAGAATGGATGCCCTGCTGCCCCTGGCGGCGGAATACGGTGCGGACTTTGTGGGACTGCTCTGGGGGCCGGAAGGCATGCCCCGCGATGAAAATGAACGCGGGGCGCTCTGTGCCGAACTGGTTTACAAAGCGACCGGTGAACACGGGATCGATCCCGAGCGGATCCTCGTCGATCCCATTCAGACCCCGGTGAATGTGCAGCAGGGGCAGATTATGAGCGTTCTGGAATTCATGAAGATGTTCCAGGACATTGCCCCCGGGTGCCGGAGCACCATCGGGCTCTCGAACGTGTCCAATGGTCCCCCCGAGCATTTGCGGCCCATTCTCAACCAGGTGATGCTCATGATTTGGAAACGGCATGGACTCTATTCGGCCATTGTCGACACCTTCGACACCCCGCTCCATGACATCGCCCGGGGCAAGCGCCCCGACCTGGAAGCCCTGGTTGCCAAAGTGGAAGACGGTGAACCCATCGATATGGCGTCATTGTCCAAAGAAGAAGTGGACTACGTGAAGACGACCAAAGTCATCCTTGGGCATAAACTTTATTCGGACTCGTGGCTGGAGGTGTAGGACTTTCCCCTCTGCCTGACCTTCCCAGTCGGCAGCGGGAACCCATGATCCAATATCATTCCTCTCTCTGCCTTCCCTCCCGACGGTCAACCCGTCAGGGGCGGGAAGGCAGCGTATATGGCTCTATGAGCCTATCCTGTCAGTGGTTCTATCCGCTACCGAGATTTGAATCTGGCCGTTTTCCACAATCACCCGTATGCTACCGGCTGCTTTGACCTTACCCTGAATGGTCGGGTCGGCAATCAGTTTGCTCAATGCCCAAGCCTGGCCTGTCAGTCTTTGTCGTCGGTGAGCAAGGACGGTGGGGGCCTTGCCATTATCTGCTGCAAAACGGGGTTGTTTTTTGATAGGATGAGTTGGGTGAAAAGCAGGGGAATTTTCGGGGAATGATGATAGAGCGGGCCAGGCAGATCCTCAAAGCGGTTTTCGGCTATGATGATTTCATCTCCCTGCAGCGGGAAGTGGTGGAGAACGTTCTCGGCGGGCGGGACGCTCTCGCGGTCATGCCGACCGGTGGCGGTAAATCCCTTTGCTACCAGCTCCCGGCACTCATTCTTGACGGGCTCACCATCGTCGTATCGCCGCTCATTTCGCTCATGAAAGACCAGGTGGAGCAGCTCGGCGAGCTGGCGGTGCCGGCGGTGCTGCTCAACAGTTCCCTCTCCCCGGAAACCTACCGCAACAACGTGGGAAAGCTTCGGTGTGGTGATGCGAAGCTGCTCTATGTGGCGCCGGAAACCCTTCTTAAAGCCAATGTGGGAGCCATGCTCGACGGTTTGCAAGTCTCCTGCCTGGCCATTGACGAGGCGCACTGCATCTCGGAATGGGGACCCGATTTTCGCCCCGAGTATCGGCAACTTGCCGAAGTGAGAGGTCGTTTTCCGGAAGCGGTTTGTATCGCCCTGACGGCTACGGCCACGCCGCGCGTGAGAGAGGACATCAGGAGCTGCCTCGGCTTCGGTGTGGCAAGCGAATTCGTGGCCAGTTTCAACCGGGAAAATCTCCTGATACGGGTCGAACCGAAGGAGGATGCTTCCCTGCAGGTCATCGGTTTTCTCCATCGCTTTTCGAGGGAATCGGGGATCATTTACTGCCTCACCCGCAAACGCGTGGATGCCCTTTGCGCAGCGTTGCGTGCGAACGGGTTCTCCGCCTGCCCCTACCATGCCGGCCTCACCGATCAGGAGCGGAGCCTCAACCAGGAACGCTTCGTCAAAGACGAGGTCCCCATCATGGTGGCGACCATTGCCTTCGGGATGGGGATCAACAAATCGAACATCCGTTTTGTGCTCCACTACGATCTGCCCAAGAGCATCGAGAGTTACTACCAGGAAATCGGCCGCGCCGGGCGGGACGGTCTGCCGGCCGAATGCCTGCTGCTCTATTCCTATGCCGACGTGCATAGAATCAAGCCGTTTATCGACAATAAGAAAGCGAACGACAAGCGTGCTGCCCAACTGCAACTCGATACCATGGTAGGCTTTGCCGAAGCCGAGGTCTGTCGGCGCCTGCCGCTGCTTGCTTATTTCGGGGAAGTCTTCTCCGGGCAACCCTGCGGCATGTGCGACAACTGTCTGGTGGGGGAACGGGAGAAAACGGATGTCACCATCCCCGCCCAAAAATTTCTCTCCTGTGTGAAACGCACGGGGGAGCGGTTCGGTGCCCTGCACATCATCGACGTGCTGCTGGGTTCGAAGGCCGGCAAGGTTTTGCAGCACGGGCACGACCGAGTCTCCACCTATGGGATTGGCCGGGAGTTTTCGCGGGAGCAATGGCAGCGGTTGGCTCGCCGACTCCTCCAAAAGGGACTGATGGTGAAAGATGCGGAATTCGGGGGACTGCGTCTCGTTCCGGCGGCATGGGAGGTTCTTCGAGGCAGGGAAAGGGTTTTTTGCGCCATGGAAGCCCCGCGGACATCGGTGCAACCGCCGGATGAAGACCGGGAAGACACGCCCACGCAACGCGATCCGCAGCTGTTTGAACTCCTTCGGCAGAAGCGCAGGGAACTGGCCGAGGCAGCCAACGTTCCGCCCTTTGTGATTTTTTCGGACCGGACCCTCACCGAAATGGCCACGTATCTGCCGCAAACTCCGGAAGACCTGCTTCAGATCCACGGCATCGGCAGGTCCAAGCTGGAGAAATACGGCGCTGTGTTCATGACCATCGTTACGGACTACCGCCGCAGTCATCCCGAGCTCATACCTTTCCCACGTCATTCGAAACCACCACCGGCAGATTCGCTGCCAGGTATCAGGAAACGGCATCACATGGTCGGTGAAGCCTTCACCGCCGGGCAATCGGTCGAGCAACTGGCCGAAATCTGGCAGGTTAAACGCGACACCATCCTGGATCATCTCTACCGGTATTTCCAGGAAGGATATCCGCTACGCTCTGACGGCCTGCGCCACCTCGTCCAGATCCCCGACGAACAACAGGAAAGGGCAAAGCAGGCCTTTGGAGCGCTCGGCCTTGAATTTCTCCGGCCGGTTTTTGAGGCGCTGAACGGGGAAGTCGGTTACGAGGAGCTCAGAATCATACGCCTTCACTGCCTGGGCCTCCGGGCTGAACAAGGCAAACCAAGCACGCTTCCAGTCGCTGCCGAGCAACCCGGGACGAGAAGAATCATCTGTCTGGCCAACTCGCGCAAGTATTCCGGCTGGTGTATTGCCGGGAAGGAATTCATCGAGGGGCGCGTGGGCCGCTGGATCCGGCCGGTCAGCGGTGAAGCAACCGGAGAACTGTCCCTGGTTGACATCACCCTGCCGAACGGAAGTTTGCCCGGGCTGCTCGACGTCATCGAAGTGCCTTTGCGTGAAAGTTGTCCCCACACCTACCAGACCGAAAATCATCTGGTCGCCGATGAGCGTTGGGCACGGCATGGAACGCTTCCTATCGCCAACGTTCAGGAGTTGTGCGATGAGGTTGATCAATTATGGATAAATGGCTATCACAGCCGCACCGGACGCAACGATCGGATGCCCCTCGATTTGGCTTGCGAAACCCTCTCTTCATCCTTGTTCCTCATTCGCCCGGAGGAATTGTGCATAAGGGTCGANGAAGACGTCAAGGGCTTGCCCCGCGTTCGGGCACGATTCACTTACCAAGGGGAACGATACGGGTTGGCGGTCACCGACCCGGTCATTGAAGAGCGCTATATCCAAATGAAGCGGGGCGAATATCCGGTGGAAGGTTATCGGCCTTTCCTGACAGTGAGTATCAGCGAACCCTTTGAAGGCTTCTGTTACAAGTTGATCGCGGCAGTCATCCTGCAACCTGACGAGGCAACACAACCCGGCAATGAATAGACTCTATACCATCGGTCATTCCAATCATGAACTCGAGCGGTTTCTGCACTTGCTGAAGATGCATGCGATCATCGCCATCGCCGATGTCCGTTCAAGCCCTTACAGCAAATTCAATCCCCAGTTCAATCGGGAAGTCTTGCAGACCATGCTGAAGGAAAACGGGATTGCTTATGTATTTTTGGGTGCTGAACTGGGGCCGCGCAGCGAGAATCCGGCCTGTTACCGGGACGGAAAAGTCCAGTACGCACGACTTGCCCGAACCGACCTCTTTTTGCGTGGTCTGGAAAGACTGCTCACGGGCATGAAAAGCTATCGCATCGCGCTCATGTGCGCTGAGAAAGACCCCATTGCATGTCACCGGATGATCCTGGTCTGCCGCGCCCTGAGATCAGAGCCCATTGAAATCCGTCACATTCTGGAAGACGGGAGCGTTGAATCTCTCGGAGACAGCGAACGGCGCCTCATGCAGGAACTCAAGATGCGCCAGTTGCGGATGTTTGAAAACTCGGAGGATCTGATACAGAGGGCCTACGACACCCAGGGCGAAAAAATTGCCTACACAAGAGACGACCCCGATGCCCGAGAAGCGGATGAACAGACGGGAGACGCGTCATGGCAGGAATGAAGCTTTTTACTATCGGGTTCACACGAAAGTCAGCCGAGCATTTTTTTACGCTACTCAGCCGCGCAGGCGTTCAGCGGGTCCTTGACATCCGACTGAACAATGTCTCGCAGTTAGCCGGCTTTGCCAAGCGGGATGATCTTCGCTTCTTTCTCAAGGCCTTGTGCGGCATCGACTATCTGCACCTGCCCATCCTTGCGCCCAGCAAAGAGCTCCTTGATGCATACCGCAAAAACGACGGCGACTGGCCCACCTACAGAAGCGGGTTCCTGAACCTCATCGCGGAGCGGGAAATCGAGAACCGGGTCTCCAAAGAGCTGATCGACGGCGGGTGTCTTCTTTGCAGCGAAGAGGCACCGGACCATTGTCACCGGCGCCTCGTCGCGGAATACCTGTCTGACAAGTGGGGAGATCTCGAAATCACTCATCTTGGATGAGGTGCTCTCACCGGTTCCCCGGAAAGTACTGACCTCCACACATCCTCCTTCGCGTCTTCGCGGGAGAAAATGTCTCATTCTCAACAGCCGAACCGGGCAACCAATGCTGCCAAAGTGACGTTTGCTGCAATCTCATCATGGGGAATCAGCAGGTAGCGCCAGGGCTTGCCGCCATAGCCCTGTGCATGGGTTGATGCGTTGGTGCACCATTTAACAGCAACGTCTTTCTTTGCGAGCACGACGGGATCAACCATCTGGTTGCTGGCCTTCGGTTCAAGCATGAAGATAGCCTTGGCGGTCTCGGCCACGAAATCAGGCTGGTATTCGAGGTGATCCGCTCCGCTGCGGTAGAAGATCTGGAACTGGCCCTTGGCAGGTCTGAACCACTTGATGACGTCCCGATCAAGGATCACCGCAAGCTTACGTTCGGCTTCCGACTGGAACTTCTCCTCCGTGTAAAGGCAACGACGGAACCCCGTAAACAGGTAGCGAGCCATGTTGCTCTTATCTCTAGGAGATTCTCGAAAATCAAGCATCGACTCCCCGGCAACCTGTGAGTAGGCCCGCCGCTTCAGCTCAGTGAAGCCTTTGCTGACGATCACTTCATAGCCGACCGCCTCTTCCCAAAAGTGTCCCTGCATCTGCGAATGTATAAACCGTGCGATATCGAGCTGGTAGCAGCGCAGCACTCTGCCCGAATCCTCCTCGGATAGATAGCTCTGGAAGTGCTGCACCGTCTGCGCAGCAAGGTCGTAGAGCAGATCGGCATGATCGTCGTAAGAGATGTCGTCAAAATCGACGAGGCCGCTCACCACGTAGTTTTCAAGCCGCTCCTCCTCGATGCCGCCGCTGCCGAGAGTCACCACTTCGAGCTGGTTCGTCCGCAGGTGCTGGATCCATAGATCCTCTGAAACAGCCGGGTACTTCAGTGTCTCCAACTCCAGAGTAAACGGCTTGAAGCCGGCCTTCACTGTTCTGTTGCGTCCCGGAGACGGGTTTGTGCTTTTGCCATGAGAACTTTCCTATAATTCCCGCGCCAGCTCGAGCGCCTTTTTTATCTCGCGATTCTTTAGTATTCCATAGGTATGAGGAATTACGATCATGCTCAATCGTATCTCTTGGGATACGCAAGAGCAAGCAGAAGGTCTCAGCCAAGGGCAGTCTCCTGCAATCACCAGGCAACAAGGAGCGGTTTTTTCTGCTGTACAGAGCCAAGGAATTTAGTATAGTAAAATGCTCACGCACACCTTGCTGTTGTTGCGAGTGCGAAAGCCTTTACCATAACCTGCCTGGACATCAACTCTTATGATATTTAATGGTTCATCTTGAAAAGAGGGGAGATCAGATTATGACGCCGAAGTATGTCTACTTCTTTGGAGGGGGAAGCGCCGACGGTAACGCCCAGATGAAAGCATTGCTGGGAGGCAAAGGAGCGAACCTGGGGGAAATGGCAAACCTTGGCCTTCCGGTCCCTCCCGGTTTCACCATCACCACCGATATCTGCACCTATTATTACGAGCACAACGGCGAATACCCCCCGGAATTGAAGGGGCAGGTGGAAGAAGCGCTCCATAGGCTGGAAGAGATGATGGGGCGAAAATTTGGCGATGCCGAAAACCCGCTGCTCGTTTCGGTGCGATCAGGCGCGGAGATCAGTATGCCCGGCATGATGGATACGGTGTTGAATCTTGGCCTGAACGATCACACGGTTTTAGGCCTGGTCAACCAAACGGGGGACGAACGCTTCGCCTACGATTGCTATCGGCGGTTTATCAGTATGTACGGCGATGTGGTCCTGGGACTCAAACCGGAGACTAAAGACGAACACGATCCTTTTGATGAAATCTTCGATGAGATCAAAAGGAAACGGGGCGTGGAATTCGACAATCAGCTCAGCGCCGCCGATCTGAGAGACCTGGTGGAGCGTTATAAGGGGCTTATCAGGGAACGGAAGAAGCTTGAATTTCGGCAGGATCCGATGGATCAACTTTGGGGCGCCATAACGGCTGTGTTCGGTTCATGGGAGAATCCTCGAGCCATTGCTTACCGGGAATTGAACAACATCACCGGCATTAGGGGTACGGCGG